>JAABVA010002120.1_pt1 | contig 20207 bp, 12 predicted proteins | sample 5560331 | NCBI WGS metagenome assembly JAABVA01 (sample SAMN12812661, study PRJNA571458) | rock metagenome | isolation source: Antarctica rocks | place: Antarctica: Victoria Land, Mt New Zealand sud | collected 2016-01-07 | reverse complement strand
CTAAAACTTATATAATTAAAGAAGAGCTCTGTTCAGAAAGTGAATAAAATTGTATAAAAGATAAAGAAAGTAATAAAGTAAGCTTAAATGACAATGATTGTTGTGCAATAAGTGCAGAAAGAGACTTTTAATTAGAAATGTTAGTGGTTATATAATTTTAAAAAGAAAGATAAGATTTAACTAAATTTGAAGAATATCTGTATAAACTGACTATGTAAGAAATTTAATGTTAAAAATATTAAATATATTATTATCAAAAAAATCAGTTCTTACACATTTCAGTTGAATATATCATCAGCAATACACAATATAATTTATTTAATTATATTTTAATCAATAACTTAAGATTTTTTTCTCTCTTAATATACAATTGACTTATAACTGTTATCACACATGGTAGGTAAGAAAGATGAGTATGAGATAAAAGAGATTTTAAAGAAAAAAAATTGTATAATAATGTAGAAAGTTAAAGAAAAAGTATTCAATTAAGTAATTAAAGTACTTTAAACTTATTTGAGAATCTGTGTTTACATTTAAAGATATAGTAGCTTTAAAGTATTAATATATAATTTACTTAAAATCTATATAATTTATCTTATACAGCTTTAACTTCTTATTAATCTTCACAGACTTAAGCAGCAATCATATATATATGAATGAAAGACTGTATAAGAAGATCTTTAAAAAAGTTGTCAACAAGAATGAGAAAAAATGTTAAGAGAGAAAAGCATATTATGTATAGTGAATAAAAAGTATATTAAGGGTCAGAGAGTCATTACAGATAAGATAAAGTTGTATGAAGAAAAAAGTTTTAAGTTATTTAAATAACTTTTTATTTATATTAATTGTATCTTTTTAATTTTGTCAAAACTACTTGTTCTGAGACTAATTATTATTATTTGTTCTATTAACTTTCTATTCAGTCCCTATCTAGATCTATGAGAATGAAGCATCTTTACAAAGAAAAAATTTAAGTGAAAAAATCTTAATTCTATCTTGCAGACACTATCTCAGCAGAGTGTTAACTAATTATTATTATCTTTTTTGTGCATCAATGAGTCTGTATTGTGTCTGTCTCTTAAACATTTACTTTCACTAAACAGCAAATGATCTCTCTTAATTCACTAAATCTATCTCAGTTCATTGAACTGTCTTTTAATCATTTAAATATACAAAATCTTCATATTTTAAAATATTCTTCTGAATGATCTGCTGTGCAAGATTGAGATGACTGAATAAATTACTTATAATTAATTATTAAGTTGCTTAATGAGTGCTGACTGCTGTGAAAAGAGCTCTGCAGAGATCTGTAATTTCAGTTTTCTGAAAGTAGTGAATGCAGAAGTTAATGTAATTCAGATAAAAGAGAAATATATATTGCACAGTTTACATTAATCAATTACATAAACATTATTTATTGATCTCTGAGATTGTTACAGAGATCAATTAAACATTGAGATTTAGTATCTTTATATGAAGCAGAGATAATGCTGTTACTTTATACTTATAAAGACTGTTATAAAGCTGATAAACTGACTGAGTTCAGTTTAACTTTTATATAATTACTTTTTATTTTGCTGACTTACAAATTCATCTTTATTTTCATTTTAAATTTATTTATCTAATCAATGCTTTCTATAAATTCATTTACTATCTTCTTAATTGTATCTAAAGCTGTCTCTACTTCTTTATTCATGTCATTACTCTTTGCTGTAGACTCTTCATCATTATTAATGATTTAATTATGAAGACTGTGCTACATCTATATCTTTTTAGCATTCTGTCAGCAGAGACTCAAAGTGTCATTTAGACTGTATTGATTATTTATTTAATTCTTGTAGAGACTGAATTGTCAGCTATTTTAAGAAATTTTTACATTGTTTTGTATTTTATGTACAGATTCAAAGACTAAACATTGAATTTCTGCTTTAAAGCAATTATAAATGTTTTTTTATAAACTTTCATTATCTTTTTCAGACAATGATTCTGTAGATATTTCAATGATTTAATGAATAAAATAATGAATAAAATATCATCATCTTACAGACTTTACATCTGCAACTTATATAACATAATTAATTAAATCACTGCTGTGTAAAGCTGTTAAAACTGCTTTGTGAATGAGTCTTATATAAATAATATAATATATAAAAAAGCTTTAAATATCATAATGTCTTTCTAAACTATTTATTGCACATATTCTCATCATCTTAACTTTATGTCAATCTGAACACTCAATACTTACAATGTTGTCTTTATCAAAATTATCTAATCATCAAAACACACTATGCTTATCAGATTCTCACTGAGATCTTTGTAACATCTTATAAAATAAATTAGTTTATATTTATTTAATATAAATCTCATTTTACATCTTTTTATTCATATAATGCATCAACTATAAACTGACTTCAGTCTGTGACAGTTTGTCTGTACTGAGATTTCTTATATAATTAAATTTATATTATTTATAAAGTTAAACATCATCATCTTATTTTCTCAGCACTTAAACATTGTCAGCAGTTCTGACACAAAGAACAGAAAGAGAATTGAAAAAAATAAATTTTTTTAAGAAATCTTTATTTTTATAAGTATTTAATCACTTTTAAATTCTAAAAAGACTATTTTTGTGCAGTATTTGATCAGAAAACATTCTATAATGTAAATAATTTATGATGAGAACTCTACAGATTGTATGATGTGTAGCAATCTTTTATGTAAAACATTGTTAAATATTTTATTAAAATTAAGATTAAACATTAAGACTATGCACTCTGACTTTGTCTTTTATACAGTGTTGATACAGAATATAAACAGCTTTAAAGCAATAAAAATAGATCTTTTTCTTTTGATTTTCATTTAATTTTATAAAAGAAAATTATGTATATTTATTGTCTCAGCAATTTACTCTACAATCAGCTTTTTCAGCAGCTTTATAATTGTATTCTTCAGTGCAATGAGACAGTAAATATTTAACAGTAAGTAATTTATTTTTTTATTCTTTTATAAAATTACTGTAATGAATTCTTAAAAACTTTTAAATATCAATTCATTGACAAAGTATCTGCTAATTATTTGTATAAAATCATTCTTAATGAAGAGAACTGCAGTCTTAAGAGCTTCATTTAAATTGTTATTTAATTTTAAAATTTTATCATTTAACAGTCTATGAATTGTCTACTTAATCTGCTTTACAATAACTGTTGAAAAGATGTTGAGCATAAAAGATATAAATAACTCATTATTAATGTCTTTAAAATCTGCTTGCCTCTCTTTCAGAAAGAACTTCTCTGTTAAAATTTATGTTTTAATAAAATTATCATTATTTACATTATTCTGATCTAATCTTCACAAAAATAAGATGTAAAATAATGTTTATAATTTATCTGTGCAGAGCTTGCTTCACTGCAACAGTCTTCATAAATTCTTTTTATGAAGATTGTTCAGAGCTGAGATTGACTATTTAATGAATTGTTATTAATTTATATATTTTACACATTGTAGTTTCTTCTTAAGTAGATCTTAAAAGAATTGATAAGATATCTTGTTATAATTTATCTCAGTATCATTATATTGTTGTTTTACACATCTTGTATTTACAAGAAATTCTGAGATTCTTAATGATTACTAAGAGTTTGCTTACACATATAAGTAAATCTTTAAGTAATATTTCTTTAAATTTTTGTGAATGATCTGTTGCAGAGCTGTGAACAGACATAATATGTATATTTTTTTTAATATAAATGCTGTTTAAATCTCTTCTTGTTAAGCTTTTTCAGTGCATAGTGCTTACTTAATGTTGACTTCTTCATTAATATTACAATTTAAATGTCTATTAAGATGTAATCTTAAATGATCACTTAATGATTTATTAAATCACAGAATTGAATTAATTTCTTAATTATTACTGAGATAAACATAAGATAAATGACATTTTATTGATTATCTTTCTTTCAGATTGACAGTTCTTTTAAAGTAAGTAGTGAAAGATCATTTATTATCATTACAGTATAAAGATATTTTGATTATATCTTATAAACAACATGTAAACTTTCTTAAAAAAGATAATGAACATTGAAATTTCTTAAAAGCATAATCTCTTCTTTAACTTTATAAATAGTCTGTTATATAGTATGTTAAGTCTGAATTTATGATCTGTTGCTTTGCAGATTATATACATTTATGATGATGATGTTCTTATCTATAAAATATATGTACAGTGCTATTAAATATTGATTATATAATTAAAACAATCAAATATGAGCTGAAGTCTTTTTACTGATCATAAAGTATATTTTAAATGCTGAGTTAACATCATTTATCAAAATATAATCTTAAAAACAATAAACAAATACTGTGTATTTATTGAAAGTCTATTTCTGTATAGTCAGCACTTAATGAGTATTTGAGTTAACTGTGTTTAAAATGGGTTTTGTTACATTATAGTTTGCAAGATTACAGTTGAATTGAAGAATTCAGATATTTAATATAAAGAGAACTTTAATTGCACAGCATCTTCTTTTATAAGATTTATCAACATCTCATTATACATTAAATGAATTTCTTAATCACTGTCATTAAACTTTAATGTAAAGAGCTTAATTTAAATGAAATTTTATGCTATTATTAAGATATCTTATAAGCAATCAGAGCTCTGTTTAATTAATGTTGATACAGTGCTCAGAAATTATTTTTATTTTCTTAATTAAATAATTTTAAATTCATCAGACTGTGATGACAGTTACATTGTGATTGTAAAATAACTGTAGATTATCATCATTCTGACTGTCAAAACTACACATTTCTTTTAATATATGACAAAAAAGCTTTTAAAATTTTTGTACATCATCTTCTGTCAAGTCTTGTGAGTCTAATCACAGTTTATACATAAAAACTTTTTTCTTAAAGCAGTTTATGATTTAATGTATATTCATATATATGCTGCACTTCATCATTTTTCATAAACAGACTGTATATAATCTCATTGTTTACAATTAAAATACTGATTAATCTGTGTGCTGTAATTGTAAAGACAAGCATCATATAACTAAAAATTAATGATCAGTTTTTTTTGAATAATCTTGTGCTGTAATGTCTATATAAAAAGATTGACTATTACAGTTTCTCTGATTTTGTCTTTTTGCAGTTAAGACTTGTACTGCTTAAATTTGTGCAGTTAGTGAATCTTATTTATGATAAATATAAATAGAATGATCTCAAAAGCAGTGCAGATTCTCTACATAAGAATTGCATTGTTTATATTCTTTTTACTGTTAATTTACATGAAAAATAATACTTCTCAAAGTTTTACAAAATCATTCTGATGCAGAATTTAAAGCTTCTTCATTTATAATTAATTGAACACTCAATTCTTTGTGCACTGATTAAAAACTGACATCTTAATGTTGTTGCTTCATAATTGTTTCACTGTATATGCTTCTGCAATCAGAGACTTAACTGTGACAAAAAGTTCAGTAAATGATTTATTTTATAAGTCTGACAGCTGTACTCTGATCACAGTGTGTTGTAACAATAATTTGATTATTTAATGAATGTTTTGCATCATTATGCTTATTCATGTTTAATTCATTGAATCTCATTCTTCTCACATCTTTAGCTAAGCTTGATTCATTGAATCATCACTTATTGACAAATTATTCAATTTTTCTCTATTCTTAAAAGTTAAAGAGCTGATTCTGAACAGAGTTCTTTTTTTGATTTAATTTTGTTTAAAGAACACATATTCATTAAATTATGTTTAACATCTTGTTCTGTTGTTGATCTGCTTCTTTAAACTTTAAGAGATCATCTGCAAGTTTGTTAAGTCTGTTAATTAAAGTGTGTCAATCAGCATTGATAAATTCAGTAATGTTTTGTTGCTTCTTATTCTTTTGCTGTTAAGATTTAAGCATGACTGACAGTCTGACAGAGTTTTTATATCTTCTCTGCACTGTATCTGTGTTCTTTATGCAAGTTATCATCAGTGTGATGATAAGTAGATAAGAGAATGATTTTAAAGTGTTTTATACAATTTGTTTGACTGCTTAAGTTGTGTATTGAGAGTTTTGCTGCTGTTGTGGCCTTTAAGTTTATTATGTATATAATTAAGAGATTTTTACAATACACTAATATATAAATAATTATAGTAAATACATTTAGTATATTTAGAATAATTCTTCATTTTTACATAAAGAATTAAGAGATTGAAAGACACCTAATGCTTTAGAAACCATACTTGACACTTAAAAACATCACAATCACATCAGCTATTGAAAATTCACTGAGTGCATGTGAAAGAGCTCATTCATATCTTTAAATCTCTTAAATCTTTTCTCTTCATCATCATTTTTCATGATGGCAAAGCTTCATTTTCAATATCAAAAATTTTCATCACTACATCATACAATCAATCCTTTTCTGTATATATTCATCAATCACACAATGAGCATAGTCACTAATAAGCAACAGACTTCATAGTTGTGTTTGAATTTGTCTTATTTGCATTTTATATATTCATCATTTCTCATCATATCTGCTGCATTTCAGTGCATTCAAGTGCAAAGCTCTTCACACAATCTTCAGTTTTTGATGTTTCTGAGTTTTTGCTTATTTACTTGTCTATTTTCACATCAAAATAACTTAAAAACATCAACATCACAACATTTACACATCAAAACAATTATCTCATCTCTGCTTTTGTGTGCACACCAACAATCAACAAAGATATCAAAAAATCAAAAACAGCAAATTTTTTGCATTACATTCTTCTGTATTTCATAAATCAAAATTGTTTTCATATCTCATTTTATCAGAAAGTTATAAGCAAAAACATCACACAACATCAGAAGTTTTGATTTTTCTGACTTCTTGCTTAACAAAATGACACAGCAACAACATTAAAAAACATTACATCACTATATTTCACTCTTAAAACACTACTTTTTCAATCTTTTAAACTACTTTTCAAATCTTTTAGATCAAATTGAGTTCTTTTAGATCAGATTTTCTGTTTTAAGTCAGTTTTGCAATTTATTTGTGCAGAAAGATCTTCTAAAAGAGAAAGAATGAGATATTAAAGTGTGTCAGTAAACTGTAAAGAATATATATTCAGAGTTAGAAGCATCACTGAAGAATTTAGTCTTAAGTATAAAGCATTAGATGTGTTGTCTCATTTAATTACTGATAAAAAGCTCATTGTAGAATAACTTTACTTTGAGTGAATTAAGATATTAAACAAAATTTAAAATAAAGAATTAAGATTCTTTTACTTTAAATCAGAATTAGATCAAAAGAACTTAATCTAGAATCTTAGAAATGTTCAGTTTTATAAAAGCTGAGCAATTATTACTAAACAAGAAATCTTTTCATGAATTTGAATATGAACTTTCTTATGAAACTTATGATACTTACAGTACTCATTACATTAAAAAGTTAAGTTTATGACTTCATCAGCTTGCCTGACACACTCATATAATCAGTTCATCAGATTATACAATCTCTGAAAAAATAAAAAACTATAAATAATTCTATCTTTTCAACAAATTCTATTTCTAGCATTCACATCAATCTGCTAGACAACAACATCACATCATTAATTACTCAATAAAACAGTGATCAGCTACTTCAGCAAGCTAAAAATCTTTTAAAACTAGTTTTTCAGCAAATTGAAGTAGCAAATCAGTCAAAATTAACTATTAACATTAATACTATAGATAAAATTTGACAGTCAGAAGACCTCAGTTCTTTAGCTACTGAAGAGAAAAACTTCAGCAAAGAACAATAAACAGTTCAATAATAACTTGATTAATTTAAGAAAGAAGTGAACATCAAATTAAATTAAATTCTCTGTTAAACAGTGCAAACAGCAAAGAAATTTATCTTTTAATTAGAATTTCAATTTACATTCACATTAAATGACTTCAAAACAGCTATCACACATTCAAAAACATATCACAGAAGACCTTCTAAAACATTAGAAAATCTGACAACATGTTTTAGAATTTACAAAGGTCAAAAAGGATGAAAAATGATACAAAGTAGTGGCACATGACATTTTCACAGCTATTTTCAACACTGCAAATGGCATGCAACTAGTCAAAGAAGAACTAGAAACCTTCAACAAAGATCTTAAACTAATCTGTTTACTTATATGATTAACTTCAGAAGAAGTTCAAAGTCAGAAAGTACATTTCTCAGTGATTTTAGTCTTTGACTTATATTAAGAGATCAAAAAAGTTCTGAAAATTAGACTGATTATAGCTGAAGTTTCAGTTAAATCAGCTGTCTATAATGTCAGTAAATCAACAAATCAATGTAACAAATGTCAGCAGTTTAATCATCACTTTGCAAAATGTTAAAACACTATCAAATGTCAAATTTATACTTAAGATCATAACATCAAACAACATAATTGCTTTTTATGCTCTCAAATAGAAAAGAAAACTACTTATATTCATACTGTATTGAAATGCAGCAATTATCAGGAGAGTAAATAGCTCAGAATGTATGATTTTTAAAGCATTACAGTCTATTTTTACTTTCTCAACAATAGATCATTTAGTCATGAAGTTATAATGAGTGATACACTTATATTACTTATAAACATCACAACATCAACATCTAAAATTCAGATTGTACAACATAACTGTGCTAAAAATGTCAATGTTATGCATTCTTTGCTAAATTCAGTTATGAATAAAGACATAGTCTTAATTCAAGAATCATGAATTTTTAAAGATAATAAAATAATTATTTCACATTCAGCATTTACTATCTTGCTTTCTTCATCAAATCTAGACACAAGATCACAAACTGCAGTCTTTATTAACAAAAATAGACAAAAATTTATCTGTACATTAAGATTTAACATCTCTATGAATTCAGATTTGCAAGCTATCACTATATCTATCAATAATTCTTCAGAAATTGTGCTTCTTCTCAATATTTACAATGAGAAATCACAAGAAGAAAATAGTGATATTTGAATAGTTAAAAAAAAGCTGAAAGATATTCAGCTTTTTTTAAAATCTATAATCTGTAAAGATTTCAATGCACATCACTCATGATGAAATTCGGAAGTTAAACATGCAATTAAAGCTACAAACTTAACATAATGACTAAAAAGTCAAGACTGAATTTCTTAACAATTCTGATGAATTTATCTACACAAATCACTCTGAAAACTCTTCTTCAGTAATTAATTTGACTTTTACTACATCAGCAATGCTTGCTTTTGTAAAAAAACTGACAAATTGATGAAGAAATGACTACTGAATCAGATCATGAAGTAATTTACTTTATTATATCAATAAAAAAAGCTGAAATGATTAAAAATTCATTAAATTCATTATACAATACAGTCAAAGCAGACTGAACAAAATTTGCAAAACAATTACAACAGAAATCAGAAAAGATTTTGAATTTAGTAAAGAATTCAGAAAGTAGTTTAAAAGATTTAAAAAATATAGTCATTTCTTTCAGAAATCTGATTGTGAATACTGTAAATCAACATATTTTAAAGAGAAAATCTTTCATAAAGACTAAAGTATGATGACATGACAATCTTAATGCATTAAGAAATTCACTAGCTAAAAGAAACTGAAAATTCAACAAAACTGAAAGTAACTAAAAAGAAGTTGTTTTCTTTAAAAACAAATACTTTCATGCTATTCAGACAGTTAAACAAGTCTTATGAACTACTTTTCTTCAGTGAGCTGCAGAAAAAGATGTGTTTACAATATATCATTTCATTAAATTTAGAAAAATAGTCAAAATCTCATTAATTCAGCATGAAAATAGTCTTGAAATAACTTTTCAGAAAAAATTCAAAATATTTTTAAAGACTATGTTTTCATCATCTTCAGAATCTAACAGTCACAGCTTTAAAATCTGATGATTCAGACACAATAACATAGAAATTAATTACTTTTAAAGAAGTTAAGCAAGCTATAAAGTTCTTAGCACTCAGAAAAGCATCTAAATCAGATAAAATTTCTTTTTTAATTTTACAACAAGCATTTCAGACTATTTCAGAGCTATTTTTTACTATATTTGCAAAATTACTAAACAATAGCTATCATTCAACATGCTGATGTGATGAGATGAATAACACAGATGACTAGTGCATTGTTTTGATAATCTTAAAGATTAAGTGAAATTTTCAGAAGTAGTGACCTCAAAATTTTTTGCTTAATTTAAAAGATCATAAATTCAATTTCTATTCTCATCACAAATATCATCACTGAATCTGTCATGTTGAATAAGAAAAACAAGCAATGAAAAACTTTCATAGATCTTAGTTATGTATAAAATACATTAAATTTACACTTATTTAATCATTATTTGACACAAACATTTCATTTATTACTACATAAAAGTTAATTAACAACTGAGAAAACAGCCTAACTGTAAAGAAGTGATCAATAAGCACATTTACATATATCTTTCATATAAGTTATTACATGTATCTAAACATCTGTTGAGAAATCATCATAGCCTTATAGGCTGCATGTGATGTATGAAGAATAAATAAATATAAATAAAAAAACATGTTGATGTTAGATAACTAATGTTATTTTAAGAAAAGAAGAAAAATCTGACTATTCTGCACTTAAGATTTACTGAATCATCATGCTGTTAAATTGTCTAGATAAAATATCTAAAAAGATAATAGTCATAAGACTTTCTAAACTAGCTGAGGTGTCTAATCTATTTTGTAAAGATTAAATGAAAAATAAAAGACAAAGATCTGCTGTTGATGCAGCATTATGTCTTATATATGACATTTAACTTATAAATTATCATAAAAAGACACTTTTAGCACTACTTTTAAATGTTAAGAAAGCATTTAATCATGTTTCACTGAATTAATTACTGAAAATCATGCAAGATCTACATTTACTATACATTTTAACAAAATTAATTTAATTATTTTTATTAGATTAAACTGTCAGTCTAGTCTTTGATGAAGAAAAGAACTTAGATTAAAAAGTTAAATCTGAAATATTATAGAGCTCATCAATTTCATTTATATTATTTTTGATATATATCAGATTTCTGTTTATTTAAGTTAAAAAACAATACACAGACTTATAGATCAAAATATTTAGTTATATTGATGATGTAACTGTTTTATTTATTTATTTATTCTTTATATGTTGCATGCAGCCTATAAGGCTATGACAGTTCCTAGATAGATGTTTTAGATACATGTAATAACTTATATGAAAGATACATGTAGATGTGCTTATTAATCACTTCTTCACAGTCAGGCTGTTTTCTCAGTTGTTAATTAACTTTTTTGTAGTAATAAATGAATTATTTGTGTTAAATAATGACTAAATAAATGTAAATTTAGTGTGTTTTATACACAACTAAGATCTGTGAAAGTTTTTCATTGCTTGTTTTTCTTATCTAACATGACAGATTCAATGATGATATTTGTGATGAGAATAGAAATCAAATTTACAATCTTTTAAATTAAGCAAAAAATTTTGAAATCACTACTTCTGAAAATTTCACTTAATCTTTAAGGTTATCAGAACAATGCACTAGTCATCTGTGTTATTTATCTCATCATGATGTGACTGTGACAGTTAAGAATAAATCAACAGAAGAAAATAGTATAGTGCTTAAAAAAGTAGTTAAATCACTATTTCTATGAATCAAAGACAATACAGTTGTCTTTAATGATAGTAAAACAGAGCTTATATACTTCAATAAAAACAAAGAAATAATTATTTTAACTATTATACTTTTAAATAACATCATTATCAAGTTCTCTGAAGTTATATGATGACTAGAAGTGTAATTTGATCAAAAACTTACTTTTAAAGATTATATTAAGAAGAAAATAGTCTTTATAACTAAAACTTTATATCTGTTATACAGATTGTTAAGTTCAGAATGAGACTTATTAGCTACTGTTGATAGACAGCTCTATATTGTATGCATTACATTCATTAATGACTATAAGTATTAAGTGTGATTCAATAATCAGAAAGAATTTCTGAATTCTTTTCAGAAACTTTAAAATTCTGCATTTAGAAAGATTTTAAAGATCTTTAAAACATTATCTTTTTCAGCAATGAAAATAAAAGTGACTATTTGTTTTTTTATAGTGAGATTTCAGAAAACATACAGACTATATGCACTCAGAATAGTCTGTATAACTGAAAATCATTCTATTAAATAAAGAACTTCTATTATCTTCTCATCAGAATATTAAACTGAAATAGATTTGAATGAAATTAAATTTCTAAACTAAAATGAAATTAGCATTCAAATCATAAAGAAACATTCAACTTAATTAATTAGGATTTTACACACTCTATTTGAATTGTTATTAAATATCTTAAAATTGAAAGAATATAGTTCAGAAACTAGTCTAAAAGAATCTAATCTGAAAGAATCTGATCTAAAAGAATTAAACTAAGTTTAAAGTCAGATTAAATTGACTTTTTTCTGATTTAACTTAGACTCACACTAGAGTTAAGTTAGGTCTGAGTTGAGTTTATGTATAGATTAACTCTACTCATAATTTGTGTGAGTAACTGTGTATAGATAAGACTAGTCATTTGAGATAAGGTGTCAGTTAAATTAGATAAGGTGTCATGAATCTAGTTATATGAGGTGTAATTTATGAAATAAATTACTCAAAAATGTGTAAGCATATTAAGACCTTAGTCATGATAAGTTACACTCTACTAGCCATATATGGATAAATTACACAGTCACAATATTATAATACTGAATAAATTACAAAATCACAATATTTCACATTAGAAACACACATTAAAACCAATGAGATAAATGATGTAGATAACTAATGCATCATTCTGATAATCTTAAAGATTAAGCAAAATTTTCAGAAGTAGTAATCTCAAAATTTTTTACTTAATTCAAAAGATCATAAATTCAATTTCTATTCTCATCACAAATATCATCACCAGATCTGCCATGTTAAATAAGAAGAATAAGCAATGAAAAAACTTTCATAAATCTTAATTGTATATAAAACACACTAAATTTACACTCATTTAGTCATTATTTAACACAAATATTTCATTTATTACTACATAAAAGTTAATTAACAACTGAGGAAACAGTCTGACTGTAAAGAAGTGATTAATAAGTACATTTACATGTATCTTTTATGTAAATTATTATATATATCTAAACATCTATCTAGAAATCATCATAGCCTTATAGACTGCATGCAATGTATGATGTTAAAATTATTACCTGATCACAGCTTATCTCATTGTTATTGTCTTTATCTATTAAATAAATAGTTTACTTAGTTATTTAGTCACATAAATTCAGTCATGTACCTTAGTGAGTTACTTAGCTACTATTTAAGTAGTCATTGTAGCCTTTATATTCACTTATCTTTTCAGCTTCATAGTTTTATCATTAAAGTTATAGCATTTAATCATTAGATCAAGAAGACTGTAACAATATAATAGCATTAACTTAAAGACTCAGCATTAAATCTTTATATCTAATAATCTCTTTGTTCTTCACTTTTACCTCACTTTCATCTCACCTCAATACCTCACCACCTTTCTCAGCCTCATCAAAACATCAATAATACATTAATTTATCTATTTATTTAACTGTCTTTTCACTACTCTATCTCTCTACTCTACATTCACTTAAATCATTGTAGTTCAACAAGTTAAACACTACTATCTTATTCTACTTTCATATCAATATAAAGCTATGTCTTTAGCTTATTTATCTGACTCTTTCACTCAAAATGAGCTTCTCAATCTAAAAGACATGAAAGAAAGTCTTTTAACTATATAAGTCTCATTATTTTTCTCTTTTAAAGTTGAACAGTTATCTAGCAAATCTGCCTGTCTAGATATCTTAAAATGACAGGCTCATATGACAAACAAGTTAATGAGTAATATGCAAGAAATTCTAATTACTTTGCTTCATCATTTCAAATCAAGATCACAGTTATAACAATTTATCAGTTCTTTAAAATTATCTGATTAATCTCATTAAGTTAAGAAGTCAACAACAATTAATTTATCATATTTATATCTTTCAGCTCTTACATCTATCTCAGCAAAAAGATCTGCTTTCAAGTCTGATATAAGATGATCTGCTTTTGAGCTGAGATGAAATAATGATTATAACAGTGACTATGATATGAAAGAAATGGGCAATAAGTGTGTCAACAATAGAAAGAAAGAAGAGCTTAAATATAATTATTATTAAAGATTCTTGCTGTCTCTCATCACTACATTGTCACTAGCCTTTCAATCAGAGAACATTGACTATTTCAATTTACATTCTAATAATATATATAAAAAGAGTGATTTCATTCAGTTAAAAAAGAATATATATTACTGTGATATGCACCTCTTTCTGAGTCAAGCAAAGGCTACTATCATGATTAAGAGCATACATCTTATTCACATTAGTCTTTACATTTATCTTTGCAACTTCACTTAACAGTAATATGTTGCTGAACTGTCAGATCTACAATGAAACAATTTACATGAAGATCTCTGCATTAAAAACTAAGTACAAACTTTAACAAATTTCTCTGCTACTTGAGCAACTCACTTATTCAGACCACCTTAAAAACTTATATAAATCATAACATTTCAATTTTCAATAACATCACAACATGAGATTGAAATTATCTAAGTTTTGAATATATAGTAAAAATTAATATATTCTGCTATGTAAAAATTTTTAAAGATGTAATGTCTATTATTTGAAGTAGTATACAAGATTTATTAAAAAATATAATAAAATACTGTGCTCTGTATTACTACTTTACTTTCTTAAAAATTGATAGCACTTCAAGTTAATATTTTGTTAAAAGATGTCTAATACAATGTTAATGCAGCTTAAATAATTAGAATTTATAAAGATGTTGTGATGTTATTGAAAATTGAAATGTTGTAATTTATATAAGTTTTTAAGGTAGTCTGAATAAGTAAGTTGCTCAAGTAGCAGGAAAATTTGTTAATGACTTGATTTAAACAGTCAGAGCAAGTTATCTTAGATGTTTTACTTGCTTTATAATTTATTCTTGATGACTTATAAAACAATCACATTAGTCTTACAGCTTACATGCAAGCAATGATTCAAAACAAAAGAAATACTGACTTACTCACATTAAATCAGCTATCATTAGTTTGAAACAAGCTCAATTCTAAACTTCAGTGTGACATTCTGCAGCTCAGATATGACACAATAATGACTAGCTTTATTAAACAGCTAGAGAAACACAAAGATATGTGAAAATGCCTGTTTAGTCAGTCTTCATATTAATATGAACAGCAAGACTATGAATTGTAATCTTAAAGTTAATCATCATCATACAATTTCACTGATAATGATCAACAGCCTTGTTGCTTTAACTACTTGTCAAATAATGTCTTCAAAAACGCCACAAATCAAGGCTATGAAACAAATAATTAAGGCTATGAAATGAATAATTAAGGCTACAGAACACAACAACTGAATCATACATCATTATATGATTTCACTAGTAATGATTGACAGCTTTGTTACTCTGAGTATTTAAATGATCAGTGAAACAAATTACAATTTAAACATCAAAATGAAGTCTTACTGTTATCTTGTCTTATTTATTTCATCAAAATAAATGAGTTATACAAGGCATATAAGTCAAATGACACATTGTCTGTCAATAACAACACTAAAAATGAGTCTTTACACCATGTTAACATCTCTAAATCTTCACATCACACTGATATCTTCTTCAACAACTCTGTGCAGCCTACTCAATATGATGATTCACTCTATTCATGTTGTTCATGTGAAATGCCTCTAGAAACAAGTGAAAATCTTCAGAATCACACTTTTGATTGACATGAAGTTGACATTCATTTCAGTATCATTAAGGCAGCTACTCAGCAAGTTAATTACATCAAGTACACTCTTCAGAATGTTGTTGTCATCTTATAATCATTAGTTTATGAATACATTGCTGTCAAAGCAACTTTATTTTGACATGATGCTGAGCAGAAAATGACTATTTGTCTAGATACTGAAAGCACAACTATGTTTATTGATTGAAGTCTAGTGAATAAGATTAAAATCAAACAAACACTTCTCATAATGGCAGAAGGCTTTTTCAGAAAGCAGATACTTGATTAATTGATGAAATTATCACTTCACATAGTCACATCAACATCATCAATAAGACTAAATATCATAGTCTATCTAGTGAATAATCTCTGCATCAGAGTTCTATTAGGAATGAATATCTTAATAAGAGAAGAAATTAATATTGATTTGAAACAAAATAAGCTTACTATAGACTATCAAGAGACTGATTTAGTCTTTAAAACATCTTAAAACTTTACTGACATGCATATCATTACACAGTTTACTATGCACAAAATTCTCTGTCAACAAAGACTTGATTATGTTGCTCTTTTAAGTCAATTTCAAGTCAAAACATCATCACAACAAGACAAATTGTCAGCTTTGACAGCCTTAAGTATCTTATTACTTATCTTATTATGTGAAGATACTACATCAAATTACTACATGAACATCATATCACACCTTACTGTCATCAATCTATACAATCATTTTCATCATGACACAAAGACTTCACAAGACTTCATATCTATATAGAAGAAGCTCATTACATCTTCTTCTTATGACACAAAGCCTTACCTAACAGTTCATAACTTACACAAGCATTTTGCTCACACTATTATCTCATCAACATCTCATCATCAAACTGATTTCAAGATATCTCACTATCATGTTGCCATTGAGTCATTCAGTCATAACATCTCAACACTGTCTCATAAGCTCAGCATCATCACCACATTTTTAAGTCTATAGAGCACAGACTATTCAGACAAAGACATAGTGATGAGAGCATTGCAGTTTCTTTTGTTTGTAACACTTATCAGAATTATTATCTGATCACAGCTTATCTCATTGCTGCCTTCTTTACCTATTAGGTGAATAGTCTACTTAGTCATTTAGTCACATGAACTCAGCCATGTGCCTTAGTGAGTTGCTTAGCTACTATTTAAGTAGTCATTGTAGCTCTTACATTCACTCATCTTTTCAGCTTCATAGTTTTACCATTAGGGTTATAGCATTTAGCCATTAGGCCAAGAAGACTGTAACATATGAAGAATAAATAAATAAACATGTTAGAACTCTATATATATGTGCACTTACTAAGCTTGTAGGCTGAAATATATGCGCTTATTAAGCACATAGGTGCGCTTACTAGGCATATATATATTATATATATTACATTAGTCAGCTCACATAAAACTTACAACTCACATAAAGTCAGGTCAGATTAATCTGCACTTGATCTGCATAAATAAAAGTTCATTCAACTCAATCTGAGACCTGAACTCAACTCTGACTCAATAGATCTAAATTTATTTATTTATTCTTTATATGTCACATGCAGCCTATAAGGCTATGATGATTTCTAGACAGATGTTTAGATACATGTAATAACTTATATGAAAGATACATGTAAATGTGCTTATTGATCACTTCTTCACAGTTAGGCTGTTTTCTCAGTTGTTAATCAACTTTTATGTAGTAATAAATGAAATATTTGTGTCAAATAATGATTAAATGAGTGTAAATTTAATGTATTTTATACATAACTAAGATCTATGAAAGTTTTTCATTGCTTGTTTTTCTTATTCAACATGACAGATTCAGTGATGATATTTGTGATGAGAATAGAAATTGAATTCATGATCTTTTAAATTAAGCAAAAAATTTTGAGGTCACTATTTCTGAAAATTTCACTTAACCTTTAAGATTATCAGAATGATGCACTAGCTACCTGCATCATTCACCTCACTCAATAGGTCTAAAGACTATCTGCAGATTCAGCCTAGAAAGAATCTGGCTTAAAAGAAGTTTCTTTTCTAAAAGAAAACTCTTTTAGTCAAAATTTGTGAAAACCTCACTCAGAAACTAGCCTGAAAGATTCTGGCCTGAAAGAATCTGGCCTAAAAGAAATTCTTTTAGTCAAAATCAATGAAATATTCAAATCAGCAAAGAAGATAAAGACTAAACAACAAAATATCATCTAAATCTAATTAAAAGAATTGTTTCAAACAACAGAAATTCACAATACACAGTGATTTACATGAATGAATTCAAAATTCAAGATAATGTGAGTGCAGAAATAGTCTATATGTGTAAAAGAAATAGTGATGAAAAATTCTGAAATCTTAAAAATAGTCTAGAAGTCTTTGATGCAGAGTTATTTGCTATATTTCAGGCTTTAAAATGAATGCAAAGCTTTAATTTAGAAAAAATTAAAGAAAATTAAATTTTTTCTGACAGTTAAGCTGCAATTCAAAGACTACAAAACATCAAAACAGAATCTGAACAGCATTTAATGATTAAATGTTAATCAATGCTGCACACACTCAAATTTCAGAATTTTACAACTCATATTCACTGAACTTCTAGTCACAAAGACATCATTGACAATGAAAAAGCTGATATAGCTACATAAAAAAATGCAGAACAGAAGATTGAAATCTGTTCTGAAAGATTTATCTTAATTAGCTTTATGAAATGTCTCATAAAAGCTGAAGTGCTTGTTAGCTGAGAAAATTACTGAAATTCAGTCAAAAAAGAACACATCTACATCAAAATGAAGATTAAATCTCATTGAAATCAGAATAAAAATCTCAAAAACATTAACAGACTTTAATTTTTCACATTTATTCAAATGAAACTAGATCATGACTATTTTAAATTCTATTTAAATAGATTATCAGACTATGATTCTGATAAATGTCACTGATTATGTTGTCAAAGACAAACATCAGAACATCTTTTAACTACTTGTCATTATTTTAAAAATGAGCAACTAGTTTTAAGAAGAAAACTAGAAGATCTATCACTAGGAATCAGAACTCTTTTTATTATAAAAGAAGAAATTTAGGCTGTTTTACAGTTTCTGAAAGAAATAAGAGTAGAAATCAGAAAATGGTTATTAGAAAAGAATATGAAGAAAGAGATTGACTAAATTGAAAGAGAAGTTGAAAAAGTTGATTAACAATTAAGAAAACAGTCTAACTGTGAAGAAGTGATTAAAAAGCACATCAACATGTGAATTTCTTATGTTGAAAGTTTTATGTGCTATTTTCTGTTTTCAATCGCCATAGCCTTATAGGCTGCATGCGATGTATGAAGAATAAATAAATAAATAAATAACAATCAGTACATTAATTTAATTTTGTAACTTAATGAATTATTAAGCAATTATACAAAATTACATCTCAATAAATATTCAGATTGCAATGTCAACAAAGAAGCTGACATTAAGCAAGCATTATATACTGAAAAAGCTAAATGAAAAAGAACTTAAACAATGTCTTTAATAAAGTAAGTAAACACAGACATTATATTTATTTACAGCTTTATAACAAATTGTTTATAAAGATTTAAAGAAATACTGCTTTAAAACTTATTCATATGTACATACAAACTCTCAGTGATCACTGAGAATCTTTAAACTTCTTATAAATATATAATATACAAAACAACAGTATAACAATATAGAAACAAATCATAACAGAGTATTTTATTAATTATTTTAAAAACTATTTAAAAAGAAGTTACAACACATAAAGTAAGCAAACTAAAGACAGTTTATTGAATAGTTAATTTTAGTTTTAGTTAATTTTAATAAAAAGAATTTATGAAGACTTTTATAATAAAGTAAGCTTTATATAAATAAATTATAGATGTCATTTTACATTTTGTTCTTACACAGAACAGATTAAAACAATATTTGTAATGATAATTTTTTTAAGACATAAATTGTTAAAATTATAAGATTATAAGAAGCTGAATTCTAGTTATGATGAGAATACTGCTCTATATATATATATAGTTTTATAATTAAATAAGTGACAGATTAAGTAACAGCATTATATAAGATATTTAGCTATGTTATAAATGAGTAAAAGCAATGATTTTATTGGAAAGACAGCAAGCTTAAAGTAAGATAAAGATAATTAAGATTCTTAAAGCAAATAATCTTATGATAATCTGTCTGTTGCAAAATAAATAAGATAGTACTTACAGTGTCAGCTTTTTTTATCTTTCTATATAGTCTTTCTTCTCTTTTATTCATTTATCATTATAGTCTTTATCAATTCAGTGATCTTCATCATATCAATATAAAATAGAAA
>JAABVA010002119.1_pt1 | contig 20210 bp, 19 predicted proteins | sample 5560331 | NCBI WGS metagenome assembly JAABVA01 (sample SAMN12812661, study PRJNA571458) | rock metagenome | isolation source: Antarctica rocks | place: Antarctica: Victoria Land, Mt New Zealand sud | collected 2016-01-07 | reverse complement strand
AGAAGTCGTTACGGGGCCACACCCGCCGCCCCGACTCCGACGCCAACGTCGCCACCACATGCACATGCTCCGCACCCGGGGTGTCATGGCATGGCGGACCGCGACCCACCGCACCCCCGCTCCCCCGCCCTCGGCCAGCCCGGTCCGTTCCATCAGGTCGGTGCAGATCTGGGCGAACTCGGCGTCGGTCAGCGGCCGGTCCGCCGCCAGTCCCCGCCCCGCATCGGCCTTCGCCGCCGCGACCACCAGGTGATACACCGCCCGCTCGCCCGGACCCAGACCGGCCGCCACCAGCGGAGCGTTCAGCTGGTCGGCCAGCCGGCGCAGGTCCGGCCGGCCATCAGCCCGCACCGCCGGCTCGAGCACCGCCGGGTCATCCCACCCGGCGACCAGCCGCGGCCGGAGGTGCTCGTTGGCCCGGCCCGGCCCGTACAGGTAGCGCAACAACCCCGCCGCATCCGACCCCCGCAGCACCTTCCCGATCACCAGACGCCCCCGCCCCAGCACGTGGTCATCGCAGGCTCCGCATCACAGCCGCGGTCGCCTCATCGACCCGGGCCACCGCCGCATCGGTCGCCTCGACCGCCGCCTCCAGCCACTCCGGAACCCCGCCACCGGAGTTGAGCACCTTCGCCGCCTGGTTCACGTTCACCGCATAGCCCCGCAGCTGCCGCCGCGCCGCCATCAGCTCACCCAGCACCACCCGTACCGGTGAACCACCCAGCGCCTGCCCTCCCCGCGCCGCGGCCAGCACCGCACCCGCGGTGAACCCCGCCGCCGTCACCCCCGCCGCGCTCGCGGCCGCCACCACCTCACCGTGCTCAGCCGCCGACAGCCGCACCGTCAGCCGCGACACCCGCTGCCCACTCCCCCGCGCCCGGCGCCGCGGCGCCAGCACCACACCCCCACCCGCATCGCCGTCGTCGCTGTCGTCGTTCCCGCCCGCCGCGGGGCTGCCGTCCCTACCCTCGATCATGACGCCGCCGCCGGTGCCGCTCCCCCCACGACGTCCGGCGGCGGTGCCGCCGGACAGGCCGGCCTCGAGCTCGCCAGCCCCCCCGGCCGCGCCTCCACTGGCCCGCATCTGGTCCTCGGCCACCGGCCCGCTCCCCTGCTCGTCCCACCGACCGCGCCCGGTCGGCCTCCAGCTCAAGGTCGCCCAACAGGCCCCTCAAGGCCAGTTAGGCAGCCCAAAGCATATCTGGCTGCTGCTGCTGCTGCTGCCGCCGCTGCTCCACCACCACTAGCAGCCGGCTCCACCGCCACCAGCCGGTTATGGCAAGACTCCACCAGCTGCCCGCGCCGGCGCCGGTCGCGGGGTCGAGGGGTCGAGCCCCCCGCTCCCCTCCCCCACCGGCACCCGGCACCCGGCACTTGAAGGCGCACCAGCGGCGTAGTCAGGCGGGGTTCTCGTCGTCATTCGACACCGCACCGGCTAGCGTGTCCTGACGCAGGGCGTGGTAGATCGTGGCGCGGGAGACGCCCCGCTCTCGACGTGAACAAGCAGGCTGGCGCGCCTGGGCAGCCCTGACACTGCCGTCAAGTCGGAGCACCGCTGGCACGTAGTCGGCGCTAAAAAGCAGGACAGGACAGGATGTTGCAAGAGCTCAGGTCATCGGGCGGCCAGGGGTGCGCTGCGCTGCTCATGGCCCTCGCGGTAACCGGCTGCAGCAGCGGCGGGGCGGCCAGCCAACGGGTGCCCCCCGCAGCTCCGCCCGCATCGCCGACCGTCACGGCCCGACCGGCTCCCAGCCCGTCGAGCAGACCAGCCCAGGTCGTCCCTACCCCGTCGGCTGCTACGGCCTCGGCCAAAACACCGGCCACACCAGCGGCACCCACCCTGTCAACGGCCGCAGCGGGCTGCAGCAACAACCAGGTCACCAACCCGGTACGCAGCGCCCTCGAGCACGCCGACGGCCGGCCCGCAAGCACGACCGTGCCCGGCCGCAGCTATCTCGGCGCCTGCGGCGCGACCTCCTACGCAGTCGCCAGCTTCCAGCCGTCGCCGACAGCCACCTCCCAACAGAAGGTCAACTTCCAGGACCACGGCGCCAACCCCGAGTTCTTCATCCAGCACGGCACCAGCAGCTGGACGCTCGTCGGCTCCGCACCCGGACCCCCCTACCCCACCGGCCAGGGCGGCTGCGTCACCTTCACCCGCGCACCCCTGCAGCTACGAACCCTGTGGAACAACTGCCGAGCCAACTGAGCCATACCGCCCCGCCGCCAGGCACGCCGGGCATCCGCGACCGTCAGCCGCCGGTGGGCTGTCACCGCTGCGCCTCGGAGCAGCCAACACCTGTCGCCGTCGCAGGGCTCAGCCGCGCCGGCCTTAGAACTCGCTCGCGGCAGACCCCATCGTCCCGGGCCGCAGCGGGGACACCTCGACCCGGCCGCCGGGCGTGCACGGCCGCATCGCCGAGCGGACGGTGACCGCGGCGGTCTCGTCCGGCGGCGCGCGGACCCAACCTTCGGCTGCCACACCCACACCTACATGGGCGGCGGCGTAGACGGGTCGGTCGGCGACGGGCCCGGGCGGGGCGAAGGTGGCTCGCGCGGGTCAGGCGGCAACGGGTCCGGTGGCAGCGGCTCCGGTGATGGGAAGGGCGAAGGGATCGTCATCGGACCTCCGTCAGTGGCGGGATGTAGCACGATCAGTGTGCGGCGCCGGCGGGCAGCCGGCCAGGCCTGCCAGCAGCTCGCGATCAGAGCACCGCAAGCCGGCGAGCCTTTCTCCCGCGGCGATCTGCTCACGGCGGCGCCCGCCGCGCCTGATGGGTGCCGTCTGGCGCCTGGCGGCTGGCTCCCTTCCGTAGGAACACCAGCAGGCGAGCCCTGCGCCTGAAGACGGCACGGCCTGCAGCTGGCTGACGCACGACGTGAATGGCTGACGCAGTCGCGGGGTTGTGCGGCAAGCGGGTCCCGAGTCACGGCTGGGCCGCCGGGGTGGGGGCTGCTGCGGCGCGCCGGCTGCCGTCCGCCTACCTGCCGGCTGGCCGACCTGGACCGGCCGTTTCGTCCGGGGCGGTGTCGCCAGGGGCAGGCTGGGCCGGGTTGTCGTCGGGGTGGAAGCTGACGTCGATCTGCTGGAAGCCTTTGTTGCGCTGCGCTTTGGCGGCGGAGGTGTAGGCACGCTCGTCTCCGCCGGTCAGCTGCACGTTGTCGGTGAACGGGGTCAGCAGCGCCCGGGGATAGAGCCGCCTGCTGCGGACCACGTTGACCTCGGCGCACAACACCACGATCACCGCCTCCAGATACAGCCAGGCGATCAGACCCAGGACCAGGGCGAACACACCGTTGGTGGCGCTGGCGTTCTTGACCACGTGCCCGACGTAGGCGGTGCCGAACGACTGCAGCAGCTGCCAGCCGACCGCCGCCAGCAGCGCCCCCGGGGCGATCTCACCGAAGCTGACGTCGCGGGCGGTCGCCACCCGGAACGCCAGCAGGAAGATCCCCGCGTTGACCAGCACCGCGACGGCTGTGAGTACCACCTTGAAGCCCAGACCGAAGCTGGCGCCGAACGCACCGGCGCTGCTGCCCAGCCCGGACAGGATCGTGGTGACCAGCACGCCCAGGCCGACGGTGGCCAGCAGCAGCAGGCTGCGCAGCCGGGCCTTGATCGGGTTGGGACGGTTGTTGCGCGGCACGTGCCAGGCGGTGTTCATCGCGTTCTGCCCGGCTTGGGCGACGCCCAGCCCGCCGTACACCGCGCCGAGCAGGCCGATCACCAGCCCGGCGCCGCTGCCCCGCAGCCCTTTCGGGTCACCGAGCTGGCTGCCGATCACCGGGAACTGGCTCAGCGTGGAGTTCAGCACCCGCTGCTGCAGATGCGCATCACCGCCCAGGACGAACCCCAGCACGCTGGTCATCAGCAGCAGCAGCGGGAACAGCGACAGGAAGCCGTAGTAGGTGATCAGCGCAGCAAGGTAGCTGCCCTGGTCGTCGACGAACTTGTATAGCACCGCCAGCGGGAACCCCAGCACAGGATGACGCCGCTGCATGCCGTCCAGCCGCTCGGTCATCGACATCTGCTCACCTCCAGAACTCGCCACACGACAGCCTGTCCGCCGGGCCCCGCTGCCGCCAGCAGCGCCCCGCTGCTGTCCGGCCTCGTCCCGCTGCTGCCAGCCGTTGCGCACCGACCCGTCCTGGCGGCCAACCCCTTTGGCCTGCCGCGGGCCATGGCTCACCGGTCGGCCCGGTCCCGGTTGGGGTAGACGACTTCGACCAGGAGCAGCTGCACGGCCGCGGCGGCGGGCACGGCGACGACTGCGCCGACGATCCCGAGCAGCGCGCCGCCGAGGACGACAGCGATGATCGTGACCAGCGGTGACACGTCCACCGTTCTTCGCAGCACCCGCGGGTTGAGCAGGTAGTCCTCGAACAGCCGGTAGAAGACGTGGAAGACCACCGTCACGAGGGCCGCGAAGGGCGAGACCGCGGCCAGCGCCACCAGCGCGACGACGACACCGGCGACTGAGGACCCGACCAGCGGGATCAGGTCAAGTATCCCGGTCAGCACCGACAGCACCAGTGCATAGGGCACCCCGAGGATCAGCAGCAGGATGTAGGAGGTCACGATCGCCACGATCGAGGTGGCGACGTTGCCCAGCACGTAGCCACCGACCCTGAAGATCACCTCATCGGCCAGCAGCCCGAACCGGGGGCGGTGCCGCAGGGCGACAAGCCGGTACAGCACCTGCTTGATCCTCGGCAGGTCGGCGAGGAAGTAGACCACCAGCACCAGGGTGACCACCAGCTGGAACGTGAACGACAGCACCGCTGTACCAGCGGACAGCAGCCCTCCTGCGGTCTTGACTGTCAGCCCGTTCTGCAGGGCCTGCTGGATCCGCTCGGTGGCGTGGTATTTGGCGTTGAGCCGCCCCAGGGTGTTGTGCTGGTCCTGCAGGTCGCGGGCGTAACGCGGACCGGACTGCGCCAGCTGGCCGGCCTCTTTGGCCAGCGGTGGGAACGCCGCGGCCACAAACCCGGCGAACAGCCCCAGCGCGATGACCGCGATGACAGCCACCGCCACCGGCCGGGACAGCCCGCGGCGCACCAGCCAGCGCACCGCCGGGTCCAGCCCGATCGCGATGAAGGCCGCCACCAGCAGGAGCACGAGTTCGTCGCGGACGGTGTAGAGCGCGAACCCCACCAGCACGGCGAGCAGCGCTCCGGTAGTGACCGAAAAGCCGCGGTGCAGATCCGAACGGCGCCCGGCCCGCGCACCCGGCACCCCGAACGGCTGGCCCTCGCCGACCTGCGCCGCCAGCCGGCGCGCTTGGGTGTCCAGCAGCAGCACATCGGCCTGCCCAGCGGTCCTGACCGCTGCGACGGCGGCGTCCTCGGCCCGCTCGAGCTGCTGGCCGGCAGTGCCGGTCTGCTGTTCGGCCTGAGCCGCGCAGCCGGGCGGCACCAGCGTGCAGCTCAGCCACGACAGCGGCCTGCTCGGCCTGCCGCGCGGCCCCCACGGCAGTCAACAGCGCATCCTTTGCCGGTTGCCCTTCGCCCTCCAGCCGCCCACCCTTTCCTAGGGACGGCTCCCCCGCCGCGGGCGGCCCGGTCCCGTTGCTGCTCGTCACCGCGGAAAGGCCGCGGAGTCGTCCCGGCACCCGGCTACAGCCAGGACCCCCCTTGGAGTCCGACGTTCACCCGCCGCAGCAGAACAGTGCCCTCTGGTTCCACTCGCCGCCCCGACGATCACGTGCCCCAGCTCCACGCCGCCGATGTGGCAGCACCAGCGGTCTGCACCGGGTCCGGCGCCAGGCTGGCCAACGGCGCGGCAACGCAGGTACCGCCCAGGTCCGCCAGGGTTGCACCGCCCTGGTGTACCGCCTCGACGCGCCACGGCTGACCGCCGCTGTAACGCACCACAAGACTGCCCGGCATCGGCAGATGCCCCTCCACCCGCGCATTTGCTGCCGCGAGCCCGGACGGGAGCAGGACCGCCGTGGGACGCTGATCCCGATGGCGCCCAAGCCGGTCCCGCCGACCCTGGCGGCTGCCACCGGGGGCGTTCCTCGACTGGGGCGTTGCCTGCCGACTTGTCAAGCGCAGGCCTGCTGGTTGTCGTTCAGCCAGCTCTCGACCTGCTCGAGCCTGAGGGGGCCGTCGACGATCCGGCTGCTAGCCATGCTGACCAGCACGAACCAGGGGGCATCCCGGCCAACCACAGACTTCCTCAACCACAGGTGCCGTCGCTCCGCCGCGTGCCTAGCCCGGACCTCACGAGCCTCGACGTCATCCATGTCAGTCAGCTCCAGCAGCCCTCGGGTGGTGGCCACAACCTGTCTCACGCGCTGGCGCGGCAAGCGGCCACACTCCAACCGGTGCGGCCGTACTTGTACCCCCGGGTGGCATGCCGACACGAGGCTGGAACCACAGCGCCGTCCCCCTGATGCCAGTCCCGCCACCTGCCCATGGTGGGCAACGGCCGGGTTGCCGTCAGCGGTGGCTGTCGCCGGCGGGGCGACGTGGTGGAAGGGATGTTGTGCAGGGTGTAGCCCAGCCTGACGTCAGGAGGAGCAGCCCCGGGGGTCAGGTTCTAGAGCGGGTAGGTGCGTACCAGGTCAAGGAGGGGGTCGCCTGCGCTGAGGGTGTGGTCGCAGCCGGCGGCGGGTGCTGGCATCCAGTTCCAGATGAGGTAGCCCACCCCGCCGCTGGCGAACAGCGCGTCCATCTTCGCGCGAAAGAGCGTGGCACGCTGTTGCGGCGTGGCGCAGCCGGTCGACCCGGCGGCCGCTTGGATGCCGGCTTCTTCGACGAACAACGGCTTGCCGAGGGCGGCTGCCTGGGCGATCCGGGTCGCTAGCCCGTTGACCGGGTCTCCGGGTATGGCTGTGTTGTCGGCTCCGTAGTCGTGGTAGGTGACGAGGTCAAGCGAGGGTGAGGCCTGGGCGGTGGCGTAGTCCTGGCCGATGGTTCCGCATTGCCATTGGTCACCGACGACTCCGCTGGCCAGGAGGTGGTTGGTGTCGATCGCCTTGACCGCGCCGCCGACGGTGTCGAAAAAGCCCCGCAGGGTGGCTGCCGCGGTCGCCGGGCAGGTGTAGGTGCCGGTGCAGTTGTCGCCGGCGAACCCCGTCGAGCAGGTCCCGTCCTTGGGCTCGTTGACGAGTTCCCACATCCCGATGGCAGGGGAGTCCTTGTACCTGCTGACGACGGCGCGTACGTAGTCCCAGTACGACAGGGGGTAGAACCCGGTGCTGTTGCGGACCTGGCGATACCCTCCGGCGTACCAGGCGAGGTCCTTTTGGGTGCCGTCGTCGCAGCCGGCCCACTCGTTGCCGAGCGTGAGGCTCAGCTTCTGGCCGTGCCGCTGGGCGGCGGCCACCAGTCGGTCGAGCGCGGTGAAGCTGAGCTGGTGGCTGGTCGGGTCGATGGCCTGCTGCTGCTCGGCGGCGACCCGGGTGAGGCTGGCCGGGCGCAGTGAAGAGAAGTAGCCGTCGAGGTCGTCGACCTGGGCGCCGCAGCCGATGTTGGTGGCCCACTGGGTGGCCATGGAGTAGGCGTTGAAGCCGGCGAAGCGGTATGGCTTGCCGTCCAGGCAGAGCCCGTTGCCGCACCTGGCGAGGAAGCCGGTGGCTGCCGCTGGGGCGGCCGGCGGCACCGGGGTCGCTGCCGGGTCGGGGTCCACGTCGGCCCGGTCGAAGGCGATGACGGTGCCGCCCGAGGGCATGCTGCCGGAAGCGGTGCTGCTCGTGCCGGTGAGCGTCTGGACGAGGGTGTGCACGCCGGCGGCTAGCGGACCGGAGCCGTATACGAGCGCCTGGCTCTGGCGGGTTGGAGCGTACTCGTTGACCGTTCCGGACGGCAGACCGTCGATGGTGACCGTTGCTTGGCCGTGCCATGGGGCGAGCGCGCTGTAGAGGCGCACACCGGTGCCGGAGAAATGCAGCGTTATCGTCGCACCGGCGCTAGATGCGTAGTGGTCGGCGCCGCCGAAGTCGGTCGTGCTGGTGCTGGTCGACCAGGCTCCGCCGTAGGTCACGGCGGTGGTCCCGTCGTCGATGCTGCTGGCCGTGGCTGCGACCACCGGGGTGCTTGTGGTGACGTCGGCGCGGTCGACGGCAATGACATTGCCGCTGCTGGCGGCGTCGTGCGCGCCAGCCGCTGTGAGGACCAGGGTGTGCACCCCGGCGCCCAGCAGCTGGCTGCGGTAGACCAGTGTCTGCTCCTGCCGGGACGCGGCGTAGAAGTCGACCTGTTGCCCGGGGCCGCCGTCGATCGAGGCGAGGGCCCTGCCGTGCCAGGGAGCGGTGGCCGCGTAGAGCTGCACCTGGGTGCCGGTGAAGGTCAGGGTGACGCTCGCGCCGGCCGTGGACGTGTAGTGGTCCGAGCCTTTGTAGTCGGCGGCAGCCGTGCTCGTCGACCACGGGCCCGCGTAGCTGAACCGTCCCACGGTCCCGCTGATCGCGGTGTCATCGACGGAGGTGACCGCGACGGTAGTGCCGCCGGCTGTGGTGCCCGTCGACGCGGCTGCCGGCAGCGCAGGTGTGCCGAGCGCCGCCAGGAGCCCTCCGGCGGCGAGGGCGGCACGAGAACGTCCAAGAGCCACGACGGCATCTCCAGAAACGGGAGCACTGGGTATGACGTCCAGGGCGGGCGCCGACATCGTTGTCGACGGGCCGGCCGACCCGACCTAACAGCCGCACGGGTGACACGCTGTGGTGGACAGAGCGCACACAGTACAAGTCGCCTATAGCGGACAAGGCGGCTACGATCTGTTCATCCGCCGGAATCATCCCGGTAGCAGGGGCTGCATAGCGTGTGTCACCGGACAGCCGGTCTGGCACCGCGCCTCGTGCTCGACTACAACCGGTGACGACTCAAGGATGAGCATGCCGACTACAGCCCGACTCGTTCTCCCCCGCGCACGTACTGACCCGCGCCGCCAGCTCGCCCTGCGGATGCTCGCGATCGTGCTGGCCGTGCTGGCCGTCCACGCGCACGGGTTGTGGTCTTTGGTTCGTGATTCGGCGTCGTCGGGCCCGCTGGTCATCCTCGTCCTGGTGCCGGTGGCAGCTGTGGCGGTGGCCTGGCAGCGAGCGGTGCCAGGCCACGGGGGGCCCAACATCCACGACCGCCAGCTCGACTACATTCTGGGCGCCGGACTCACCGTGGCCGGGCTGACGCTGCTCGTCGTCCAGGACCAGCGACCGGCTGACTTCACCGGTGCGCGGTTGGATCTTCTGGCGCTTCCGCTGACGGCTGCAGCGGCTGCCGTGCTCCTGCTGGGGACCCGGATGACGTGGCGGCTGCGAACTGCGCTGCTGGTGCTTCTGCTCGCCTGGCCACCGCCGTGGGAGGCGGTCGTGCGCCATCTCGGAAGACCTCTCGTTGCTGCCATGACTGTCGGGTACGACGCGGTCGACGTGGGTGCCGGACGTGCTGGCGGCCCCCTGCTCGGCGTGGTCGGCGGGCTTGTGCTCGGCGTCGTCGGTGTCTGCGCCTTCGCCGGCTCGCGAGCGCTGCGCGCCCTGCTGCCGGGCGCCGGCGCGTTGGTCGGCGGGCTGCTCGAGGCGCTGAGCTTGTTCGTGTGGGGGGTGGCCGTCCGGCACGGCCAGCTGCCGGTACCGGGCCCCAGCCTCGCGGCCGCCCGTCAGGCGCTGATCCTGCTGATGACCGCCGCCGTGCTCACCTGGCTGGGCTACGGCCTCAGCCGGCTGCCACGAGGGCTCGAGCGTCAGGCGCGGCTAAGCGTGTCGCCAACTGCGGGCCAGGTCGCCAAAGCCGTGCCGCGCGCGCGTCTCGCGTTCGGCGTCGTAGCGGTCGTGACCGGCCTGTCCGTCGTGACCGAGCTCGCCGCGACAGTAGGCGGGCAGTGACGTCCGTTCGGTGAGCCGCGGCGTGCCCGCCGCGCCAACCCCCGGTCACGGTCCCCGACCCGGCGCGCCTGTCACGGGACCCGACCTGACCCGATGCCCGTGCCGTCGCCCGCCCGCGCTCTCGAGCGGGGACGGCTGATCGCCCACCGTGAGGAACTGCCCTGTGACGAGCGAACTGATCCTTCGCCCCACCGACGACACCCCTACCGCGACACGGCTTCACCAGGCCTGCCACGGTCTGGCGGACCGGGCGCCGGAGCTCTCAGCCCGACCCCGACAGCAACCGCGAAGCCGTACCGCGCGGTTGGTCTGGGTCGCCCCGGCATTGGTCGTCCTCGCGGTGAGCGCCCGGTGGCCCCTCGCCGTCGGCGTCACCGCCGTCAGCGTGGTCACCCTCGCCTACGCCGCCGCCCTCGTTCACCGCATCGAGCTGGTGCGCCGGGCGGTAGCCCACGACGCCACCATCTACGTCACCGACGCAGACGCCCGCGCGGTGCCCGACGGCTCGCTTCCCGTCTATACCGTGCTCGTGCCCGCCTACAACGAGCCAGCAATCATCGGCGCCGTCGTGCAGGGGCTCGGTCAGCTCGAGTACCCCAAGAACCGTCTCGACGTCAAGCTGCTGCTGGAGGCCGACGACGCGGAGACGATCGCCGCTGCCGAGCGGGCATGCCGGGACACCTCGATCGAGATCGTGCTCGTACCGGCGGCCGAGCCCCGCACGAAGCCCAAGGCCTGCAACTACGGGCTGGCGCTCAGCCGCGGAAAGTTCGTCACGATCTACGACGCCGAGGACCGACCTGAGCCGTTGCAGCTGCGCAAAGCGGTGCTCGCCTTCCGTCGCAGCAGCTCGCGCACCGCCTGTCTTCAGGCCCGGCTCTCCTACCACAACGCCGAGCAGAACCTGCTGACACGCTGGTTCACCTGCGAGTACGACACCTGGTTCCACTGGCTGTTGCCAGGGCTGGTCGCCACAGGTGCACCGATACCGCTCGGCGGGACCTCGAACCACATCCGGCGTGACGTGCTCGTGCAGGTCGGCGCGTGGGACGCCTTCAACGTCACCGAGGACGCCGACCTCGGCGTGCGGCTGGCCCGCGAGGGCTGGAAGGTCGCCGTGCTCGCCAGCACGACGTACGAGGAGGCCAACAGCGACGTCATCAACTGGGTCAAGCAACGCTCGCGCTGGTACAAGGGCTACCTGCAGACCTGCCTGGTGCACGTCCGCTCGCCGCGGCGTCTGGTCCACGAGCTCGGCTGGAAGGGGACGGCAGGCTTCTTGCTGTTCGTCGGCGGCACCCCACTGCTAGCCCTGATCAACCCGCTTTTCTGGGCGCTCAGCGTCCTGTGGTGGCTGGCCCACCCGGCGGTGATCGAGCAGCTTTTCCCGGCGCCGCTCTACCACCTCGGCATGGCGTGCTGGGTCATCGGCGGGTTCGGGCTGCTCTACACCAACCTCGCCAACACCCGGGCCAGCGGCAAGCCCCAGCTGCTGGTCGCCGCGCTCACAGCGCCCCTCTACTGGACGCTGATGTCGCTGGCCGCGGTCAAGGCCATGGTGCAGCTGGTCACCCAGCCGTCCTACTGGGAGAAGACGACGCACGGCCTCGACGCCGATGACTCGAACGTGTACCCGACCAGCGTCACGCTCCCGCCGCCCGCACAGAACAAGGAGCGCGAGGCATACCTCTCTGCCGTTACAGCGCCGCTGGTGAAGCTGCCGTGAGCACCGTCGTCGCCGTCCGCCGGCTGCGCGTGGCACCGGCCCTGCCGCCAGCGCGTACCCGAGCAGGCAGCCCGCGTCGCCGGGTGGGGGAGCCCACAGTCGTCCTGCTGGTCTGCGTACTCACCTACGCGGCGGTCGGAGCGGTCCTGGTCCTGGGTTTCCACAGCATCATGGAGGACGCCCTGTCGCGGGTGTCCAACGCCACCTACGTGCTCTACAGCCGTCAGCCGAAGCTGGCCAACGTCGGCTTCGTCTGGACCCCGCTGCCCTCCCTGCTGTTGCTGCCCCTGCTGCCGCTCAAAGCCCTTTGGCCAACCCTGGTGTCAACGGGCTATCTGGCCTGCATCGAGTCGGCTATCGCCATGGCGCTTTCGGTGCGCACCCTGTCCGCGATTCTGGGTGACCTGAAGGTCCGGCGCGCTGCCCGGTTCACCATTGTTGCCCTGTTCGCCCTGCACCCGCTGCTGCTGTGGTTCGGCGCCAACGGGATGAGCGAAGCCCTGCTGATCCTGTTCCTGCTGCTCGCCACCCGGCGGCTCATGCAATGGCTGCAATACCAGGACTCGCGTCACCTGGTGGCAGCCGGCCTCTGGCTGGCCCTGGGATACCTGTCGCGGTATGAGGTGGTCGCCTCAGGTGCCTCAGCCGTCGCGCTCGTGGTCGTGGTCAGCTGGCGCCGCAGCCGGCACCGCGGGCAACAGCGCCGGCAGGAGGTCCTCGCCGACGCGCTGCTCGTCGCCCTGCCGGTAACAGCCGCCTTCGTGCTGTGGGCGCTGGTGAGCCTGGTCATCGTGGGGCATGCCTTCGAGCAGTTCAGCTCCCAGTACGGCAACTCCGCCCTCGTCGCCGGGCAGCGGACCGCAGGTGGCGCCACGAACTTCGCCCACCCGCACCTCACGCTGCTGCTGAACCAGATGTCGGTGCTCGCGCCGCTGCTCCTACCGGTCGGCATCGTCGTGGCCGTCCTCGCCGTCCGCCGCCGCCAGCCGGAGGTGTTGGCACCCATGGCGCTGCTCGGCTCGGTGCTGGCGTTCGAGCTGCTGGCCTTCGTGTCCGGAAGCCTGTTCGGCTTCCTGCGCTACCAGATCGCCGTGCTGCCCCTGTTCGCAGTGCTCGTGGGGTGCCTGCTGCGCGGGACCGAGGACCGGACCGGCCGGCACGCCACGTGGCGAGGTCGGTGGCCGATCGCCGCAGCGGCAGGCCTGCTGCTTCCCGGCCTCGCGCTATCGGCCGGGACCGTACTTACGAGCAGCACGTTGGCGAATCAGGAGTACTACCACCTGCGGCCGGTCGTGCTGCGTCTGACCGGGCACCGGCAGGTGGACCCCGGGGCCAACGGTGTGTGGGACTCAGACCGGGCGATCGCGGCCAGGCTCGACCGGATGGCCCTGCCGCCGGGCAGCGTCCTGGTGGACTCCGGTCCGGGTTTCGCGGTGCTGGCCGCCACCGGACGTCCCCGCCAGTTTGTGATCACATCCGACCGGGACTTCGCCGGAGCTGTCGTCGACCCGGTCGGCCACCACATCGGCTACCTGCTCGTCAACGACGGCGCAGACGTCTACGACGCCATCCGCCGCACCTGGCCGCATCTCGGAACCGGTAGCAGCGCGCCGTGGGCCCACCTCGCGGTCCGCTTCCCTCGCCCCCTGCCCGGTTCCCACGAGTGGTCACTGTGGCGCGTCGACCAGAGCGCCGCGCCCAGCCACCCCTGACCGGCCAGCTGCGTCCCCGCCCCCAGGAAGGTCACCATCTGATGCTGAACTCCGTCTCCGAGGCCGGTGCGACGATCACAGCCGCAGTGCCCGCCCCCGCCGCTCCGGGGCCAGGCGGGCAGCCGCCAAGGCGCCCGCGGATGGTGGCCCGCGGCCTGCTGAAGGCGGTCCGGCCCAAGCAATGGGTCAAGAACGTGCTCGTGGTGGCGGCCCCGGCGTCAGCCGGGGTGCTGCTCGAGCCGTCGGTGCTCGCTCGCACCGCCATCGCGCTGGTGGCCTTCACCGCGTGCGCTGCCGCCGGGTACCTGGTCAACGACGCCGGCGACGTGGCCGCCGACCGCCGGCACCCGACCAAGCGGTATCGCCCGATCGCAGCCGGCATCGTCCCGGTCGGGCTGGCGCGCGCCGCCGCACTGGTCCTGGCCGTGACGGCACTCGGCGCCGGCGGCCTACTCTGCGGCTGGGAGCTCAGCGCCTCGCTGGTGGTCTACCTGGCCGTCACGTTCACCTACTCCACCTGGCTCAAGCACATCGCCATCCTGGAGATGCTCATGGTCGCCGCCGGCTTCCTGCTGCGGACCGTGACAGGTGCTGCAGCCACCCACGTGACGCTGTCGCGGTGGTTTCTCATCGTCGCTGGCTTCGGCTCGCTCTACATGGTCGTCGGCAAGCGCTACGCCGAAGCCACCGGGCTCGGTGAGAACGCAGCCGGCGCCCGGCGGATCCTCGCCGAGTACCCGCTCAACTTCCTGCGTCAGACGCGTGAACTGTCCGCAGGCGTCACGCTCGTGGCCTACTGCCTGTGGGCGTTCGAACGCGCACCGGCTCAGGGTTTCTCCTGGGGACAGCTGTCGATCCTGCCGATGACCTTCGGCCTGCTGCGCTACGGCCTGCTGCTCGAGCGCGGCCAGGGCGGCGCCCCGGAGGACGTCGTGCTCGGCGACCGGCCGCTGCTCATCGCCGGAGCGGTCTGGGTGGTCACCTTCGGCCTCGGTGTTCTCGCTACGAGGTTGTGAGACGTGAGCCGTCCCCAGCGGCGGCCCAGGCGGCGGGCGAAGGCTCTGGCCCTGCTCGCCCTGGCGACGTCGATTGCGATCTCAGGAGTGGTCGACCTGCTCGCTGCCGGCCTGTGGTCATCCCCACGGCAACCCGGCGCGGTCGGCTTTGACTGGCCCAACGCCGGCCGCGTGTATGTCGCGCAGCTGACCCAGCAGAGCACGACGCCGGCAATGCCCGCCCGGCCATTCTCCGTCGCCGCGTCACACGGCATTACGCGCATTCGGGTCTTCGTGGGCGACGACCTGGTCATCCGGGCTTGGCAGCGTGACCCCGTCACCACCTTCGCGCGCATCCAGCAGCTGCTGGACGACGCGGCCGCGGCGCACGTCAAGATCACCTTCAGCAACTATCTCACCCAGGAGGCGGTCGCTGCGCTCGCCGGCCACCCGTACTCCTCTTGGGCTGCTGCCCAGCAGGACCTCACCACCCCCGGATCTGCTCCGTGGAACGAGCTCAGCGCCTGGCTGCAGAGCGTGGCCGGCCGCTTCGGGAGTAACCACACGGCCGCAAGCTTCGAGGTCATGAACGAGCCGAACTACATGCTCGGCCTCGACAGCCAAGCAGTGCACCGCGACCAGGGCCTGCGCTTCCTCGACCACTTCGCCGAGCTCCTGCACCGCTTCGGGGCGGCACAGGTCAACGGCGGCGGCCGACCGGTGTTCGACCCGATGACGCTGACCGACGCTCAGCTCGCCCTCTACGTGCGGCACCTCGACGTCCTCGACGACCACCTCTACCCCGCGCTCGGCGCCGACGGGACGCCGACCGGCACCGCCACGGATGCCCGTGCCGCAGTGGCGGGCGCTGCCCGCTGGTTCACCCGCGCCCGGCGCATCAACGGCAACAGCCGCATGCCCGCCATGCTCGGCGAGGTCGGCAGCACCCCCAACGGTTGGGGCAGGGCAGCCGTCGCCGCCGGCGCCGGCCACGGCTTCACCACCCTCGTCTGGGGGTTCGACGCCTACGACGCCAACAACTTCACCGACACAGTCAGGCCCGTCGTGCTGGCCTGGCTGTCCGCGCGCGGCGCTGCCGCCCTGACGTAGGGGTGTCTCCCAAGCCCACATGGATGACCAGTGTGATCACGAGGAGATATCCCGTGACCAGGTCTTGACCGGGCCATGTCGGTCGTTGTAGGAGCGGACAGCGTCTTCCCAGTCCCACAATCGACCGGCTGGGTCCTCAGGCTCCGGTCAGTGACCCGGCCGGAAACCCGGTGTCGCTGACCCACGAGGCTAGGTGTTGTGGCTCAGGACGTTGTTGACAGTCGGCGTGGAGGCTTGATCACGAGGAGGACCTCCGGGCGGAGTGGAGGTGTCTAGCCATCCGCTCACCAGGAGGTCCTCGTGTCGCACGGTAACGCTCGGCTGAGCCTGTTCGGACGCAAGCTGCTCGTCGAGCGAGTCGCTGCTGGTCACAAGCCGGGTGAGGTCGCCAAGCAGCTGGTTCTCTGCCGACGCCCGGCGGCTGACCAGAGTGCAGCGCGGCGGCGGCGTGATCCTCGTGGGTCTCGGCGGTGGGCTGACCGTCGAAGCGGTGCGTCCCTAGGTACCGGTGCTCAAGAAGTACCTCCCTTGGATCAAGGAGCGCCGGACGCGCTTGCCGGGGCCCTCGAGAGTGGGATGATCTCGACCGTGGGTGTTCACCGAGTGGTGCCTGACCTATCCAGCCAGTCGCTGGAGACGGCCAAGGCTTTTTATGGCGAGGTGCTGGGACTAGAGCCAGTGATGGACCACGGCTGGATCACCACCCTGGCCGACCCAGCACGTCCAGGCGCTCAGATCAGCCTGATGACTCACGACGACACCGCGCCGGTCATACCCGATGTCTCCATTGAGGTAGATGACGTGGACGCCTGTCACGCCGCGGCCGTGCGCACCGGCGCAGAGATCGTTCACCCGTTATCGGACGAGCCCTGGGGAGTCCGTCGCTTCTTCGTCCGCGACCCCGACGGGCATGTGATCAATGTCTTGAGCCATCCATAGTCGACGTACCGGAGCCAACCGGCCCGTCCCGATCGAGGAATCGCTTACCGGGACGCCTGGTTGTGCGTTCAACCTGGTCATGGTCCCGTCGTTGAGACGTCGGCGACGACGGGGCAGCGTCACGCCATGGATGGGCCGCAGCCAAGCAGGCGCGCAAGGTGTTGCAGATCGGCATGACTCACGTCGGCCATCGGGCCAGAGCCACTGGTCAATGAGTTCCAGAATGCGTCCCGGAGCTTCAAGCCGGCGGGAGTCAACCGCAGCGTCTTACGTCGCCGGTCATCCGCGTCCTCGGTCCGCTCGAGCAGACCGCGGCCCCGCAGCCGCTCGACGAGCGTGGTGAGGTTCGAGGCGTCGTAGTCCAGCCGGGTCGCGACCTCGCTCATCGGCACGGCGTCATCTCCGCCCAGTGAGAGCAGCACCTTGATCTGCGCTCCGCTCACGCCGTGCATGGCGGCGTGGGCGTTCCAGTGCTCGACGAGCCGGGCGGCGATGTCAAGCAGTGCCAGGTCGACATCAAGCAGAGTGCGCAACCGAGGGTCGGTGGGTGCAGGTAGGTCATCGGGCAGTTGCACGGAGCAAGTCTACGGCGTACCGTGGTGACCTATAGTGGTAGAGCACTACTAATAGGTCGGCGTCATGCGACTGTTTCGAGACCGCGGAGGAACCGATGCGAGTTCTTGTGGTTGGCGCGGCCGGCAAGACCGGCCGGGCCGTGGTCGAGAAGGCCAAGGCCGCCGGGCACGACGTGACGGCGTTCGTGCACAGTGCGAGCGACTTTCACGTCGAGGGAGTCGCGGTGCTAGACGGCGACGCCGGCGACCGGGCAGCCATGGATGCGGCGGTCCACGGCCAGGACGCCGTCGTCGACACCATCGGCGGGAAAACGCCGTACAAAGCCACGACGCTGGAGTCGGGCGCCGTAAAGACGATCATCGAGTCGATGCAGCACAGCAGCGCGCGCCGGCTGCTCGTGACGTCGATGATCGGGGAGGGCGACAGCACAGCCAACACGCCCTGGTACGTCCGGTTGCTGCTGTCCACCTTCCTGCGCGGCGCGAAGCCGGACAAAGCCGCAGTGGAGTCCGCCGTTGAGTCGAGCGGGCTCGACTGGGTGATCACGCGGCCCGCCATTCTCAAGGACAACCCGGCGACCGGCGACATCCGCGTCTTCACCCCCGAGTCCGGCGACAAGGCCCACAGCATCACCCGGCAGGACCTCGCCGCCTTTCTGGTCGCTCAGTTGACCAGCGACGAGTACCTGGGCCGCAAGGTCACGATCGCCAACCGCTGAGCAGATCACCCCACCGGCCCATCCCCAAGGAGACACGTTCGATGGACATCAACGGAGCCGTTGTGCTCGTGACCGGAGCGTCGTCGGGCATCGGAGCGGCCACGGCACGAGCCGCTTCGCAGGCCGGCGCGCGAGTGGTGCTGGCCGCGCGTCGAGAGGATCGCATCCGGCAACTCGCCGACGAGCTGGGCGCAGCCCTGCCCGTGCGTTGTGATGTCACCAATGCCGGCCAGGTCGGCGCAGTCGTGCGCACCGCCACCGATGCGTTCGGCCGGATCGACGTACTGGTCAACAACGCCGGCCAAGGGCTGCACGCCCCCTTGGAGCAGATCGATCCTGAAGACTTCCGCGCCCTCCTTGACCTCAACCTCGTCGCGCCCCTGGTCACCATGCAGGCGGTGGTCCCGGTCATGCGCAAGCAGGGCGCCGGCAGCATCGTCAACGTGAGCTCCGGAATCACGTTCTCAGCGCTTCCTGGTTCAGCCGCGTACGGCGCATCCAAAGCAGGTCTCAACAAACTCTCCGCCGTGGCGCGAGCCGAGCTCGCCGACGCAGGCATCACGGTCTCGACGATGTACCCATTCATCACGGACACCGAGTTCATCGAATCACTCCGAGGCGAAACCGAATCCGCGTCGCAGTTGGAGTCCAGCCACGCCCCGAAGCCGCAGTCACCCGAGCAAGTCGCTGAGGCGATCCTCGACCTGATCAAGACCGGCGCTGAGCAAGCCGACTTGGTTCCCGAACAGTTCGGTGGCAGCTACCAGGGATGACTGCTAACCCGTCATGCCGATCAGCTGTCCGCCACGACGCACCATGACCGGCTAACCGAGGGCCCAACCCGAAACGGGGTTCGCATCATGACTGCCGGCTGGTCTCGGGAAGAGCTGGAGCGAATCGGCAGGGCCGAAGAACTGCAGATTGCCGCCAAGCGTGCCGACGGGACGCTGCGGCGCTGGGTGCCGATCTGGGTGGTCTGCGTCGGTGAGCAGGTGTATGTGCGGACCTGGTACCGACGTGACAGCGGCTGGTTCGGACACGTGCTGGACTCGCGGCGGGCGCGGATCCGCGTGCCGGGCCTGGAGGTCGACGTCGCCGTTGAGGACGTCGGCGAAGACAGGGCCAACCTGCGGGCGGGTGTCGATGCCGCCTACCGCACCAAGTACGGACGCTACGGCGGCACGTCTGTCGACCACATGGTCGCAGACGACGCCGCAGCCACGACCCTGCGGCTCATCCCCGAGCAAGGAGCACGTGTAGGTGACGATGAGTGACACGCCAACAAACTCATCGCAAGTCCCGCATGTCGAACGACAGCCGGGATGGCAGCGTCGACGCCGCTCGGGTACTCATGGCTACGGTCAGGGCCGTGACCCAGAGCTGGGATGCAGCAGCACCCGGAGTACTGCGCCTGCCGTCCGGGCGGCTGATCCGCGGCCGGGGACTCGGACGACCACTTCCGGCCGGTCCGTGGCCCACCTTCGCCGTTCACCTGCTCGAGCACGAACCCCCGGCCGTCCCCTGGGACACGGTGTGGGTCTACTGGCCCGACTTCGGACTGCCCGATGACCACCGACACCTACGGAGCGTGCTGACCGAAGCGTGGCGACGAGCCGAAGCCGAGCGCGTCGAGGTGGCCTGCTGGGGTGGACGAGGCAGAACCGGCACAGCGCTAGCCTGCCTCAGCGTCCTCGACGGGCTGCCAGCCCACCAAGCCGTGGCCTATGTCCGAAGCCGCTATGACGCTGAGGCCATCGAGACCAGGCAGCAGGAACGCTTCGTCACCGGCCCATGGGTGTAGCCGCCAGCGCTCATCTCGTCGCACAAGCCGACCCCTCAGCGGTCACTCCGAGTCCGAGACGGGGCAACGCCGGTCCGCTCAGCGGCCCTGCTGCGCCAGAGGGCAGCTGCAAGCAGTAGTCCCCAAAGCAGGAACCATGGGTCCCAGAGGTAGGCGTGCCAGGCAAGGGCGCGGCGGTCGGCGTTCTGACTGGCGTGGATGACATCGCCCTGCACGAGCAGGCCGACGACCGTGAGCACGGCGCCGTACACGACGAGCACCGCGGCGGCAGCCCAGGCAAGGAGGATCACAAGCCGGCCGGGCGGAACGCGGGGCAGAACCGCCGCCAGGCCGAGACCGGCTGCCGTGAGCTTGAGCAACACACTCAGCCAGACGATGACGGCGAGCGCGAGGCTGCCGGACCGGCCCTCTCGCTCCAGGGCACCTCCCACGGTGCCCAGCGCCCAGGTGCTGCCTAGCCCCCACGCAACGCTGACCAACGCGTACGCCAGACCCACCCCGAAGGCGGCCCAGGCCCAGCGGCTCCCCGCACCACCAGACGTCGACGCCCGCCAAGACATCACGGGCACAACGTAGGCCGTGCGGCCGCGAACGACCCCGGGAGACCCAGGGGACCGCCTTCGGGACTCCGCTGACTGGGCGACCTGCGTACGCATAGCGGGACAACTCCCCCAGCCCCAGGTACACATCGAGCATGGACATCCGCCTCGCTGCGACCGCTGCTGCTGCCCTCGCCACGGCCGCAGCATGTAGCTCGGGAGCAGTTCACCAACACTCAGCCGCGCCGCCACCAAGGAGCACCGCAC
>JAABVA010002118.1_pt1 | contig 20221 bp, 24 predicted proteins | sample 5560331 | NCBI WGS metagenome assembly JAABVA01 (sample SAMN12812661, study PRJNA571458) | rock metagenome | isolation source: Antarctica rocks | place: Antarctica: Victoria Land, Mt New Zealand sud | collected 2016-01-07 | reverse complement strand
GGTGTCGGCCAGGATGTTGGTGCGCGGCTCGTACGGATCGGAGCCTAAACCGTAGCGGCCGGACAGCTCGGCGAACGTCGCCGGCATGACCTGCATCAAACCCATCGCACCCGCCGGCGAGGTGATCGGTCGGCCGTCGAGCGTGGTGCGTCCGCCGCTCTCGATGCGCACGACGCCGCGCACCCAGGCGGGCGGGATCCCGAACCGCCGCGACGCCTCCTCGATCAGCGCGTCGAACGTCGATGCGGGTCCTGATCGGAGTTTCGGGAGCGGGTAGAGCGACGCACCGTAAATCGTCGGACCGGTGCTCGGCGCGGGTGGCAGGATCGGCCCGGAAAGCGAGAAGGCCGGCGTCCGGGCGGCAGGCCGCCACGCCTTGTCGAAGCGCCGCCCAAGCTCGTCCGATGGCGTCAAGTGTCTGGTAGTTGGTGAGCTCGTCTGGGCGCGCCCGAAATGCGTGCCCGACAGGAGCGCCAGCGCGGCCACGACAAGAGTCGCGCCAGTGTTAGAGAGCCTCACCACGTCCATAGCGGCATCGCCTTTCCGATGATGTCGCGCGCGGGGCTCGGGCCGAAATAGCGGCCGTCGAACGAGCCCGGGACGCGCGCGTTGAGCAGGAAAACCTCGCCGGACCCGAGCCGCCGGCACCCGTCCCAGCGCGGCAGGATGCGGCCGAGACTGTCGTTATCGCGCGCCACGGCGGCAGGAGTGCCGTCGATGGTGATGCGATCGGCGTCGCGGCAGACGGTCGAGCCAGGAACGGCCCCGATCTGCTTCACGAGCGGCACGCCGACGCCGAGGTAGCGGCGCTCGATAAGCATCCGCTGGGCTCGGCGCGGCGGATGGACGATCACCAGGTCGCCGGCCGCAAGTTCGCCCGCATCACGCACGGTGTAGAAGCCGAGCGGCACGCTGGCGGATGCGTTATAGAGGAGCCGCAACGGCCAAATGTTGGCGGCGGACGACACCACAAGACTTGTGCCAAGCACCGTCGTGTAAAGGGCCGCGATGCGAGCGCGCGAGAGGCGGGCGGGGGTCACAGGAGGCCACCGCGGGCTTGCTGTTCCGCACGCTCGGCCGGCGCATAGACGCGCGGCTCGAGTCCGGCGGCGATGCGGTTTTGTACGGTGCGCCAGTAGCTCTCCGGTAGCGCCGCCGGATCGAGTCCCTTCGCCTCGATCGCGTCGATCAACGTCAACGCTCGGGTGACGCGGGCCATGCCGGCCGCGCTCAGCCAGATGTGCGCGGCAGGGGCGACGCCAGGCACCGTCTCGGCGCGCTCGCCAGGCCTGGCGGTCTGCAGCACCCACAGCCGCCAGAGCTGGGTGCCGTGGCGATCGGCGCGCCACTGGACGTAGCCGAAGACGGCGCCGGGTTCGTAGAGCTCGATGCGTGCGCGTCGGTCGATGATGCGCTCGGCGACCGGCGTGCCGAAGCGCACGCGATCGTTCACCCGGTCGGCCAGGAACAGGACGGTGACCCGCGTCAGCCCGTGGTTGGGACGAGCGTTCATCGCGCGCCCCCGTCGGGATCGGGGAAGGCTTCGGTCAGCATGGCGCGGAGCATGTCGGCGACGGTTAGGCCACGCGTGAACGCCGCGACCTTGATGCGGCCCCGCAAACCCGGCGTGACATCGACCGTCAGGCGGGCGGTGAACGCGTCAGACTTGTTCGGCTCGGGCACAGCCGCACCCTCGAGCGCGTTGACCCAGGCGTCGGGGTTGCGCGGCCGCGCCGCGAAGGGCGCTGGCTTGCCGGCGCGCGCGCTCACGACATCACCTCCCGCACGGCTGCGCCGAACGCGGCGATCTCCGTCGCGGCCGCCTCGGCGTGGTCGGCCTCGTCGACGAGCCGGCCGGTGCTGGCAGCGTCGGCGAAGGCGACGCGCTGGCCGATGCGCGAGCGCAGCATCGGCGGCTGCTGCTCGGCGAGCGCAGCGGCGGTGTCGCGCGCAATCAGCGTGCGCGCAGCGCAGCGGTTCAGCACGAATCGAGCGCGCAGCTCGGGGCGGTAGACCCGCGCCTCGTCGAGCAGCCGCAGCATCTCCGCCGACGCCCAGCCGTCGAGCGGCGAGGGCTGGACCGGGATCAGCAACAGGTCGGCGGCGAGCAGCGCTGAGCGCGCGATGCCGGTGACGCGCGGTGGCGCGTCGATGACGAGGTGGTCGGCGCCTTGGGCCAGCGCGGGCGCTTCCCGGTGCAGACTCTCCCGCGCCAAGCCGACTACGCCGAACCGGCGAGCAAGACCGGTGCGTGTCCGCTGATCGGCCCAGTCGAGCGCGGAGCCTTGCGGGTCCGCATCGACCAGCAGAACGCGCGCGCCCCGGACGGCCAGCTCGCCTGCAAGATGGAGGGCGAGCGTCGTCTTGCCGACGCCGCCCTTCTGGTTGAGGAGCGCGACGATCATCGCGATGCTCTCGGCCGGGGCCTGGAGGCGACGATGCGGCTGCGCTGGTCTGCTCGCTTCCCGGCGGGCTCTACCGTTAGAAAGAATCCGAAGGATTCTAAGTTAGCTAAGTTAAAGGGCCGGATCGGCGTTGCGGAACAACGACTTAGGTCCGGTTTCGGTCCCCGATAGCACGAGGATCTGGTCCCCGATAGCACGATAGCTCCGGTCCCCGATAGCACGAGGCTGTTCACAGCTTATCCCCAGGCTGGAGGGTGAGGCCGACGCGGCGCGCCGCGCGCTCAAACGAGTCGACCGCAAGCGGAGCGAAGCTCAGCCGTTCGCGGCCGAGGTCTACCGAGAGCGCGAGCCGGTACCCGGGCAGCGCCTGCCGGCGGACGATCTCGCGCAGGTCGAAGGCGAAGTGCTTGAGCGGCGAGAGCGAGCCGGACTTGGCATGGAGGTGCTGGAGGTCGAAGCTCCAGCCGCCCTCCTGGCGACCGCCGTGCTTGCGCACGAGCCGGTAAAGCCAGCGCTCAAGGCCGCCAGTCAGGTCGAAGTAGGCGGCGTCGATGGTGAGGATCAGCGCCTCGTCGAGCACGCCGGCGTAGAACCAGTCGGGCAGGATCAGCTCGAGCCCGACCGGCCGGCCGTGGCCGTCGGCCTGCTCCTTCCATTCGTTGATCCAGGAGAAGCGGTGCATCCGCCGCTCGGTCGCTTGGCGGATCGAGGTCGCGACGGTGGTAGACTGCAGCCGGTCAAGCGCGGCCTTCAGCCGGTCATAGTCACGCGCCGAGGTGCCGCGGCCAACGAAGGTCAGGATCTCGTAAGGGGTGGCTGCCATCAGGCGTGACGGGCGGCAGCCGCGATCGCGCGCCTCGACGATCTGCGAGGCCGCCCAGATCAGCACGTCGGCGTCCCAGATGGTCGCCATGCCGTGCTCGGGCACGGCCTCGACCCGGATCGCGATCTTGCCCATGCGGAAGTCGATCGGGCGGATGCGCGGCGACTTGGCGAGGCTGAAGAACGGGTAGGCCATGAGGTCCTGATGATCGCGGGCCGCGAGGTCGCCCGGCAGCGCGCGGAATAGGTCGAGCTGCTCGCGTTCCGAGCGGCGGGGACGTGGGCTGGTCGAGGACACGAACGCCAGCCTCAGCGGGTGGCGGCGCGGTAGGCCGGGTCCGAGGTGGTGTCGCAGGAGCGGGCGTTGGCCCAGCTTTCCAGGTCCTCGATCGCGTAGACGACGCGGCGGCCGAACTTGCGGAACTTCGGGCCGCCGCCCACGACGCGCTGTTTCTCGAGCGTGCGGGGGCTTAGCTTCAAGAATTCCGCGGCCTCGTCGTTCGACAGGTAGCGCGAGCCCGCGCGCAGCGCAGCCTCGCGGGCGCTATCTGGCCTGATCGCAGCCTGGGTCATCGCGTCCGCCTCCATCCGACCGGGTCGGGCGCGGCAGGGTCGCCGCGCGGTGGAGGCAAGCTGAACGATGCCGGGACAGGAGATGAGGGAGGTTCGGCGCGGAGCCGCTTCCTCCTCTTTACGGCGATCCGGCTTTGCGGTTTGGCGACTTCGGGTAGAGCAGGTCGCGATAACCGCCGTCGCGGAACCGTCGCCCGTGGTCGAGCAGGTAGCGGACGTTGGCGCGAATGGCGCTGTCGTTCCAGCTCTCGGGCTCGTCGAATGCGCCGAACACGAGGCTTGCGATGGCATGCTCAGACGCGCCGTCGCGCTCCGCGTCGAGCGCCTGCAATGCACGCATGTGGACGAGGTCGCTGCGCGTGACCGACGGGGAGCGCGTCTTCAGCGGTGCGCCGGCCAGCGCGGCGTCGAGTTCGGCCGCCGCCTCCAGGGTCCTTTGCGCGCGGCGGCCGGAGGGCGCGGCGTAGGCGAACGGCATGCCGTCGCCGAGCGACAGCGATACCGCGATGCGCACGACACGCCGCCCGAGCGTAGTCCGAAGCAACATTCGCCGGCCGTCATGGACCAAGCTCTTGCGGCCTGGAACCGACCAGAGGCTGAACGCCGCCGCCTCGTCCATATCCGCAGGCGTAAGGGCGACGAGCGGTTCCGGATCAGGCAGCCAGACGGGGTCCGCCGACCGCGCATCGAGGGCGGGGTCCTCCAGGAAATCGCAACCCCCAGGGCTCGGCGTGCCGGCGGGTGCGATCGGCCGCAGCGTCCTCCTGGGCGCCACCATGGCGACGCCAGTCGACGCCGTACCCGGCGTTGCGACGCAGATACTCCCAGGCTCGGCCGGGCTGGTCGAGACTGAGGATGTAGAGGTAGGCGGCGGTTGGAACTGACGCGGGCATGTCACGCACTCCGGCTAACGTGGATGGGCCACGCTTGCGCCGAAGCGGGGTGCGAGAGCCTCGCCATCATCAACGCACCAGCGGTTCACTCGCCGCACGGTCCAAAATGAAGGCTCATTGGAGATAGTAAAGACTCAGTTGGTTATCGATTCTTGCTTCCACTCCTCGGTATAGTCAGCAGGTCATCGAGGAGCGCATGCACATCCAGGCCGATCACCTCGGCGATGTCGAGGAGTTCGACGACATCGACACGACGGCCACCACTTTCCATCGAGGAGACGACGGACTGGTATCGATCGAGTTTCTCGGCAAGGTCGGCTTGGCTCAGGCCTGCACGTTTACGCTGCTCGACGATGAGGTCGATCAGGCGGACATGTCGAGGTGATCGCAGGGTCTTGGGCATCCGCCCGTGTCGACTGGAAAGTTGAAGCCGACAGACCGAGTAGAAGTGTTTTCAGGTTATCGGAAAATCTGGTTAGATAGGCGGCTCTGGCAGGAGACGGGGAATGAGCTTGATCGAACACCGCTACCCGCGCCTCGGACGACTGATGCAGCTCTGGAGCGCCCAATGCCGCGATGACGCGCCGCCATTCGCCAGCGCGGTGCTCGGCCCCAGATTGGCTGATCTCGCGCCCGCGACGGTGCTGGTGATGCGGGCGGAGAACGGTTCGGAGCGGCTCACCATCACTGTGAGCGGCAGCGAAGTGGACGCGCTCTACGGCGAGTCGCTCGCCGGCGCGCCGGTCCAGCGACTCGCGCCGGACAGGGGGAATGCGGTCGAGGAGGCTCTGTCGGCGATCGAGACGGCGCGGCCCGTCGTCATCGAGGATGAGTTTTGCATCAATGGTGATCGCCGCCGTGTCGCTCGCGTCTACCTGCCGCTGGTAACCGATGACGGCTCTGCCGACGGCGTGCTGTGCGGGATCGTCGCGGTGAACTGAGTCTCGACGATCAAGCGCCTGTGCGTCTAGGTTGAGCGCTATGCGAATGATCGGTCTTATTGGCGGAATGAGCTGGGAAAGCTCGGCCGAGTACTATCGGATTCTGAACCAGGGCGTTCGTGATCGGTTGGGTCCAACGGCTTCGGCGCGGTGCCTGCTCTGGTCATTCAACTTCGCCGAAATCGAAGAGCTTCAACACAAAGGCGATTGGGACGCCCTGACTGCCCGCATGGTGGATGCCGCCCAGCGGCTTGAGGCGGGCGGGGCAGACGTGCTGCTGATTTGCACGAACACCATGCACCGAATGGCACCTGCCGTTCAGGCTGCGGTAGCGGTCCCCTTGCTTCACATCGCTGATCCCACGGCCGAGCGTATCAAGGCAGCCGGCTTCAGCAGGGTGGGGCTGCTCGGAACCGCCTTCACAATGGAACACGACTTCTACAGGGGTCGGTTATCTCAGCAGTATGGCTTCAAAGTAATCGTTCCAGGCGACAAGGACCGAGGGACCGTCCACCGGATCATCTACGAGGAACTGGTGACCGGACAGGTTATATCGGCGTCAAAAGACGCTTACCGAGATATCATTGCTCGACTGGTGGAGAATGGTGCGGAAGCAGTAATCCTGGGATGTACCGAGATTATGCTTCTGGTCCGGCCCGAGGATAGTCCAGTGCCCATCTTCGACACTACCGCGATCCATGCGCAAGCTGCCATCGATTTTGCGCTGGCCGGCTGAAAGACGGCTTCGCGTTCCCTCGTGGCCGGGCGCCGAACGTCCACTAGGTCCATCGGTAGCGGACTTGAGCCTTTGCCCCGCTCCGGGTGGAGCGGGGCTGCGCGGCGGCCTCAGTCGCCGTTGCGCTTGTTGGGGCGCGACCAAATAAGGCTGAAGGTGTCGTCGCCTTCGTCGGCGAAGAGGTTGGCGTAGATCGGGGCGGTGAAGCTCGGATCGTCGAGCTTGACGCCCAGGTAGTCCCGGCCCTCGTTGGAGCGCTTGGCCCAGGCGGCGGCGATCTCGACCTTGCCCACGAAGACGCGGTGGCTTGGGGCGTTGTCGTTGGTGCGGTTCTCCTCGGGGACGATGCGGACGTTCTTGGCCTGAACGCTGAGGGTGGTGATCGAGCCGGTGTAGTCGTTGCCGGACTTCTTGAAGCTGCCGATGTTTGCCATGATAGGTCTCCTGCTGTCTCTCGAGCCCGCGCCCATCGCGGCCTCGATGGCGATCGAAGGGCCGGAGGCGATCGACGACGCATCCGCTTGCGGACCGAAGCGCAGCGAAGGATGGCGACCGGGCGGCTTTCTTGCCTCGCGAGGAATGGCGCTTGCGCCAGGGGAAGAAAGTCGCGCGGCCGCCGTTGCGGCAGAGGCGATCGAGGCGTCAGCCGTCCTTCGGCCAGATCAGGCCATCAAGAGGCACGTGGAGCGCGTCTCGGAAGACAGCGCCCGGAAGACCTCGCCTGTAGCGAACCCGCAGCGCACCATCCGGCTGAACACGAACCGCCAGTCGAACCCTAGCGACAGGCCGACCCCGCTATGTCCGAAGTTCGCACCTTCGACGCTGCCCCGCGACTTGAGCCCCAGCAGCGGGGTGGATAGCTGCGCCTGACCAACCCCCCTCCATGAGCGGTGACTGGCTGATCATGTCGAGCACCGGCCGCTCGACCCACGATCGTAGCCTTTCGCCGGCGCAGGGCAGTCTACCCCAGACTCCCGGTGCGCCTTGCGGGCTCAGCGCGTCAGGTGGCCTGAACGTCCCGCTCCACCCGGAGCGGGGCGAAGGCGGCGAGGCGTCCATAGGAGATTGCGGCGATCGCTAGTCCACCCGCGAGCGCGAACATATGTCGCCATCCGTCGGAGCCGACGCAGAGCTGCACGACGCCATAGGTCGACGCATAGCCCGCGATCCCGGCCGGCAAGGAAAAAAGGCCGGCAACGGCCAGCCGCACCATCGGTGACCGTGCGGCGGTGAAGGCAAACTGGCCGAGGCCAAAGCTGACCCCGCCAGCGAGGAGGCCGATGACACCTGCGCCAAGGAACCCCGCGCCGCTTGCGAACGCGAGGCGGGCGGCGGTGAGGCCGACGAAAAATGGCAGTGCGTAGAAGGAGAAGTTGAATACGAGCCAGGCGATCAGCGCGAAGACGCCGCCGCCGAGTATTAGAGCGAGGAACATAGCGGTTCTCCTAGACGTGCAAGGTCCGGAGCGCCGCCACCACCACCATGGAGCTCACCGGTAAGTATAGCGGAAGATCAGCGATCACGAAATTGGCAAAGTGCAGAGCCGCCAAAGCGGCTCCGCCCATCTGCGGTAAAGCGGGAAGTGTTCACCGCTCCCATGGATCGTAGACGTGGACGATCTGGGCCGCGTCGCCGTCGAACTCGGACGAGGGCATGACACCGAACGACCCACCGGCCCGAAAAAGAGTGACGCAGACCATCAGGCTCTTGGCGAGGCTCCAGGCGTGGCGTTGCGCGAGGGAAAGCGACATTGGACCGGCTCCTGCTCGGGAGCGGAGACCGTCCCCGCTCGACAGGCGCCCGACGTGTCCGGCTCAGGGCCGCGATCACCGGAGGCGAAGCCGAAAGGCCGCAAGCTCTGCTTAGCGGACCCCTTGCGGGTTGATCGAACAAGAGCCTGGGCTGGACCAAGGATCAGCGACTATGAGAGCGGGGCGGTGCTCGCCTATGCAGGAGCCGTTGTCGCAACAAAGGACACCGCCATGCCTGAGCTAGAAGGACGCAATCTGCACTTCGTCAAGAAGGCGCTCGCCATCGCGGTCTTAACGATCCAGCGCTCACCCGACAGTCCGTTCCGTTCGGACTCCGACATGAAGGACATGAAGGACCTGCTCGACGCCATGATCGTCTCGGATGTGGAACTCGAGCACTATGCGCGGGCCGCTCAGATAGCAGTCACCGGCAAGCCGGACTGAGTCCTGACGGACAGGCGATCGAGACTGGAGCAGCCAACTCGGAAACCCGGGTCGGCGCTCGGCAGATAGCCGGCGCTCACGCGCCGGCCTTGCGGAAGTCGAACAGTGGGATGCCGAGCTTGCGGGCCTTGTCGGCGAGGTTGTCCTGGATACCCGTGCCGGGGAACACCACGACCCCGATCGGGAGCGTGTCGAGCAGCGCGTCGTTGCGCTTGAACGGAGCGGCCTTGGCGTGGCGGGTCCAGTCCGGCTTGAACGCGATCTGTGGCACTTTGCGAGCGTCGGCCCACTTGGCGGCGATCAGCTCGGCGCCCTTCGGACTGCCGCCGTGCAGCAGCACCATGTCGGCGTGCTTGGCGTGGACCCGGTCGAGCGCCGTCCAGATGGCGCGGTGATCCTGGAAGTCGGGTCCGCCGGTGAAGGCAATCTTCGCGCCCTTGGGCACCATGACCTCGGTCTCGGCCCGGCGTCGGGCGGCGATGAAGTCGCGGCTGTCGATCATCGCCGCGGTGAGCGTGCGGCGATTGGCCAGTGAGCCCGAGCGCGGCGTCCAGGGCTTGCCGGTGCGGGCGCGATAGGCGTGCGCGGCATGGTCGCGAACGGTCTCGAGTGCGTCGCGGCGGTCGAGCAGCACTTCGCCCTGCGTCAGCAGCCGCTCCAGTTCGACCGATTTCACCTCGGATCCGTCCTGCTCCCGCTGCATGCGCCTCTGCGCCACCTCGTTATCGTCGAGCAGTCGGCCGACCCGTTCGGCGGAGCGGTGGAAGGCGTTGACCATGCCCCAGAGCAGGTCGGGGGCGTCGGTGGCGGAGCGGGTGTCGGCGAGTGCGGCGCTGAGCGCCTCGAACATCTCGGCCACGGCCCACTCGATGCGGTCGTTCTCGGCGGGTGGCCGCGGGTCGTGCTCGCCCTCGGGCGGGTCGAAGCCGAAGAGTTCCATGTTGTCGAGGATGGTAGCGGTGGGGGATGAGGCGTGCGGCGGTTCATAGTCGGGGTCGTGCGCCATCGGGGTGATCTTTTGCCGATCTGACCGCGCCCATCGCGGCCTTCGTAGGCGACGAAGAGCGGGGCCGAGGCCGGCCTGCACCGAGGGCCTCTTGGCCCGCGGCCGAAGCGCAGCGGAGGACGGCGAAGGGCGGCTTTCTTGTCTCGCGAGGAATGGCGGCTCGCCGCCAGGGGAAGAAAGTCGCCCGCAGCCGTTGCCGGCCGGACCCGGCTCCGGTCCGATCGCCCTCTCAGAAGGCCAGGGGCGCGCCTCTGACGGCGGAGACATCGCCGGCGCCAAGATCCTCGGTATGCTGCCCCTCAGCCCACGCCTGCCCGCTTTCCGGCCCCGCACACGGCTGGGAGGAAGCGGACGACGTCTTCCGGTGCGAGCTGCACCCGCACCCCGTCACGCAGCGCGTCGGTACCGAGGTGCACGAGGTCTTCGTTGAGGTCGCCTAGCGCCGCTCTGAGTCTGAGCGCTTCGATGCCTTGCGCCTCTGCTCGGAAGGCGAGCTGGTCCGCGCCGTTCCGCCCTGCCGCGTCGGCCTCCTCGGCGATGTAGAGGCGGCGCAGCGTCGCTGGCAGGTTCAAGGCGGCGAGATGTGCGGCCGAGAGGGCGGCGACTGCGGGCAAGGTCGGCAGCTCGGTCCGCAGCGACAGCATGGTCTCGATGCCTTCGCCCGCCGCCAGCACGTCGTGCGCCCGTCCGAACCTGACCCCGTGCCCGAGCAGGTCACCCATCGCCCGTCGCGGTGTTGCGACCGAGGCCTTTTCGCTGCCTGTTGGGTCGAGCCAGGTACGGTGGACGCCGGTGATCTCGCCTGCGCTGTCGGTCACGGCCGCGATCAGCGCGGGCCAGGCGTCGCGCACGTCGCAAACATCGTCCCGGTCGGCACGGTAGAAGCAGCGCGGATGGAAGCGCAGCGACGTGCAATCCTGCAAAGCCGTAATCCCGCGAGTGCGCAGATACGCTTCTGCGACCGTGCCTCGGATAGGCTTGGAGATGGCCCAGAGCCGTCGCGCCGCCTCGCACGATCCTGACGGTGCGGGTGTGCAGAGGTCGTCCCGGCGTTCAGGCTGCGGCAGGGCCAAGAAGCGTCGTGCCTCGTCGAGCGCATCGCGCAACGTGGCCAAGCGCTGGTTGGCGCTGATCAAGTCGAGGAGGTCGCCATGCTCTCCCGTGGCGGCGTCGGTCCATTTACCCGCAGCACCCTTGCCGCTTTCGGGCCCGCGTAGTCGGACATAGAGGCTGCGCCCAGGCGATCCCTCCACGTCGCCCACGAGCCAGTAGTGACCTTCCCGCCGCCCGGCGGGAAGGTATTGGCGGCAAACCGCCTCGGCATCACGCGCGAGACGGCCGGCGAGATCGGCGGCTGCGCTGTCCATGGTCATGCCGCCACCGCTACGTTTGAGGGTTTGGCAGCCACCCGCGCAAGCGGGTGACGGCTGAGCAGCGCCGACAGGATCGCCGGGCCAGCCGCGCCCACGGGCACGAACAGCCGCAGCCGCCAACTGATGATCTCGGAGACAAGCCCCAGCGCCTTCAGCCGGTCGACCATGCCGTCGGTGAACCCGGTCAGCTCTACCCGCTGCGCTCCCATGACAAGCGAGCGGCGCACGGCCAGGCCGTCGGCGAGTTGCAGCATGCCGCCGCGCTCGAATACCTGCGCCCACGCCTCGTCGGCGGAAACGGCCGGGGCTTTGGCCCCGAGCGCGTCGGCCACCCAGGCGGGCGAGACGAGTCGGCCGATCACGCGCTCGCCTTGGTCGGTCTGCAAGCGATAGACCCGGCAGCCATCGTCCGGCAGCCGCCGCCAGATCGGCAACAGCAGGCCGGTGACGACGTGGAAAGTCGATTCGACGAACTCAGGTAAGGCGGCGAGTTCCGCCCCCCAGGCGGCCGAGAAGGCGGCGGCGTCGACCTCCTCCCAGTGTGAGCCGAGGAGTGCTGTCTCGCTCAGGGTCTTGCGCTCGGTCGGCCGGATCAGCCGCACCCGCCGCTCGACCTCGCCGTCGTCGAGGGTGACGCTTGCCGCCGGAACCTGGACGGCGGCGTGGCCCGAGCGGGCGTTGACCAGGAGGCGCGTGCGCGGCTCGTCGGCGCGGGCGAGCGCATCGGTCAGCGACAGCGCGTCGGTCCGGTCGCGCCGGGCGACGGTGAACACCTGCGTCTCCGCCCCCGTGCCCGGGTGCGTGTAGATGGTGCGACGCTCGACGACGCGGAGCGACTCCGCCGTGACGGTCTCGACGCCAAGGTCGAAAGTGCCGGCGGCGACCGCTGCTTCGACGCGTGCGGTCATAAGCCCGTCGAACACCTCGAAGAGCAGGTTCTGCAGCTCGATGGTGAGCGCCAGCACCCGGTTGAGGAACTGGGTGATCGGCGGCAGCTCCTCGCGGATCGCGCCGTCGCGGGTCGTGAGCGACAGCCCGGTGGTGTCCTCGAAGCGGTGGAGCGAGCAGCCCTCGACGCGCCCCAGGAGCAGCAACGTGTAGAGCTGGCGGAGCGCGGCCCGGGCGTACTCGCTCTCCAGATTGTCGGAGGCGCGGAACAGGCCCTGGCCACCGGTCTGCCGCTGGCCGCGGGTGATGGCGCCGAGCGTATCGAGCCGCCGAGCGATGGTGGAGATGAACCGCTTCTCGCCGCGCACGTCGGTCGTGATCGGCCGGAACAGCGGCGGCTGGGCCTGGTGGGTGCGGTTGGTGCGCCCGAGCCCCTGGATGGCGGCGTCCGCCTTCCAGCCAGCCTCGAGCAAATAGTGGACGCGAAGCCGCCGGTTCTTCGCGCCGAGGTCGGCGTGGTAGCTCCGGCCGGTGCCACCCGCGTCCGAGAAGACCAGGATGCGCTTGTCGTCATCCTGAAAGGCCGAGGTCTCGGCGAGGTTGGCACCTGCCGGCCGATTCTCGATGGCAAGCCGATCGACGCCGTCTTCACCCCGCTTGCGGACGACGCGACGCGAGCGGCCGGTGACCTCGGCCACCTGGTCGGTCCCGAACCGCTGCACGACCTGGTCGAGCGCGCCCTGGACGGGCGGCAGCGAGGCGAGCTGCTCGATCAGCCGGTCACGCCGGGCGACCGCGTCGCGGCACAAGACGGGCTGGCCGTCGCGGTAGACCGGCCGCGACGACAGGTTGCCCTCGCCGTCGGTGAACGGCTCGTAGAGCTGCACCGGAAAGGCGTGCGCGAGATACGAGAGCACGTATTCGCGCGGGGTGATGTCGACCTGGACGTCGCCCCATTCCTCGGCCGGGATCTCGGCGATGCGGCGCTCCAGCAGCGCCTCGCCCGTCGAGACGATCTGCACGACGCAGGCGTGACCGGCGGCCAGGTCCGCCTCGACTGAGGCGATCAGCGTCGGCGTCTTCATCGCCGTGATCAGGTGGTTGAAGAAGCGCTGCTTGGAGGACTCGAACGCGGAGCGCGCCGCCGACTTGGCCTGGGCGTTGAGCGTCTTCGATCCGCCGTCCGGTCCCGTGCCGGTGATGCCCGCCGCCTCCATCGCCGCGTCCAGGTTGGCGTGGATCACCTGGAAAGCGCCCGCATAGGCGTCGTAGATGCGGGTCTGTTCGGGCGTGAGCGGGTGTTCGAGCAGCTCGTACTCGACGCCGTCATAGGACAGCGAGCGGGCGGTGTAGAGCCCGAGCGCCTTCATGTCGCGGGCCAGCACCTCCATCGCCGCGACGCCGCCAGTCTCGATCGCGGCGACGAACTCGGCGCGCGTGGCGAACGGAAAGTCCTCGCCGCCCCAGAGCCCGAGGCGCTGGGCATAGGCGAGGTTCTGCACCGTGGTGGCCCCGGTAGCTGAGACGTAGAGCACGCGCGCGTTCGCCAGCGCGTGTTGCAGGCGTAGGCCCGCGCGACCCTGCTGCGAGGGCGCGTCGTCACCGCGGCTGCCCTTGCCGCCCGCGGCGTTCTGCATGGCATGGCTCTCGTCGAAGACGATCACTCCGTCGAAGTTGGACCCGAGCCATTCTATGAGCTGCTGGACGCGGGAAACACGTTCCTCGCGGGCGTCGGAGCGCAGCGTGGCGTAGGTGGTGAAAAGGATGCCCTCCTCCAGCCGCACCGGCGTGCCTTGGCGGTATCGGGACAGCGGCTGGATCAGCAGGCGCTCCTGGCCGAGCGCGGACCAGTCGCGCTGGGCGTCCTCGATCAGGGTGTCGGACTTCGAGACCCAGAGCGCGCGACGGCGGCCCTTCAGCCAGTTGTCGAGGATGACGCCCGCGACCTGGCGGCCCTTGCCCGCGCCGGTGCCGTCGCCGAGCATGAAGCCCCGGCGAAACCGCACCGCGCCGTCGGCGGCGTCGGGGGCGGCGGTGACGACGTCGTAGGTGGCGTCGACGGACCAGGCACCCGCGAGCAGACCGGAATGCGCTTCGCCGGCGTAGATCACCGTCTCGAGCTGAGCATCGGAAAGCAGGCCCCGCCCGACGAGGCCGGTGGGCAGGTCAGGCAGGTAGCTCGGGCGAGGTGGCGCGACCGAGGCCATGGCGGCGGACTGCACCAGCGGCGTCGGGTGTGGTCGAGCCTCCGGGAGCCGCAGCGATTGCAGCGCATAGGGCTCATAGAGGCCGGCGCTAATCCGGCCGCCGTCGGCCGGCGCCCAGTCGCAGGTCTCGTAGGCGAGCGGTATCGCGTCGGCGGACGTCGGCGCGAGCGAGCGACCGGTCGCGCTCTCTGCAGAACCGCACAAGCGGCTTTGCGCGGAGCCGGCACTGCGTAACTGCGGGTGGCGGTGATCGCCTGCCGAGGCGGGACGCGCTGCTCGACCCAGCCGAGCAGGGTCGCGAGGTCGGGTGCCATACCCTGCAAGGTCGGGAAGGTGGTGGGCTCGGCCGCGGGCGCGCGGTCGATGACGGTGAGGCGCGTCTCGGTCGTGGTGCCGTGGCGGGCGTAGACGCGCCCGTCGATGGCGGCGCTGAACACGACCGTGCCGCGCTCCTGCAACCTAGCGAACCCGTCGCGCCAGCGGGGCGTCTCGGGCGAAAGGTTCGCGCCGGTGATGGCCACGAGCCGCCCGCCTTCGGCCACGCGCGCCAGAGCGGAGGCGATGTGGCGGAGCGCGGCGTCGGCCACGCGCCCGTCGACATGGGCCGCGGCGGAGAACGGCGGGTTCATCAGCACCACGGTCGGACGCAGGCCTGCGTCGAGATGATCGTCGATGAACGCCGCGTCATGGCGGGTCACCGGCGTGGCCGGGAAGAGCCGGGAGAGGAGGTCGGCGCGGGTCTCAGCCAGCTCATTGAGCGCGAGCGCGGCCCCGGCGAGTTCGGCGAAGATGGCAAGCAGGCCCGTGCCGGCCGAGGGCTCCAGCACAAGGTCGGTAGGCGTCACGCCGGCCGCGATGGACGCGATCAGGCCGAGACCGATCGGAGTCGAGAACTGCTGAAGCGCCTGGCTCTCCTCCGAGCGCCGGGTCTGGGACGGAAGCAGCGCGGCCAGCTTCGCCAGCATGGCGAGCTGGGCCGCGCGCGGGCGCTGGCGCATTGCCGGGCCGAACCGGCGCAGGAACAGGAGCTGCGCGGCCTCGCACGCCTCATAGGCGTCCTTCCACGTCCATGCCCCCTCGGCATCGGAGCCGCCGCACGCCGCGACCATCGCGACGCGGAGCGTGCGGGCTTCGATGGCGCGGCCTGCGGCGAGATCGGGCAGCAGCGCCTCGGCGGCCGCCAGGAGCTGGGCGGCGTGGGGCGACTGAGCGACGAGCGAAGGCGAGGTAGTCGGCAGCACGGCCGCGGCGGTCAGGTTGAGCATCGGAGATGTCCAGGAGAGCTTGGGATGAAGCGAGCCGGACGGGCGCTCTCTCTCGACCCCGCCGGCTCACCCCCTCCCGGCCGACCTCTCCCTCTCGTCCGCCTACATGAGAAAAGGGCCCGGCGCGAAGCGCCGAGCCCTGCAAAGGAGAGTGATCTTCAGTCCGCCAGCACGATTCTCATCACAATGCGGACGCGGGACGCGAGCGCGGGAATGTCATCGAGGGCGGCTAGGGGCAGCCAGTTGTTCTGGCCGCCGGTGTAGTCGCGGCGGCTGCGGCACGTTCGCACGAGCACGCCCATCCCAACGCCCATGCAGGACTGGCTCACCTGCACGTAGACAGCGTCGTGGTGAAGCGTGATCTCGCCCGAGACGGCGATTCCGGCGAGATTGGAGCGCAGGTCGAAGCTCCCGGGGGCGAACCGAAGCGCGACGGCGAGTTGGCGCAGCCTTGCTCGCGCGGTGTTGTGGAAGCGGCGCTTGGCGGCGGGCGCGTAAGCGCAAGGGATAGTCCAGTCCATGCCAGGTCTCCAGAAACGACGAAGCCCGGCGCGGAGCCGGGCTTCGTGAGGGCGGGATGAGGGCGATCAGTAGCCAAAGCGCCAACTCGGCCAGGCTTGGCCGTCGTCGGCGGCCGCGACCGCCTCGGCCAGATAGGCCAGGTCGCCATCGACCACGATCGGATCGCGCACCGGCTCTTCGTCGATCACCCGACGTTGGTCATGACGCCGCCCTCGACTTCGACATGGACCGGCACGCGATAGGCGAACACGAGGCGGTCGGCGATCGGGGCCGGGCTCGCCGCTCCTGGTCGGGACGGCGTCTCGGGATGATCGAATACGGGCAGGTCCAGGAGCGGCAGGAGGTCCGCGTCGAACAGCACGTAGGTCGCGTGGCTCGCCTGCGCCTCGCGCAGCACGCCGATCAGCGACGCGGGCAGCTCGTCGACCGGGCCGTCCTCAAGAACGCCAGTGTGGACCCAGCAGCCATAGGTGTGCGGTTCGACGATCAGCGCGTGCCACGGATCGTCGGGGTCGTAGCCGCTGCCGCCCGGTCGGCCCGGGCCGGCGGCGGCGAGGTGGAGGAGCTTGGCGTAGGTCTCGGGCTCGAGGTGCAGCACCGAGGCCTCGCCGAAGCGGCGGGTGTCCATGGAACATCTCCTTGGAATGGAGTGGGGTGGCCGGAGCGCGCGTGCGCACGCCCCGGCCTGGCGAGGTCATTCGGCCGCGAGGGCGTGCGGCTCGGGGTCGAGGTCGGCGTCGCCCGCCTCGTGCTCGTCGGCGAGGAAGGCCGGGAGCGCCTCGGGCTCTGCGCTCTCGGTCGCCGGCTCGGCGTCGGCCTGGCCATCGTCGAGGCTGGGCGTGCGCAGCGGCTCGGGCACCCAGCCGGAGTCGGCGAGCAGTCGTTCGGCCTCCTTGGCCATGTCGCCCTTCTTCAGATGGTCGATGAGCTGCGCGGCCTGCTCGCCCTTGGCTTCCCGCACCGCTTCGAGGATTTGGCCCTTGGTGACGCGACCGAGATAGTTGCCGACCGTGGGCGTCCAGCCGGCGTCGGCCATGTCGAGCCCGACCGCCCGGGCGAGCCGGTTGGCCTGGCCGATACGCCGCTCCAGCGCGTGCTGCGACAGCCCGGCACCGCCGTAGCGATCGACCTTCTCGACGAGCGCGTTCACGCCGAAGCTGACGCAGTGTGCCAGGAGCGCCGACCGGCTCGCCTCGTCTAGCGCGTCGAGGTGGTCCCAGAGTGCCTGGTCGTCCGCGTGCGGCAGGTCCGCCGCCCAAGACTTGTGCCGCTCGTCCACGGCCTTCGCGGACGCGCTGTCCTTCAGGTCGTCGGCCTGGGCCGGGAAGAAGACGTGACGGACCGATGCCTCCAGGCAGCCGCCCGACGCCGACACGCGCTGGAAGGTGTCGGAGACCAGCTTGTGCAGCAGCGCCGTCATGGCGACGTGCGGGCTGGAGGCGACCGCGTCGCGCAGCGCGAGTGTGCGGTGGGCGGTGAGTTCGGTCAGCAGCCGCTCGGGCAAGGGCTTCACGCCCTCGTCCTCCTCGGCCGGCTCCGGCACGGGCGCGCCGCCGATGGTGATGGCGGCGCGTTGCACGGGCAACATGGCGCCGCTCGCCGGGGTGTAGGAGGTCGTAGTCACCGCCTCGCCGCCGTCGCTCGCCGGAACTTCCGGCTCACCGACGGGCGCTTCGTCCTCGGGCCGCACGAACCCGCGCTCGACCTTCAGATTGCCCGCGCCGTCGATGCTGACGAACGCGCCGGCGCGCGCCAGATCGGCGGGCTCGAAGCTCGGCACGCGATTGTGGAACACGTCCAGCGCCGCCTCGATCTCGCCGAGCCGCTGGTCGACCTCGTCTGGCAGGTCGTCGGGCGAGTCCGAATAGGTCTCCTCGATTGTGCCGTACTCGGTCTGCAGCGCCTCGTAGGTGGCCTGTTCTTCGTCGGTCAGCACGGGCCCGGCTTGCAGCCGACGCAGAGCGCGGTCATGCCCATACGGGAAGTCGATCGCGACCCCGATCCACTTCCAACCCTCGGCCGCGATGGCTTGCGCCTCCTCCCGCAGCTTCTCGATCGCGAGCATGTCAAGCAGCGCAGGGGCCTGCAGCCAGCCGCCGTCATCGGCCTGGAACAGGTCGCGCAGCACGACGCCACCCGCCTCCTCGTACGATCCGACGCCGACGAACTGGGCGCGCTTGTCGCCGGCGCGGACGGCGCCTTCGGTCAGCGCGCGCCGGACCTGATACGGCTCACGGTAAGGCTGGCGGCTGAGCGCCTCCCAGACCTGCTCCTGGCGCGCGTGATCGGCGCTGACGGTGAACGCCATGAGGAGGTCGAGCGTCATGCCGTCCTCGGCATAGACGTCGAGCAGCTTCGGCGAGACGGAAGCGAGCTTCAGCCGCTGCCGGACCACCTGAGCACTGACGAAGAACCGGGCGGCGATGTCCTCCACGCCGAGCCCGCGCTCGACGAGCGCCTGGAACGCGCGGAACTGGTCAAGCGGATGCAGGTCCTCGCGGTCGGTGTTCTCGGCGAGGCTGTCCTCCTCGGCCGAGATCGGCGAGCCCGCCTCGCGCACGTTGCACGCGACCGGCGCGGTCTTGGCCAGGCGCTTCGCCTTGACCAGCAGTTCCAGCGCGCGGAAACGGCGGCCACCGGCCGGCACCTCGAATACGCCGGTCTCCTGGCCCTCGGCGTCCACCATCGGGCGGACATTCAGGTTCTGGAGCAGGCCGCGACGAGCGATGGACTCGGCCAGGTCCTCGATCGAGACGTTGCCCTTCACGCGGCGGACGTTCGACTGCGAGAGAACGAGCTTGTTGAGGGGGATGTCGCGTATGTTGCTGAGCGACGCGATCTTCTGAACGGCGGTAGCCATGTCGGGGGACTCCACGACGGGCGGCCGGGAGACTCTCTCTCGACCTCCAACCCGTCAGTGCGCCAAGGCGCAGCCTCTAACTCTCTGACCAGAAAGGAGAAAAGCACCGAGATTAGACGCTCAACTACCGTCAACTCCGGAGGGTGAGAGACCCTCCCCGCCACACGGTGCAGCGTGGGGCGCGAAGTAAGCGGGTGAGGCCGACCGGGGGCTTCCGGGAGGCCGTAAATCAGCAGAACCCGCTAAAGCCGGGCGTGAGGGGACTTCCGATCCCAAGAACGGCCCGGCCAGCGAGTCCGCCATGGAGAGGGAAACCGAACCGATGGCCGAAGCCCCGTCAGAGTGGTTCCCCACCGACTCGGAAGTGGGTGGGGCAGTCGCAAGACTTGTGGAGCGCCGACGCGCTTTTGATGGGTGCGCGTCAGGGGCGTCGGGGCAACCCGAGGTCAGCCGCCGGGAAGGCCTGCAAGGCCCGGTAGCCGGAATCCACACGGGGTAGAGTCGGCTCCTACAGCGGACAAGGAGAGACGGTGGAACTTGGGAACCCGCCCGCGCTGCCGCCCTTCGGGACGGCTGGCCGAAGCGACCGGCGAACGCGCGAAAGCGGGGGCGGAGCCTGCGTAGTAGTCCGAGGGCGGGAAAGCCGTCCACATGGCGAAGGCGGGCAGTGGATACACTTTGCAAGCAGGAGAGGGACGAATGTCCGACACGGTGAATACCGGGTTCATTCTCGACATGCAGCGCAAGCTGTATCGGTGGAGTGCTGCGGACCCCGATAAGAGGTTCGCAGATCTGTTCAATGTCGTATGCGACCGCGGAACGCTACTCCGTGCTTGGCAGCGGCTGGCCCGTAATAGGGGCAGCAACACACCCGGCACCGACCGCGTGACGCGGAAGAAGGTCGAAGAGCGGCCCGATGGCGTCGCAGGATTCCTCGAGGATACCCGAGAGGACCTGCGGCGAGGAACCTACCGGCCCGAACCTGTCCGGCAACGGCTCATCCCGAAGCCGGGCAAGCCGGGACAGTTCCGCCCGTTGGGCATACCCACGCTCAAAGACCGACTGGTCCAAATGGCGCTCAAGCTGGTGCTGGAGCCGATCTTCGAGGCGGACTTCTACCCGACCTCGTATGGCTTCCGGCCCGGCCGAAGCACCCATGACGCCCTCGCAAGGGTGCGTCACAAGTTGAACCCGACGTCAGCCGGTCCCTCGCGGACCCGGTATGTGATCGAGGGGGATATCAAGGGTTGCTTCGACGCCATCGATCATCACGTGCTGATGGAGCGGGTGCGCCGCCGCGTTCAGGACCACAAAGTCCTGCGGCTCGTGCTCGCCTTCCTGAAAGCCGACATCATGATCGAGGGCAACCGTCGGCATCCGGTGACCGGAACCCCGCAAGGGGGCATCATCAACCCTCCCACAATCTTGCAAAACTACCCTTTGACCTGTCTGTAAGGCTACCTCGCGGGCAGCTCCGACCGGGATACGGCGAAGGATTTCTGGGCGCGCCGGTGGTAATCTGTCCGCGTTCCGGC
>JAABVA010002116.1_pt1 | contig 20223 bp, 5 predicted proteins | sample 5560331 | NCBI WGS metagenome assembly JAABVA01 (sample SAMN12812661, study PRJNA571458) | rock metagenome | isolation source: Antarctica rocks | place: Antarctica: Victoria Land, Mt New Zealand sud | collected 2016-01-07 | reverse complement strand
CAAGCCTGTGGCCGAAGAGGGATTCTGGAAAGGGCTGTTATAGTGAATGAACCATGTCCTTGAGCCAGTCGGGCTCTCGTGGTAGCCGGGGTCTTTCTCGACCTCGCAGAGTCGGTGTCCATCGAACTTCTGCTGGAATCCGTCGACGTAGAATACACCACCATTCACTTCTGTCGCTCAAAGTCTCCGCTGTTGCCTTGAGAACGGCATTAAGTCTGTATCTGTTAGCTAACGTAATCATGTATTTATCAAGATCTCCTCACTTGTCTACAAGGGAGTTCATGTCTCTCCGGAGTGTAATGGTTAAGTATGCAGGGGCCTGATAAAGCGGTGCCCAGCTAATACCGTTGCACTGATCATTATCGTCGTTCCAGAACTGAATGTAACCGGTAATATACCTTGAAAGGGTACTTGAAATTAGCATCTGTCGGACTAGCTAATATAGCCCAGAATGTACTTGAAAAGTAGAAACCAGCTATGGCGACTTCACTTACAGCTGAAATTCCTTATTGGCTGTCCTGGTTCTGGCCATAATCTTGGAGAAGGTGTCGAGGACGTCGAACTCGAAGACCTTGCCAGGATCATCGAGTGCTCTATGGGCGGCTCTTAAAAGACCATTGCAATCCTACTCATCTTGTCAGTATAGAAATGGCTAGCCCAGGTCAAAAGACATACCCCATAATTAGTCCAATGGTACAAGCAAGCATTGACGATCTAGTATATGTCAGAGACTATTCATCGTGTGACCCAACGAGTACTTGCCTCTCCAAATCCGAGGTCATTTCCAGAAACGCTCAAAGTTCCAATTTGGGGCTTCCCAATCTTGGGGTAGGCTGCGTTCAAGTCGGGTTCGCCGAGCGAGATCTGCCACTTTGTTACGTCTTCCATCTTGCCGCCAGAGCAGGCCCCGAAGACGAAGGGGCGGGAAGTGGAGTGACATGGAAATCGGGGATTCTCATTCATCTGATTGGGGTAAGACATCCTGAAACGACTACACCACCAATTGAGCCTATCAGCAGGAATGTCAGCACTGATTCCTGCGGAGAAGGAGTCTCCAATGGCTAGCCAGTCGGTGATGTCTCGGTTCAATGACGGAGCAATATATTTGGGGATTTTCGCGGCGGCGATGATCTGGGCAACTTTAGGATCATCACCACGAGGATCGAGAGGGAAAGCAATACTGCTGCTGATGAGCAAAGCTAGAAGGAATTGCTTTCCTGTCATTGTGGCTCCAGTAGCTCGTATTGGCGAGTTTGTAAGATGTTGACTTGAAGAGGAAGAATAGGTATGGCCTGGTGAAGATGGAACGGGGAACCAGCGCCCTTATATACCCAAGCAAATTTGTATAAGAAACTATCTATAGACAACATAGTAATGAGATGCTGGAGATGCATCATGGTTCGGAGATGTTGGAGAGGCGTGGTTACGAGGCTTTGTAGAAACGCCATCATGAAACTGAAGCGGGATCTGGAAGGATTGCACGGATAAAAAGGCCCCCGCGTTAGCCTGCCGCAGAATGGACAAGAGTTGAACAGAGTTTTGCTTGACGCCTTGAGGCCAGATACATGTCCTTCATCTTCGGCTGTCTGCGTTGATTCATTATCAAGAGGTATATGATTGGGCAGACAAGCTCATAGTGTTGGTGTTCTCGGCAGGCGGCCTGTTGGAGAGGCGTTGAGGTATTTGGCCCGAGTTGTAAGATGTACTCCGGATCTCTTGTGGGCAATGTTTTTGCGGGCCAAGGCGTTCCTCGGGCGTGTTATATCCTGATATGATATCGAAGCTGCGGACCCCGGGAACTGAAAGAACTGCACTATTGCCAAGGGGAATTGGAATTGCTCTCGACTCGAAAGGCGAGATAAGTGAACATTGCTGTAGAAGGCTCGTTATATCAGATATGCTCGTAGACGGATGCAGATAATGTTAGGGACCAGTTACCTAGACAGGGCTATGCGACGAGCTCCTCAGGTAAGGTAGCTTTGAGATGGTGAGGTACCAGGTAAGTTTGCCATGGTTGGCAATGTTCGTATGTTGGTATGTTGGTTTACAAGGTTAGTTGATATGTTAGTACGCTGGTATGTTGGTGTACCGGGAGCGCGGCGCGCATAAAGGTAAGTTGATATTCTAAGGTACTGATAGGTAGTTCTGATAGTTGCGCAGTTAAGGTTGGGGCTGAAGCTATATTAAGCTACCTAGGTACCCAGGCTGTCAGTTAGGTACAAAGTACTTTGTACCTCCCTGGTACTACAGCAGTCCATATCATGCAACATGAAATAACTCAGATCTCAAATTTCAAATGTCAAACAACAGGCATGTGAGGCCACATCAGAATGTAAAGAACAGATCATATTTCATAAAACATTATGTAAATATTAAATTGTAAGCTTTTAATTAATATATTTAATAATCTTAAAACAGTAATGTAATCTAGATAATATACAGTAAGATCTCTATGAAATATGATCTTTAAGTAAGATTTTCATAAAGCAAGATTTCTATAAAGTAAGATCTCTGAGCAAGATCTTTATAAAGTAAAATCTCTATAAAGTGAAATCTTTATGAAGCAAGATCTGAGCAAGATCTTTATAAAGTAAAATTTCTATGAAGTAAGATCTTTAAGCAAAATCTTTATGAAGTAAGATCTCTATAAAGTGAGATCTTTATGAAGCAAAATCTCTGAGTAAAATCTTTATAAAATGAAATCTCTATAAAGTAAAATCTTTAAGTAAGATCTTTATAAAGTGAAGTCTCTATAAAGCAAGATCTTTAAGCAAGATCTTTACAAAGTAAGATCTCTATAAAGTAGACTGAGTGTAAAGTCTAGACTGAGTGTAGAGTTAGATCAGGTTGAAAAAAAGTGCACTTAATCTGAACTCACACTAGAATTCAGGTTGAGTCAGGTTGAGTTCATGCATGAATTAATTCTATTTACAACTTGCATAAATATTCACATGCAGGTAAGACTAATCATAATGAGTTACACTGATCTCAATTCTATACTCTATTGAGTTAGTATGTAGCATAAGTTTATCATACAAATTTAGACAACATCACAATCATGTTACAGTCATATTTCTAATGTGTATTTGTAACAGATCAAGAACAAGTGTGATTTTATCATAATGAGTCAAGCTACACACATTGTAGTTTACAGACTACAACTGTAATACTATCTTTGAAGATTTGAAAAGAACTTAAACAACATTAATTTGTAATAGAAGTAATGAACTAACTTTATGTTCTTTGTTTGAATAGTCATGTGTTTTGTGTAAATTGCACACAAATTGATGTCTAAATATCTATTAGTAGTTGATCTTAACATCAATATGTAAAGTATTACTCTCAAGATATTCTATCAAGAATGTCTTCATAGCCTCTTGTACAGCCTGAATAGCAGAGCTTTGTCAGTGAGTAAACATATTCAATTTGTGAAGATAAGATTCAAACAAGATATTCTGTGCAATCTCTCTAATCAGTCACTGAAATGATAGTTTAAGAATTAGAAACTTCACACTCTTTTAATAGTGTCTGATCTCTCTGAGTGTGATCACTATAGATATGTTAAAAAGTACTGTTAAAAAATAGACAGAGTGTATACATATTGTCAGTCTTGAATCTTCACTTCTTTAATGACTGTAATGTAATCTCAGCTGTCATTCTCTTCTTTAACTTTGCAGTCACTCAGTCTTCTTCTTTAGCTGCACTTCTCACTTTATTGTAATTTGTCACTCTGCTTAACTTCACTGTCTTTGAGGTTCACTTTGTTCTGGCCATATTATTTAGAACTGTTAGAATTGTTCATTAGAAATGAGATAGATGATTCTGACTTGATAAATGATTTGATGATGATTGTGATCTCATAAAAATAAGATTTGTTATGAAGATATGATGAAGATGCTTCTGTTTTAATTAGACTGTTAGAATGATGCATTAAAGATAAAGAACTAGATATATCTGATGTTGCTGATGATTCTGTGAACATAATGTCTGAGATGAAGACTTTTGATAGATGCAAGTGTTTTGTTTTGATGTAAAATGTATTATTTTGATCTAAAATTATTAATGTAGTGTTACTGAAGCTATGTTGTTGCTGTAGTGTTATTGAGAAATTCACTGAATAAACAAAACAAACTTAAAAGCTCAGCTTATCTTTCTTTACATAATTATTCAATTCTGAACACCTCATCTTCATCAGCATCATCAAGAATATGAGTTTCAACATTCATATCTCTTCTTTAACTGACATGCACATTGAAATTATCTGATAGAAATAATACATATCATGATGTCTTCTGAAACTTCAAAATGTCATGTTACATCTTTATTAAGGTTATTGTCTTCAAAGAAGCATCACAACAATGATGATAAGATATATTTTAATGTCTGTTTCTAACACATTAATAACATTTAATGTGTAGAAAGACTCTGTCATGAATGCTGTTGTCAACATGCTTGCAAAATATTATGAGAACTTCAAGATAAGTTAGAACATCTATGTCTATCACATTAATAACACTTAAAATATAGAAAGACATCACCTCACATATCATGTCATCTAAGACTATCATCAAGAATATTTCTTCATCTGCTGAGCCTGACAATACTGACATTGATGTAAGTTCTAACACTTATTTCTAATGTGTTAATAACATTGAGCATGTAAAAGTCTGAAATTGAAGTCTGTATCTTACAATGATGACTGGCAGAGATGAATGAAGTTGAATCATCAAGAAAAGCTGAACAACATATTAAAGATGAAAGTGACAGTCTGCACAAAAAGAAGAATAAATATTCTTAACATCTCTGTACTGCTGCAGAGCAAAAACATTGAAGCAAGCTGTCTTTCAATGCTTGTCTTCTTGATTAAGTAAATGATCATAACAGATTGACACATCACTATGTCTTAAGTAAGCTCAGAATGATGTCAGTGTGAATTAAAGTCAATGTGAAGATAAGAAAGCAGATGAAGAAGAATTTGACAGAAGATATCATGAAGAATTGATATTAAGCTCAGCAGAGTGATATGTTTATGAGCTTTATGAATCTAATACTGCTAACAGACATTAGTGAAGTGACTGAAGTTAAAGATTAACTGAGAGAGACAGAAGGTTGTGAGAAGACAGAAGAAGTAAGAGATGTGAATGAAGATTGAAGATCTTGTAATTACAAAGAAAAATAAGAAGAAAGTGAAGTCTCTGATGAAGAAGAAGATTACTGAAGAAATAAATATTACATATATACATTAGAAAAATCTGTTAAAACTTACTCATTATATGATAGATTTACTCAACAATTGAAGAGATAATGAAGTGAAACATTGATCTTGTGATTCAGCACTGAGAACAGATAAGCTATCTGAGAGAAAGACATAGTCTTCAGATAGCTGATGATCTCAAGTCAGAAATGCATATGAGACACTTTTAACAGCAGATGACAGACTCTGATAATATCATGAACATAACAGTGAAGTAAATGTTTTAACAGTTCATTCTAATGTGTATTTACTTATCATTAGTAGCTACACAATTTCAGATTTAAAAGAACATATCTTAAAGCTTGAATTCTTCAGTGCAGTTAAAGATCTTAAGATTTCAGAAAGAGTATGTATCTTTCTTTTTGATGATGAGAATTCTGTTATGACACTGAGCACAGAGAGTGATGATGAATTCTGAATCATAAAGTTAAATTTAGATGAATATAAATATTTTAATAAATTCATAATTGAAGTAAGAGAATTCTAACAGTTATTTTTAATATATTAATGACTATTATAGATGATCAAGCTTAAGAAATTTGTCATTGTTATCTCATTAAAAGAGAATTTGTGTGTGAAGAGAGATGCTGATGAAGAAGAGAAAGATGTGATTAAAGATGTTGATAAGAAAGAAGTTGTGGAGAAGAATCTTAATGAGAAGAAAGTTGTGATTGAAGAGAATGTTGTGATTGAAGAGATGATTAAGAAAGAAGTTGTGAAGAATGATATTACTGAAGAGAAAGTTGTGATTAAAGATGTTGCTGAGAGCAAAATTAAGAAGAAAGATGTCAGTGAGAAGAATGCTGTAGTTAATGAGGCAGTGATGAAGATAAAAGAATTTTAACAGATAATTTTAACATGCTTATGTCAATTGCAGACTTCTGAAGATGTAAAGAATAATCTGAGAGAAATCTCTGAAGAGTCAAATTCTATAATATGATTTTTATCAGCATTATACACATCATGATTCAAGAAACAGATTGTTGACAGAGCAAAGCTTACAGAAATGATCATATTGTCTTAAGTAAAAGCTGAAAAACTCTGAAATAGTTGAAAGAAAAAAGCAGTCAGTGATGCTTTGACTTGCTGTACAAGCTGTAAATAAATGAGTAATTTCACTTTCTCTTTCTGTATAAAGATTAGCTCTCACTACCTAATTCTTTTAATACACTTTGAAAATGATCACATTCAATAATATTTAGACTGAAGAAGATAAGAAGATTGCATATCAGAAAAGTCTGTTAAAAACATTAATTCTTAACTTTATTTCTCTAATTACAATGATGAGTGTTATGTGTTAAATGTGTTTGAATGCATCACAATATTGTAGAAGTAAAGATGGTCTATAACATTCATAAATTATACAGTACAGCTTTTGAATATATCTGTAGCAAAGTCATCAACATGACTTTCATCTCATCTTCTGATTTCTTCTTGAAGAAGAGCAGCAAATACATAAAATAGATGAGACAATTACTGCAACAATTAAACTATATTGCTTTTCTTAATTCAACTGAGAGTAGCTCACTCAGTAGTCAAATTAAGAGTTTTTCTCAATCAATGAATATCTAAAATGAAGACAGGGCTCTCTGCAGTCATTGTACATTAGAAAAACACATTAAAAACATTAAATAGCAATTGTGTTTAATTCTTAACTTCTGACTATAAAGTATATTTATGTCTTTGAATGCATCACAATTCTGTAAACACATCACATACACTTCACAGAGTAATTCTCAAAGCTTTGCATTTCTATAGCTTAATTATTTACATGACTTTCAGTTAGTCATCATCATCTACATTTTATGATGATGTCATCAATTCTTAAACAGAATCTTTAAATACTTCAATTAAATCATCTCTGAAATCTTCTTCAAGCTTGAAATTCATTGACTTTCAAAGACATCTAGTTCAATATTTAGAACATAATGACTCAGTCAGAAAGAATGAGCTGCAGAGTAAATTTAAAGAGTGATGAATTTTAACTAACTATGAATGAAAGAACACTGATGACAGTCAATTTAGTATTGATAAATTTAATTGAAAACATCATACTATACAATGAGATGATCATCTTCATGTTAGCAATGAGTGACAAGAGTATTTAAAGACAGCACATCAATATACTGATGTATTTTGCTTGATCTGCTGTCATTGTGATGAGAATATAGCTCATTCAACATCAACTAACAGTGATACAAATTCTCTTTAAAATCATAAATCAATCAAGAACTGTTCAGCTATCATTATGAACATCTACTTAAGCATGAATATTTAGTTCACTTTCAAAAACATTGATTTCTACTTTTCTAACATATATTTCTAATGCATATCTCTGACATAGCACAGCAGGCAAAACTTGACAAGAAATCAGCAAACAAGTATTTCAGTACTGAAAACTTCACTGAATAACTTCTAAATGATTTTCTCTCTTTAAATCTTTCTTTTTGAGCACTTAAGAACTCTGAATTTCAAAAACTCATTTAAATGCTGCAGTCAGGTATGCTGATGCCTGATAGACATCAATTTGACAATTTAGTAAAGATGTAACATCAGAACATTCAAGAAACACTTCTCACTGAGCTTAAGTAAACTATCAAAATCTTAATTACACTTAATAACTGAATCAGTCTCAGTCATCTGATCTTTATGAATGTTACTGCTTACTTTATCAACAAAAACTAAAACTATCAGAAAATTCTTCTTGTCTTTTAATCTCTTCACAATCAACATACTAATCAATCAATGACTACAGAGATCTTTGCAATTCTTTAAGAATATAAGCTGAAGAAGTGTCTTCTTGCAGTGACTATAGACAACTGCAGCAACAATGAATTTATGTAGAGAGCTTTGAGTGAACTTTTAAAAAGAAAAGATATTGTATAGCAGACTGCAGTCAATGTCATTTCTTGCTTTGCACATGTCATTCAGCTAGCTGTTGAGAATCTACTTGACTCATTAAAGACATTGATGATCAATGAGTCAATTACTTTATCATTTAATAAGAATAATTTAACATAAATCATTAAGAAAATCATTCTGTCTAACACTCTGTTCAAGATATATCACTATCTTGTTTCTAACAGATAGTTTTAACAGATATGACTAACACATTCTTAAATATCTAGATTTGACAGCTTGCTATTGCTATGAATTTCTCTTCATAGCAATACAAAATGTTTAAGAGAATTCAGTATCTCATTCATTTACATTCTGCCCTGACACTTATACAGAATGTCAGAACACAATGAAACTCTATTTACAATATGATGCAAAGAATCTATCAACTTTGCAATAATATATGTGTCTGAATCAGTCAAGAGTGTAATAGAATCACAAAATCAAGCAAGAAGCTTGAGATTCTATGTGTATCTGAGCAGAAGTGACAGCAAGTCACATATATAATGATGCTTCTTCAACTCTTCAAGAAGTACACAGAGTCAATGAGTTAAACATATAATTCAATTATGTACAAGACATTTCTTGTGTACATCAATCTTTTTGATCATCTGAAGAATCAGAATAACATAAAGAAATTAGACTTAATCTTGAAGTGAACAGTGAAGCTGAAGACAGCTATTGAGAAAGCATTAACTAAGATGAAGAAGTATTATGTGTAAACAGAAGATAAGAGTGACTTATTATATAACATTGTCATCATTCTTAACTCTACACAGAAACTTTCACTGTATCAGGTACATTTTCTACTGATCTTTCTAATGCATATTTTTAATGTGCATCACTAATTACTGAGATGTGCAGTCAGCTGAGTGAGATCAGACATACTATGCACAGTATTGAACTGAGTTTCAGACTTATTATAAAGATCATTATCATTTATATGAGAATGCTTTGTCACATGATCATATCTGAAATTCAACATCATCTGCCATCAAATTGTTCATAAACCTCATCACAAAAGCACAGCAATTCAAGACTCAACTTAATGACATCATAACTATTGATTTGAAAGTCAATTGATACTTAAATTCTTCACTGTACTCAGTTAATGAGAATGATCTTGACATTTTAAAGTACTGAAAGTTGCAGATCATGATCTTTTCAGTATTAGCTGCAATGATCAAGAATGTTCTTGCTATATTTATTGCTGATATTGAGATTGAATAACTGTTCAATCTTGCTCAAGATGTCATTATTTATTGAAGAGATTGACTAAATGAAGTCATCATTAAGATCATTATGATGATTAAGTTCAATTTACTTCAACATTAGAAACTGAATTATCTCATAATTGAAAGAAAGAACACTGCAGAAGACTTATTTTCAGATGAAGCTAATATAGACACAGAGCATCTATCTTATGTATTTATTCTGAATTGCAACTCTTCTGACATTGCAGATAACAGTCTGACTAATACTTTAAATTAAATCATTTATGATATTCTGAAGTGCAACTCTCACAATACTTCAGATGATGACTCTGATGATCTAAACAAAGATATGAGACTTAATATCTATGAAGACAGCTGACTGATGCATGCACATTAGAATTTCTCATTAAAAGACTAAAATGTCACAATCTGAATGAATCAGTTAATATCACAGCATCTTTACAATTAACTACACTATCAATTCTCTCAGCTCATTCTGAAAAGAGAGTCAGAAGAGATTTACTTAATAGTTATGTCAATAAACATAAAAAATTTATGAGATTACAATCTATTCAGAACACAATGTTAACTTCTTTGCTTTCAAGAGAAATACATTGTGCATTAGAAAGAATATTTACATTTGAAGAATGAAAAGAAAGAAGAGAATGAAGAAAGATAAGTAATGAGTAAATCTGTATGAAAGTAATTTGACAGTGAATAATGTTAATTCTTAACAGTGAATATCAAATCAACTTTAATCATATCATCTTCACTTACATCACTTCTTCTTCATACTTCACTATTTCATCATTCATCACATCACTCAATCACACAGTCAAAGATCTTTAATCTCTGATGAAATCATATAGTTAAGAATCTTCAATCTCTGATGAAATCACATGATCAGAAGTCTTCAATCTTTGATGAAATTATATAATTAAGAGTCTTTAATCTTTGATGAAATTACACAGTCAGAGATCTTCAATCTTTGATGAAATTACATAATCAGAGATCTTCAATCTTCAGTGAAATTACATAGTTAAGAGTTTTCAATCTTTGATGAAATTACATGATTAAGAATCTTCAACCTTTGATGAAATCACACAGTTGAGAGCCTTCAATCTTCAGTGAAATCACACAGTTGAGAATCTTTGATCTTTAATGAAATTACATTGTTAAGAGTTCTCAATCTTAAGTAAAATCACACAGTTAAAGACTCTCAATCTTCAGTGAAATCACATAATCAGAAGTTCTCAATCTTCATTGACAGAGTGATGTTAAATGATGATTGTTTGTGTTTTAAGTCTCTTAATGTTGAAAGATATAGATCTTTAAACAGTGAATAAAGATAAATTCTCATCAGTGAATAATGATGATTATTTTAAGTGCTGATTAGACTTTGTAGCATAGAGTCATAGCATAGTCAATGACAACATCATTATGCACTTTCAAAGAATAGTACATGCTATGATTTAAGATAAAATCTTCATTTCTAATGCATAATTCTAATGTGCACACTATCAAATTAACTGACAAAAACTTCTGCATATTTATATTAACTTATACTTGCTTAGTCAGACTAATTCTTGCTTACTTAGTTTGTAAATAATTTGTGATTTACACAGAGTCAGATTGAGTTAATCTGTACCTGACTCAAGTCAAAAAAAGTTCACTCTACTTGATCTGACACTCAGACTCAACTCAGACCCATGTGACCTATAGGTAACCTGCGCACTCAGCCTATTATAGATGCATCAGTATAAATGATTAAAGATCTGACTCTTTTAAAGTCATTAGTCAGTATTGAAGCACAATTTTAACTGTTTAATTGATTGCTTCTGAGCTACTGTTTATTTGTGAATGATAGACACTTAAGTAGAGCAAGTCTATCTTAAATTGCTTAAATACTTTTTTTCATAGACTCATCAAGAATTTGCAGTCTCAATCTGATATGATTGCTCTAGACAAACCTCAGTTTAGCAGTGCTAAACAGTTTAGTAATGCAATTGCTCAATCTTCTGTTGTTATGATGTCTTGATTGAGTATAAGAGTGATAGCTTTACTGAATTTGTCAGTGACTGACATGATTGTGTTATACTTATCTGACTTTGATAATGATAAGGTTAGAATAAAGTTGATTGTCAATGTATAAAAAGAGTAAGAAGATGTAATTATTGACTGTAAAACATCATAAGACTTGTGATGTGATGTTTAACTGAGTTGACATTGTAAGCAATGTTGTATGTACTTATGAAGATTCTTTGATAGATCATGAAAATAAAATAAATCAATTAATCTCTTATGAGTTCATACATATTCTAAGTAATCAATATCATCATAAACTATCTTAAACATTCTGTCATAAAGACTCTTTAATATATATAGATAAGACTCTTTCTCAAGATCTTTATAGAAGATAAGATCATCTCTTATTTCATATAAGAGTCTTGCAGCATCAAGTCTCAGAGCATTGTTTCTTTTTAATATCTGTAAGATATGTTCTCATTTTGATTCTTTGACATATTCACACTTAATATTCTGTCACAATTGATCTAAGACTTTCATTAAGATCTTTATGTAAACAGCTGTTCTCAAGTTGATCTGCAAGACTTTCAATATGAAGTTATTCATTTTTGATTAATTCTCTTAATTAACTAAATACTCATGAATATTGTTATTGCTAAACAATCAGAACAGAGCATCTAATATTATGTTTGATTTTTCAGACTTATAGTGAACATTTAGATGAAAGCACTGAAAATATTTAGATGTTTAAATAAGATGTAAGTTAAGCTTCTTCATTACAGTAATATTTAGACTGAACTGATGACTAATTCTTATTGAGATCACATAATCAATGTAAATAATTACATTTTTTACTATCACTTCTATTATGTGTCTAATCTTCTTAACTACTCAAATCAATTCTGTCACTTCAAGCTCTATTAATCAATATTGCATTTTGACATCTTGAAGTAGTCTGCTTAGAAACAGAATAGACTTTATAAACTTTTGTTTTGAAGTACTGTCTTCAGTGATTTCTTTTGTATAATACATATGTGCTTCAAAGTCAAATTCTTTGAACACATTCAGATCAATGTAGAGTTGCTGTTTTGATGAGAAATGCATCAGAATGATTGACTGAGAGAATAGAGACTGAAGATGATGAAAGATATTTAAGTTCTTTAAGATTGACTTATTCAGTCTGATAATAATGATTATTTACTTTTTAGCATTTTCTTTTGCTTCTTTTGCTTGAAGATCTTAATTTAAGAAGATCTTTCACTGCTGAAGTGACTTGATGATAGCTGCATAATGTGAAATATATTGTTGCAGATAATCAGTTAAATTAAGATACTTTTTTAACTGACTCAGACTTAAAGAGAATCTAATTCTGAATATTGTGATTAATTTATCTTTTAAAGTTATAAAGCTCAAAGCATCTATTCATTGACTTAACAGCTGAACAGATAAGTATGTTAAATAAAATTTCTTTAATGAAAGACAGGTTTTCATTTTGTTTAATATGTCAAATATATTGTGAAGATGATTCAAGTACTCTTTTAGTGTATTGAAGAAAATAACAATATTGTTGATATAAATTTTAATGTATGATCTCTGTTGTTGTAGAATTCTATTAATCATTTGTTGAACATATACTAACAAGTTTCAATATCTTATAACTACAATCTTGAAGATTTTCTGACCTCAGTGTGAAACAACAGTCAGATAATGCTAATGTGTTTATTTTACTCTTTATTGATAGAAAAAGAAGCTGCAGTTAACTGTGAAGATGTATTTAACTTCTTAAATTGCAGTTAAAATGTCAGTCTGACTAGATACTAAATAGATATTCAGCATAATGATTTTGTTAAGTGCTCAGATGTTAATTACTACTCTGTCTTTTTGAGTTTCATTTAATAGGTTTTTTCATATTATAAAACAAAGATAAATGAAAGAAATGAAGCTTATAGTTCACTTTAAGCAGTCTTGTGCCTGTAACTTGTTAAACATCATATTAATTACTAGACTGAGTGTAAAGTCAGATCAGATTAAAAAAAAGTGCATCTAATCTGAATCTGCACTAGAGTCTGAGTCAGGTCAGATTGAGTTTGTGTACAGATCAATTCTACTCATATCTGTGCAGATTAAACTTAAGAACTTTAAGCTAGTCATTATGAGTAAGGTCAGAGCTAAAGCTCAAAAATGTGAAAGCTTATTGATATATTAGTTATAATAAATTACACCTTAACTAGTCATATAGGGATAAATTACATGGTCACAAGATATATTACTGAATAAGTTATGAAAATCATGACTTTTTGTGAAGGTGCGCGTTAGAAACACACATTAGTAAGCATGTGTATGTGCTTACTTAGTCAATATATATGCTTACTAAGTGCATACACATGCTTACTAAGACTATATATAACTTACAAAAAACTCATGACTCTATATGAGTCAGGTCAGGTTAACTTGCACTTAACTTAGCTGAATAAAAGTTAGTCTGACTTAACTCAATACTTAAACTCAACTCTGACCTGTGTGACCTATAGATAACTCATGCACTCAGTCTATTAATTACTTCACAATTCTTTTATTCAACTAAATATACACATACTTGTTCTGACTTGTACTGAGTCTTTTAATCATCAATAAGTGAAATATTCATTCATTCTTTCTTTAAAATCTTTATCAAGTTGTTTTAATTCATTTAAAGATGAAGATATAAGTGTATAACTGTTGTGATTTAAGTCACTACAGCATTAAATCTGTAAATTGTTACTTTATGCATGCTCTTTCTCTCAGAGCTAATCATCATTCTTAAATAAAATATCATTGCTGTAATTAACAGACTCTGAAAACATATTCTGACTCAATTCATTCATTTTTTAATTGTGAAGACTGCAAGTTCTGAATTCTGTGAGTTGATTAGATAACATTTGTCAGCTTCATATTTCACAACATAATTAAGATAAGTTTTTCATGAAATGACAAGAGGCACATTCAAGTCATTTTGCACTTATACTGCTGATAAAATATAATTAACAATGTAAATATATATCACTGTGTTCTCTGTGTGGCAATCTGATTCAAACAGAAGATTGTGATTTTAAGATAGAGCAGTCTTAACTATTAGCACATTTATGTAACTTCTGAGCTGTATAATCATATTTTCATGAATCATTATAATCTTTTGCACTGAATCAATTAACTGTGTAATGACTGTTAATGATAGTTCAATGTTATTATAACTATTCACAATTGCTTTTCTGCTTAAAAGCATGATAAAAATATTCTTTAAAACAAGAATATTGATGTTTATAAGCATCTTAATCTTCAGATTATTGATGATATGCATTTCTTTAATGATTATTGCTAGTTAATTGTTATTGTCAGACAGATAGATAATCAGAATGATGTATTTGTCATAATGATGAATTTTAGTTCTTAATTCTTAAATCATAATGAACAATGAGATTCATTTAATTAAGATATCTAAAATCTATTTCTTTAGAAAGTTTCTGTTAATTAGACTCATGATGCAGTCTATGTTAAGGCAGATTGACTTTTCTTTTGTTGTAAGTGTCAGTTTTGCTAAGACAGTGATGTATCTTCAGTCTTAAAAATCATAATTAGTAGATATATAAGAAAACAGGTTAGCTATAGATCTAATTAGTATAGATCTTGACAATTTAATGAATTTTAACTTCTAAATTGTCTTATTGAGCTTTAGTTTAATCAATTTTCTGCTGTTGCACTCATCATGCATATGCTTATGCAATTTATTGTTGAACAGAAAGATTTTACAGCAGCTGTAATAGTCATTTTGTATTTCAGTTATATAACTCATGTTCATAACTTCATCTTCATTCTTTTTGTTCTTCAGTTCTTGCTCTTAATCTGACTCATAGATCTTTTCTTCTTTCTAAATATTGAGCATATTGACTTTCTGATATGTACTGTTGTAATAGATATTCTCAAATTCTTGATAGTCAGTCTAATCATTGACAGAAGATTCATTCTCAGAAAGAATTTACTTTTTAAGTGAAGTATGTTCAATCACTGTATTCACTGCAATTGTCTCATCATGAAAACTTATTGTCTCTATTTAAGCAGTTAAACAGTTTTTTAATCTGATTTTTAAATCTCTAATTTAATGTGTTTATCTCAGATGATGATCTTTTGTTTTTAAAGATGATTTAAAGAGATGTCTTAAAGCTTAATTAAGTGTTTAACAGAGTGTCTTGCAGACAGAGTTGAAACTGTTATGATTAATTATTAGACTGTCATTGTAATCTGAGTGAATATGAGAAATTGTTATATCTTAATGATGAATATGATGAGTAAGAGAAAGATTAACAGTCATAATTATCTTAATTACAGTTGTTACAATCATACTGATCTTGCTGATTCTGTTGAACAAATCTATCAGATTAAGAATTGCACAAATAATTATTGTATCAATTTGTCTGTTTAACTAAAAGAATATTGATGAAATCTTTAATAAATGTTTCATTCTTAGATTCATTGATGTCTTGTTGAAGAGACATTAATATGCATTTATGTCTGAATTATTAGATTAAATTCTGATTTGTCTTAATTACAGCTTTTGATGACAGTCATAAGAGTAATAATGTATTCTATTGAGCTACAATGATTTCTGACATCTTCAATAATATATTTAATTAAGTTAAACTTATTTCAAGTCTCACTGAGCAATATCTTAAAGCATTTCTCTAATGTCTTGCATCATTCTTCAACATCATTAAAATGAGCTACTAATTCAAGATGAGTGATCTCTGACAGCTAACTATTTCATTACAGTTTTACTTCTCTGCATAGATTAATATCAAGATTTTAACATATTTGCCTGATGTCTTGAGTGATAGCTGTCACTCTGACTCAATTAATGAAGATATAGATATTCTGATAATAATTCTTATTATTCTTATCAACAATATTGCTGTCTCTTCACTTCTTGAGCAAGTTTGAGTAGAATAAGTCAATATTGATTAACTTTTAAGTGAAGTTATCTTCACAAAAGTTATCATTGCTGTTGACATTATCTCTGTGAAGGTCAGAAGAACTGAGTGAATCAGATAACTTAGATGTATCTCACTGTAAAGTATCTTATTCTTATAATTAAATAATCAACACAGTAATGATCTGCAGAATCTGTACTTAAATGACAGAGTTCATATTAATTAAGAAAGATGTATTGTCATTATTGTCTTATGAGTCAACATTCTAATCATTGTTTGTCATGTTTTGTGATGAATTTTGAGAAATGTTTTTGATAATGTCAAAGCTAGACTTGAACTTGATGACTTAAGATGCTTGCAATGTGATAAAATGCTCTAAGATATTCAGGTCAATTTTTGATGAAGTGATGATGAAACATTATAGTCTTTATCTGATCATAAAGAAATTTGACAGATCTGAATCAGACATATTGTCAATCTTTAACTGCTGACTAACTGTTTCAGATGTTCACTAAAGAAAGAATGAGTCTATACATAATATTACTGCATCTTAATTAAAGATCTGTAGTGCTGAATTGAATAGAGTTCAATTATGTGCTTAAGCAAAAGAGAATATGTCAGAAGATATTAAGAAAGTGACTTAAGTTTCTTGAACACTTAACTGTTTGTATAGAGTCATAACTTTATGAATAAAAATGATGATGTTGTTGAGTATAAATGAAACAAAGTCAAGATTCATTAATTCATACTCTTTAAGCTGATAAGCTAGAGTTACTGTATGATCAGATAGTTTTAATAGATTAGATAAAGAGAATTTGTTGAAGATCTTTGTCAGCTTGATGAGTTGAGAGATGTTTTGACTATAAGATAAAGTTATGAGATGAAAGAGTGATGTAATGTAATAATAAGATGATGAGATTTCTTAACAATTTAATCTATTAATCTTGTTATTATCTAATGCAGCACAGAAGTCAAGCTGTAGAACTGATGATTTAGCAAGCTAGAATCTTAATAAATAATTGATAATTGTTTTAATGAAACATTGTTGATGCTATCAAATTGTTATTGTCAGATAATGTCAAGAGATAAAAAGCTGTCTTGTTAAGTAAGCAAGAAGTCTCAGCTATATAGTTGTCTGACTATGACATCATAAGAGTAGATGAACAGAAGCAATTTCTTATAATGATGAATAAAGCAAGAACAAATGTCTAAATGAAAAGAAATGATGAAAGTGAGAAAAGATTATAATGATGAATTAGTGTAGTGAGAAAAAGAAAGATGTCAGTGTTATATTAACATCATAACAAACTGTGTTGCAGTGATCTTTCTGTTAAGATTGTTAAGTTAAGTTCATATCTCATTAACAGTCATGTTCAGTGACATCTTATATTCAACAAACTTCATTAAATATTGTTTCTCAGTTGTTTACAGTTTCTTTTTATACTTTAAGAAGAGAGCATTTCAAGCTTTTTTTATTATGATTTTATTCATAAAATAATTCTCATTATCAGCATTAATGCAGACTGTAATTCAGAACAGAGCTCTGCTGTTGATTTGCTGATTTTTAAAACTGAAACTATTTAATAAAAAGAAAAAGAAGACATTACTGATGAATATATTGTCTGTAAAGATTTAAATAAGAATCTCTATTACATATTAAAGATTCTTGTCAGTCAGTTATTTCTTTATATAAATAAATCATTTCTCACAGTTCTCTCAAGTAAGAACAGAGATTGAACATTGCTTTATAAAAAATGATGAGTTGTGCTTTTGATTTATAGTGATGATTGGCACACAGTATAAGAATTGAAGATAAAAGAGTGTGTTGTAAAGATAAATGTAATAATAAAAGAGATATATATCTGTACTGTCTGCTTACAGCAATGCAGAGAATGCTTATTTATCAATATTTAATTTATATTAAGTTGTCAAATCATTGTGCTCATCATATTCATCTTATTTTGCTTTAATAAGCAGTGTATTAAGAGCTGTCTACTTATTTTGCTTCAATAAGCAGCATATTAAGAGCTGTCTACTTGTTTTGCTTTAATGAGCAGCATATTAAGAGTTATATACATTAAATCAGTCTGCACTTTCTCTAAGAAGTCTCTTGTTAATTTGAGCTCATAATTTATTGAAAGAATAATGAGTACTTGTGCTATCTGTCTATTTAATGAATTTAATGTGTTGATGTTGACTGCAGTCAACTTAAATGTAGTTAAATTGATTGCAGAAACTTTATCATTTAAGACAGAAGAAGACTCTGTTAGCTTCTTACACTAAGACTAAAGAAGTCAAGAAAGTGAATAGAGCACTGCACTTCTCAATAAGTTAACAGAATGCAGATGTTAATCTGACTGCAATTTATGCAAAATGAGTTATTATTCAGCACAAGAACATGTCTCTCATTAAGAAATATATACATAATTGAAACATTGCATCTAAAGATGCAGATTGAAGCAATTGTTACTGAACTATTTTGAGAATATCTGACTCTCAATGTAGTAAATAAATAGACTAAATTGAAAGCTGTTTAACTGTATATATATAATGCTCACTTATAATGCTTATGTATCAGTAATCTCTAAGTTCATAACTTTTACTCTTGAGTCAAGTCTTAAGAGCTCACTTACTAATCAGTCTCAGAATTCTTAAAATCTAAATAGAGTTTCTAAGTCAAATTAAGCTTTAATGTTTAAGTCTGACTTAAACTCTTAAATTAACAATTAAAGTCTAACTCAATCTGATCTGAAAGCTCTATTCAGATCAGACTGAGTTAATCTGACTTAATAGTCACTTTAGTAAAATCTCTGAGCAAGATCTCTATAAAGTGAGATCTTTATGAAGTAAAATCTTTATACAAAATCTTTATAAAGTAAGATCTCTATAAAGTAAAATCTCTATAAAGTGAGATCTCTATAAAGTAAGACTTTAAGCAAGATCTTTATAAAGCAAAATCTCTATGAAGTGAGATCTCTATATAAGCTTTATATTAATATAAACATATTATAGAGTCTTATTTACAGATCTTGCTTAAAGATCTTACTTTATAGAGACTTTGCTTAAAGATCTTACTTCATAAATGTTATATCTTAATCAGAGATTTCTCTGATATAGAATTTAGAGATTAAAGCTTGTAATATAAAAGAGATTTTCAGTATATTAAAGTTAATCAGTAGATAGTAGATACTAAATAATGATTATTATTGAATATAATTGTTTTTATAAAGAAAACAATTTTACTATATAAAAAAAGAATCAATTCTTAAAGAGTTAACTTAATATCTTTAATGTTAACTTAATAATTAAAGTGTTAAGTCAACAATTAAAGAGTTAACTTAATGTTTATTTAATTATCTTATATCTAAGACTACACACTTTGCATATAGATTTAATATTTTTTAAAATATAATCATAACATTATTTTTTTTCTTCTTAAATGTTAATCTCTTAAGTCTATACATAAGTAATGATGTAAGAAAATCTTTTATTGTCAGTTATATCTTGAAAACTTTCAGCATTTTATGAGCATAATAATTATCTATATACTGTTAAAGAGATTCTATTGTACAGTACTTTCTCAATTATCTTTTATGTTCATTGTTACTTTTACAGTATTTTCTGCATTATAATGAATTTACGTTTTAAGTATATTGAGTATATCTGTTAAAATTATTCTTATATTAATATAACATAAGAGTTGCTGAACTGTATCTATGATCAATTAAAATTTAAAATTCTTGAAATGAAAAAAGAGCAGACTTATTTCTTTATTAAGCTTTCTTGATTATGAAAAACTCTGCATTAAATTTATAATTAAGTAAAACAGAAAATTCTTTATTTGCTGAAAGAATTAAGTAATAATAATAAT
>JAABVA010002111.1_pt1 | contig 20243 bp, 25 predicted proteins | sample 5560331 | NCBI WGS metagenome assembly JAABVA01 (sample SAMN12812661, study PRJNA571458) | rock metagenome | isolation source: Antarctica rocks | place: Antarctica: Victoria Land, Mt New Zealand sud | collected 2016-01-07 | reverse complement strand
CGAGATCCCGTACTTGCAGTACCACCGAACACATACCAAGATGATCTCGACCGGGAAGCGACGACGCCTAAACATGAACCCATCGTAGCGCCCACGAGCTGTCGGCCCCGGTTAATGCAACAGAGCCGTGGATGGATATACCGCCAATCGGAGCGCAAGCCCAAGAGCGCCTAGGCTACCCAACCCAAAAACCCGAAGCTCTCCTCGAACGCATCCTCCGCGCCTCCTCCAACGAAGGTGACGTCATACTCGATCCCTTTTGCGGCTGCGGCACCACAGTGCAAGTCGCGCAAAAATCCAACCGCCGCTGGATCGGCATCGACATCACCCATCTCGCCATCGGCCTCATCAAAACCCGCCTCGACGACACCTTCGGCCCCGACATCCGCAAGACCTATGAGGTCATCGGTGAGCCTACCGACATCGCCGGAGCCGCCCAGCTCGCCTCCGAAAATAAGTATCAGTTTCAGTACTGGGCGCTAGGCCTCGTCGGTGCCCAACCCACCGAGGCCCTCAAAAAGGGGGCCGACCGCGGCATCGACGGACGCCGCAACTTCCATGACGACAACAGCGGCAAGACCCGGCAAATCATCTTCTCCGTCAAGGGCGGCCAGAATATCGGCGTCTCCGAAGTCCGCGACCTCCGCGGCGTCATCGAACGCGAACACGCCGCCATCGGCGCCTATATCGCCTTCGCCGAACCCACCCGGCCCATGCAGAAGGAGGCCGCAGAGGCCGGCTTCTACACCTCCCCCGACGGCTCCAAGTACCCCCGCCTCCAGCTCCTCACCATCGAAGCCCTGATGAACGGCACCCAGCGCCTCGAGTTCCCCCGCCACCACCGCGACGTCACCTTCAAAACCGCCCCTCGCCACCGCGAGCGCGCCGCCGAGAACCTCTCCCTCAACCTCGGAGGCACAGACGAATGAAGTCCCTCTCTCCAGTAGACCGCTACCTGAATGAACTCCTCGACTTCGGCGGCGAACCCTGCACCCGTGCCGAGATCATCGCCGACATGCAGTGCCAGGGCACACCTTAGCGCCTCATCGACCGCTGGCTCCAGGGCCGGCTGCCATCTTCGCGACAGCCTCTCCGTCGCTAGGCTGGGTTCCGCTCTGCCAAAGGCCGGAGTGCAGACAAAGCCGAAGCGACTGATCCGCCCTCCTCAAAACCGCGAAGCATCCCGCGAAAGCCCGAACGCGTTCGCCGTACACAGAAATGTGCGATCCTTACACATCGGGAGCACGCCCATGCGCACTAACATCGAAATCGACGACACTTTGCTCCACCAAGCCATGCAGACCTCCGGAGCCCCCACCAAGAAGGCCGTAGTCGACACCGCCCTCCGCCTCCCCCATCCAACCCCACGCCCAAACCTCCATCCGCCAACTCCGGGCAAAATCAATGGCAGGGAGACCTGAACCAGTCTCGCCTCGGTCGCACCCGCGGCTAGCCTCCCATGGTCATCGTCGACACCACTGTCTGCATCGACTACCTCGCCGGCACCCTCAACCCCGAAACCGAATGGCTCGACCGCAAGCTCGATCACCAGCGCCTAGGCCTCACTGACCTCATCCTCTGCGAGATTCTGCAGGGCCTTCGGTCGGACGCCGATGCAAAGCGCGTACACCGCCAGCTCTCCCACTTCAAATTCTTCCCGACTGGCGGCGAAGCCCTCGCCCTGGCCTCCGCACTGAACTACCGTAACCTCCGCGCCAAGGGCATCACCGTCCGCAAGACCATGGACTGTCTGATCGCAACCTTCTGTCTCAGCCAGGGCCATGCTCTGCTCCACCGCGACCGGGGATTCGATACCTTTGAGCAATACCTCGGCCTCAGAATCGTGCACGTGGAAATGCCTTGATCCGTGACTTGGTGCAAACGCGCTCTCCCATTCTCCCCATCCGATAGATAAAGGTGTTCGCGCCAGGTCGTCGTTAGGCTAACAACATACTTGACACATCGGTTCTTTCGGCGTGATCTTCAGTCATTGAATCCCCTCACACTCTTCAGCAAGCCATCGTTTACTTCAGCGACGCAGACCGCGCTTTCCAGTACGCGCTGAACTTTCGTTTCCCTGATGGCCGCGTCGCTTGCCCTCGGTGCGGTTCCGAGAAGCATTCCTTCATCAAAACCCGTCGCATCTGGATGTGCTACGGGTGCAATAAGCAGTTCAGCCTCAAGGTTGGGACCATCTTCGAGGACAGCCCGCTTGGGCTCGATAAGTGGATGATGGCGATCTGGATGGTCGGCAACGGCAAGAACGGCGTCTCCAGCTACGAGCTTCACCGCGCCATCGGCGTCACTCAGAAGTCCGCATGGTTCATGCTGCACCGCATCCGTACCGTGATGCATGACGACTCCGCTGTAAAGCTCTCTGGTGAGGTCGAAGCTGACGAAACCTTCATGGGCGGCAAGGCCCGCAATATGCACCTTGCGAAGAAGGCTCGCCGGATCACCGGAACCGGCACGAAGGACAAAACTGCCGTCATAGGCATCTTGGAGCGGGGCGGCAAGGTCCGCACTACGGTTGTTCCCAACCACCGCAAGTCTGCCCTGCAAGCCGAAGTTAAGAAGCATGTTGAAGCGGGTTCCGCCCTGTACACCGATGCGCTTCTCTCCTTCGAAGGACTCGCCGGGACGTACGCTCACGGCGTCGTTTGACCATGCGGTCGAATACGTCAAGGGTCGCGTCCACACCAACGGCCTTGAGAACTTCTGGTCCTTGCTTAAGAGCAGCATTCACGGCACATACGTCAGCATCGAGCCGTTCCACCTCTTTCGCTACCTTGACGAGCAGGCGTTCCGTTACAACAACCGGAAGAGCATGGACGACAAGGGGCGCTTCGAGTGCATTCTGAGCAATGTTGCTGGTCATCGTCTCACCTATAACGATCTGATCGGCGTCGGGGCCGCCACGTCACACTAAAGGGCGGCAAGGACGTGGAGGGCACAAACGCTAGTCCTTGCTGGGTTTCTCTTTCGGTTTACGCTCAGGCTTCGCAGGCTTTTTCGCGACTGCTTTTGGAGCGCGAAAGAGCTTCATCGCCAACCTGTTAAATCGTTCCAATGCTTCTGGGCCTTCGTTGTATTCATTCGTTTTCATAAGGTGTTCTCCGATGGCAGGATCAGAGCTTCAGCCACCAGTTGATGCTGTAGGCCCAAAGGAAGCAACCAACGACGAAGGCCACGATACCCCACCGGCGTTGCCTGTTGCGCCTCACGTTCCACCAGCCCCAGTACCCAAGAGAGAGACCCACGCATGCCGTCCCGACCAGACGCCATGGTGGAAGATCGGACTGGAGTTTGGAGCCTTCGCTCTCGGCATCGTCTTCTCGTTGATCTACCATGCGCAACTTGCCGAGATGAAGAGGCAGAGCAAGGCCACAGAGGATGCTGTTGACATTGCAAGCCACACTCTTGACGCGACCAACAGGCAGTTCAACCTTCAGAATCGGGCCTATCTGATCCCTGTAGATAGCAACATGAAAGCCGGGGGCTACGGCCTGGTGAAGATAGCTCTCAGGAACTACGGCCACACAAGTGCCAAGGATGCGAGATTCGAGGGCACCCTTGATCGCATTAGCGCCATCTCCTCCCCAGCTATAAGAGAGGCGATTCCACTGGATCTTCCCATCGCTACAGCCATTATTCCCAGCGATGTTCCGACGTACACGTGGGATGTCTTCACCCCTAACTATGGTCCGGGATTCCCGGTCATAGGTGATGCGCTGAGAGTTTTGGGACGGGTTACCTATGACGACGGCTTTGGTCACAAGGAGTCGTTGGCGTCTGCTACCCATTCCAGGTAGTGACGAACCAGTGGGATTTGTGCGGAGGCGACACCTCAACATATGTAAGGCACCCCCGGAATTAGCGCCCACGAGCTACATGTGCGCCAAGTATGTTGTTGCTCTCGTTAGGGCGGGTGGCGCAAATCTCACGAAGGCCGCAACCAGGGTGCCCCATCTTCGCGACAGCCTCTCCGTCGCTAAGGTGGGTTCCACTCTGCCGAAGGCCGGAGTGCAGGCGAAGCCGAAACGACTGATCTGCCTCCTCCAAACCGCCACTCACACTTGTCGCAAGCCCGCCCGCCGTCTTCCCCATCCGTCAACAGCCAACCTCCTCCTGGAACCGCGAAACGCAAATCCGCTTGGTCACGCAGGACAACTTGGCCACCCCAGGACCGGCCCTCAGGACCGTTCCCCTTCGTCCCGTGAACGCCTCCGAGATAGCCGCATGGCCGGTGGCGCAACTTACCCCACCCATCCTCTATCCTTAGAGAAGAAAGGAAAGCCTCAGACGGCGACCCGGTGCTTCCCTCCCGTAAGTCGCAAACGGCTCGAGGGAACCGGCGTTTCGGGGCTCGGAGTCCAGGAAGTCCAGACCTAACCTCCTTCCTTCTAAGACTATGCGCAGGATCTTACCCAGCACATTTCCGGCAACCAGTGTCTGCGCATTGCCCGCCGGCGCATGGCCCACCCCAAAGTAGTTCGAGGCTCCGCCGTCGCCCAGCGACAGGTACATCATCCTGTCGGGCCCAAACATCACCACACCGCCGTTATGGTTGAACTGCGGCTTGTCGATTCGCAGCACCTCCCGCGCACTGCTCGGGTCGGCTACCAGAGCGTCCTCGTCGAACTCCTTCACCCTCCACTCCAGCAGCACATTCTGGCAGTTCGGCGTCGCCCCCGGGAGGCATCGTGCTGAACGTCGCCACCCCCTTCGGCGGCTCGGAGGCATACGTGTAAAACAGGCCGTTCTGCGGGAAATTGGGGTGGAACGCGTCCCCAGCAGGCCCTGCTCGTCATGCTTCGCCGGGGCCACAGGCCCAGCGTCACCAGCCTCCCGCTGATATCCAGAAACAACCGCGGCGCCTGCGGATGCCGCCGGTGCGACACATCCACCACCCACACCTTGCCAACCTGGTCCGCCCCATACAGATGGTCCGGATCGCCCGGAGCCGTCGCTCCCACCGTCGGCTGCAACAGGCCCGACATCACCGTTTCCAGGCCCACCGTGATCCCACCCGGCGCCATCGCCGCCGGGATCGGGTCCATGAGTGGGGGATGCGCCTGCGCCAGAATCGCACCCGGAACGCACACCCAGCTACCAGAAACACGCCAGCCGCCGCCTTCACCGCGGCTGCACTCTGCCTTCGCAATAATTGAATGGACGAACGATTCTCATGACTTCTCCTCGTCTCAGAGCTAGTGTCTCGGGCAAGCTGGCTCGGCGATTCAGGTGTCTTTGCCCATCACCTTGGGCGCCCGGGCCGGCTCCATCCATCGACGCCCAACCTATACCCCGGTCCGCTCGGCAGATGTCACGCTGATGTCATCTCTTTGTCTCGCGTCCTCCGGGCCGCCGTCGCATTCGCTCCGCTTCGCAGACTGCATCCAACCCAGCACAGAGGGAAACATTTTCTCCCGTCAGCTCACTAAAAGAGCCTTTCCCTTCCTAGCAGGTCCCGTTCTGGAACCCAAGAAGCTGCGGAACACCGAATATCAGGCCTCTGGTATTGGCACGCCACTTGCAACCTTGCAAGACAATGCACCGGCCGCCAAGACGGCCCGAAGGTAGGCACCCCAGTGGCTTCATCTGCAATCTTTACCTGCGTCTGTGGCACTCAAAACAAAATCAGCAATCACTGGATCCTTGCCACGCGCACCCCGCATGGCCTCAAGTTCTCACCGTGGGACTGGAACCTCGCCCTCAGCGACAACGTCATCGTCCTCTGTGGCGAGGGGTGCGCGGCCGCCCTCCTCAGCCGGTCGCTCGGCGAGTGGAAGCAGGCCAGCATTAGGGAACTCATGAACAACATCGTTCCCCTCGCGGCTTAGTGCCGGTCCGTCTGGTACCTTCGGGCAGGATCTACCAGGCGGGCACCTCCATGAAGACGACCCTCTCTCTCGCGGCGCTCCTCGTTGCCGCCCTCCCCGCCTCCGGACAGACCTCGTCCGCCCGGCCTCCTGGCTCCGCGCCGCCAACAATCACCTCCACCACCACCCTCGTCCTTGTCCCCACCCTCGTCCAATCCGCAACCGGGGAAATCATTCCCGATCTCCGGGCCAGGGACTTCCGGCTGACAGACAACGGCGTCCAGCAAGAAGTTGCTATCGAGGGAGTCGAGCGCCAGCCCCTTTCCGTGGTCGTCCTCATGCAGACCGGAGGTGCCGCACCTCGACAATTCGGCAACTACCGCAATCTCACCCCCATGCTCGAAGCCATGATGGGAACATCTGCCTGCAGAGTCGCTCTTGTGACCTTTGATAGCCGCCCCGAGGAGATCTGGAACTTTCCCTCCCGTATCGACGGCCTAACCGACGCCTTCACCCGTCCCGAACCCGGCGATCCGGGCGCCGCCATCCTCGACGCGGTCGACTTCGGCATCGACCTGCTCGAAGCGCAGCCATCGGCTCCCGCCGCATTCTCATCCTGCTCAGTCAGCCGCAGGATGACGGCAGCAAAGCCCGGGCCGCTGACGTGATTCGCCGAGTGGGCGAGAGCAACACCACCATCTACAGCGTCACCTTCTCACCCGAAAAGCAGTGGCTCAAAGATCAGTTCACCAGGCCCCGCCACCCAAATCCTCCCTTGCAGCTCTCACCCACGCAGCAGCCCATCATCAGAACCTTCAACCTCGATGCCCCGCTCCGAGTCGCTCGGAACGCCATGCGCGAGGACACTGCCGCCGCGATTGCGACGATGTCCGGCGGAGAACATCTCCGCTTCGGCAACAAGCTCGATCTCCAAGGGCAGCTTTCCACCCTCGCAAACCACATCCCCAACAGCTACACCCTGAGCTTCCGGCCCACCTCTCAGGCCGCAGGCCTTCACCGCATCGACGTTCAGGTTCTCCATCAGGCGCAACCTCTCAAAGTCGCGGCTCGCACCATCTACTGGTCCACCGGAACCGCCCTTCAAGAGTGACCCAAGCGCTCGGCGAAAGCAGAAGATCCTCTACTTTTCGCTGCTCGGCGGTGCGAGACCCTTCAACCGCAGATACAGCGCCAAAGTCGCATACTGCTCGTTGTCGTGCGCCACATTCCCCCACATCAGCCCCACCCGCGACCGCTTCCCGCCAAACGCGTCGAACGTCTCGGTCATGTTCGCGTCCGTAAGCGCCGCATACGCCTTGTCGCACTCCGTAAACGAAGCCTTCAAAGCCTCAACCACAGTCGCCTTGTCCGCGGTCTCCGCCGGCACCTTCGCCATCTCGGTCGCACCCGTGTGGTTTGCCGCTCCGCAGCTGCGAAGCTGTGCCTCGCTGATGTGGTTCACAACGCGTGCAAAGGTTCGCACGTCCGGCGTGGGCTTAAACTGGTAATCTCCCGGCGGCATCTTGTCCGCCGACTTCAGAATGTTCCCCTTGAGCGCCGCATAGCTCCGCTGCACCTCGCTCGCCGGTCCAGTTGCCGTAGCAGCCGGCGTTTGACCCATCGCCGCACCACAAGCTATCAGCCCAGTTACCACACCTGCCATCCAGATTCGCCGCATCCATCACCTCGTCTGCCTCGCACCAGCCTACGGGTCCTTTGCCTTCACTACAAGGGCAAGGTTACTCCTTACGCCCAACCGCCCCGGTGTAGTTGGCGTACCCTCCTCACCAATCCATTAGAATGGAACTAGGGGAGATGCGTCCTCCGTTGCGAGGTCGCCGCCGCCCCGCTCTAAGCCCTTTCGTCACACGATTTTGCCTGTATCGCCTTTAGCTTGATGATTTTGCGTCACCAATGTTTCCTAAGTGTTGCAAGGAAAGCAGATACGGGTACCCCCCCCCCCAGGTGGGGGAGGGGTATCCTGTGCCTCCTCCAGGGCGGCAGAGCATCTTCCTCCCTTGCATCTTCTGCGGCGATCCTGCGTCTAAATAGCGTGGTATTCTGTGGTTCGCTGGGAACGTGCGCCCTCGATAGCCCCGACCTTCTGAAAGGTCATGGCTGGCCAAAGCGGTCTTCACCGCTACTTCTGCTCCCAACACCAGGTAGCAACACCGGAATCTCTCCGTCTGTACTCTGAGAAGGTAAGTTGGAGACCCCACAACATCTGAGCAGGAGCGCGTGCACCCGTGGCTGAAGAAAACGATAAATACGAAGACGACATAGACAAACTGATCGACACCGGCAAGGAGAAGGGCTACCTCACCTATGGAGAGGTGAATGACCTGCTTCCCGGAGACATCACAACACCAGACGACCTCGATGATCTGCTGACAACCATCAACACCCAGGGCATTGACGTCCTCTCCGGTGAGAGCAAATTCTCAGGGGATCGCGAGAAATATGAGCCCGAAGCCGGGGAGGAGTCCGACGACGTCGAGCTCGATCTCTCGCCAGGAACTCTCGAGAAGACCAACGACCCCGTGCGGATGTATCTGCGCGAGATGGGTACCGTCCCCCTCCTCACCCGCGAGGGCGAGGTCGAGATCGCCAAACGCATCGAGCGCGGCCAGCTACGCGTGATGAAGGCCATCTCTCGATCGCCCATCGTGATTCGCGAGATCGTCGGCCTCGGCGAGGACCTGCGCCGCGGCGTCCGCAATATCAAGGAAGTGGTCGCCTTCGACGAGGAGGAGCTCACCGAGGAGATCCTGCAGTCCCGCGTGCGATCGACCACCAACCGGATCGACACCATCGTCAAGCACCAGAAAAAGGTGCAGGCGCTCGAAGAGAAGGCGGAAGCCAGCGCCACCAAAGATGCCAAGACGAAGACTCGCGAGCAGCGCAAGGTTCGGTGGCTCATCGGCCGCGAGCACGTCTACATCAACCGCATCATCCGCGAGCTGAAGTACACGAACGCCGAAAAGAAACGCCTCCTCGACAAAGTCAACAAAACTGTTGACGCCATGCGAACACTTGAGCGCCAGATCCGCGCCCTCGAGGCGAAGTTCGAGGCCTCTAAATCTGAAGAGCTGCGCAAGGAATACAAGCGTCAGCAGCGGAACTGCCGTACCGATCTCGAGCGCGTCGAGCAGGACGCCGGCATTCCCATCGCCGATCTCAAGCGCACCCAGCGCGAGATGATTCAGGGCGATATGGACGCCGAAAAAGCCAAGCGCGAGCTCATCGAGGCAAACCTTCGGCTGGTCGTCTCCATCGCCAAGAAGTACACCAATCGTGGTCTGCAGTTCCTCGATTTGATTCAGGAAGGCAACATCGGCCTGATGAAGGCGGTGGATAAGTTCGAGTACCGCCGCGGTTACAAGTTCTCGACCTACGCGACTTGGTGGATTCGCCAGGCGATTACCCGGGCTATTGCCGACCAGGCCCGGACGATCCGCATTCCGGTCCACATGATCGAGACCATCAACAAGCTCATCCGGACCTCGCGTCAGCTGGTCCAGGAGTTGGGTCGCGAAGCCTCCTCGGAAGAGATCGCGAAGCGAATGGATATCCCCGTTTCAAAGGTCCGCAAGGTGCTCAAGATCGCTCAGGAGCCAATCTCGCTCGAAACGCCCATCGGCGAAGAAGAGGACTCGCATCTTGGAGATTTCATTGAAGACCGCATGGCCGTCAGCCCGTCCGACGCAGTCATCTCGGTGAACCTGAAGGAATATACCTCGCAGGTGCTGCGCACGCTTACACCTCGCGAAGAACGCGTGATCAAAATGCGCTTCGGTCTCGAAGACGGCTCGGAGCACACGCTCGAAGAGGTAGGCCAGTCCTTTCAGGTCACTCGTGAGCGCATTCGCCAGATTGAAGCAAAGGCGCTGCGCAAGCTGCGGCACCCCAGCCGCAGCCGCAAGCTGAAGGCTTTCGTCGACGGCGTCAGCGTGAAGGATATGTAGTCAGGCCCTTGAAAAGAAGGAACACAACCGGGGTCGTCCGCAAGGGCGACCCTTCTCCTTGGCCTCGAACGCATCTCCGAAGACGGAACCGTCCGAGCCTGCCCGTCGTATCATCCTTCGCATCTGCTCCTCACGAGGTGATCGATGGACCAAAGCGCCAACCTGTACACCACCAACATGACACCGCAGCAAGCCGCCTGGTTCACCGCGGAGTACGAATCCGTTCGCAAGGACGAGGTCATCGGTGGCCTTCTTGCCTTCTTTCTCGGCACCTTCGGCGCCCACCACTTCTATCTCGGACGAAACCAGCTCGGCATTCTCTATGCCGTCTTCTTCTGGACCGGTATCCCCGCCGTCTGCGGTTTTGTGGAGTGCTTTCTCATGCCCGGCCGCGTCCGCGAGTTCAACTTCGCCCAGGCAAACATGATCTCCGCTCGCCTCGCAGCAACGCCGCCCATCTCTCAACCCGGATCCTACCAAGGCTCCCAAACCGTGGCTTCGCCCAATCCCACAACCATGTCCTGTCCGGTATGCAGCCATCCGCTCGACCCAGCCGCCGTCTTCTGCACCCGCTGCGGAGCGCCCACCTCCGCCCATCAGGCCGTACCAGCCTAGCTACTGCCAGCTCACGGTACTCTCCCTTATATGGTCGAATTCGATCACAGCCCCATCACCTGCCATCTGCACCTTGGCCGGCCTCCCATCCACGCTTGCTCGTACCACCTTCGTAAATCGCAGCCGTACGATCACATGCGCCGGATCACCGGCAACCTTCAACGAATGCCCTGATCTGGTTACCGTACGCCCCTCGAAATCTCTGATCGCTCCCTCGGCCGAACCCTCTCCGCCAAATACCTCGTAAACCCGCCGCTCGTCGAGCGACTTCAAACTTGTGTTGCCGCTCTCTTTTTCGGGAACCAGCGTCATGACGTCCTCTGGGATCTTCGGAAGCATGGCTCCCGCACGCACGAAGAGGGGCAGCACATCAAGCGGTGCGTCGACAACAATCGTTTTTCCGCCGGAGACCAGCGTCCCCGTCCAGTAGTCCACCCATTGGCCCTCCGGCAGGTACACCGGCCGCCGCGTATTTTCATCGGTGATCGGCGCCACCAGAAGATCCGGACCGAACATGTACTCGTCTCGGCTCGCACGGGCGCGCATATCGTTCTGGAACAGGAGGGCCAGCGCACGCATCAACGGCATACCTGTCTTCGCTGCCTCCTGCGCCGCTGCGTACCGGTACGGAAAGAGGCTCATATGGAGGACTGCATATTTCCGGTAGATGTCGAGCCCCTGCGATCCCCCCTGTGCCCGGTCCAGTTCCAAGGCTGCGTATTGGCCTGCGACAGGATCTCCATAGTCGGCGAGAAGGCCGCGTACTCGGTCCACCTCGCCTCCACCACCGGATCCGGTGTAGTCGCTATTTTGAGGTAGCCGCCGATGTCTGCGGTCCAGAGTGGCATGCCGCTCATTCCGGCGTTGAGCCCCGCCATCACGACCGTGGGCAGCCCGTTCTCGGGGCTGAAACTAGATTCATTGTCGCCGCCCCAAAGGAAGCCCAATCCGTTGGCACCCGTAGTGACGCTACGCGCAAACAGGACACCGTTCCCGCTCAGATCCTTCTGAATCAACTCCTCCATTGCGTTGTTGTAGAGCACGGCATAGCGGTTGCGCATCACCTCCGGACTGCTTCCATCCGCGAAGCGAACGTCCCCTTGGAAGCTCCCTTCGCCATCATCGTCCTTGAAGCCATCCGCGCCTGCTTTGCCGTCGATGTGGATCACCTGCCGCACCTGGTCCTGCCACCATGCCCTTGCTGCCGGGTTGGTGAAATCAATCAGTGAGCCCTCACCCTTCCACCAGCGGCCAACAAACGGCGTGCCGTCAGGTCGCTTCACGAAGTAGCCGTGTGAAACTGCCTCATCGTAGTTCTCTGCATGCGAACTCAGCTTGTTCTCGAAGCCGGACTCCTTAGGCGGATCGGATCGGGTGTTGATCCAGGGCGTGTGCCAGAGCACCAGCTTGTAGCCGGCGCTGTGAATCCGCCGAATCATCGCAGCGGCATCCGAGAACTGTTTCGGATTCAACTTGTAACTGTTGTAGGACGTCGCCCACGGTGAGTCGATCACAATGACGCTCGCGGGAAGATGGAGAGACCGCGTCTTTTCGACATCTTCCTGGACCTGCGCTTCGTTCTGGTGGTAGTCCCGCCCCATCCACGGAGCGAAGGCCCAGTAGGGCGGAAGGATCGCTCGTTGCGTCAGCGCAGTGAACTGCTCTAAGATCTTTGGAAACTCGGGGCTGGTGAACAGGACAACCCGAAGTCTCTCCGCAGGCACGGCGATCGCAATCTCCGTCAGCACGGAAGCATTCATGTCGAAGGTCGCTTCGGCGGTCGTGTCCACCCAGAGTCCGTATCCAGAGGTGCTCATGAAAAAGGGAATGGGCTTGTAGGTTGAGCTGCCCTTCGGCCCGCCATTGTCCTGGGACGCATTCTTCACGATCGTGTGCGTCCGATCCAGTGTGTCGAAATGTTCTCCAAGTCCGAAGTAGCTGGCGTGGTCGCGGATGAAGAAGCGCCACTCACCCAGCGAATACGCAACGCTTGTGATCTCGATCGCAGTTGGAGAGAGCCGCTTGAAGTGCAATTTCCCAGTGTTGACAGGGTTCCCATCGAACTCAAAGCCGTGCAGCAGAAGTTCGGAGATTGGAGATCCGGCGGACGCTTGTGCACCGGATAACGCGAGAGCGATTATGTCGCCATCGCGTCGCGTCAAACCTTCAACTGGAGTCTCTACGCGTCTTGGAGCGCTGGGCGAGGCGGCAGGTTGTTGTTGGGGGGGCAGGTAGCGGAGGACCGGAAGATCCTGTTTGCGCAGTGGCACTGAGTGTTGCACCAGCCAGCAGGACCAACCCCAAAGAAGACCGCGCAAATTTCCGCCCCAGCACTTTCACCCTTGCTTCTCCCGCTTACCCATCGAATGAGCTGCCGCACTCAGATGGCAGCTATCCAGGCAATTCTATCGGCTCTTTCTCGATACCGGATTTACCGTGGTCCGTTGAGAAGATGGCGCATGGAGACGTTGTATCCGTGTCTGAATCCCAATCTGTATTCGCGGTGGAATTGGCCGGGAAGACCTGGGTGACGAAATTCATCGCGGTTATTTACATCAGGCCGGCGGTGGTTCTCCACATCGCGGCGGGCGCCTTCAACACCGTCGAAATATCCCTTCCGCGCATACTGTCGGTACTCGCGAGGTGGAACGTTCCAGCCTCCCTCACCGTAGGCGTTTGGCTGCGGTGGGACATACTGAGCACGCACGGCGGGCGCACCCGTGAGTGACAAGAGTGCCGCGGCGACGATTGCAAGCTTTTGGATGTTGGGCATTGGAACCTTCTCTCTTCGAAGTGGTGGGGAACAGCGGGTCGAACAGGATAACGGCCCTTCCAGCTCTTCTATCAGGCGCTCACATGTTGGTGTGACCGCCACGCATCTCCTCGTTGAACGTGGGCTTGATGAAGGTAAGCGCCTCCTGTAACTCCGCGGCGTGCTGGAGCCGGTGCCCGAGCAACGCTTCAGCGGGAGTTGCGAACTCCACATCGGCCGCGAGATGAATCAGACCTTCGCTGGCCAGGGCCCTGGCAGTCTCCCCGAGCGCAGCAACGGTCGTGTTCAGGTATTGCGCATCACGCGGGTCCAGCAGCCAGACCGGTTCCCCCTTGCCCAGAACGTCCGAGAGCCAGAACACCTTTGCGGCCAGGAAATCACTTCTCTGTGCCTCGTCGGTGTCGTTGAAGACGAACTTGTTCTGCTTCATGCTGTAGTAGCGCGTGGTGACTGGAACTGGCTGACGATTGCCGCTTTTTACAAGCTCCAACTGCCCCTGGTCGATGGTCTTGCGAACGGCGTTGTAGATGAACCCTTCCGCATACGGCTGCTCTGGCGCTGCCACAATCTCCGCGAAGGTGACCGTCATCGATGCGGCGATCTTCGCGTGCAAAACGCTCTGTGCGCCGTCCTCAAGGTGGATCTCGCCATGGACGAGATATGTGTCCGCGCCGGAGGTGGAGGAGTGAAACGGCCATGCGAAGTTCCGGAAGCTCAACGGAAGTCCGCTGAGGGTGAGATAGCAGTCCGGCCGCGGGTTCTTCAGGCGAGTTGCCGCCTGGCGGAGGTAGTCGTGCAACTCGCTTCGGAGTTCGGGCGCGCCGGAAAGGTCGAGTCCTGAACTTACCTCCAGCATCTGCGTGCGGGTAGGGGACTCGGGCCGGGCAATCTCAAACCGAATCGTCGGATCCCCCAAGAAGTCTGTCCCGCTACTCACCGCCAACAGCGTTAACCCGGCGGCCTGTGCCGCTCCTTCGATCTGCTTGTTGAGACCGGTGTGTCCCTCTGCATTCATGCGACTCTGTTCTCCAGTCCTTGATCTGCGTGTAGATCTGTAAAGGCGATTCTACGTCCGCCACATCTCCCACGTCCCCCGCTGAAGAGCTGCTTCCCGGTAACGTAAGCGGGCTCGCCCTCGACAGCCCGCTAGAATGGCAACGTGGTCGACCTCTCAAAGCTATCTACCGAAGCTCGCAACCCGCGCTCAACAGAGATTGATGTCCTCAGCACCACCGATATGCTCGCTGTCATCTCTGCGGAGGACGCCACCGTGTCCGCTGCTGTCCGCGTGGAACTGCCCCGGATTGCACGCGCGGTCGATGCGATATCCGATCGCTTCGCCAAGGGCGGGCGCCTGTTCTACATCGGAGCCGGCACCAGCGGCCGCCTTGGCGTTCTGGACGCAAGTGAGTGCCCGCCCACATTTTCCGTTCCGCCCAACCTCGTTCAAGGCATTATCGCGGGTGGAGACGGCGCACTCCGCCGATCGAGTGAGAGGTCGGAGGACTGCCCGGAGGAGGGCGCACACGATCTCGCACAAGCCGGCTTCAGCGCCCTCGACTCCCTCGTGGGCATAGCAGCGAGCGGGCGGACGCCGTATGTTCTCGGAGCGATGTCCCACGCGAGGGAGGCCGGCGCCCTCACCATCGCGCTTACCTGCGTGGAAGGCTCTGCGATGGCGAAGCTGGCGGACATCGCGATCACGCCGGTGACCGGACCCGAGGTAGTCACCGGATCGACCAGGATGAAGGCTGGAACCGCGACCAAGCTCGTCCTCAACATGCTTTCTACCGGCGTGATGATCCGGAGAGGCGCCGTTTATGGCAATCTCATGGTGAATGTGCAGCCCACAAATGCCAAGCTGGCGGACCGAGCGCGGCGGATCATCATGACGGCGACCGGCTGCGATGAGCTCACATCGGCTCGCCTCCTTGACGAGGCTGGCAGCGTGAAAGCCGCGATCGTGATGCAGATGCTCTCCCTAGATCTCGCAACGGCGCAAGCGAGGCTGGCGGCGAGCCAGGGATCGCTTCGGGCCGCGCTGCGCAGGTAAGGTGATGCGATGTGCTCCAGAGTGCTCGCTACTAAAAATATCCAGGGATCACGAACTTACATCCACAACAGGCTTTCCTTTATCGTTCCGGGTGATGTAAGCCGCCGGAACCCGATGGTCATGAGGAAAGAAGACAAGCCACCTTTCGGGAATGGCGCGTTCGTAAAAACGCTTGCGCTGCTCAATCACGGTCAGCGGATAGAGATCGTAGCCCATGCACCAGGTCGGATCGAGATGGGCTGAGGTTGGAATTAGGTCGCCTATATAGCAGGCGTGCTGTGTCGCACCCGCGGCGGTCTTTGATTCGATATGGATCCCAAGCATATCGGCGGTGTGCCCGGGAAAGCGTTCCACCGAGATACCGGGACAGATCTGCGGGTCACGCTCGATGCGATCGCGGTCGAGCAGCGTCATCTGTCCAGATTCAATCAGCGGATCATAGTTCGGAGAGAGGTAACTCACCGCGTCCCGGTCCAACTGCATGTGACCGTGCTCGACCTCTCCTTTGGCCGCAAAGTAGCGCGCATTCGGGAATGTGGGGGTTACCGAACCGTCAGGATGCAGCGTTGTATTCCAGCCACAGTGGTCGAAATGGAGGTGCGTGTTGACGACGATATCGACGTCCTCGGGACGAATCCCCGCCGCGGCCAGCGATTGCGGAAGCAACTCCTGGTTGCCGTAGATCTCCTTCATCTTCGCCGATTGCTTGTTGCCGACACCCGTTTCAATCAGCACAGTGTGTGCTTCCGTGCGGACAATCACGGTATTCAAACCGAGCGCAATGCGGTTCAGATCATCGGCAGGAGCGCGCTTCTGCCAGAGCGTCTTTGGGACCACACCGAACATCGCGCCGCCGTCCAGACGATAGATTCCATCACTGCAGATGGTGATCTCGAACTCGCCGAAACTGGTACGCCCACGTACAAGATCACCGGTGGCCGGCGTGGGTATCCGCAACCGACCTGAACAATCGCTGACGTCCATACTCTTGGGAGTGTCGCACATCTACTTTCGAACGCTCGTATCTCGTCATCCAGAAGTCAGTGGCGATCGCACCCTACTTGCTGTTTCGGCAGCCCGAACCGCGGTTTGGAGCTCAGGGGGCCGCGGCCCTGAATGAGACGAGCCATCGCTCCCTATCGGCAGAGAAGGCCGCCCTCCGGAGCAAGATCGCTGGCAATCGCTAAGGAACCATCTCTAGGGGAGCCGGCCGATGCACACCCACAAAGCCGGCTGCATGAGCTCCCGTCAGAAGTCTTCCGAACACATAGCTCCTCGCCTCTTCTTCCACCTCCGGAAGCTCGTACGCGAGCCTGTCGAGAATCTCTGCGACGCTCCTTTGCCCATCACACAGCTCGACAACGGCGGCCATCCACTTTGAGATCTCGACCAGTTTGTGCCGGCCGTCGCCTTCAGCGCGCATCGCGTACCAGGCGGCATCTCCCGGCTCGGCTTTCGATCGGGTCGCAATCGACTGCACAATCTGCTCCAGTTTGTATTCGAGATGCAACACTCTTTGCTCACGCCGGCAATAGGGCACATCGTCGGCATGTAACGGTTCACCGGCTACGATCACGTCGCCGATCTGCCATCTGCTCTCCCAACCTTCATTCATCATCAGATCTTCCGCACGCAGGAGCGCAGAGATCGCCGGCGTCTTCCGAAGACGGTGCTTGCCAACAAACCGCAGGAAGTCCCTGCGGAACTGCTTCTGAGCGTAATAGCGCCGCAGATCCGATCCAACCAGATCGCCTCTGAGCTCGAGGCGCCACACCCGCCACTCGCTATGAAGAAGGAGCAGATCGTCCGCTTGATCGATCGCCCCCAGGAGCCATCGGAAGCACTCGACTGCCATGCTGAGGAACTCTTTCAGATCAAAAAGCACATTACGATCCAGCTCCTTCATCGGGATCAGATAGAAGTTTGGGAAGATGTCAGGGTATTGCCGGATCAGATCGAGATCCTGCTCGCTCTGTGTAAGCCCTTGGTGCGACATATCCGAGCACAGGTCCTCCAGCGTCATCTCGTGCCTGTGCGTCGCATGGATGGGAGTGCCCGCCAGAGGAGCCAGAAGGTTTATCTGCGGATGCGAATGCGCGCACCGTGCCGAATGCATGAAGATTCGGAGCGTGTCCCGAACATCGTCCCAGCGCTCCTCGGGAAACCCGGTAATCAGGGATACGGTCGTCCTGATCTGCAACCGCTCCGCGATATCCAACATCTCCTCGGCACGATCCGGATCGAGATCCTTGTCTATCACCCGCTGCATTCGCCGCGATCCCGTCTCGATCCCGAAGAAGACGCCTCGGCAGCCACTCCGCGCCATCAGCTCCAGCAGATCTTCATCGACACAATCCGTGCGCGCGCTGCAATCCCATGTGAATTCGTCGTCCGAAGCCAGCATCTCCTCACAGAAAGCGACGACACGCTTTCTGTCGACCGTGAACATGTCGTGCACCAACTCGAAGTGCCGGATCCCGTAAGTGCCAGCGATCCCTCGCATGTCCTTCAACACCCTCGCAGGAGATCGGAGCCGGAACTTGCGCCTGAAGAAATCATTGGTCGAACAGAAGGTGCACGAAAAGGGGCATCCGCGGCCCAGCTCGATCGACGCCGCCTTTGAACCTCGCAAGTAGTTCGACAGGTGATACGCGGGCGCGGGAAGTTGATCCAGATCTTCGATCACCGGCGCATTCGCGTTCCTTCGCACAACACCTCCATCGCGAAAGGTAAGCCCGCCAACCCCTGAGACATCGTAGTTATCCCGAAGCCTTTCAATGAGGTTCGGCAATGTCTGCTCCGTCTCCCCACGAAGGATGAAATCCACAAACGGAAACGCCGTCATCGTAGCGAGATCCACAACCGAGGCCTGCGGTCCGCCAAAAAGAATGGTCGCGTGCGGCCGCATCCGCTTCACCTCCCGGGCAACGCGGAGACTCAGGGGATAGGTGCTGCAGATGGAGCTGAAGCCGTAGAGGTCAGCGTTTGACCGCACTGCCATGTTCGCGACGCGCTGCGCAAAGCCATCCGCGCAGAACCGGCTCCCGATCTCCGCATATTGCAAGTAGGCGCCATTTGTGTCAACGATGTCAGGACAGTCGCCACAACGCTCCAAGGTCGAGGCGACGCTCAGGATGCCAAGCTGCGGCTGCAACGCAGCCCTCTGTACCGCCTCGCTCCTCAACTCAGCGAGACTGCGAAACTCTGTAATGGTCGGAGCTGTGATCAGGCAGCAGTGCATAGAGCGCCCTCAACGATCCCAGATCCCGCTCCGCTCACTTCCTACCAGCCCTCTTGCTCCACGAGGATCAGCAACGCGTCTTCCTGCCCCACTCCGCCTGACTGTTCTTTGAGTTGAGCCACGCTAGCTGTATCGCTTGGAGATTTAGCCCGCAGTCTCTCAGCAGCCGCACCTCGAGGGCCGGCAAAGAACGGGACATCGCCCGCTTCAAGCGCTTTTTCAACCGCTTTCACGATCTCGGGCCTTGATGCCCCTGGGCACACACCGACGAACAGAAATTTTGGTCTTTTTGTAAATACCAAAGTCTCGTCTGTTGCGGATGGTGTTGGATCAGTGCTGGGCTGTTCTATTCCGGTCTGCGACCCTTTTCCGTAGGTGGTCGTTCCCTCATCTTCGCTCATTTGGCTCACTCCCAAGTAGAATGGTGGTAAGTCCCAGGGGTATGCCCGACACTATAGCGCAAAGCATTGTCGCGTGCTACAGAATACTTATTTTCAACGACCGGCCAGCGATCCGATCCAGATCGTTGAACTCTGCTCACCCAAGTTTCAGTAGACGGAATCCCCGTCTACTGAAAGGTTCAGCGATGGCGGAAAGACATTATCGATCGACGCCCGTTGATTGTGAAAGTGAGCTACGGCGTACGGTGCGCCCGTCACCTCTCCCCGTTCCGGCGAAAAGGTTTGCCCGTAGATGCATGTGAACCCGTCGCTGTTTGAAAGGTAAAAGACAGTTCGGCCATCGCTTGACCATCTCGGGTGGTCCGGTGCCACGCCCCGGTCCGGAATCGGGATTCTTGGTCCTTCCACCTGCCCTGAATGACGCGGGACGCGCACTGCAAACATTTTCTTTCGATCTCCTCTCGTCTCCGTAAACAGCATGTACTCACTTGATGGTGACCAATCCGCCTCGCTGAGAGAAGCTCCAATTTCCTGTAGGAGCACGCGAATCTCGCCGGTTCGTGGATCCGCCATCTTGATGGCGGAAGGTAGCCCATCTAGAAAGAGAAAGCCGCGATTCGTGTCAAACCATCCGGTAGGCCTGCTGCACCCCGAGCAGATCCGCTTGGCCGGAGCTCTCCGAATCTGAGTGTAGATGGCGCTGCCATCGCGATCCAGTTGCTCAAAGGCCACCAGGTCTCCAGTCTTATCGACAATAGGCGATCGTGTAGAGATTCCCGAATTTGTTAACGGCACCTCGGGCGATCCAAGATTGTCTCTCATCCAGATCCTTCGTCGGCTCCCCCGCCCACGTGCAAAGATCAGCCATCTTCCGCCCTCCGATATAAAGGGAGAAACATCGACTTCCGCATCCTCCGTAATCTTTGACGTTGTCGTGGCCTCGGGATGAGAAGCATGATCGATACGCCACACATGAATTGCTCCCGATATGCGTGTGTACGCTACCGAGCCGTCGCTTGAGATCGTGGGGCCAAAATCCCGGCTTCCTCTTGGAGAAGCTGCTTCGGCGTATTCACGGCTCTCCAAGTCTGCGGGTCCAATTTGATCGTCCAGAGGTTTACACGCGCTTCCTTCACCGCGCCGCTGAAGGTGACGCCGCCCCCATACCAAAATCCCGCACCCATGACCGTGATCTCTTCCTTCCTTAACTGTTCGGACGGCTCTGTTGCATTAACCGGGACCGACAGTGGGCGCTACGATGGGTTCATGTTTAGGCGTCGTCGCTTCCCGGTCGAGATCATCTTGGTATGTGTTCGGTGGTACTGCAAGTACGGGATCTCGTACCGAGACCTGACAGAGATGATGCAGGAGCG
>JAABVA010002108.1_pt1 | contig 20249 bp, 19 predicted proteins | sample 5560331 | NCBI WGS metagenome assembly JAABVA01 (sample SAMN12812661, study PRJNA571458) | rock metagenome | isolation source: Antarctica rocks | place: Antarctica: Victoria Land, Mt New Zealand sud | collected 2016-01-07 | reverse complement strand
GCTCGCCGCCTAACGCGTTAAGGGTGCCCCCTCGTCCTATAGGTTGAGGGGCAAGGTTTTAGGGTGGTCGCAGCACCGACGAGAACACCCGCAAGGTAGCACGGTTCAACGTCAATTACGAAGTCTCCGGCTACTAGGGTCAATTCTAGCCCGGCACTAACACGCTGCGCGCGGGCCACCAGCGCAGCGGTGAGCACGCGCCAGGCAATCATGCTGTAGAGCGCGAGCGCGCGCTGCATATGATCGAGCGCAGCCAAGCGTCGCCGCTTGATGGAACAGCCGCTCTTGAGCACTTTGTGGAAAATCTCGATGCCCCACCGCCGGGCATCATAGCCCAGCACGACGCGCGCCGTAGCGGCGTCCGGCACGACAGCGTGGTCAGCAACAGCCAGTCCAGCGCCGCCACCCCTGGTGGCGGGGCCTCCTCGTGCGCCCACACCACCCAGAGCGCGACCGGCGGCAGGTCCTCTGCGGCGCGCGACTGCGGCGGCCGCACCTTCATGCGACCGCGATCTGGGCCGTGCGCGCCGGCCATGGTCCCTGCCGGCCATACCCCCTGCCTTGGCACCTCCAGCGTGTACGCCCCGAGAGGGCGGCCCCCTCGCGCGTGGCCCCGCGCAGCCGGCGCGCGTAGTTGCTCCCGTTCTCGGCGAGGCGCTGCTGATTGGACATAAACTGCTCCCAGGTGATGTAGGCAGGGTACACGTCGCGGTGGACATCCGTCCACTCCCCCAGGGGGCGGCGGATGGGCCGGCCACGCTGGCCCGGCCGCCGGTTCGGATGGGCGACCGTCCGCCCGTAGACGAAGGCGCCGGCGTAGGCCGGGTTCTGCAGTATCTCGTAGATGGCGTCATCGGTCGGCCGCTTCCAGAGGAGTTGCCCCGCGTGCAACCCACCAGTCTGACGGCGCGGCAGCAGCACCCCGTCGTCGCGCAGGCTGCGCAGCACCTTGAGGCAGCCGCCCAAGCGCGCGAAGCGCGCGAAGACCAGCGCGATGGCGTCCCGGATCTGCTGGTCGGGGTCCGTGACCACGCGCCCATCCTCCAGGCGCACGAGCCCGGTCGGCAGCGTCTGACGGTAGGTGGCCTGCTCGATGTGGCGGCGGCGGCCAGCCTCCGTGCGCAGGCGGTACAGGTGGAGCTCGGCCTCGCTCAGCATCCCGCGCAGACCGAGCAGGAGGCGGTCGTCGTACCGGCACGGGTCGAAGACGCCGTCACCGTCGGCGATGAGCGCGTCGGCGAGCGCCGCGCGGTCGAGCAACGCGTACCAATCGGCGTTGCTGCGCGCCAGCCGGCTGGCGTCGTAGGCCAGCACGAGGCCCGCGTGGCCGAGCGAGACGGCGCTCACCAACTCCTGGAAGCCAGGGCGCTGGCCATCACGCCCCGAGTGCCCCAGGTCGGCGTCGATGACGCGGATGCGGTCGCGCCGCCAGCCCAGGGCGAGGGCGCGATCGACCAGCGCGTATTGATTCTCGCGGCCGGCGCGATGCTCGCGCACCCGCCGGGGCGTCGACTGGCGGACGTAGACGTAGGCCCAGCGCTCCTGATGGCGCGGGGTCACCTTTTCATGGCTCTGTGTCGGCGCGTTCATGCGCCACCTCCACTATCACCGCGAGGACGCCCTGGCGGATTCGCTCCCTCTCCGACGGTGACAGGGTCGCCCAGAGACGGCACGGGGGGAGCGGCGGCCCGGTGTCCGCGTCTAGTACGCGTGCGGGGGGCGGGGGCAAGGGCAGGGTGAGCTGGCGCGGCGGCGGGAACCGCAACGTGGGGGAGGTGGTCATCGGGGTCCTCCTGGGCCGGCTGGTCTGTGTCGTCATGCATAGACCGTAGCACGGACAGGAGATCGCGCAGCCCCTCAACCGAGAGGCGACACGGGGATGGCGCGGCGAACGGCGCTCCGCGAGCGGTCGCCGCCACGGGGATGAGCCGCGTGACGCCCGGAGCGAGCCAGACCACGCACACGCGGCCGAGGAGTTGCTTGGTCGTGACCCCAAGGCACGGCAGAGTCAAACCGTACAGTGGATGGGTCGGATCGGTGACCGTCACTTGCTCCGTCGGCGGGACCGTCATGCCAACCGGGGTATCGTTTTGAGTGGGTACGTAACCATGCCGCAAGAGTCGCTGCGGTACGATCCGACAGAAGATCGATAAGCGCGTGCTCTTCCAGATCGGCGATCACCGTTCCGTAGCGATGCCGTCGGCGCAGGGCGAAATCATCCACGCCGATGACCCGTGGCGGCGTCACCACCGGAACCTCCGCACGACGGATAAGGCGACGTAACGTCGCCGCACTCACCGTGAGGCGGAGGCGCGCGATGAGGCGCGCTCCCGCTTCGCCCCCCACGGCCAAGGCGATGGCGCGTACAACATCCTGGGCACGAGCGGTGCGGCGCGCGTACGGACGCAGGAGGTGCGGCAATCGCTCGGTGAAAATGCGGTGGGGATAATCGTGGACGGGGCAGCGAAAGCGGTGGACACGCAGGATGAGGCGCAGCATCAAGGACCCCCAGGGTCCATTGGCTGTCGTTGATACTGGCTATGAACGCGCTTTGTGGGAGTCGCGCACAGCGGGCAGCAAACCCCTGGTGCGGCTGCCGTCAGCGTGACCGTTAGCGCCTCGTCATCCGCGTCCATAGCCTCAACGTGTAGGCCATCCTGGAGCGGCAACAGGGTGCTGGGAATGTGCGTGGGTGTAATCTTCATACCCGCGTTCTAGCACACACGTCCAATCACTGCACCAAAAGTGACGGGGATTCAGTTGTAGCGATAGGTAGGGCCTCGCGGCCTTTCCCCCGCCCCAAACGCAGCATGCGGTAGGATAGGCGCCCGACGAGGTACGTTGCCGCCCTTTTCCGTGCGCCCTCCTCCGAACGCACCATGCACCTTTCAGCGCAGTACGCTCTCCAGTGCCTGACAACCGCTTGGTACGGTTGGCCTCACGGCAGGCTCGGCTCCGTGCCTTCGCACCCCTGCCTGTCCCTCAGCCGCAGACACCTGTGCCCCTTCGCCCTGTGGCCGGTGTTACCGACCGCCCTGGGGGAGCGCGACTTCCCCGACTACTATGAGCACTCCGTCGCCGTGGCCCCTCGCGGGCGGTAGGCGATCCCACATTCCCTCGACGCTAAGTAGGTCGTCGGTCAAAGTTCGTAGGATTTGGTATCCTGGTGGGTATGTACCGAATAGCATTATCTGATGAGCAGCGCCGGGAGCTGCGGGAGCGCACCCGCCGGGCGGGGATTGCCCCCCGCACCCGCGACCGCCTGGAGATGGTACGCCTGTCCGACGCCGGTTGGAGCGTGCTGGGGATCGCGCGCCACCGCGGCCCGCACGAGCAGACCGTCCGCGGCTGGGTCAAAGCCTTCCTGGACGGGGGTTTTGACGCCCTGCCCAACAAACCGCGGGGGGGGAAGCGGTCGGCATTGACCGCCCCCATGCTCGCCGCAGTCCGCGCTGAGGTGGCGCCAGGCACGCGCCCCTGGACGGCGGCCCAAGTGGTCGACTGGGTCGCCGCGCGCCACGGCGTCCGCCTGAGCGCCGACCGCTTGCGCATCCCTCTGCGTCGGGCTACGATCGCGTGGCCGCGGACCAGCCGCACGCTCCGGCACACACAGGACCCCGACGCGGTCGCGGAGCGCCAAGCTGTGCGCGCTGCCCTCGCACAAAAGGCGCTGCCGGGCTGATCTTTCTGTGCCATCTCGATGAAGCCGGCTTCGCCCTGACGTTGCCGACTACGTATAGTTGGTGCCCGCAGGGCCAGCGGCGGCGCGTGCCGTCCCAGGCGCCGCAAGGGCGACGGGTGAACGTGATCGGCGCGTATGTCACGCACGGCCCCGACGCCGGGCGCCTGGACGACCGGAGTTGGGTCGTGCTGCCCCAGAGTCGCGCCAAGAAGCCCCGCACGACGCCCCAGGAGCGGGCCGCCGCGCACGGGCTCACGGTGGAGGAGGGGGGCCCCATCGACGCGGAACGCCTGGTGGCCTTCCTCTGGCAGGTCGCCGGACGCCCCGCGGACGCCGCGCCGACCTGGAGGCGGGCGCGCCCCGTGGTGATCGCCCTGGACACCGACTCCGTCCACACCGGCCCGGCCATCCGCGCGGCGCAGCCCCCGTTGGCCGCGGCCAACGTCGCGTTGGTCTACCGGGCCCGGTACTGCCCCGCGCAGTCGGGCATCGCGCCCGTCTGGAACGATGTCAAGCAGCATCAGATCCCCGTCCGCAGCTTCGCGCCGGTGGCCGCCCTCAAACGCGCGGTCGATGACGCCCTCGCCCGCAAAGCCCCGCAGCTTCAGCGAGCCCCTACCAAACCTACGAACGTACACCGCCTAGCCGCTTAGACGTATCGAGCCTGACGTAGGTGCCGTTTTCGTCCCCTTGAGTAGGCTCGTTGCCCACCGCCCACCGGCTGGAAGGTTCGGATGACGAAAGTCGATCATCCCATGCCGGTGGCTCCGCTCTGAGGCGTTGTGTCGGAGGATGTGCGGTTGCATCACTGGAGACTGCGATTCGGGCAATACAGCTCTCACCGTATCAGGCGGGTCTCGCACGGCCACGCTCTAAACGCCTTTGCGGCGTCCCGTGCTGTAGGATAGGCGGCCAGCGAGGTACCGGCTTGCACCGACCCTTTTCCAACCGCCCTCCCCCGAACCATGGCATGCACGATTTCCATGCACCAGGCTCTCCAGAGGCCCGCGTCTTTTCAACGCAACTCCCACGATGGTCTCCTGGCACATCCGTGCCAACCATCGCTTCCCGAGTCTGGCCTCCTGTGGCGCTTCACCCGCTAGGGGATGTCCCCTGCGCCGATTACTACCGCCCCTCCGTCACCATACGCTTCGCAGCGGTTAGGCGATCCCCACGTTACCCCTGACCTTCACTCCGCCGGTAGGCACCCCGTTCATCGCTTCTCGTTCCGTACGAGCTGGTCCTGATGCAGGCTGGCGCACCGTTAGGAAAGTCCAGTGCGCCCATCAGGCGTGGGCAATCATACCAATCCCACGAGACGCATGAGTTCCCCCACGACTAGGGTTCAAGCCATCAAGCCTTTGCCTTGGGCGGCTTCGCTGCCTGTCATCTGGCCCCTGGTACTGGGGCGTCAACAGACTTTTGAGTACCATGCTAGTGTCCCCCCACACCTTTCGGCTGAAGGTACGGTACCGCGTTACTCACCTCGCCTGAGTGAGGTCGTGCGCGCGCACGACCGAAGATCAGACGCCTCTTTGGGCGCACTTCCCACCATGCTCCTGTCCCCTCAGCTTTCGCGTCCAGGTAAGGTGGGCGACCCAGAAGTCAATCCTTCCAAACTCCTCCTCTCTGCGAGAGGGATCTAGCATCGGGTGATGCGGCGCACACTTTCACCGCACTGCGCTTTCCAGTTGGGTCCAGGTACTCACGAAGAGCAGACTCGTGGTCGCCCACGGGGAGGCGCACCAGTAGGACAGCCCTACCGTCATCTGCTTTCCTCCCTTCACCTGTTGGCTTCGCTTTTTCACGAACTTACCCTGGCGGACCTTCACCCTGTCCACACCATTACAGCGCAGCATTTGGCTACGACGCCGCCTCCGCCCTCCCTCCCGTGCGCTGGCATGCTCGCGCCCCCTTGCAGGGCGTGACGGTGTGGGAGTTCCCCAGTTCCGATAGGTGATGTTAAAGCGACCCGTAGCTGCCCACTATACGCCGGATGAGCGGTGAAGTACCCCTGGTCCGCCCAGGAAAACGGCCAGGCTGTCATCGTCCCTTTTGGGTCAGGCGTCTCAGCCACTTACGCCTGTCAGTGGTTACGACATGTCAAACGTGGGTTCCTCGCGTCAGCATAGGTCGCACGGGTTGCATGCCCTCCCCGTTGTGGCTGGGAGAGTCCACGCGTTGTCAGCAGGCTTCGTACCCCCGGCTGTGCCACAACCGAACGCACGCTGCTCACCCGTCACACCGGTACTCATGTGCGGCTCTTTCGAGCAACACCTCCTATCGTTAAAGGGCGCACTCCTGGGTCCACTATAGTTTCCTGACCACGTTGGACTGCGTGGACCACGCCTTCGTGGCCGACGACACGCTGGAGCAGTTGCCCGCGCCAGCGTATCTAGGCCAGACAAGAGTGGGAGGTATCGACCTCAATAAGCCGCGGATGCGTGCCGTCCTGACGGCGGTGCTCGCGCTCGCGCCAGCCCCTAACGGCTTCACCCTGGGCCAGGTGGCCGCGCGGGTCCAGCCATTGCTCGGGCCAACCGCACTGGCCTACCAGCCACGGCACGCCGCCTACGACCTCAAGAAGCTGCGGGCCAAGGGCTTGATCGGCAAGGGCGGGTCCTCGCGGCGCTAGCAGGTCCCGGCGGAGGGGCTGCGGACGATTGCCGCGCTGGTGATCCTGCGCAACAAGGTCATCAAGCCGATTCTGGCCGGAACAGCCAAACCCAAGATGGGCCGGAAGCCAAAGACCTGGAGCGCCATTGATGAGCACTACGAAACGGTCCGCAAGGACATGCAGACCTTGTTCGAGGACGTGGGTCTCGCCGCATAGACAATTTTTTGTCGATGTTGCTAGGACAAGCGCCTAGGACAAGCGCCTAGGACAAGCGCCTAGGACAAGCGCCTAGGACAAGCGCCTAGGAGTGGCTAAGTGATAACAAGAGATAGAATAGTTTGCGCTATTTTGAGTTTTCTTTTAAGTCCCATATCGTCACGGCTTTGGTTTTGCGCCTCATAATTCCACCAATCATCGGAATACATTCTCAAAAGTGATTCGGCTATACGGCCGGGGTCCATAGTGCCAAGTTGAATACTTGATTCTTCCCGCGCACGTAATATTCGAGCTTCTTGGTCATCAAATGTGTTTGGCACGGCTATGGCTATAGTAGGTATTCTAATGTCGATTACTTCGTTTATCGTGTTATAACCGCCGCGACATACCACGGCGTTAGCTGCGGCCATAAGATCTGTCAAGTTTTCTTCATATTCTCGAACGATTAGATTACTTGGCGTTCGACGAGGGCTACTATTAGATGGCACCAGAGGTCCTGTGATCAAAATGATGGAAACGCTCTCCGTCGCTTTGCCAATGATCCGTGCAGCTTCTATAATACACTCGTTAAAGTTATCCTGTTGACGCTGATTACCGCCGCCATTTGTCGCAACCACCGTAAATACTGTGCTAGTTATTCCGTACATTACCCTAAGGTCATCAGGCCGTAGAGTACTCCATGTCTTTCTTATAATCTCCCCAGCATAAAGAATCTTTTCTTCAGGAAAACCGGCCAATGTTATTCGCGCTTCATCTGTATAGGCGTGAGGGACAATGATCAAGTCCAAGTCTCGGTATAGACGATCATCCTTCCCACCTAAGAATAATCGGGTCCATTTCGACTTGCGCAGCACAGCAACCTGCTTGGCTCCGGTTTCGACTACGACACTCTTAATAGGATCTAATATGTACGTGTCGTATACACAAATATCGGGCGCAAAAACATGTACAAACTTCGCCACTATCTCTTGCCAGAGCATTGTTCTCAGGTCGCTAGGTAGTGCGGACCACGGACCGGTAGGTCCGTTCTCCCGAAGCGAAATAAAGGGGGGAAGCGGGAAGCATGGAATATTACTTGCGGCGGCAAGCCGCACGTCTCGAACTTCCGTAAGTAAGAAAGGCAAGGCACTCGGATCTACCGCACGTACAGCCGAAGCCATCGCAATGCCGCGGCTCAAGTGACCGAATCCTGCACTACCGGTGAGGCTAAAAAGCACTCTTGCTCCTAATTCGTCGATTTCTGAAGGGTGGGTCTCGGAAACGTGATCGACCATTGGAAGCGCTCCTTATCATGATCATGCAGTCTAAAATGGGTAATCTATATAATATGCAAATAACGCTTGATTCCACCGTATCAGCAACTGCAGGTAGTATAGCTTTTTCATTCCACATACGGCCATATTTGGTTCCCCCATTTTCGCGGCAGTCGGGGTAGCGGGTAGTAACTCCGCTAGCAAGGCATGCTCCCGTAACTGCTCAGAAGTAGAGGGAACGAAAGTGGTTTGCTAGGATACAGGCATGAGAGTGGAGGAAGCGCTGGCGGTGATCGGGGAGTTTCGGGAGACCATCCGGCAGAACAGGCGACGATCACGCGTCCGGACGAGCGGATCGCGGAACTAGCAGTCTGTCGGAGAGAAGATTGCCGACCTCAAAACGGCCTCCAAGCGCACTCTCTCCCGAAAAACCACTTTCTCTCCGACAACAAACTGCTAACGAAGCTTCGCCTCAAACCGACAAGTCGAGGGCCATCGCGTCCGCAGCATACACTGAATAGAGGGGGTGTACGGCGAGAACAGAGGGGGTGCTCTATGCCGACGATGGCCGAAGTGCTGTGCGACAAGGTCGCTTTGGATATCGAGAGCGTGGATCGGGTGTATCTGAACGGGTACATCAAAGACCTCCAAATGCCGGGGAGCGTGGTGCTCTTCATCCGCAACCAGAAGGGCTGGCCCTTGCCCTCACCCCAGATGCTCTACAACATGACCGACGACTTTCATGCGGCGGTGGAGCGCTTTGCCGCCCAGCAGGGGCTGGAGATCGTGACGTTCGAGAAGGGTGACAGCAAGGAAGAGATGGCCCACGCCGCGCTGGCCCGCTGCCCCACCAAAGAGGGCGTCATCCTGATTGGCAAGGCGCAGGAAACGAGTACAGGGCTCAAAGGACGCCGCGCTGATAGAGGGGACAAGGTGTGGTTCAGCTACACCCGCTGCTGTCAATGGTCACGTTAATTAGGCTCTGCGCCATTTCTGATGATGCAGGCTGAACGACGAGGGTTAGGTAATAGTAGGGTAAACTATAAATAAACGGTTGTTCTATGCGTGTTACCTCTTTTCCTCCGCACCTCAAGAGCATTAAAGTTGAAAGCGCCACCGTCGCCGATCAAGGCATCATCCTCCGCGCCGCCGCAACCCACAAGCGGGCGCAGTGTCCCCTCTGCCAGCGCTGGTCCAAGCGCATCCACAGCCGCTATTGGCGGACCATCGCCGACCAGCCCTGGGCCGGCCGGCCCGTGGCAATCTGCCTGCGGGTGCGCCGTTTCTTCTGCCTCAACGGGCGCTGTCCGCGGCGCATCTTCGCCGAGCGGCTGCCCGATCTCGTCGATCCGCACGGGCGGCGGAGCCAGCCGCTACGCGCGGCGTTGCGCCGCGTTGGTCTCGCGGTCGGCGCCCGTGCTGGCGCGCGCTTGGCCGTCCCGCTCGGGATGCCCATCGGAGCCCGCTCGCTCCTCCGCTTAGTGCATAGCACACCGCTGCCGACAGCGGAGGCGGTGCACGTCATCGCCGTCGACGATTGGGCCTGGCGCAAAGGCCAGCGGTACGGCACCCTCATCATAGACCTGGAGATCAGACGCCCGATCGACCTACTGTCCGACCGCTCCGCCGAGACCGTTGTCGCATGGCTGCAGGCGCATCCTGGCATCAAGATCATTGCCCGCGATCGGGGTGTCATGTACATCGATGGCGCGACACGCGGGGCGCCGGACGCGATCCAAGTGGTCGACCGTTGGCACATGGCGAAGAATCTCGGGGAGGCCCTGGAGCGCCTGTTCGCACGCAAGCATGATGCTCTCGCCGCGATGGCGCGGGTGGAGGTGACGGAAACGGCCGCCGCCGACTTGCCGGTGTCCCTGCCCGTCGCGGCGCCGCGCGCGTTGCGGTCACGGCGCGACCGCGCCGAGAGCGCGCACCGCCGCGCCACACGCCTGGAGCGGTTCATGACGGTGCGGAATCTGTTCGCCCAGGGGTTAGGTCAGATGGCGATCGCGGAGATGGTGGGCCTGAGCCACCACACGGTCAAGCGCTACCTCCAGGCCACGGCCTTCCCCGAGCGCGCGCCGCGCACCACGCATCACGCCGACCTGCTCGATCCGTACAAACCCTACCTACGGCGGCGCTGGTCCGAGGGCTGTCGGAACGGCCTGCAATTATTCCGCGAGATCCAGGAGCGGGGGTGCGCCAGTTCCCGCGCGAACGTCGCGCGATTCGTCACACACCTGCGCCGCGACGACCCGGCTCCTCCGTCATCGCCCAGGCGCCCGCGTCCCCAACTGACTGTGGCACCGCGCGTGCGCCCACTGACGCCGCGCGCGCTCGCCGCGCTGATCCTCCGGCGTCCCGACGACCTCACGGCCACGCAGCAGACCATACTGGAACGCGTCCGCCACGCCGACGACGAGCTGGCCCGCGCCGACGCCCTTGGTCACGGCTTCATGCGCCTGCTGCGCGAACGACGTGGGGCCGAGTTCGATGAGTGGATGGCGGAGGTGCGGTGCGGCGCGCTTCCCGAGGTACAGGCCTTCGCCGACGGCCTCGCAGCGGACAGGGCGGCGGTCGTGGCGGGGCTGACGCTGCCCTGGAGCACGGGACCGGCGGAAGGACACATTACGAAGTTGAAATTGATCAAGCGGCAAGCCTACGGCCGGGCGGGGGTCGCGTTCCTCCGCCAGCGCATGCTCCACGCGGCGTGAGCGGCGCACCCGTTATACTGGCACAAAGCGAGGATGACCAGGAGGAAACGATCATGCCTACAAGAAAGGCGGGACGAGGACGCACGGGCAGTCCGGCGGAGCCCGCTCTGCCCGACCGACGGCTCATGGAGCAGCAGATGGCGGCCATCACGCGGCTGCTGGCCGAGCACGAGTTCGCGTCGATCGAGGGGGCCAACGCCTACCTGCGGGAGGCCCTCGTCGAAGGGAGTCTGCCGACACCCGCGCCCGCGACGCCAGTGGAGGAGGCCCAAGAGGTCATCTACCAGGCGCTAGAGGCGACGGGCAAGCGGCGTCTGGACCTGGCGCGCAAAGCGTTGACCATCTCGCCGGACTGCGCCGATGCCTACGTCCTCCTGGCCGAGGCGGCGACCACCCCCGAGAAGGCGCGCCGTCTGTATGAGCAGGGCGTCCAGGCCGGCGAGCGCGTCCTGGGATCCGAGGCCTTTACCGCGGACAGCGGGCATTTCTGGGGCATCGTGGAGACGCGGCCGTACATGCGCGCCCGGCAAGGACTGGCCGAGGTGTTGTGGCATCTGGGGGAACGCGAGGCGGCCATCGCGCACCTCCAGGACATGCTGCGGCTCAACCCCGGCGACAACCAGGGCCTGCGCTACACTCTGGCGAGTTGGCTCCTCACCGTGGGCGACGACGCGGCGCTCGAGCGGCTCCTGGCCGCCTACCCCGACGAAGCGGGCGCCCACTGGGCCTACACGCGGGCGCTCCTGACGTTTCGCCGCCAGGGCCCTGGTGCCGCGGCCGACCGGGCGTTGCGGCAAGCGTTGCGGGCCAATCCCCATGTCCCCGCGTATCTGCTGGGAGCCAAGCCGTTTCCGGCGCAGCCGCCGGACCACTATGGGATCGGTGATGACAACGAGGCGGTGATCTACCTGGCGGAAGCGGCGGAAGGCTGGCTGGAGACGCCCGAGGCGCCGGAGTGGCTGGCCGCCGCCCTCAAGCGCTTGCGTCCATCCTCGTCGACCCCCGAGCCGCGCCGACCGCGCCGCACGTAGCAGCGCCCTCCTTTCCCGCGTCCCGCATCATCAGAAATGGCGCAGAGCCAAATATCGTGACCAGCGACACGCTGCCGCGTGCGGGTGACCCATTACTACTTCTACATCTATGACAAGGACGTCGGGCTGGCCTTCATCAAGGTGTGTAGCTACCTGCCGTTCGAGGTAAAGGTGTGCCTGAATGGGCATGAGTGGGCCAAGCAGCAGTTGCGACGGGAGGGGATTGCCTTTGAGGCCTTGGAGAACGGCTTTGCCTGGTGCGCGGACCCCGCGCGGTTGCAGGATATTTGTCACCGCTTGACGACCGAGACGATCCAAGCCTTTTTCGACCACTGGGTCGACCACTTGCCGTGGCCCATTACGGCGTCTGAGCGCGCCGAGGGCTACCAGCACGACCTGAGCATCTGGCAACTTGAAGGCTCTGCGCCATTCTCGATGATACGGATTCGCCCGTATGAGCCCGATTTTAGGCGCGGAAGGGGCTCATTGCAAGTAGCCCGAAACGCACCCTATTTGACGATACGGCATGTTGGCATCGGCAGATGCATAAACCGCTAGATGTAGGCACATAGAAAGATGGCGCACTATATATGGTAGATAAAGAGCCAAAACAGGCATCATCGAGAATGGCGCAGAGCCAACTTGAAGTGAGCCGGACACAGGTGTTTGTGGACCCCGCACAAGGACGGGCGTTGGTTGAGAGCCTCATCCGTGAGATCTCGACCTAGTGCCATCGCAGACGAGGTAGTTTGATTTGTAGGATACGACATGCATGGGAAAAGCAGCATTGTTCGTCCGTCCACCAACGGATGCGGAGCGGCAGGCGCTGGAGGATAGCCTGCACTCGTCTGACGCTTTTGTCCTCCGACGCGCCCAGATCGTGCGCGCGAGTGCGCGCGGCGATGGTGTGGGCGCGATCGCCCCACGCGTGGGCTTTACGGGGCAAGCAGTGCGCCGGGTCGTCCATGCCTTCAATGCGCACGGGCTGGCCGCGCTCCGCCGCGGCTCGTCGCGGCCCCATACCATCTCTGTGGCCCTGGACGCGCCGCGCGCCCAAGCGCGGCGCGACGTGTTGCACCGCAGCCCGCGCGACTTCGCCAAGCCGACGAGCCTGTGGACCCTCGACCTGGCGGCGGAGGTCGCCCAGGAGCAGGGCCTGACCGCGGAGCGGGTGACCGGCGAGACAATCCGCGCGACCCTGGCGCGCATGGGTGTGCGCTGGCGGCGCGCCAAGGAGTGGATCACCAGCCCCGACCCGGACGACGCGCGAAAAAAAGCGCGGCGCGACCGTCTGATCCGGCGGGCGAAAGCCCATCCTGACTGGCTGCGCGGCTGCGAGGACGCGGTGTGGTGGAGCCGGTTGGCCCGCCCCGCCCTGCACGCCTGGCAGGATGACGACCAGCCTCTCCGGCTGGTCGAGCCGACGGTCGCGCGCGACGACCCGGCCCCCAAGGCGCTGGCGTGGTACGGCTTGTTGGCGCGCTCCTGGGACGACCCGACGGACCCGATACGCCGCAGCGAGGAGATGTGGCTGCGCTTTGTCGAGGGGCGGCCGGTCAGCGCCGTCACGATCGCCTTCCGGCGCTGGTGCGCCACGCAGGCGCAGGTGCGGGGCAAGCGGGCCGTGCTCTTGGTGTGGGACAACGCCTCCTGGCACGACAGCGGGATCGTGCGCACCTGGCTGCGCGCCCACAACCCGCAGGTCAAACAGTCCGGCCAGGGCGTGCGCCTGCTCGCGTGCGCCCTGCCCGTCAAGAGCCCCTGGCTCAACCCGATTGAGCCCACGTGGTTGCACGGCAAGAAGCGCATCGTCGAGCCGGCCCGTCTCCTCTCCGCTCACGAAGTCGCTGACCGCGTCTGTGCCGCCTTTTCCTGTTCTCATGAACCACATCTCGTCGCCCCTGCCACCGCACCCCCTAAAAGAAAGAAGACGCCCATCACCGCTGCCTCACCTGCTATGGCCCCTATCATCCACCTCAGTCAATCAAAAAAGGTCGCTTGATTCTGCACTAGGCCGTCCCGATCGGGTGCGCTTGATCTTCGATCGGTTGGTGACCAAGAGAACTCCCAGCGAGTTCTGCACCCATGTGCTCCAGCATGGGGTCCTGCCCGGCATCCGCATCCACTACAAGCACAGCGCGCTCAAACAATACCTCCTCAAACAATACCTCAAGGAGGGGCGCGCGCTGCGGACGGAGACGATGATCAACAACCCGCAGGACTTTGCGTCCAAGCGCGGCATCGTGCAGTTCGACGCGCTGGTCGCCCTCGGGCATACGATTAACCGACGGCTGCTTATGGTCGAGGAGATCAGCCAAGACTGTTTTATCGCCCTGGAGAGTGTCCGCCGTCTAGCAGTCTGTCGGAGAGAACGGAACGATGGTTTGCATGACCGGGGTGTCGCTGTCGGGGTGGGGCGTCTGGGCCGTGTCCACGCGTGATCGACGCGTGGACGCAGGCCGGACACGGCGGCGGATAAGCGCTGTGAGCCGTGGACACGGGCCGTCACTCCTTCTTTTCCAAGGAGGCCCCATGCCCCTCGCGGGGCACCCCCGCGCATGAAAATAGGCGGCGCGCTATGCTGTGGGTAGCGGTCGCGCGCGCAGGTCGCGGATCACTGGTGCCGTGAGTTCGTCAAGTAGGCTGACCCGCGTGTCCCGAGGCACCCCCGTCTGTCGCCCGCCTCGTGCGGAGCACGCACCCCAGTTTCTTTGAGCAGGGGACACGTCGCGCGACCGCCCGTCAGGACCATCCGTCAGGACAGGAGGAGGGAGAGGGCGATGGATGTACTCTACGCGCGGTGCGCGGGCGTCGACGTGCACAAGAAGATGGTGGTGGCCTGCCTGATCACGCCCGACGCGGCGGGGACGCCGACCAAGGAGACGCGGACCTACGGCACGATGACGGCCGACCTGCTCGATATGCTGGATTGGCTGGTCGACGCCGGCTGCACGCATGTCGCCATGGAGTCGACCGGTGTGTTCTGGAAGCCGCTGTACAACTTGATGGAAGGGGCGCTGGCGATCCTCGTCGTCAACGCGGCGCACATGAAGAATGTGCCAGGGCGCAAAACGGATGTCAAAGACGCGGAGTGGATCGCCGACCTCCTGCGCCTGGGGCTGCTGCAGGCCAGCTTCATCCCCGACCGGCCGCAACGCGCGGTGCGCGAGCTGACGCGCTACCGCACCTCGCTCTTGCAGGAGCGCAGCGCCGAGGTGAACCGGTTGCAGAAGACGCTCGAAGGGGCCAACATCAAGCTCTCGTCGGTGGCGACCGACATCATGGGCAAGAGCGGGCGCGACATGCTCGCCGCGCTGGTGGCGGGGCGGACCGACGCGGCGGCCTTGGCGCAGCTCGCGCGCGGCAAGCTGCGCGAGAAGTTGCCGCAATTGGAGAAGGCGCTGCGCGGGCAGTGCGCCGACCAGCAGCGTGTCCTGGTGGCGCAACAACTGGCGCACATCGACGGCTTGGACGAGATCATCGACCGGGTGAGCGCCGAGATCGCGGAGCGCGTGCGCCCGTTTGAGGAGGCCATCGAGCAGGTTGATACCGTGACCGGCATCGGCCGGCGCACGGCGGAGGTGCTCGTGGCGGAGGTCGGGACGGACCTTACGCGCTTCCGCACGCATCGGCACCTCGCGTCGTGGGCGGGTCTCTGTCCGGGCAATAACGAAAGCGCGGGCAAACATAAGGGGGGCAAGACGCGCAAAGGCTCGCCCTGGTTACGCGCGGCCCTGATCGAGGCGGCCAAGGCGGCGGGGCGCAGCAAGAAGACGTACCTGGGCGCGCAATAGCGGCGGATCGCCGCCCGACGCGGGGCTAAGCGGGCGGCGGTCGCCGTCGCGCACGCCCTCTTGGTGATCGTCTACCACATCCTGACCCGGCACGAGCCCTACCACGACTTGGGGGTGACCTACGTCGACGAGCGCGACCGGCAGGCCGTCGAGCGGCGCCTCGTCAAACGCTTGCCGTCGCTGGGCTATGATGTATCGTTGCGTCCGTTGACGGCAGCATGACGGGCGGGGGCGAGCCCGCGGACACGGGCCTACCAGGGCCCCCCGCGGCGCGCCGCGACCAGCGGACATGAAAATCGCGGCGTGCTACCGTGGTGGGGGGGCAGGTGTGCAGCGATGGTCGGGTTCTGTGTGGTGCTATGAGCCCGTACCCCAGGGTGACCTCGGACGCGCGGAGCACTAGCGTGTGTGCCAGAGAGCACGAAGGCGAGACTTCGATCGAGCGCGCGTCCGGCCACCTGGCCCATTTGTTGGGACGTAGGTCGGAGGAGGGAGAGGGTCGATGGAGGTGCTGTATACCTGTTGCGCCGGGTTGGATGTTCACAAGCAGACCGTGGTGGCGTGCCTGCTGCGCCCGGACGGGGATGGAGAGCGCACAGAGATCCAGACGTTCGGCACGGCCACGGCGGCGCTTGAGGACCTGCGCGACTGGTTGCGGGCGGCCGGCTGCACGCATGTGGCGATGGAGGCGACGGGTAGTTTCTGGAAGCCAGTCCACAACATCCTGGAGGGGCACGTCGAGATCCTAGTGGTCAACGCGGCGCACATGCACGCCCTGCCCGGACGCAAGACCGACGTGCGCGACGCCGAGTGGATCGCGACCCTGCTCAAGCACGGGCTCCTGCGTGCGAGCTTCATCCCGAACCGGGAGCAGCGCGAACTGCGCGACTTGACCCGTACGCGCACGAGCCTGACTGACGAGCGCTCGGCGGCGGTCAACCGCATTCAGCAGGTGCTCGAAGACGCCAACATCAAGGTCGCTGGCGTGGCGACCGACATCATGGGCAAGTCCGGCCGCGACATCCTGGCGGCGTTGTTGGAGGGCGCGCTGGACGCGGCGGCAATGGCCGAGTTGGCGCGCGGCAAGCTGCGCCGCAAGCGCGCGGCGCTGGAGCAGGCGCTGCGGGGGCGGATGGGCGACCACCACCGCATGCTCATTGCGCTGCACCTAGAGCACGTCGACCTGCTGGACGAGCAGATTGAGCGCCTGAGCGCCGAGATCACGGAACGCTTGCGCCCCTTTGAGGCAGCGCTCCTGCGTCTGGCGACGATCCCGGGCGTCGGGCGACGCACGGCCGAGATCCTGGCGGCGGAGATGGGGCTGGACATGAGCCGCTTTCCGACGGCGGGCCACCTCGCCTCCTGGGCGGGGATGTGTCCCGGCGTGCATGAGAGCGCGGGCAAGCGCAAGAGCGGGAAGCGCCGGGCGGGCAACAAGGCGTTGCGCCGCGCCTTGACGGAGGCGGCACAGGCGGCCGCGCGCACCAAGAAGGCGGACCGTACCTACCTGCGCGGCCAGTATCGGCGGCTCGTCGTGCGCTGCGGCAAGAAGAAAGCGGCCGTGGCCGTCGGGCACACCATCCTGCGCATCGCCCACCACCTGTTGCGCGAAGAGGAGACCTACCAGGAAGGGGTGCTGGTCCAGCTCGATGAGCACCGGCGCGCACGCGTGCAGCGACGGGCGCTCGACCAACTCAAGGCGCTCGGCTATGACGTCACCATTACACCGAAGGAGTCGGCCGCCTAATGGACACGGACTGCCTCTTCTGCAAGCTTGTGCGCGGCGACCTACCCCGTCATCGGATCTACGAGGATGCGGACTTCGTGGTCCTGCTCACGATTTACCCCGTCAATCCAGGGCACGTCATGGTGGTGACCAAAGAGCACATCGCGAGCTTTTACGACGTCGAGGACACGCTGTACACACCGTTGATGCTGCTGGTCAAGCGCATGGCGCTGGTCGTTAAGCGGGTCATCGCCCCGCTCCAGGTCGTGATGGAAACCTCGGGTATCACGAATCACCACGTCCATGTGCATGTGCGCCCGGTGCATAGCCTGTATGACCGGACGCCGCAGGATGTCATGGAGCGCCTACTGGAGCAACCGGCACCCGCGGAGGAACTCGCGGCGGTGGCGCGCGATCTTGCGACAGGCATGAAGTAAACGTGAGGACACGGGCGCGTCTCGATGGGGTTAGCCGATGGGCGCCAAGGACGATTTTCAGGCGAGACCAGGGACAAGCTATGGAAGCGCTTGAGATTGAAGGCCAGGCAGACCAGGAGCCATTCACCCGCGGCGGCGGCTTCGCCGCGCAGCGAGAACTGGCGGAAGCCGAGCACTTCCGTGATGATGCCCAGCACGGGTTCGACCGTACACTTGCGCGCGCCGTAAATGGCCTTGCCCGCCGCTGTCTTGAGCTTGTAGGCCATCTTCACCTGCGGGTTGGCGTCCTCCGGCGGCGGGTCTGGCTCCGACGCGAAGCGATCCTGCCAGCTTTGGTGATGGGGCTCACGCCCCGTCGCGATGTAGAGCTCAATATCCCGGACGGCGCACGCCTCCAGCGTCGTCGGGCTCCAGTAGCCGTGGTCCAACGCCGCCGCGTCCGGCGTGCCGACCTCCGGTGGGATGGCCGCGAGCGTGGGCGCGGCTTCGTGCGTGTCGTTGGGGTGGTTGGAGAGCGCTGTCCCCACGATGAGCAAGCTGTCCTGATCCACCGCGACCTGGGCGTTGTAGTCCTGGTCGAAGCCCTGGTCCGTGGGGTTCTTCATGATGCGCGACGCGGGGTCCGTGAAGTTGTACTGATCCTTGGCGCGGGGACCAGGCACAGGCGACGTCAGCATCCGCCCGCGTGGCCGGTGACCCGTCGCGCGCTCCGTCTCCACCCGGTGCGCCACCTTCTCCTCATACGCCGCCCGCTCCACCGCGTCCCGTTCGCGCGCGCTCCTCGCTCACCGCCGTGGCCGCCGCCAGCCGCGCCAGGTGGTCTTCCCGCCGCGCGATCTCGTCGCGCACCACCAGCCCATCCGGCCGGTCGCGCTCGTCCATCCGCTCCGCCAGCGCGAACAACTCCTCCACCTCGGCGCGCAAGTGGGCTTCGAGTTCTCCCAGCCGTTTGTAACTGACCGCCTTGCTCTTGGAGGCGTCGGCGTGGATCTTGGTCCCGTCCAGGCTGATCGTGCCCAGGGTGAGCACCCCCGCTTCCTGCGCCAGCAGCAGCACCTGCACGAACAGGTCCTTGAGGTCGGGCAGGAACGTGGCGCGGAAGGTCGCGATCGTGTCGTGGTCGGGGTGCCGGTTGCCCGCGATGAAACGAAACGGCACCGATTCATAGGTGGCGCGCTCGATTTTGCGCGAACTGAAGACCCCCGTCGCATACCCGTAGAGGATTAGGGCCAGCAGCACCTCGGGCGCATAGGGCTCACCGCCACGGGATCCGTAGCGGGCGTACAGGGCCGAGAGGTCGAGCAAGGCCACGCTGTTCACGACAAAGCGGGCCAGGTGGTCGGGCGGCAGGCAGTCGCCCAGGCGCACCGTCAGGTCCAGCGCCGCCTCGTAGTCCACGGTTTTAAATGTTCTACTCATGCTTCCTACTGTACCACCACGCACGGGGTGGAGAGCTTGCTTCTCTCCGACAAACTGCTAGGGCGATCCACGCTGGAGGCGCGCGGCCAACGCGCGTCCGCCTTGCGTTTCGGCGACGAGCGTGTCATGGCGCTGATGGCGGCCCTGGCGCAGTGGGGCCACATCCCTGGGGGCTGTCCAATCGCACCCTCCGTCAGCACGTCGCCATGTTGCTGGTGACCCCGCTTATTCCAGCGCGCACATGTCGTATGATCTGCGCCGTCTGCGCCTCAAGGGCGTGATCCAGCGCCTGCCGCAATCGCAGACCTATGTGCTCACGGAGTTCGGGATCAAAGTCACGCAGTTCTTCACCAAACTCTACACGCGTCTCTTCCGCCCGGCTTGACGGCCCTGGTCCCGGACCAACCGCTGCCCGGTGCCCTGGCCGAGGCGTTGACCACGGTCTCAGACCTGATCAACGCCCTCGTGACCGAGGCGCAGCTTGGCGAGCCCATCATGCCGTGAAACTTGCTCTGTTTGGACAGGATTGTGTGCCCAAACGGCTAGCGCGCATAACGACGCCGCCGCCCTCAGGGGCAAAGGCGAATCGGTCACAACAGGAGCGGAAAGAACGCAGCGCGCGTGCGCCAGAGCACAATGCGGGGCGAAGACGGAGTGCGCCGACCCGGGTAGAGGAGCATGGATACATACGGTGCCCGGACTGTGGGTATGCGCTTCGGGGGCAGGTTCCGTTGGGGGCTGCTGAGATAGCGTGTTTTTGCCGAAAGGCCATCGGATGAGGCGGTCGCATGAGCCCAGTTCGACCGTTCGCACGCTGTAGAAACTCCTGTACGGCCCTGTCGTGGCTGATCGACAAGGCCCGTTCCGAAGATCTTTCACCGATCTCAGCAGGCCCCAACGGAACCCTTCAAAGCACAACCTGTCAACCTAGCGCGGTCGCCCGATGCAACGTCAATTACGCAGTCTCCGAAATTCAGGCAAGCAACTGCAAGGCTCTAACAAGCCTCCCATGTCAAGAGAGCGGGCGATCAAGTGGATCTGATGATCAAAACACACACTCCCGCAGTCATGACGCCATGGAGGGGCAATCAGACACTGGTTTTCGATGGTGCGCCAGGCATGCGGCGATACGTCACGCTAGTTTTCCTTAATACTTGCGTAACACATCGCGGCCCCTGTTAGATTGCGTGTGATATGGACAGGGCGCAGGTCGGCGCAGGGACAGGCCGGCGCGGATATGGCACAAGGAGGGCGGCGCTCCCGCACGCGGGATTCGAGAGCCAGTGGCTATGCCCTGACGCCCCAGGCTATTGCACCCTCTACACCTGGTACTTGGGCCGGTACTCCACCACCCCGGCGG
>JAABVA010002106.1_pt1 | contig 20262 bp, 20 predicted proteins | sample 5560331 | NCBI WGS metagenome assembly JAABVA01 (sample SAMN12812661, study PRJNA571458) | rock metagenome | isolation source: Antarctica rocks | place: Antarctica: Victoria Land, Mt New Zealand sud | collected 2016-01-07 | reverse complement strand
GTGGCCGGTTCCCGGACCACGGCGAAGAACAGGAACCCGTGATCGTCGAGCGTGATGCTCCATTGATCCGACGGTTCGTTGCAGACAGCATCCGGGTCTGCGGTCGGGTTCTCGAACAGTTGGGCCAACCGTCGATCGACGAGGTCACGGACGTCCTCGGGCAGGTTGCGGTACTGCTGTTCGGCGATCTCCAGCCAGACCGGCCGGTAGCACGGCATCCCGATGTCCCGGTCGCCGGGGCTACAGGGTGATCCAGTTGCCGTGCTCGTCGCGGGCGCGCAGTCCGGCGAGGTCGCCGGCCTTCGCACGGGCAACCTGGGCCTGTTCGTCGTCGCTCAGTGGGTTGGCGGCCATCATGGCCAGCGCGTGCCAGCGACCCAGGACCGCATCGACGCCGGCGAGGTCGAGCTCGCCGGCGGCGCGGACGAGTTCGGCGCGCATCTCGTCCTCGAACCGTTCCAACTGTCCCGAGACACCGTGCTCGGCCAGCGCTGCGCGGATCGCTGGGCCGGACCGCTGGATCGTTACTGCGGTGACCGTCGCCATCGGCTGATTATGGCGGTTCGCACCGACGGGCGGCGACATCGGGGGTGGCTCGGCGTGCCGACCGCAATCGGCGTGAAGTCACCTCCGAGTTGGCACTGGGGCCCGGCAAGAGCTGATCATTCGACGTCCATCAGTCGGTCGGGAGCGCGGCTCGCTTCCGATACATGATCCCAGACCGGAACTGGTGGCGTGGCCGGCAGGTCAAGGCGCTGAACTGAACGGCGAAGTCCCGAGACATTGGCGATTGGCGAAGTAATCTAACGCGTTCGGACCGCGACGAACGGTGGCGTCACCACCTCGCAACGGAGCCGGCGCCCACGCACGTCCAGCATCACCTCGGTGCCCGCACCCAGCTCTGCGGTGGCATCCAGCATCCCCAGGGCGATCCCGGTGCGCAGCGTCGGGGAGAACGTGCCCGAGGTGGTCTCGCCCACCGGCAGCTGTCCGGCGAGCACCGTCATGCCGGCTCGGGGCACCCCCCGCTCCCGTGCCTTCAGGCCCCACAGCCGTCGGCGGGGACCGGCCGCCCGCTCCGCCGCCAACGCCGCCTTGCCCCAGAACTGCGGCTTGTGCCAGCCCACGGCCCAGCCGGTGCGCGCCTGCACGGGGGTGATGTCCGCGGAGAGTTCGTGGCCGTGCAGGGGGTAACCCATCTCGGTCCGCAGGGTGTCCCGCGCTCCCAGCCCGCACGCCTGACCGCCCAACGGGGCGGCGGCGTCGAGCAGGGCGCGGAAGAGCGGGTCGGCGTCGGCCCAGCGCGGCAGCAGCTCATAGCCGTGCTCCCCGGTGTAACCAGTGCGGCACACCCGCACGGGGTGGTCGGCCCACCAGGCGTCGGCGAAGGCCAGGTAATCCATGTCGTGCGGCAGCCCGAGCGCGGCGAGCACCTCGGGCGAGCGCGGCCCCTGCACGGCCAGCACCCCGTGCTCGGTGTGCCGGTCGGTGACGGCGAGCACCGGCGGCGCCGCGGCGGCCAGCGCGCCGACCACTGCGGCGGCATTGGCCGCGTTGGGCACCAGGAACACCTCGTCGTCGGACACCCGGTAGGCGATGAGGTCGTCGACCACCCCACCCGCCGCGTCGCAGCACAGGGTGTACTGAGCCTCGCCGGCGCTGATGCGGTCGAGGTCGTTGGTGAGGCAGCCGTTGACGAACTCCGCCGCGCCTGGCCCCACCACCGAAGCCTTGCCCAGGTGGCTCACGTCGAACACGCCGACGGCCTCTCGGACGCTGGTGTGCTCGGCGACCACCCCGGTGTAGGAGACCGGCATCTCCCATCCCCCGAACGACGCGAAGGTGGCGCCTAGCGCCACGTGGACCTCGTGCAGTGCGCTGCGCCGGAGTTCGGGCGTGCTGTGGTGCGGCGGTGTGCTCACGGCAGGAGACGCTATCGCGGCGCACGGTCGGTCAGCCGGCACACGGACGATCACTAGGCTCGCCGCGGCGGGAGATCCCCGCCACGACCTGAGCACCGGAGCCGCCACCGTGACCGTCCAGCCCACCCCGAGCCGACCCGCCGGCCCCGAGCTCACCCTCGCCGGCGCGTTCGGTGATGCCGTGGAGGTGCTCGTCGTCGGCATCGCCAAGGCCACCTCCGCCGGGGCGAGCACCGCCACCCCCGCTGAGCCCGCCGCCGACGACGCCCGCGGTCCGGTGCTGCTGGGCGCGGACGTGCTGGCCGGCACCCCGCTGCTGGCGGAGCTGGCCTCGCTCGGGGCGAAGGGCGAGGTCGGCGAGCTGACCAGGGTGCCGACCCGGGGGGCGCTGGCCGCCGCGACGGTGCTGGCCGTGGGCCTGGGTTCACTCGACGGTGCACCGACGCAGGAACAGGTGCGGCGGGCCGCCGGGGTCGCCGCCCGCTCGCTGGCTGGCACCACCCGGGCGGCGACCACGCTGTCCGGGCTGGACCTGGGTGCGGCGGCCGAGGGCTTCGCGCTCGGCAGCTACGCCTTCACCGCCTACAAGAGCAAGCCCGGTACCGCTGCGTTGGCCGCGGTGGAGCTGCTCGTGCCGGACGTCGGCGACGACGGTGCGGCGGCAACGCTGCGCCGATCGCGGGCCGTCGCGGCGGCCGTCGCCACCGCACGCGAGCTGGTGAACACCCCACCCAACGACCTGTTCCCCGCCGCCTTCGCCGAACGTGCACGGACGCTGGGCACCGACGCCGGGTTGCAGGTGGAGGTCCTCGACGAGCAGGCGCTGGCGCGCGGCGGCTACGGCGGGATCCTCGGGGTGGGCCAGGGCAGCTCCCGGCCGCCGCGCCTGGTGCGGCTGTCCTACTCCGGAGGCGGCACGGTGAAGGTGGGGCTGGTCGGCAAGGGCATCACCTTCGACACCGGCGGCATCTCCATCAAGGCCGCCGCGGGCATGGAGGCGATGACGTCGGACATGGCCGGGGCGGCGGCGGTGGTGGCCACCGTCGTGCTCGCCGCGCAGCTGGCGTTGCCGCTGACGGTCACTGCCACCGTACCGATGGCCGAGAACATGCCATCGGGTAGCGCCCAGCGGCCCGGCGATGTGCTCACCCAGTACGGCGGCACCACCGTCGAGGTGCTCAACACCGACGCCGAGGGACGCCTGATCCTGGCCGACGCGATCGTGCGGGCGTGCGAGGACGGGGTCGACTACCTCATCGACACCGCCACCCTCACCGGCGCGCAGACCGTGGCGCTGGGCACTCGGACCCCGGGTGTGCTGGGGACGCCAGAGTTCCGCGACCGGGTGGCCACCATCTCGCAGGCCGTGGGGGAAGATGGGTGGCCGATGCCGATGCCCGAGGAGCTGCGCGCCGACCTCGACTCGCCCATCGCCGACCTGGCCAACATCACGGGCAATCGTTGGGGCGGGATGCTCGCCGCTGCGGTGTTCCTATCGGAGTTCGTCGCCGACGGCGTGCAGTGGGCGCACATCGACGTGGCCGGGCCGGCGTACAACACCTCCGCACCGCACGGGTATACCGGCAAGGGGGGCACCGGCGTCCCGGTGCGCACGATGATCGCGGTGCTCACCGACATCGCCGAGCACGGCTGAGCCAGGGTCGGTGGGCTGCCGGCTACTCCAGGTCCGCCCTGCGCTGGCGGTCGCGCAGCACCCGGGCCCGCGCGTCGTGATCGCGCATCCGTTGCGGGTAGCCCGTCCGCTGCACGTCGTACACCGGGATCGCCAGCTCCTCGCCCAACCGGCGGGCGCCGCGCGCTCCCGCCACCCGCCGCCGGGTCCACGCTCCGTCGTGCGCCACCAGCACCACGGTCAGCTCCGTCATGGCGGTGGGCGGCTCGACGTAGGCCTCGACGCCGTGCCGTGTCCGCGCCCAGGTCGCCAGGTGCGTTGCGTCGTCGGCATCTGCCGCCCGCCGGCGACCTCGCGTCGCGCCGCTGCGCACCCGCCCGAACAGGCCCATCGCCGCACCTCCGCCCACGGTCGGCCCCCGTGCGGGCCGACACTGCTGGTGACCGTCGATGATGCCACCGGCACCTGTGCGGGCCCTCAGCGTGGACACGAGCGCCCTCGACACCCGGGTGGCCCGCCGAGGTGGAAGGATGATCTGCACCAGCAGGGGAACACGCCCCGCATGGCCAGCGCGGTCGCACTCAGGAGGTGCCCGGACGCGGGCCCGGACCGGGACGACGAACGAGGAGATGACGTTGACCGACACCGACCTGGTCGTCCTCGGCGGGGGCTCGGGGGGCTACGCGGCCGCGTTGCGCGCCGCCCAGCTCGGGCTGACCGTCACCATGATCGAGAACGACAAGGTGGGCGGTACCTGCCTGCACAAGGGCTGCATCCCCACCAAGGCCCTGCTGCACGCCGCCGAGGTCGCCGACTCCGCCCGCGACGGCGATTCCTTCGGGGTGAAGACCGCCCTGGAGGGCATCGATATGAGTGGCGTCAATTCCTACAAGGACGGGGTGGTCGGCAAGCTGTACAAGGGCCTGCAGGGGTTGGTGAAGTCACGCAGGATCACCGTCGTGCAGGGCACCGGCCGTTTCGTCGGTGACCGCACCGTCGAGGTCGCCGGTGCGCGCTACACCGGCCGGGCCGTCGTGCTCGCCACCGGCTCCTACGCCCGCACCCTGCCCGGACTGGAGATCGGCGGTCGGGTGATGACCAGCGAGCAGGCCCTGAGCATCGACCACGTGCCCGACCGTGTGGTGGTGCTCGGCGGTGGCGTCATCGGCGTCGAGTTCGCCAGCGTCTGGCGCTCCTTCGGTTCCGAGGTGACCATCGTCGAGGTGCTACCGCGACTCGTGGCGGCCGAGGACGAGTGGTGCTCCAAGCAGGTCGAACGCGCGTTCCGCAAGCGTGGCATCGCCTTCACGACCGGGGTGCGCTTCGCCGGCGTCGAGCAGTCCGATTCCGGTGTGGTGGTCAGCCTGGAGGACGGCACGACCATCGAGGCCGATTTGCTCCTGGTCGCGGTCGGCCGCGGCCCCCGCACGACCGACGTCGGGTACGACGAGGCGGGCATCGCGATGGACCGCGGCTTCGTGCTCACCGACGAGCGGCTGCGCACCAACCTCGACGGCGTGTACGCGGTGGGCGACATCGTGGCAGGGCTGCAGCTCGCGCACCGTGGCTTCGCCCAGGGCATCTTCGTCGCCGAGGAGCTCGCAGGGCTGGACCCGCAGGTGATCGACGAGACCGGCATCCCACGCGTCACGTACTCCAACCCCGAGGTGGCCTCCGTCGGGCTCACCGAGGCACAGGCGAAGGAGAGATACGGCGAGGTGAGCACCCTCGTCTACGACCTCGCGGGCAACGGCAAGAGCCAGATCCTCAAGACCGCCGGCGGCGTGAAGCTCGTGCGTTCCGGCGGCCCGGACACCCAGGGTCCCGTGGTCGGGGTGCACATGGTCGGCGCACGGGTCGGTGAGCTCGTTGGGGAGGCCCAACTCGTCTATAACTGGGAGGCGTACGCCGACGACGTCGCCAAGCTGATCCACGCGCACCCGACCCAGACCGAGGCCTTCGGTGAGGCGCACCTCGCGCTGGCCGGCAAGCCCCTGCACGCGCACGGCTGATCCGCGCCAGACTGCGACCGACCCACCCACACCACTGATCAGGAGTCAGACGACATGGCCTTCTCTGTCCAGATGCCAGCCCTGGGTGAGAGTGTCACCGAGGGGACGGTCACCCGGTGGCTCAAGCAGGAGGGTGACACCGTCGCCGTCGACGAGCCCCTGGTGGAAGTGTCCACCGACAAGGTGGACACCGAGATCCCCTCACCGGTGGCTGGCGTGCTGCAGCGCATCGTGGCGGCGGAGGACGAGACCGTGGAGGTGGGCGGCGAGCTCGCCGTGATCGGTGACGCCGACGCCCAAGCGACGCCGGCCGCCCCGGCCGACGCCGCCCCGGCCGCGCCCGCTCCGGCCGCCCCGGTGGCGAACGCACCGACTGACGAACCCGCTCCGGCTGCCGCGGCACCGGCCGCCCCGACTGGTGACTCCGCTCCGGCTGCCGCGCCCGCCGCGTCCCGGCCGGCGGAGGGCACCTCGGTGACGATGCCGGCCTTGGGCGAGAGTGTCACCGAGGGCACCGTCACCCGCTGGCTCAAGGCCGTCGGCGACGAGGTTGCCGTGGACGAGCCGCTGCTCGAGGTCTCCACCGACAAGGTCGACACCGAGATCCCCTCCCCGGTCGCCGGCACCCTGCTGGAGATCTCGGCCGCCGAGGACGAGACGGTGGAGGTCGGCGGTCAGCTCGCTGTTGTGGGCGCGGCAGGCGCAGCACGCGCAGACACCCCGACGCCGGCACCGCGGCCCGAGGAGACCCAATCCGCGACAGGCGGTTCGAGTTCGAACGCTGCGGGCGATGATCCCGACTCAGGCCACAGCGCCGAGACCCCGCTGGAGGCGGAGGCCCAGCAGGACAGCGCCGTCCGTACGCAGGCCGCCGCCGCGGAGGAACATCCCACCCGCATGGCGTCCCCGGATACGGCGACCCCGGATACGGCGACCCCGGATACGGCGTCCCCGGATACGGCGGACCAGAACGGTGCGGACGAGGGCCGGCATCGCGGCACCGACACCCCCAGCGCGCCCTACGTGACGCCGTTGGTGCGCAAGTTGGCCACCGCGCAGGGCGTCGACCTGACGTCCCTCGCCGGCACCGGTGTCGGCGGGCGCATCCGCAAGCAGGACGTCGAGGCGGCTGCGCAGGCTGCGAAGGCTGAGGCCGCTGAGCAGGCTGAGGCCGCTGAGAAGGCCGCGCAGGCTGAGGCGGAGTCGGCGGCAGCCCCGCCGACCGAGCCGGCTTCCGCACCCGTACCGGCACAGGCATCCGCGGCCACCGGGGTGCGGACTGACCTGGCGACGCTGCGCGGAACCACGCAGAAGGCCAGCCGAATCCGCCAGATCACGGCGACCAAGACCCGGGAGTCACTGCAGGCCTCGGCCCAGCTCACCCAGACCTTCGAGGTCGACATGAGCCGGGTCGCGGCGCTGCGCACTCGGGCGAAGGCAGCCTTCCTCGAGCGCGAGGGAGCGAACCTCACGTTCCTGCCGTTCTTCGCGAAGGCCGTCGTCGAGGCGCTCAAGGCGCACCCGAACGTCAACGCCTCCTACGACGAGTCGAGCAAGGAAATCACCTACCACGGGGCCGAGCACCTGTCCATCGCGGTGGACACCCCGGCGGGTTTACTCTCGCCGGTGATCCACAACGCCGGTGACCTGTCGATCGCCGGCCTGGCCCGGGCGATCGCCGACATCGCCTCCCGGTCGCGGGCCAACCAGCTCAAGCCCGACGAGTTGGCCGGAGGAACGTTCACCATCACCAACCTCGGCAGCCAGGGTGCCCTGTTCGACACCCCGATCCTGGTGCCGCCGCAGGCCGCGATGCTGGGCACCGGCGCGATCGTCAAGCGCGCCGTGGTGGTCACCGACTCCCTCGGCGGGGACACCATCGCCGTGCGGTCGATGTGCTTCCTGCCGCTCACCTACGATCACCGACTGATCGACGGTGCAGACGCGGGCCGATTCCTCACCACGGTGAAACGCCGCCTTCAGGAGGCCGCGTTCGAGGCGGATCTCGGTCTGTAGCTCCCCCACCAGCGAAGGGACACCACCCCTGTCATGCGCGTCGTCGTCGCCGGCTCTTCCGGCCTCATCGGAACTGCCCTGGTCGCCTCCCTGCGCGCGCACGACCACGAGGTGCTCCGCCTGGTGCGTCGGGCACCAGCGGGTCTCGACGAGCGCGGGTGGGACCCGACGGTGGGGACCATCGCCGAAGGAGCACTCGACGGAGCGGGCGCGGTGGTCAACCTGTGTGGCGTCGGCATCGCCGACAAGCGCTGGACCGGTGCGTACAAGCAGGCCGTACGCGACAGCCGACTGGGTCCCACCGACGTACTCGCCCGCGGTGTCCTCACCCACGAGGTCCCGGCGTTGGTCAATGCGAGCGCGGTGGGCTACTACGGCGACACCGGTGACCGCGAGGTCGACGAGACGGCACCGGCCGGGAAGGGCTTCCTCCCCGAGGTGTGCCGCGACTGGGAGGCCGCCACGGCCCCGGCCGCAGCGGGCGGCACCAGGGTGGCCCAGCTGCGGACCGGACTGGTGCTCTCCCGGGCCGGTGGCCTGCTCGCACGGCTCAAGCCGCTGTACTCCCTCGCCCTCGGCGGCCGCCTCGGCAGCGGCGAGCAGTACTTCCCGTGGATCTCCCTGGACGACGAGGTCGCCGCTATCCGGTTCGTCGTGGAGCACCCCGACGTCTCCGGCCCAGTGAACCTCACCGGCCCTGCTCCCGTCACCAACGCGGAGTTCAACCGGGCCATGGGCGCGGCGCTGGGCCGCCCGGCGCCATGGGTGGTGCCAGGCTTCGCGATCAAGGCCATCCTCGGCGAGTTCGCGCAGGAGGGTGTGCTCGCGGGTCAGCGGGCCGCGCCGGCCAAGCTCACCGCGCACGGCTTCTCCTTCACCCACCGCTGGGTCGGCGAGGCTCTGCGCGCCGCTGTCGGCCCCTGACCCCGCTCCCCTGGCTGCGCTCCCCCGACTCCGCTTCCCCGACTCCGCTTCCCCGACTCCGCTTCCCCGACTCCACTGCGGAACCCGACGCGGACGTCCTGGCGTGGCGTGCCCGCCAACCCGGCGTAGCGTGCCCGCCATGACCACACCGAGCCGCTCTGTGCGCCGCTCGGCCGAGCCGGTCAACGTCGTCGAACACGGGATCGTCGACTACGCCGAGGCCCTGGCGCTGCAACGCGCCCGCGCGAACGCCCGCGCCGAGGGCGCCGGGCCGGACACGCTCATGCTGCTGGAGCACCCCCCGGTGTACACGGCGGGTCGGCGTACCACCGACGACGAACGACCGACGGACGGCACCCCGGTCGTCGACGTCGACCGAGGCGGCAAGATCACCTGGCACGGTCCCGGACAGCTGGTGGGCTACCCGATCGTCGCGCTGGCCGACCCGGTGGACGTGGTCGACTATGTGCGGCGGCTGGAGCAGGCCCTCATCGAGGTGTGCGACGGGTTCGATTTGCCGACCGGTCGGGTGCCTGCCCGCTCCGGCGTGTGGCTGGCCGCGGGCGCAGGACGGCCGGCGCGCAAGATCGCCGCCATCGGGGTGCGCGTGCAGCGGGGTGTCACCCTGCACGGCTTCGCCCTCAACTGCGACCCCGACCTCGGCGCGTTCGAGGCGATCGTGCCCTGCGGGATCCCCGACGCCGGGGTGACCTCCTTGAGCACGGAGCTCGGCCGGCGCGTGCGCACCGCCGACGTGCGCACCGACGTTGCCCGCGCCGTCCTCGGCGCGCTGGAGGGCACCCGCCCGGTGACCGCCCGCGATCTCCCGAATACGCCCGTCGTGCCGCCGTCCGGGCTGGCGCTGCACCTCGCGGACTCGCTGCGCGGCTGAGCCCGGGGGTGCGTCCGGCCGGTGTGCGTCGGGTGCGGCTGACCGGCACGATGGGCCCATGAGTTCCTGGACCGCCTCCGACATCCCCGACCAGTCCGGCCGCATCGCCCTGGTCACCGGTGCTACCAGCGGGCTCGGGTTGAGCACCGCAACGGAGCTGGCCCGGCACGGTGCGCGGGTATTGCTGGGCAGCCGAAACCCCGAGAAGGGTGCCGCCGCGCTGTGGCAGGTGCGGGCGGTGGCCACCGGCGCCGAGCCCGAGCTGGTCACCCTCGACCTCGCCGACCTGGCGTCCGTGCGGGCCGCCGCGACGGACGTCCGCGAGCGCAGCGGCGGCCGCCTGGACCTGTTGGTGAACAACGCCGGGCTGATGGCGCCCCCACTGCGGCTCACCGTCGACGGCTTCGAGTCGCAGTGGGCTACCAACCACCTCGGCCACGCAGCACTGACGTGGCTGCTGTACCCGGCACTGGCCACCGAGCCCGGTTCGCGGGTGGTCACGGTGTCGAGCCTGGCTCACCGGCAGGGCCACATCACCCCCACCGAGCTGGCCGCGGCAACCACGGGTGCCGGGTACCGCCCGTGGCCGGCCTACGGTCGGTCGAAGCTGGCCAACCTGCTGTTCGCCTTCGAGCTGCACCGCCGGTTGCGGGTCGACGACCCGGCGACGCTGAGCGTGGCCGCCCACCCGGGGTTCAGCTCCACCGGCCTGGTGCCCGCGATGATGGCCGGCGCTTCACGGGTGGCCAGGGCGGTGGCCGACGCGGGTGCGCGCGTGACCGGTCAGTCTGCCGACCGCGGTGCCCTGCCGCAGCTCTACGCAGCCACCGCCCCGGGTGTGCGCAGCGGCGAGTTCTACGGCCCGTCCGGCCCCGGCCAGCTCCGCGGTGCGCCGAAGCGGGTGCGCGCCAACGACGTTGCCCGAGACGTGCGGCTTGCCGAAGCGGTGTGGGCGCTGACGGCGGAGCAGACGGGCGTCGACCCGATGCCCAGCCACACCCACCCGTCGGGTCCATCCGACGTCAGCGCGCACGGGTGAGCGTGCCCCGCCCCCACGCGTAAAGTCTCCTCCGTGACCATCGCACCCGAGGGACGCAGGCTGCTGCGCCTGGAAGTCCGCAACTCGGAGACCCCGATCGAGCGGAAGCCGAGCTGGATCAAGACCCGTGCGCGGATGGGACCGCAGTTCACCGAGCTCAAGGGGCTGGTGCAGCGCGAGGGCCTGCACACCGTGTGCGAGCAGGCCGGTTGCCCCAACATCTACGAATGCTGGGAGGACCGGGAGGCCACCTTTCTCATCGGCGGTGAGCAGTGCACCCGCCGCTGCGACTTCTGCCAGATCGACACCGGCAAGCCCGCCGACCTCGACCGCGACGAGCCCAATCGCGTCGCCGCCAGCGTCCGCCAGATGGGCCTGCGGTACTCGACCGTGACGGGCGTGGCCCGCGACGATCTGGCCGACGGGGGTGCGTGGCTGTACGCGGAGACGGTGCGCCGGATCCACGCCATGAACCCAGGCACCGGCGTCGAGCTGCTGATTCCCGACTTCAACGCGGTGCCCGCGCAGCTGGCCGAGGTGTTCTCCTCCCGGCCGCAGGTTCTGGCGCACAACGTGGAGACCGTTCCCCGCCTGTTCAAGCGCATCCGACCGGCGTTCCGTTACTCCCGTTCCCTCGAGGTCATCACCGCGGCCCGCACGGCCGGCCTCGTCACCAAGTCGAACCTCATCCTCGGCATGGGTGAGACCCCGGAGGAGGTCCGTGACGCGCTGCGCGACCTGCGCGACGCCGGGTGCGAGATCCTCACCATCACCCAGTACCTGCGCCCGAGCCCACGCCACCACCCGGTCGAGCGTTGGGTGAAGCCGGAGGAGTTCGTCGAGCACTCCGCCGTCGCCAGCGGGCTGGGTTTCGCCGGCGTCATGGCCGGCCCGCTGGTGCGCTCCAGCTACCGCGCGGGACGGCTGTACACGCAGGCGGTCGAACACCGCGGTCACGTCGTGCCGCAGAACCTGCGGCACCTGGCCGAGGCGGGTTCCGCGGCGCAGGAGGCCAGCTCGCTGCTGGCGCGGCTGGCGTCGTCGGGCTAGCGGGAGTTCCGGGGCCCCGTATCGTCTTGACCCATGGCGAAGGTCAAGCTCTCCAAGGCGGACAAGGCGGCGGCGAGGTCGGCCCGGCGCGCGGCGTCCAAGCAGCGGCGCAGCCAGTTCTGGCAGGCGTTCCAGATGCAGCGCAAGGACGACAAGGCGCTCGTCCCCATCCTGCTCGCCGCCGTCCTGGGCACCGCCGCGGTGTTCTTCGGTGTCGGACTCCTATTCGGGCTGCAGTGGTTCGCGTTGCCGCTGGGCGTGGTGGTCGGGGTGCTCATCGCCGTCGTCGTCTTCGGCCGCAGACTCCAGCGCAGCGTGTACAGCAAGGCCGACGGCCAGCCCGGCGCAGCAGGCTGGGCGTTGGAGAACTTGCGTGGCGCCTGGCGGGTCACCCCCGCGGTTGCCGGCACCACCCAGCTCGACGCCGTACACCGCGTGGTCGGCCGTCCGGGCGTGATCCTGGTGGCGGAGGGTGCACCACACCGGGTCAAGGCCCTGCTCGCGCAGGAGAAGAAGAAGGTCGCGCGGCTCGTCGGTGACACCCCCATCTACGACGTCGTGGTGGGCAACGACGAGGGACAGGTCTCGTTGGCCAAGCTCCAGCGTCACCTCACCCGGCTGCCCCGCAACATCGACACCAAGCGGATGGATTCCCTCGACTCGCGGCTGGCGGCACTGAGCTCGCGGTCCGGTAGCGCATCGATGCCCAAGGGGCCCGTGCCCCCGGGGGCGAAGATGCGCAGCGTGCAGCGCACCGTCAAGCGACGGTGACCGGTGCGCGCCGCTCGGCGGCCCGGCGTATCGCTTCCGGGCAGCGCGTCGCCCTGAGCCGGACCCGCCGGGTGGTCGACGCCGGAGCGCTCACCGTGCTCATCACCGACTCGGGGCCGGACGTCTTGTCCTGCGCGCTGGTCACCGACCCGGTTCATCCCGTCGACCCGGCCGCGGTGGCCGAGGCGGTGGTGGCGACCCGAACGTCTCTGGAGGGCCGACGTGTGCGGATCGAGTTGGTGCAATGTTGTCCCGCTGGCATGGCCGAGGCCCTGCAGGCCGCTGGGCTGGAGGTCACCGAGCGCCCGGTGCTCCTCGCCGCCGCCCCCGACGAGCTGCGGGCGCCTGCCCTCGCGGAGGGGGTGCGGCTGGTACCGGTGGACTCGGTGACGCGCAGGGACCAGGTCGACGCGGTGTGCGCCGAGGCGTTCGGGCAGGCCGTCGGCTCGGGTGCGCCGCTGCCCCCCGAGCCCGCGCTGGGGGGTTCGGTGCTGGCACTGCGCGGCGACACCCCGGTCGCGGCGGCGTCGTGGACCGCTGTCGGGGAGGGCACCAGCGAGGTGGTCGGGGTGGCGACGGTGCCCGCCGAGCGCCGCCGCGGTCTCGGTTCGGTGGTGACGGCGGGCGCGGCAGCGGGAGCCGCATCGGGCGGGGCCGACCTGGTGTGGCTCACCCCCGGCGACAACGGCGCCCAGCGGATCTATCTGGGGCTGGGCTTCGGTGAGGTCGGCGCGGCCGTGCACCTGGCCGAACCCGATCCCGCCTCCGAGACCGCTCCGCCTGAGCCCGCAGTCGCTACCGGGATCGGATGACCGCGGTGCCCGTAGCCCGGTCCTGCAGCCCCCGACCGTCGACGTCCCACACCAGCGGGGGCACCACCAGAAACACCAGCACCACCCGGATCAGCGAGCGGAGCACGCCCACCGGTGCCGCAGCGTCGACCCGCGCGACCCCGATGCCGGCGACGGCCTGCCCGGGGGTGGTGGCCAGCACGGCGACGGAGAGCACCGACACCACCACCCACACCGGTAACCGCCAGTACCCGGGGTCGGCGGGGGCGGTGAACAGGTACGCCACGCCCGTGGCGAGCAGCCAGTCGGCGGTGATGGCAGCGACCCGCCTGCCGGGTCCGGCGAGGGAACCGGGCCCGTGCTGCGGCAAGCCCAGGCGCTCACCGCGGTAGCGGTCGTCGGTGCCGTCACCGTCCTGAGGCAGCGCCGCCCGCGGACCCGACAGCCACGACCCGGTCATCCTCGACATGCAGCGAGGATAGGACCCTGCCTCCGCAGGCCCGCGCGCGGCGGCCCAGGCGCGTGATGCGTAACACCGGCGAAACACCCGGGTGACGGACGGGCAACACCGCCTGCCTACGGTCGGGCGCTGACGACCGGCTGCGCTTCACGCTGCCGGGGACCGGATGAAGGAGTCGATGCTGGTGTTCACCAATTCCGCCGAGGCGCTGAAGTTCATCGCGGACGAGGGGGTCGAGTACGTCGACATCCGCTTCTGCGACCTACCCGGCGTGATGCAGCACTTCAGCGTGCCCGCCAAGGCGTTCACGCAGGACGTTTTCGACGACGGACTGGCGTTCGACGGCTCGTCCGTCCGCGGGTTCCAATCGATCCACGAGTCGGACATGTTGCTGCTGCCCGACATCGCCACCGCGCGCCTCGACCCGTTCCGCGCCGCCAGGACGCTGAACGTCAACTTCTTCGTGCACGACCCGTTCACCCGCGAGTCCTACAGCCGCGACCCGCGCAACGTCGCTCGTAAGGCCGAGGAGTACCTGGTCAGCACCGGCATCGCCGACACCGCGTACTTCGGTGCCGAGGCCGAGTTCTACATCTTCGACTCGGTGCGCTTCGGCTCCACCGCCAACGGCACCTCCTACGAGGTCGACTCGGTCGCCGGCTGGTGGAACACCAACCAGGAATACGAGGCCGACGGCGGCCCCAACCTCGGGTACAAGACCCGGTACAAGGGCGGCTACTTCCCCGTCGCGCCCTACGACCACTTCGTCGACCTGCGCGATGACATCGCAACCAACCTGCAGAACGCGGGCTTCGAGCTCGAGCGAGGGCACAGCGAGGTCGGTTCGGGGGGGCAGGCGGAGATCAACTACAAGTTCAACACGCTGCTGCACGCGGCCGACGACCTGCTGCTGTTCAAGTACATCGTGAAGAACACCGCATGGGCGGCGGGCAAGACCGTCACGTTCATGCCCAAGCCCCTGTTCGGTGACAATGGCTCCGGCATGCACTGCCACCAGTCACTGTGGAAGGACGGGACGCCGCTGTTCCACGACGAGGCCGGATACGCGGGGCTCTCCGACACCGCGCGGCACTACATCGGCGGCGTCCTGCACCATGCGCCGAGCCTGCTGGCGTTCACCAACCCCACCGTGAACTCCTACCACCGCCTGGTGCCCGGTTACGAGGCACCGATCAACCTGGTGTACTCCCAGCGCAACCGCTCCGCCGCGGTGCGCATCCCGATCACCGGCAACAACCCCAAGGCCAAGCGCCTGGAGTTCCGGGCCCCGGACTCCTCAGGCAACCCCTACCTCGCCTTCGCGGCGCAGATGATGGCCGGCCTGGACGGGATCAAGAACAAGATCGAGCCGGCGGCGCCGGTGGACAAGGACCTCTACGAGCTGCCGCCCGAGGAGGCCAAGAACATCCCCCAGGCACCCACCTCGCTGGGCGCGGTGATCGACCGGCTCGAGGGCGACCACGAGTACCTGCTCGAGGGCGGCGTGTTCACCGCCGACCTCATCGAGACGTGGATCGACATCAAGCGCACCCAGGAGATCGACCCCATCCGGTTGCGTCCGCACCCGTACGAGTTCGCGCTGTACTACGACGTGTGAGCGTTGCAGTGTCTGACCTGGGAAAACCCACAGGTCGTCTCATCGTTCCGCGGTAATCGCCCGCTCTGTGGTCACCGACCGGGCATGTCCGACGCCGAGTAGCCCCGAGGCGGACTTCGTGGAAAGCGTCAGAGCGTGACGAGGGTGAGCGAGGGGTCCAAGGCGCGCAGATCGTCCGGGTCGGTGGTCGCTACAGCTTGCCCGGTACGCCGCGCGCACAGGACCACGTGGGCGTCTGCGATGTCTGCCGTACCGGATGCTGCCAGCAGGCGTCCAACGCTGGTTGCGTCCGTGCGATCAAGTGCCACCACGTCCGTTGCCGGCTGGCGCACCAGGCGGGCGAGGCGGGCTTGGCGCGCCGGATTTCGCACTCCCTGCGCGAGAGCGGTGGCAGGGATGGTGACACGCGCGGAGGTCTCATGCGCTCGGGCCAGCAGCGCGACGACTCGCCGGTCGCCCCGGTCCAGGCCGATGAGAGCACCGGCATCCAACGTCACGCCGGCGGTCATGCGGCGCCGGCGTGCCGACCATGGCCGAGGACGCTGTCCGCCCAGGCGCGCTCCTGCGCCGAGAGCTCGCCACCGGTACTGGCGAGGGCTTCGTTCAGCGCCGCACTCCACCCGGCCACGTCGTCTAGGGCCACTCCGACAGCGTGCTGCACGAAACCCGAGACAGAGGCTGCCTGGCCAACGTCGACAATCCGACGCACTGCATCGAGCGTTGCGACCGGCAACGTGATCGTGACTTTCCGGGTGTCCGCCATACCGATAACCATACCGCCAGAGCGAGTGCTCGGGCCAGTGACGGGCCGCCATGACCGCAAGGGGATCGATGAACGTAGGTGGCCCCGCGGGCCGTCGCCGACACCAACGTGTTGGTGGCCGCCGCGATCACGGCCCGAGGGCGCTGCGGCCGGTTGCTCGTGGCTGCCATCGACCACCGATGGCAGTTGGTGGACTCCCCCCGTTACCCGTCGATGCGGTCGACATCGCCGCGGAGGTCACGTCGTGCGCGCAGGACGTCCTGGCTGTGGGGAACGATCCCGCAGCGCAGCTGGCGAACATGGTGAGCACCGACCGTCGCCTGTTCGAACGTGGCGGGCGTGGTCATCGCCCTGCTCCACGACGCCGGCCGCTCGGAACCCGAGCTACGGGCGGCCTACGACGACGGCCGTGCCCGCGCGGATTTGATCCACCGGGGAGTGTTCGATGCCTGGCCAAGCCGATGGCTCCGTCCCGGCCTGGACGACGCACAGGCAGCAGACACCTACGCCGCCGTATGCAACATCAGCGCCTATCAGATCCTCATCTCCGAAAGAGGCTGGTCGCCCGGTGAGGTCGAGGCGGGGACGCGAGTCGCTGCAGCGCCTCCTACTGCGCTGACACCGACCAACCGGTGACCGGCCATGACTCCGAAGCGCGCGTGTCGATAGACGATCCCCATCTGGCACCGCTTCTCTTGGACCGGACGGTAGTGGCCATCGAGGTGCTGCGGGTTCAGGCATGCTGGCCGCTGCGCCCGGTCAGTGGATTCAGGAGGAGGTCCTGCTCGCGTCATCCCCGTAAGTCCGCGGCCGGGACATCGACGAAGCCGAACTCCGTGGGCACCGCCAGGTACTTCAGTCGGCCACGCGCATGCCTCCGCCGCCGAGCAGATCAGCAAGGCACTGGGTTGGAGATTTCTTTCGAGAACATCCTATTTCGGCATGGGCGTCCGTGTTGATAGATGATCGTTCTGCGCGTCTAGACCGGCCGTCCTTCGCCGCGCCGACCAAGACGGCAATGTGCTCGATGTGATCGCCGCGCTGGAACCGGACCAGCTGATCATCACCCACGTGATGCCGCACCGATGGAAGGAGCGTCCATGACCACCACGCAGAAGGGAACCACCCCAGTCCAGCTGCCCGGCGGCGCGGTTGAGACCCACTACGACGACACCGAGGCACCGTTCGCCTACGACCAAACGCTCGCTGACGAACTGCTGGAAGCGGCCCGCCGCTACCAGGACCAGCACCCCGAGCTGACCCCCGGTCGGCCGTCACTGTCAGCGCCGGGCACGCACTCACCGCATGTCTCGTTCCGCGTACCGATCGAGCTGGCCGAACAGCTTGATGAGCAAAGTGCGGTCGAGGGTGTGTCCCGCTCGACGTTGGCACGGCGTGCGTTGGCCGCGTACCTCACAGCTACCCGCCGGGCCGGATGAAGCAAGCCTGACTCTGCTCCACTAGAACCGCCGGGGAGCCGGGCGCGGCTGCGGGCAGCTCCGCCCCCACTAGAAGCCCATCCAGCCCACCCCAGCCCCCCACCGATCGGCCCTGCGCCGCGCTGTTCCACGCGTCCCACGCGTCGAAATGATCAACCGGTCCGAGGCACTTGGTCTGACCGCCGCCGAGACCGCCGCCCTAAACACCCTGCTGCACAAGGCCCGGCACGCCCTTGGCGACGACTCCTGAGCGCCCGGTACACCATCCGCGAGTGCGACGTCGCGGAGGTCTTCCTTTGGTCAGCACACTCGGTAGATCTCTCGGCGATGCCCGATGCTCAGCACGAGGACCAGCAACCTCTGATCGTGGACTTCGTAGCCGATGCGGTAGGCGCCGGTTCGGACTCGCCACTCGCCCGCGCCCCCAACCAGCTGGGTTGACGAAGGTGGGCGGGGCTCGGTAGCGAGAAGTTCGATGGCGGCCTGGAGCCGGCGCCGGACCTGGGGGTCAAACTTTCGTAGCTGCCTGGCAGCGGCCGGGGCCAGTGTGACCTGGTAGCTCATGTCAGGCCGAGATCAGCCTTGACCTCGTCCCACGGAATCGACGCGTGGCCCGTCGCCAGCATCTCGGCACGGGCTTGTTCGGCGGCGCGGATATCGGCCATATCCTCGGCCAGCGCGAGGATGTGGTCCAGGTCGTCGGCATCGATGACTGCGGCGACTCGACGCCCGCGGCGCGTGACGTAAATAGGTTCGTGCTCTGCCCGTGCTCGGTCGACGATCGCGGCGAGTTGGGTGCGCGCGTCGGAGATGTTCAGCGACTGAGTCGGTGACATGTACTAACCGTACGACTCAGCGCGTTGGTCCACCGGAAGGGAGCAGCGAGCGAACTGGGCTGACCTGGGCTCGGGTCCGACATGTCGTCAGAGCCGTTGGCCAGCTCGTCGACCTGTCCGCCGGCAAGGGAGTCGATCCAAGGCGGCGACCATGTTGTTGCATTCGTTCGCGGGATGGTCGGCCGGGCACTGCAACGCCTCGGCGGGGAACGCTTGAGCCGACTGTGCCCGGTTGATCAACTTCTCCAGCTCAGCGAGCTGCTGGCGCGACAGCGTGGTGTCAGGACCGATCGCGGCACACCCGCCAGGCTCGTTCGATGACAGCACCGTGTGACAGACGCAAGAATGCGGATGCCCATAGCAATGCAGAGTTGGACTGCACCAGAGGAGCGCCCTATGGCCGCCAAGATTGACCTCAAGCGGGACCTCGACTGCTACAAGGCAAAGCGCGACACACCGCAGATCGTCAGGGTACCCGACCTCCAGTATCTGATGCTCGACGGCCACGGCGACCCGAACACCCCGGCCTTCAACGGAGCGGTCTCGACGCTCTACCCGGTCGCCTACAAGCTCAAATTCGCCAGCAAGACGAACCTCGGCCGGGACTACGTGGTAATGCCTCTTGAGGGGCTGTGGTGGGCCGACGACATGGAGACCTTCACCAGTGCCCGGGACAAGGCGCAGTGGGACTGGACTCTGATGATCATGGTTCCCTACTGGATCACCGGCGGCATGTTCACCGAGGCCGTCGATCAGGTCGGGGCGAAAGATCGTCCGATCCGGCTCGAGGACGTGCGTCTGGAGACCCACTCGGAAGGGCTCTGTGTCCAGGCACTCCACATAGGCTCCTACGACGACGAGAGCGAGCTGCTGCGGCGGATGCACCACGAATTCGTTCCTGCCCAGGGCTTCACGATGGTCGGGAAGCACCACGAGATCTACCTCAGCGATTCACGCAAGGTTGAGCCAGCCAAGCTGCGGACGATCCTTCGCCAGCCCGTAACAGCCGGCTGACGCGGACAACTGCCGCCTCCGGTTACACCCAGCTGCTCAACCATGCTGGTCGGAAAGCTTGCCTCCTCGGCCGGGAAGCGTCCACGCCGCGGCGCCGGCCGCAAGGGCGCCTTCGGCGTCGCTCCGCGATGGCGCAAGCTGACGTCATCCGCTCAGGGTCATGCCGTCGCCAGGCCGTGAGACGCCAAACGAGGCTGCCGAACATCGACAACTACCGCCAACGTTCCAGCACGTCAGAGGATCACCAAGCGTCATCGACCCTGGTCGGCACGAGCCGCGGACAAACCTACGACTTGTGAGCTTTCTGGCGGTCTGAACTCCGGTTGGCCGCACCGCGGGCCGCCGTCGTGTAGCGCCGGTTCACCTATGGGATCGCCGATCGTGGCGCCGCCGCGGAGCCCGCGCCGATGTCGGTGCCCGGCCTTATGGTGTGCACGTGACGAGCGCTGCGACCGCGGAGTGCCGCGCCCTGCCGGCCCGGGTGAACCCCTGGCTCAGCTTGGTCGCCACCCTGATCGCGGTCTTCATGCAGCTACTCGACGTCTCCATCGTCAACGTCGCGCTGCCCAGCATCGCCAGGGACCTCGGCGCAACCTTCGCCTCCTTGCAGCTCGTGATCACGGCGTACACGCTGGCGTTCGCCTGCACCCTCATCACGGCGGCACGACTGGGTGACCTCTACGGCCGGCGCACCGTGTTCCTCGCGGCCTTGGGCTCGTTCACCGTGGCCTCGGTACTGTGCGGCGTCGCGCAGACGCCGCTGCAACTGGAGGGTGCACGAATCCTGCAGGGGTTCACCGCCGGCATGATGGCGGCGCAGACGCTGGCCATCATCGCCACCACGTTCCCCCCCGCGCAACGCGGTCGCGTGTTCGGGATATACGGCGCCACCATCGGGATGGCCACAATCCTGGGGCCCACCCTCGGCGGGGCCCTCATCTCGTGGAACGTGCTGGGGTTGCAGTGGCGGGCCATCTTCCTGGTCAACGTGCCCTTCGGGATCGTCGCCCTCGTTTTCGGCTACCGCAACCTGCTGCAGAGCCGTTCGGCCACCGCGCAGCGCCTGGACATCGCCGGTGTAC
>JAABVA010002105.1_pt1 | contig 20263 bp, 11 predicted proteins | sample 5560331 | NCBI WGS metagenome assembly JAABVA01 (sample SAMN12812661, study PRJNA571458) | rock metagenome | isolation source: Antarctica rocks | place: Antarctica: Victoria Land, Mt New Zealand sud | collected 2016-01-07 | reverse complement strand
AACAGCAGGAGCACTTGTATATGAGGCTCTACGTGGTGGTAAAGAACACGCAATGGAAGCACCAGAGGGAATATTTGATAACTTGAATAATAAGCGAGCAGAGAAACAGAAACGTTCGTAACCCTACCTATCGGGTCGAACAATGAAACTCCTCGGCGTCTCGCATCGGCAACTCGCACGCGAAGCACTTGCAGTACCCTACCTATCGGGTCGAACAATGAAACCCCGATCTGCTCGTTCAAATCGTCCTGGGTAAGCGTCTTGCAGTACCCTACCTATCGGGTCGAACAATGAAACATCTCAGTATCGCCACTGGTATTGCCAGCCTTGCAAACTTGCAGTACCCTACCTATCGGGTCGAACAATGAAACCGATTTGTACCAACTGTACCTGTTGACCTGTAACAACTTGCAGTACCCTACCTATCGGGTCGAACAATGAAACGCAAATACGGCTATCCAATCCTCCTACAACCTGCTGTCTTGCAGTACCCTACCTATCGGGTCGAACAATGAAACCTCGTACTTGCTCTCGTATCGTTGTTTGTCGAGTTCTTGCAGTACCCTACCTATCGGGTCGAACAATGAAACGACGTGTACGCAAATCATCCCATTCCTCCATGTGTTGACTTGCAGTACCCTACCTATCGGGTCGAACAATGAAACCTCTCAACGCTTAATCCACAAGTAGGACTTGACCACTTGCAGTACCCTACCTATCGGGTCGAACAATGAAACCCATACGCTTGTGCAGAAGTGCCGCTAGGATACGATCTTGCAGTACCCTACCTATCGGGTCGAACAATGAAACATGATTAGTCAAGTAGCGAAGGTTCGCTGCCACAGAACTTGCAGTACCCTACCTATCGGGTCGAACAATGAAACTCAAAGCTCCATTCTGCTATACCGTCATCATCAACGCTTGCAGTACCCTACCTATCGGGTCGAACAATGAAACCATAGCACGCACGGCATCGGTGTTCATCGTGCATTCGTCTTGCAGTACCCTACCTATCGGGTCGAACAATGAAACCGTCATGAGTGGTGTCGATCAGGTGCTACCAAGTGATACCTTGCAGTACCCTACCTATCGGGTCGAACAATGAAACCTATCTATGAGAGCAATGGTGTAGATAGTATAGCATGACTTGCAGTACCCTACCTATCGGGTCGAACAATGAAACTTGACCACTTCACTGTCTTGCGGTGCATTCAGCATGTACTTGCAGTACCCTACCTATCGGGTCGAACAATGAAACTACCCCCATGGATTGCCGTTCACGCCTGTTGGCGGCATACTTGCAGTACCCTACCTATCGGGTCGAACAATGAAACCACCTCGTAGGCGTCTCTCGCTGAAATGATAATGATCTTGCAGTACCCTACCTATCGGGTCGAACAATGAAACTACAGAAGTACGATGGCACACCCACAGGCGTCACCTTGCAGTACCCTACCTATCGGGTCGAACAATGAAACAGAAGGCGGCTCAACTGTTTGCCCTCGGTCGAGAGGTCTTGCAGTACCCTACCTATCGGGTCGAACAATGAAACCAAAGTTCCTACAATTAGCAATAGAGGCATAGACATCTTGCAGTACCCTACCTATCGGGTCGAACAATGAAACTTGCGGAGGTTCCAAAACAGAAGCATTACATTATCTACTTGCAGTACCCTACCTATCGGGTCGAACAATGAAACCGCTTCACTGCTACCCATCGCAGGAGCCGAAGCATCTTGCAGTACCCTACCTATCGGGTCGAACAATGAAACGATGGATACAGCCCTGATAGAGAAATCAGTGCTTCTTCTTGCAGTACCCTACCTATCGGGTCGAACAATGAAACCCTGCTCATAGTTGATATAGAGGCCGCCAGTAAGTCTTGCAGTACCCTACCTATCGGGTCGAACAATGAAACAATATTACTAATATCGTCCGAGCCGTCTTTTGAGAACTTGCAGTACCCTACCTATCGGGTCGAACAATGAAACGAAGATACCAGCTATTTCAGCAATACAGGTGTAGCACTTGCAGTACCCTACCTATCGGGTCGAACAATGAAACCGCGTTTAACACCATAGACTATGCAATCTGGCAAGCACTTGCAGTACCCTACCTATCGGGTCGAACAATGAAACTGTAGAGGATGTGTGACACCAACGGATCGCACGTTCTTGCAGTACCCTACCTATCGGGTCGAACAATGAAACTCCGAATATTCTTTGCGGCGTTGTAATCCGCATTGACTTGCAGTACCCTACCTATCGGGTCGAACAATGAAACTTATCAGCAGCGTCCTTTGGTGCATGGCACTTGCCTTGCAGTACCCTACCTATCGGGTCGAACAATGAAACTCGTATGGCCTTTGGAAGTCCATGCTTGTCCTTCCCAACCACTTGCAGTACCCTACCTATCGGGTCGAACAATGAAACAGCGCGTGCGTCCAGACCAACGGCGAGAAGTGCATCTTGCAGTACCCTACCTATCGGGTCGAACAATGAAACGACACACGTTGGACTCGCTATAAAGAGTACATTCTAGCTTGCAGTACCCTACCTATCGGGTCGAACAATGAAACCGTGATTGTGCCAGATGGCGTCTGGCACCCCCGCAATCTTGCAGTACCCTACCTATCGGGTCGAACAATGAAACCAAGAGCAAGGTGTAGTCAAGAACGCGCAAAAACAACCTTGCAGTACCCTACCTATCGGGTCGAACAATGAAACGGCGTTGGCGCACTCATCCCTAGTACGCAGTACGAACTTGCAGTACCCTACCTATCGGGTCGAACAATGAAACGTGGTCTTCATAATGGTTCTCGCTTTCTTGGTGGACTTGCAGTACCCTACCTATCGGGTCGAACAATGAAACAAGGACAGGCCGACGCACAAACGCCAGCAGAACCACACTTGCAGTACCCTACCTATCGGGTCGAACAATGAAACTCTGTGTACTCATCGCTATTCGCAAGATCGGAGACCACTTGCAGTACCCTACCTATCGGGTCGAACAATGAAACCACACAGAGAACGACACACCGCCGTCAACGCTGTGAACTTGCAGTACCCTACCTATCGGGTTGAACAATGAAACCAATTTGCGTTTCTGATAGCGTTCAGTTGTGCGCCTTGCAGTACCCTACCTATCGGGTCGAACAATGAAACAACAAGTAACGTGCGGTTTCTGGAATCATAGAACACTTGCAGTACCCTACCTATCGGGTCGAACAATGAAACCTGACGACATGTACAAGGACGCAGACGCATGGAACTTGCAGTACCCTACCTATCGGGTCGAACAATGAAACTCTCTTTTGATAAATTTCATCAATGCAGAAGACAAAACTTGCAGTACCCTACCTATCGGGTCGAACAATGAAACCCCTGGTGAGCGACTTGTGAGACGATTCGTTGTCTACTTGCAGTACCCTACCTATCGGGTCGAACAATGAAACTGGAAAACTCATCAGGCATTGTCGAGAAGACAACGGACCTTGCAGTACCCTACCTATCGGGTCGAACAATGAAACGAACATTCAGCCCCGTGCGGCTGCTGAGCATCGCACCTTGCAGTACCCTACCTATCGGGTCGAACAATGAAACGTCGTCAATAATGCGATTGTGGTCGTGCAGTTCAATCTTGCAGTACCCTACCTATCGGGTCGAACAATGAAACACGGTGGTCGATCTGGATCGGAATTGGACGCCGCGCTCTTGCAGTACCCTACCTATCGGGTCGAACAATGAAACCACCGTATCACAGAAGAGGATGATCGTTCAGTGAATTCTTGCAGTACCCTACCTATCGGGTCGAACAATGAAACTTACACTCAGAGAATACTAGAGAGTGAAAGGATACTCAACTTGCAGTACCCTACCTATCGGGTCGAACAATGAAACTGATTTACAGCGCAGCAAGCACATCGGCAGGCACACTTGCAGTACCCTACCTATCGGGTCGAACAATGAAACCTATAAAACGATTAGATGCTGAAGAGAAGCAAGGCAACTTGCAGTACCCTACCTATCGGGTCGAACAATGAAACGCATTTGCAGTTGCGTCCTCCGTCAACGCGTCCTCAACCTTGCAGTACCCTACCTATCGGGTCGAACAATGAAACATTTTCCATATCGCTGAGTTCTTGCATGTAGGGTACTTGCAGTACCCTACCTATCGGGTCGAACAATGAAACTCGTCCACTTGCCGCGATAGGAAAGAAGAAGTCTCACTTGCAGTACCCTACCTATCGGGTCGAACAATGAAACGCTGACGTAGCACTTGATACGACAAGAGACCGTCAACTTGCAGTACCCTACCTATCGGGTCGAACAATGAAACGAAGCATAGAGAAGATGCTCTATATTATCAGTAGAGACTTGCAGTACCCTACCTATCGGGTCGAACAATGAAACATTTGGTCTAGGTACTTCTGGACGGTAGGATGTGACTTGCAGTACCCTACCTATCGGGTCGAACAATGAAACTTCTGTACTTGTTGCTGTGCTACTTGTGCCATTAGACTTGCAGTACCCTACCTATCGGGTCGAACAATGAAACTTTTGCGGCTTCGATATCCCAGCGTACAGAATAAAACTTGCAGTACCCTACCTATCGGGTCGAACAATGAAACACCCGCTTGATGCACTCTTGCATCGTCTCACCAGCACTTGCAGTACCCTACCTATCGGGTCGAACAATGAAACCTCCGCAATCTCTGTGCCATCCTTTGCAGTTTTTGTCTTCTTGCAGTACCCTACCTATCGGGTCGAACAATGAAACAAAGCAAGAGAAACACCTTACCCCGATGATGATAGTAAATCTTGCAGTACCCTACCTATCGGGTCGAACAATGAAACACGCCGGAGACGTAGCGGCCTTCTATCACTACCCATCACTTGCAGTACCCTACCTATCGGGTCGAACAATGAAACCGCCGGGGTTTGTAGCCCATTGAACATTGCATAGCTCACTTCTGCTCTTGAGAGCCTCCAAAAACGCTTCTCAGAGCTTCGATGTACACTGCAACTTTGCTCTAGTATACATGATTGGCCCACTTTTTCGCAAATGGGTTTTTGCGCGAAATGGAGGGGGATTTGCGAGTGGTTTTTCTTGATAATGAGCATGTTTTTCTCATTTTTTACTTGATACATACGCTGTTTGAGTGTAATGATTGCTCTCCCGACTCGATTTGCGAAAAAGGAGCCGAGAGAGCAGATTTTGATGGGATGTGCCTAAACAACATCGTTGCAGAAGCGACGAAACTCACAGGTGACGCAACGCCCTTGCGCGGCTGGTGGTGGGGGCATGATCTCTTGTGCGACTATTTGGCGAATGTCCGCAAGAGTTTGGATCACTTTTTTTCGCAGGTGCGGTGTGATGACAATTATTTCTACACTTCTGGTCGGAATGGAATAGATGAAGCCTTGTTTTACCGAGACGTGCCACGCCTCCTCAACCAGTACTGCGTAGGCCGCGAGTTGCAGTTTGAAATGCGCTCCTGCTTTCTGCTCTGAATATTTGTACTCAACAACGCTGATTTCGGCGTTGTCGGCGGTTCGCGTGGGGCTTGCTATTACTAGGTCGATTCGTCCAGTGAGACCGAGTTTCTCCGATTGTAGCGCGAGATGAAAGAAGCGTTCACCTTCGGTTACACCATAGTTTCGCAGGCTCCGTCGCTCTTCGCGCTCGTCCTCTTCTTTGTGTTTGAGAATGCCTTCTTCCATCAAAACCGTTGTCGGTCGTATCTTGGGAAGACAGTAGCGGTAGAAGACGATACGCGGACAGCAGACATATTGTTTGAGATCGGTGACTTCTACAAGCCAGTTGGTCATGTTACTCCTCCTCTTGCTTGAGTACTCTACGTTCTGCCCAGCTTTTTTCGTCGAGCGGATACAGGTTGACCGTCGCGCTATGTTTTCCGATTCGTTTGCCAATCTGTACCCACAATTCGCGCTGGTGTGTGCGCGATAGCTCGCCTTGAAACGCGCTATATTGAATGCGTTCCAGGCCATAATCAAGGCAAGCATCGGCGACTTTTGTACGAACACCATCATGCGGGATATCGTAAATGAGCAGGTAGCGCATAGAAATCCTTACCAGCCAGCGACAAATGGCTCGTAACATGGACGTTCATCTCGTAGAAAGAGCGCGAGGTGACGTGCCTGACTTTGCAGAATAAAGCGGAGTGCCTGCCGCTTCTTCTCGTACACCTCGCTACTCGCCAGGCGTTCGAGGACTTTTTCGGCAATCTTCTTGCGCGTCTCCTCGTTGAGCAAGTGCTGTTCGTCCTGCTCTAATGGAGTGTGCTTGTTCACAAGACCGATAATGGTGCGATCAACAATGGTTTGGCGAAACTCCTCGATGCAATCGAGAACAAGACTTGGTTTGCCAGGACGATCAGCGTGCAGGAAGCCGCCATAGGGATCAAGCCCCGCGAGCGTCAGTGCTTGTTCCACTTGACTATAGAGAATCGCATAGCCGTAGTTGAGTGCAGCATTCAGGGGGTCGGTAGCACCGCGCGTCTCTCGCCCAGGCCAGCCTAACTCGTCGGGAATGACACGTCCAATCATACCCCAATAGCGTTGTGCGGCTCGCCCCTCGACAGAGAGCACCTGTTCACGAATATCATCAATCCGCTCGGCATGGAGTTGTTCGAGTTCGTGCAGAAAGTCGCGCATCTCTATGGCAACAAGCATCAATTCTTCGTGGAGAGCGGGATTTGTCTCTTTCCGATACTTCGCCATGTAGCGTAACAGATTGGCGTGATTTTCCAGTTTGCCAGCAACAAATGCCTTCGCAATCGTGACGCCCCTTGGTTGTTCATAGGCCAGCAATTGTGCGCGACGTGTCAGAACGGTTCCAGTTAGGCCAGCAGAGTAGAGACCTGCGATTGGCTGCCCTCGACCTGAAAGAAAGTGAATGACTATCCCTTCTTCACAACACACACGCACAACGTCGCTTGAAATCGCCACACCACCATCAACAATGATCACACTTTTCAGGTGAATCAGCGGTACTTCCGTGACCACTTTCTGTTCGCGAGTGACGCGTAGGCGTCCTTGATGCTTGCCGAGAAAAGCACCTTTCCCTTCAACGATGAGTTCCATATACTCTTTCTCCTTGTCGTACTCTATTTCTCAGATACGTCATCTACGCATCTCTATGGAGCAGTATACAGACCTGATTCCGCAGGGAATGCGGAATCGTGCATGAAAACATCAAAAACCGAAGGGAATCCGCATATTCTCGCACATGTTAGGATTGTATTTTGTACCAGCCATTACCCTTCACCGCATTTTTACCTACATGGGTCAATTCTCCCCAGACAAGCACGTCCGCAAATGGGGAGAGGTCTCCAACAAACGTTGCTTTACCGCGAAAGCCACTGATGGGTGTCAGGCGGCGTTGACGCTGTGAGTAACTTTGCACCTCTTCCCATGTGGTCTCATCTTTCTTACAGACAATATCTGCGGCAAGTCTTCCTAAATCATACGGATAGGACAAGCGTTGTAAATCCTCTTCATGTCCTTCACGCGGCTCACCATACGCCGCCTCTAACGCGGAAAGGCGTTCAAGCAGGCGTAGAATAAGAGGGCGAAAGGCAGCGGAGCGCACTAACTGGTCCCGATCTACAAGGCGTGTCGGTGTTAAAAAATCGAGCGTGACGTGTTCAGAGGCAAGTGTTGATGCTCTGATCGTAATGTCCTTTGGCGTCACTGCCAGCGTCGGGGCCTGTGCAACCGCCTTTCCCGCTTGATACAGCGATTGTCGTTCGCCAGTGATAGGGTGATAGGACTCGATCTGTTGAATACGAAATGTGCCCCGTTGCCCCTTGTTTTCTGGCAATTTGCGACCCAAGCCACATGCCTCAAGTGTGTTCAGGGAAAGGACAATGTAGGGCAACAATTGAATGATGGTGCCAAAGAGCGTCAAGCCAAAGGCAAACGTTTCGCCCTGTTCATAGCGACGAGCGGTGTCAAGCGGGGGAAGAATAATATAGGGGCGGGGGATATCGCGTCCGCGTGGTCGCTCTTCGCGCAGTGGTGCAACGAGCGCACTCACCGGACACATGGAGTGCAATGGACAGTCGGCGCAGGTCTGAGCAGTCTTGTTGGTACAGAAACGCCGCCAAACCGACTCGAAAAGGTTCCCGCGTAGAGCCGCACCGCTATGGTCATCGAGTTCGAGCGGGCGCACCACCTCTGTCGTGAAGAGAAAATGATACGTTTTCAGCATATTGCCTACACGTCTCCTTTCGTATCCTCAAGTCGCTGATACCAGCTATAACCGCGACTCGATTGTACCAGCCGATAGGGAAGAACGACGTGATGCATGATGCGTTCTTTGCCCAGCGTCACCCGCTCTCCGCTGTAGATATTGGCGCGTGAGAATGTCAGGCTCTTCCCACAGTCGTCAAGCATCTGCAACGTTCCTTCAACCGCGAATGCTTGTAGCCCAGTGGGAGTCAGATCAGTAAAATGTTTGGAGAGCGTTTGTTCGTAGTGAGGCGGCTCCATAATCTGCACAAATCCGCCGCGTTTGCCAAAGTAGTTGATGCTCATCAGCAAACGAGATAGCTCCTCTGGCAGTTCTGCGCCGTCAGGAGTGGCGATGGCAAGGTGAAACGCTTCGTGATACGACACATATTCGCGGAAAGAAATGGTCGAATAAAATGGGTATTGGCCTCGATCAATGCGCTCTGCCATTTTCTCACGCATTCGCGCATCGAACTCCTCTTGTGTTTCATCTGGCTTCTTTGAATCCTTCGACTCGACGGGGCGCCAGATTTTGCTGAAGGTTTTGAAGACGAGTATATCGCGGGGCAATGCAATTGCCACCGAGAGATCACGTAGTAGGGGAAAGAGTGCCGATCCGCGCTCTACACCGAAGCTACGAAGCGCAACATCGACGAGTGCCATTTTCACCGCATAGGGGGTCACCACCAGCAGCGTTTTGCCACCAGAAGAGGTGGCTGCTGCTGGTTTGAGCGAGAATGGCGCAACTGGTAAGTAGCGTGCAATCATCCACATGAGGGCATATCCTTCTTTTCTCAAACCAGCACAATGCTAGCGTTCTACCTTCAGACGGAATGGCGCAGTTGTATCAATATAGGTACGCATCTGCGTTGCAAACTCACTGATACTGTTGAATGCTTGCATAGCTACGACAGGTTCACCGTTGCCATTGAGAGCCGAGACAATACGTTCCGTCTGTCGCTGATAGCTCTGTCCATCTTCGTCACCCATTAACGGACTGATGAGAGGTGCTGGAACGACACCAGAACTGGTGGTGATGACGCCCTCAAGTCCCACGAGATGAGGTAACTGCGACGAACGCATGGCACCGTTTAACTCAACAAAGGTGTGCAACAGGCTTTCAAGGAGTAATGAGGCACGTTTCTGTCGTTCCTTCTCACCATCAAATGCATAGTCCTGTAATATGTCGTTATAGCCAATGCGTGCGAGTTCAAGGTGGCAGACGATGGCGTAGACACCACTCGATGCAGGGCGATGGAAAAGGCTCTGTCCAAGATTCGAGCCAGTTTTCTCCTGTCCAGCCGCATCCTCCGAGCGTTTTTCTCTACCGCGCTCCGAAACATACTTGACGTGGAGGTAGCTTTCCGTGCGCGTTTTGTCAGGTAGACCGATAACCCATCCAAACTCGCTGATAGATTTGCGCGGGATAGAGCGTTTGCCCTCCGTGACGAGGATACCCGCCACGTCGTCAATAGCGCAACGTTGTAGCATTGCTGAGATGAATTGAGCATCGCTAAACTTTTCTTTGTCCGCCTCTGTAAAGAAAGCCTTGTCCGCGTTAATACGATTGGCATTGAAATGTGAACAACTATCACACAGCGAAACATTCCGCGAGCGAGCAAGCTGGTAGAAATGCTCCATCAGAATGTGCTTGAGCATATCACCTGATAGTGCGTTGACGCTATGCAGCGTACCCTCGGAATCGACGATCTCGACCATGCGTGTCTGAATCTGATTACCTTCGCCGCCTTCGTTGTTCAAACTATGCATGTTGAGGGTCGCGCGTGCCGCGATAGAGAGTGAAGCGATTGGTGTGGTCATTAGAAAAACTCCTTTATCTTCTTTCTGTAAATGGATTAGGAAAGAAACGCAAGTTTAAGCTGCGCCGTTATTTGTATCGCGCTGGATGCTGGTCGGTGCTTTGAAAGAATAGCCGCACGCAATCAGCATAGAGCCAACAAGTTCGGACCCATAGTTGTTGATGAGGGTAACAACTTCGTTAAAATCATGTTCGCTAGTTGCAAAACGTAGATTATGCGAAATGCGATCCTGGGGCATCAGTGGTCGCGGACGTTCAGCATTCGTTTCGTTCATAATTCTTCGGACTGCTTTTTCATCCTCTCGTGCAGTTTCGGCATTGTACTCAAGCAGAAATTCGGCGAGGGCAATCGTAAATTCTTTGCCATAACGTGCCTTTCGCATGAGGTCCTGGCCCAGGCCATAGCGCACTTCATAGGTGCGATCATCGAACTGGCTCCTCCGATATTGTGCAAACACTGTTGAGCGTCGAATGGCATCGGCAATGTGCTGGAAGCCTTGACTTGCTAGAATAGCTACTGCGTCTGCATTGTTTTGTGTGCCCATAATAACTTGCTCCAATCCTTTATAGCTGAGTTGTTTGATGTAGGGATTTTTTTCGCGTGTTCTTATAAGATAGCTGCTATACGCGGTGGTAAACTTCCAGAAGGGCAACAGCGTGTTGCCGGAGAGAAAATCACGGTAGAGGCGTAGCAGTTCATACTCCTCCGCTCCTTCTTCGCCTTTGCTATTGCGAATGTTGCGGACAAGTTGAACGTGTTCGTCAAGTACATCCGCCGCCGCAAGAACCTGCTCCAAGTTCTCTAACCTAGGAAGCCAAGTCGGAATGCCAATTGTCGCGAGATTCATTGTCGCGTGAGCACTACCGAGATATTTGTAGAACGTCACCTCGAAATCGTGGGCAAGGCTTGCAGGCTCTTTCGACATCCAGGATTCCAGGAAGGCGTCATGCTCAAAAGACGTTTTGTATTGCTCGACAACAACCTGAGCAAAGCGCAGTGAGGCAAGAATGTCCATTTTGACGGCGGTAGTAGGCCAGAAAACTGCGCGAAACTCTTTCATGATGTTCTGCAAAAGCGAGAGCTTGACATACCTCGGTTGCAAAACGTAGGTTTTGCGGTCGTCGCTCTCCCGTATCAACAGAGGCGCGGCAGCTTCCATAAAGCCACGAAACTTGAGGAGTTCAAGCAGCCAGAAGCTATCTTGATTGCCAACAGTCAGTTCGCTGGCCTTCGCGCGGTTGGCACCTTTGCCCGTCGTCGGATTGATAATCTGGAGTGCGCTTACCGTTGCGTTTTCTTTGATACCCATCTCCTTTGCCATTTTTTGCCAGTGTGCGATTGTGCCAACGATATCATTATTCGCCTCATGAAAGAGGTCGAAGAGAAGCAGGAGATGGAGCCGTTTCTGCTCTGGCGTAAGCTTGTCCCAACGTATCGCTAGCTCATTGAATGTGCCCGCAATTTTCATCTGGTTGATAGCCTGATAATGATCGAGCCTTGTATCCGGCTCGCTGAGTGCTTGTAACTCAGGAGCCTTTCTCAGTCGTGCCTCTGGCGTTTGAAAGCCGGGGCCGAGCTTTCTGACTATTTCACGATAGGCTCTCTTGTCTTCCATCTTTTGGTCATAGTCGAAACCGTCAAGTTTGCGCGTGTTTCCTTTCTTTGCCTGCTTTTCGCGTTGCCGACTTGAATCGAGTGGCAACACAATCTGTAACCCATCTAACTTGTCGTCAGGGATGGTAGTAATATCAATGGTTGAGGCAAGCGAGATAACAAAACACGAGCCGCGATCTTCGAGAAAGATATCGTCCTGTGTTTCGTGTTGTATTAGGGATAGATCACCTAAAAGTGATGCTAGACCGACGGCTAGTAGCGTATCTGCCGATGTATTGCTGGTTTTATCTACGCGATAGAGTGTTTGCATATTTCCTTTCCTTAATTTCTGTCGATCCATTTATAGAATACTCAGTCGTCGCCGAAGCTATCAGCGCGTTGGTCGGCGAGACGCAAGGCACGCACGATCACGAAGTATAGCCATGTTTCGAGTTCTCGCACCCGACCTTGTGTTGGTATGGTGATGAGCGTCATTGCGTCGTCGTTCGCTGGCGCAAGGTTTCGTGCTGGCATTGCTGGTGTTTTCAGCAGATTTATGTTGTACGTCCAGGTGTATGTTTGTTGGGTCAGTTCAAAAGCTTCTTGTGCCGCCACCACCGCACCCTGCTTTAACTGAAATGCCTCTGAGGTATGTGCGTTTGAGGTATGATGCCGCGCTATCGCTGCACAAATGGCACGTAGTACGGGACGATACTTGCTATCAGGCGTTTTCACTCCAAGGCTATCGGCAAGCAAGGATACACCGGCAATCACACTCTCGCAGGCATGATTAGGCCGCTTGGTCTTGGTTTCATGCTGCCATCGTCTCTGCTGCTCAGACGAAGAATCATAGTCGGTCTTGGCAAAAAAGAAGGATGGCTTTTTTTGATAGAGTCCCCAACCCTCGCGTTCGTAGAGTAGGCACTGCCATTCCCATGCCCACTGTTGCCACTGCACGCTCAGTTTGCCCAAGTCATGGCAGGCAATTGCCAGACGAATAGCGTGATCAACGCTTCCATGAGGCAATTCTAACAAGTTCTCTAAACGGCTAGTAGCATATCTTATTTGTTGGGTAATACCGCCGTTATAGGCATTTACCAGCCCTGAGATATGCCCTTTATAGTCGCGTTGCTCGATTGGTTTTGCTTGCCACGTTTTCTTTTTTGTGTCAAGATACATACTTTGATATGGCGTCCAGGGTACGGAGAGACGTTCATCAAGCAAGAGAAACCCCAGGTCTTTGTGATAGGTGGCTAGTGTGTTTGGTAGTACGACCATGACTGCGTTACGTAGTGAACGTTCTGTACTTTGATAGTTGCCAGAATACGGAATTTCCTGCCAGCGAAACGTCGTCTTTTGATGATTATCTGCCTCGGCATCTTCTTTGGAAGTGTCCGCTATCGCCTCCATACAAACCCACTCGGCATCGCCCTTCTGCTCTTGCAGATATTTCATGTGTCCGGCAAGCGAGCCGGGATGCATCGAGAAACTCTGCCAACGCCACGGTTCCGTCTGAATAGCCGATTTGGGGCTGTCATGAATGAGGATTTGTACCTGCGCTACGTCACGGATGAGCGTCGAGATAGCACTAGATGAGTTGTCTCTCAGGCTTGTAAACACTTCATTGACGATAGTGTCCCGACGCTTTTTGAACCGTTCGAGAAGGTCGGTGTCTTCCTGCGTATGCACAACGTTGAGCAGTTCTTGTTCCTCACGAAAACCGACGGGCTGTTCGCTATCGAGTTGATGGAGGGCACGAAAGGTTGCATCACAAAGGGGTCGATCATATGGTAACGTCGTTACCTGTTTCCCTTCGGCATCAAGAGGTAGATCATAGACAATCACTGTGCCTTGCTGTTGAGCAAAACGCGCACAACGTCCTGCACGTTGCACAAGGCTATTCGCGGGTGCAATCTCTGTGTGCAGTGTTTGCACGGAGATATCAAGACCAACCTCAACAACTTGCGTGGCGACGACAATCATATTCTTGCCAAAGTACTGCCCTTGCCGCCAACCATAGTGTGTATCATCAGGCCACTTTGCGGGAGCTTTGCCAAGTTCCTTGATGACCCTCTCTGAACGCTCTTTGCGGTCCTTCTCGGTAAGACGACTATGCAAAAGCACAACCTCTATCCCACGCTCACTGGCACTTTGTTTGAGGTTCCAGTACGTTTGTTGAGCGCGTAACACTGTGTTACATACAACCATTGAACAATCTTTATGGTGGGCAAGAATAGCATTGGTGTCCATTACTCCATCGGCAACCTTGAAGTAACGCTCCCTTCCGTCTGCGATCTGGCGTAACTCGTCTTCGTCCTCGACTACGACGACTTCTGCATTGAGAAGTACTTTGAGTTCGTCGAGCAACGCACGTGAAAAGGTGGCGGTCATCAGAATAAAGCGTGATATATTCTTGAGATGAGCAAGCATTGCTAGAACCGTTGTTCGTGCCCCATAGATGCTCTCGCCATTTTCTTTCAGTGGATAGAGATGAAATTCATCTAAAACGAGGTACGAACCAAGTACGGCCCCAACATTCAAGTTAGCGCGGCTCCGACCGACGCCATAGGGAATAGCCAGTAAGCTTGCCAGTAGTTGGTCAATAGTACAGAAGGTGAGCAACGACTCGAATTGGGGGTCGTCGGCTTGCTCTCCCGTTTGAATCGAGACCGGTTTACTTTCCAATCGTTCATACTGTCGTACAAAATCGGTCCCTTGCGTTGTATCGAGACGAGCAATACGTTCCCGATACTCTGCATAAAACTGTGTCGAGAGGACGCGAAGCGGCGTTGCGTAAATGCATGACAGAGGGAGACTCTCACCCTTGTTTACCAGATTTTTTATGAATGGGGCAAGTGCCGCACGAGTTTTTCCAGCTCCCGTAGGAGCCTGTAAGATGATGTTCTTTCCCTCCATGACCAGTTGTAAAACTCTTTGTTGAAATGGTCGTAGTGCTTCTTTCTCAGGTGTCATCATTATTCTCCAAAAAAGGTATCGAACAACTCATTATCAGGTGTTGTTGAAGAAGATGGTGCTTGAAGTCCAATTCCATATAAACGGGCCGAGCGGTGGATATCCAAAGCGATCTTCTCACGTAAATCCTGTGGCTCCAGCACCTCACAATCGGCACCCCAGCCGCGAATCCAGTTCTCGATCTCTAGTGTGTCGCCAATCTGTGCCGTCCACTCGCATCCATCTGGTGTAGGTGTGATCTGCTGCGATGGATGCCAGAGCGTCTCTTGAACCCGTTGCCTCACATAATCCGAGAAGCGCAGCCGCACGGTGACAGGTTCTTCGCCATACATGATACCCCAGGCGCGAGCAAGGCGAGCTGGACCATCGAAATCGTCGGGAATGGCGAATGTTTCATCGGTCACAACCGCCGATTCAATGCGCTCTAGCTTGAATGTGCGTAACTCATTTGGCGGCTCGCTCAGACCAAGTGCATAGATAGTGCGACCAATACCAGATGGTTCTAGTAAGTAAGGCGAGAATAGAGACGAAAACTTCTTTTTACGTGGTGCTTTATAGAGTAGGCGCACTTTGCGTTGAGTTGTCCAGCCGAGGGCAAGAGCTTCAAAGATACTCGAACGATCATCCTGTTCTTGCTGTCGCTGCTCTGCCATGCGAACGAGCGCGGATTGATGGTGACGGAGTTGCTCTGGCATCGCGTCAATCAGTTTTGTGAGGGCAAGGATGACATGCCGATTGCGTTCATCGTGAATTTGGGAGAGGAGACGACCTGCGACATAGAATGCTGTGGCCTCGGCAAGACTCAAGTGAACACGAAGATGCTCAACGTGTGTATCCTCCGCCAATATCCAAAAGTGTCCAGCTTTGCGTAACGGTAGCCGTCCGCTCACATCCAACTCGTCGATATCGCGTTTGGCAGTGTCTTCACTGACGCCTAGCTGCTTTGCAATCTCGTTGGTTCGTAAGCGTTGTCCTGGTTGCTCAAACAGTTTTTGTAGTAAGTAGAGTCGATCAGCTTTATTCTGTGCATCTGATGTTGGCATGACTGGTTGTACCTCGCTTTCTTTCTATGAGGCAAGTATACAAAGGAGAATCCGCAGGGAATGCGGAAATGTTGACCAATATTGGAATGTGCAAAAATACGTAGACTACTTACGTTCTGCAGGGGAGAAAATGGAGCGTGAAGGAAATAGGAAGCAGCAAAGAGCGCATGAGAAGAAACATACTCACCCCTACACTACGTGTCAATCTGTCGATATGGAGAGCATACCATAGAGCGACAGCAAGTAGCAGGAATGTAGTACTTTTATGTGAATATGTATTCTATTTTATTCCGTTACTATACTCTAACCCAGTGCTGTTCTTAGGAAGCTGACGCTGTAATGTGTGAGCATCTGGCCCCTTTATCTTATTGAGACTGTAGTGATCCCTTTGGCAAGATGAGTGTTTCCATCTTCCTATCGTATCAAGAAACTAATAGAGTAGTATTATCTAAGTAACTTCATTTCTAACTCGATACAGTTATTGTAATATGATTGGGATCTGTCGGAAGCGTCTGATTATTGTCTCCAACAAATTTAAAGCTGGCCTGGTTCATCCCTATTTGTTTCAGTAGGATTGCTTGCGCTTTCTTTTCACTTTTGCCAGCAATGAGCCTGGCTAAATTCCGCTTCTGAACCGTGCTAAGGAAGAAAGATGGAGTGCTTTTAACATTGATAAGTAACGTTATTGTCTCCGTTGTCTCTACTACGTTTTCCTGTATTACGCTGGTTGTAACCTTCTCTGCCCTGATAGAGCCAGTGTTACTCGAGGAAGATGATACCCTATCTCTTAGCAGGTTTGCTGCCATCGCCTGTGCCCCTTGCTGGTCGTAGACCTCACCTGTGCATGTTACTGAGACAGTAGCAGTAACGTTTGTAGCTTTACTACCCGCCACATTACTGTAGTACTCAGTGGGAGTACAAGAAATAGAGCCAACAAGTTTCTCATTTGCATGAATCTGTGCATTCAGTGAAGCTTGTGCATCTCGTGTAAGCGACCCTTCCAATGGATACGCCGCGATGTCTATATCGTTTTGTAGTACAATAGTATTCATTTTTGCATCTGTGCCACCACTAAATGCAGATGGGTTAGATATATTCATCGCGCCATTACAACAACTGTTGTTAATACTACCAGCCGCGATATTGCCACTTGCTCCCGGTTTTACTGCATGAGCGGAGACTTTCGCTGTTCCTGGCTGATTGCCATTGGCAGCCGGAACAGTAACCGCTGTATCCGTAGTAACAGCTATCGTACCATCTGGATTTGTAATATATCTATGTAGAGGTAATGTTTGTGGCGTAGTCTGGGGATTGCTTATAAGCAATGTTCCCGTTGCATACGTGGCAGGAGTAGTTTCTTGACCGGTAGCCGGAACCGTTTTTGTTAGCGTTGACGAAGTAGAATATAACAGACGTGCCTGCACTTGATGTTGTGCCGCATCAGGTTTATCGGTGATAGCAGATATTTTATAGGTACTGCTCAGGGTTGTATTCGCTGGAGTAACTATTACAGAGGTAGAGGTAGTTGTATGCTGAACTGAAATGGCATATAAGGCTCCACTAGAAATGAGAAGCAGCGTGAGAAGCAGCATAACTGCAACGAGCCACTTATGTTTTGATGCCCAGGACTTTTTCTTGTCACTGCCTGTAGAAGCATCGGGTGAACTATCATTGGCAGAAGGTAGTACCACATCTTTCTCTTTTACAGGCACAGCCACAGTGGGAGGAGTGTCCCCAAATACCTTTGTAAGGGCAACCATTTTTCCTGTCTCTTCTTGGTATCCCTGTTTGGAAGCAAGTGAGGTAGGCGTTTCAGGACGATCATAGACCTCAGGTGATGTCTTAGCATCCACAAAAGAAGGTATATGTGGTAGGGGCACACCTAAAGCCGTTAAAAAGGCAGCAATGTCGGCATGGCGCTCAGCAGGATTTTTTGCTATTGCCTTGAGTATTGCTTGTTCAAGAGAACGTGGTAGAAGCAAGTTAAGCTGAGTGGGAGCAATAGGAGACTCCATTGTATGCTTATATCCCAGCGAAAAGAAATCAGTAGCGGAGAAAGGAGGTCTCCCAGTCAACAGTTCATATGCAATGCAGCCCAAAGCATATTGATCGGTCTCTTTGTTAAAGGTACCACGAAATTGCTCTGGTGCCATGTAGAGAGCAGTAGTCATAGCTAGCCCGCGTTTAATACCTGCCGCTAGCATAGTAGCTATACCAAAGTCGCTCAGGAGAGCATCACCAGTAGTGGAGAAAAGAATGTTTGCCGGTTTAAGATCACGATGAATGACATCATGTTGATGAGCATAATGAAGAGCTTGTCCGACTTGACTCAAGATAGAGAGAGCTTCCTGTACAGGTAATAGACGTGGGGCTACTTGCCTGAGACGGCTTTGAAGGGAGCCATCGTTCATGTATTTTGTTGTCAAATAAGGAATTTGCCTATCAATGCCAATATCTAAGGTTGATAGAATATAGGGATGTTTAAGCGTTTTGAGAAATTGTGCTTCTTGCAAAAAGCTGTTTCCTGCTTGTGTTGATCCCAGAAGTATCGGGCGTAGCATTTTGATTGCAACAATAGAATCTTTACTGGTGGTATTTTCACCTCGATACGTGCGACCGAAATCGCCCTCCCCAAGTTCTCCCGCTATCCGGTACTTACTAATAATGTTGATATCATTTACTTGCATCTTCTACCTCTCTGTTTTTTATGATAGATATGAAGCAACCCACCTTCGCAATGCACCAGCGGAAGTTGGTTGCACATGAAATGCGGAGGGATGTGAGTCTTCATCTGAAAGTGCAAAGCACAGTGTGGGTGTCACTACGATAGCAAGTGCAGCATCGCGCTGCTTTCCGTCATCCTCACGTTTAGCCGCAATAATAGACCCCAGAGCGGTTGCCTCTTTCATCGCTTTCCCTAGTTCTTGTGCCGTTGCTGCTGGTAAGCCGCCACGAACTAGCAACTCCACGGCCTCATCTACCTTTCCTGCAATTGCTGCATCACGAGCAATTTGCATATTCACCGCAAGTACCTTGCTGGCGGGAAGCGTCGATACTGACTGCTCTTGTAAATTCAACATGTCATTCATTACGCTGAGAACGCCTTCTCGACCATTGAGAGCCTCAAATTGATGAACGTCTGGTAAGGGCACGGTATGGACTACGCCTAGTTCTCTCAGTTGGTGTAGATAGGTCAGCTTTGGTCCATCAGGAGTGTGTAACGACAACAAAATACTGTTTTCACCAAATATGCATGCACCTACAAGCGCAATAACAGGTGACGGAATATTTATTTGCACTTTCTCTGTCTCTACTGGTTCTTGCAACGACATATATCCACGCGCTATGAGAGCATTTGCCGCTACATCTAGCGTTTGACGCACATTATCTGGTACCTCGCCATCTGGTGTAGCGTTGAGCCATGTGAGATCGAAGCCAGGAAGTTGCGAAGCGTTGAGAAGGCGCATAATAACGTATAATTCTTCGCGACTCAGCGAGACAACCACTCGTTGCATAGTCATTGAAGGGGAAGTAGCAATCATAGTTTTCACCTTTCTTAATATGAGAAACCTTCACTGGAAGTCCACGAACCCGTCATGAACCTATTCGCAGTAAGTGCGTAATAAAGCTTGCTGCATCATTGATTGTTCCAGTGACGTTTTCTGTAGCTGTCTCCGAGAAACCTTTGATGCCGCTGGGTAGCGGTAATAGATGTATCAATGTGTTGTCGAGAGCCAAACCGTCGCTCCAGGAGGCTGCCCCGACATTCACTGCAAATTCGGGAACCGATCTGACAATATGCCAAGTATCATGTGCCATCAGATTAGTATCGGCTGGCACATCTTCTGGCCTGGAAAGAGGCGCACCAAAAGCACTTGCAATTCCATTGATAATTGCGATTGGGGCTAATGCAGGATTCTCTAAAACTGCGCCTGGCTTGCCGCCCTCGTCCACCAGGTAGCGCCCAATATGATCAAACAAGCTTCCCAGACTTGCGTCTTTAGAGGCCCATTGCAACCCTTGCTCCGGCCTTTTTAACGTCGTGCCTAGAGGACCGCCATAGGTGTTTCCTAACCAGTCTTGGCCTGACGCTAGTAATGAGCCTCCCACCCCAATGATGAAAGCGGCAGTGTCTGCAATCCTACCTTGTGGAGTGTAGCCGACTAGCACTCCAATACCACTTCCTAGAATATCGCTCAAGAAGGCACGCGGACTGTGATCTTTTCCGTTCGCAAAGTCTAACAGTACATCAAAGATGTCGAAGCCTACCTGCCAACCGGCAGTCCCCATTAAAGGAAAGAGGTCTCGAAAGAAAGGTTTATCTTTAAGAAAACCGTGAATCGGTCCAAGACCTGTAGCAAACAAGAGAATACCTAAAGCTGTATCAAATGTGTCTATATCTTGTAGCCACAAGGGAAGACCAGAGCTGCTGGTACTGGAAGCACTACTTTGGCCTGCTATCGGAAATACCGCGGGCAGTTGGTGCAACTCTCGCTCTATCTTCAAGCTTTCTTCTGCAATCTGCTGCAAACCCTGAGCCGAAATGCGTAGGTTCTGCACGACCACTTGTGCTTCGTGAT
>JAABVA010002100.1_pt1 | contig 20295 bp, 19 predicted proteins | sample 5560331 | NCBI WGS metagenome assembly JAABVA01 (sample SAMN12812661, study PRJNA571458) | rock metagenome | isolation source: Antarctica rocks | place: Antarctica: Victoria Land, Mt New Zealand sud | collected 2016-01-07 | reverse complement strand
CAGAACCACTCGATCTGGTCGGCATGAACGTTTGGTGTCGTGATTTCGACGGTCTCCGGCAGGTTGAGAATCATCTTTTTCTCTGGTGTTGGTTGCCAAACATCGACAACCGCCTCACAGATTTCGAGGGCAAAATCAACCTCGGTTAGCGCGAAGCTTTCGGGTGAGTACTGAAAGGTAATGTTGGTCCCCACTAACGTTGGTAACATCTCCTTAATGAGCTTGGTACTGCGTGTGGCAATCGCGATAATATCTGGCTTCTCTAAGCCAAAGACGATACGGCGTTGCATCGGTGACGTTGAATTATACAGGTGAATAATCGCCTTTTTCGCACCCTGTATCGACTCAAAGGTACGGGCAATCAATTCTTCACGTGCCTGCACAAGGACCTGAATGGTAACATCATCAGGGATGCGCCCCTCCTCAATGAGGCGACGGATGAACGTAAATTCGGTATCGGAGGCAGAAGGAAAGCCAATCTCGATCTCTTTGAAGCCAACTGCGACCAGGAGTTGGAACATCTCAAGTTTTTCTGCCACGCTCATTGGTGCGGGCAGTGCCTGGTTGCCATCACGCAAGTCAACGCTGCACCATGTTGGCGCACTTGTAATAATGCATGAGGGCCATTGTCTATTGGGCAGGTCGATGGTTGGAAAGGGCTGATACTTGGTAATATGGCCTTTTTGCATCCCTTTTTGTGTCCTTGTTGATGAAAATACATTGTTTGATTGCATGTGGCGTTCCTTCTTTTTGACGATGCTCAATGTAGGAGAGCAATACGAACGATCATTGTTAGTTTGACAAGAGGATATCTTATTTTTGTGATGATTGCAAATGATTATGGATTTGTATGCATGAAATGCCCCATGCACACATTCATTCATGCAAATCCCAGAATGATGACGTTAAACCAAGCTTTTCCCACAACTCGTCAATTTCTTGTAGCGTCTTACGTCGCCAGGCCAGTTCCATTCGATCATGATACCAGGATTGAGCTAATTTCCATTGTTGTTCCAAAGATATGATCGCCCCGTATGGCTGATTCCACTGCTGACACCAGAGAGCGACATGCTCTTCCGACCGAAAGAGAAGAATCGTTTTTCAGGCAAAGACGACGTTCTTCCACCAGTCCTTAGGAGGAATGGCGAAGTGGACGACACCCGACGCATTTACCAATTTACCATCTTGAATTTCGATGATCATTGCATCGTTACAACATCCACAGGCAGTAACCACACGAGCATCCTTTTTGAGCATTGCTGGAATACCGAGAGCATCCCAGATACAATTGCCCCACCACGCTTGCTTGTCAACCTCAACGTAAAAGGCTGTTGGAACAGCAGAAAAAGGTTCTGCCATGAGAATTTCTCCATTGTGTTGAAGGACAAGTGCCCGTCCTTCTGCAAGTTGCTGGTATGCTGATTGGATTTGAGAAATAGGGCAGGAAAAAGCTTGAGCGCATTGTAAAATAGTGGGAGCTTGTTCGTATTCCACGAAATGTTCGCAGATATAGTGGCGGACCTGCTTGATAAACAAGTCCATAGAGGGTGTTTGTGTCATGTCGCAAGGATTCCCTTCTGTAGCACTTTGGCCTGAACGTCAGCAACAAATAAAAAACGTATTTCCTGTCCAGGCTGCAATTGTATTTGCAGCCTGGACAGGAAATACGTTTACTGGATAGCACGTCTCAGACGTGCCATTGTCTGCTCAACGCTTTCGTGCTTATTATAGACGGCAGAACCTGCGACTAGCATGTTTGCTCCTGCCTTCACAACCTGGGGAATGGTGCCCTCGTGAATGCCACCATCCACCTCGATATCGCAGGTGAGATTGCGCTCGATAATGATCTGACGCAACTTCGCCATCTTAGGCAGCGTTTCAGGAATGAAATCCTGACCGCCAAAACCGGGGTTGACGGTCATAATGAGTACCATATCAAGCAGTGAAAGAATATCCTCAAGCATAATGATAGGAGTCGAGGGTGTGAGCGCGATAGCTGCTTTTTTGCCTAACGCCTTGATTTGTTGTACGATGCGATGGAGATGTGGTGTCACCTCCTGGTGAACGATAATGATATCGGCACCTGCCTTGGCAAACGTCTCCACAAATTGCTCAGGATTGGTAATCATCAGGTGTGCTTCGAGCGGCAAGGTTGTGCAGCCGCGTACAGCTTCTACAATTGCAGGTCCCATTGTGATGTTAGGGACAAAGTGACCATCCATGATGTCAATCTGGATGCGCTGTGCCCCGGCTGCCTCTACCTCACGTACCTGTTCTCCAAGACGTGCGAAATCGGCGGAGAGGATTGATGGAACAATACCAATCATTGCGACTTCCTCTGCAATTTCGTTGCTGCTGCTGTATCGAGCATCCAAGTGACCTCGCCTTTAGGTGGCTGCACAATCTGTGCGGGGTATTCGTCAGGTTGATAGTCACCTTCTAAGACGGCTTGTACCGCATCTTGTTTCTCATTCCCTGTCACCAGAAACAACACGTGTTTAGCTGCATTGAGCAGTCGAGGTGTGAAGGTCAGGCGTGGTGGTGGTGGCTTTGGCACAGTAACAGGCATCACGAGCCTCTGCTGTTCGTGCAGTGAGGGCTGATGTGGGAAGAGCGAGGCAGTATGTCCCTCTGGTCCCATGCCTAACTGGATCAGGTCGAAGCTGGGAACTCCATCGCTACCGATGGTCTGTTGCATCTCAAGTGTATAAGCATAGGATGCGGCATCTCGGTCTGGCTGATCGGCAGGCATACGGTGAATTTGATTGGCGGGAATAGGTATTTTGCTGAGTAGCACCTGTTGTGCCATGTGATAGTTGCTCTCCTCGCTATCCGGTGGTACGCAACGTTCGTCTGACCAGAAGATATCGACTAATGCCCAATCAATCTGGCTACTGTATGGTTCTTCTCCCAGTAACGTGTAGAGTTTCTTTGGGGTTGAGCCGCCAGAGAGTGCAAGCGTGAAGCGTCTATGTGAGGCGATAGACTTTGTTGCGACACGCACAATATATTGCGCTGCCTCGGAACTGAGTGTATCTGTATCTGAATAAATGACGATAGACATAAAAAGGACTCCTATTTTCGTAGGGATCAGATGTATTTATGACAATAGTTCATGTACCTCTTGCAATGTCTCTTCGTAGAGACGGTCACGACTGATAATTTCTAACTCGTCGTGCAAGAGCGCACTCACCTTGTGTGTTGCCGCCATACTCACGGTGCGTTGTGGGCGTGTTTCCTGTCCAAGGGCAACAGAAGTAAGGACGTGATTTGGGTCTTCCTCACGGTTAATGGTGAAGATGACGTGTTTATTTCCGATGGCTCCGGTCATACGAACCAGGCAGAGAGAGCCTGGACGCATATCAGAGCGGACGCGAGGACGGACGTGTAGGCTCACCTGCGAACGACTACCTGTGCTGGTTTGTTTGCTTCCGTTGGTGTTTCCCGATTGTGTTGTTAGCGAACCTGTAGGGCGTTGCATATGCCACAAGTGGGCACCGATAGCTGAATTGTGTTTATCCCGTGTGTGTGGACTGGTCGATGAATAATGCCAGCCGAGACGGGTTTTGAGCCACGCTGCGAACAGGAGCGCACAGTTGGGGTTGGGCGAAACATCTCCCTGCTCTGTGTACGTAAGTTCTGCTAAAGGCTCTACTGCATGTTCGATTTCTATGGTGTTGATGCCAGGGAGGTATGGTCTGTATTCTGCAACATCGAAGAATTGTGCGACGAGTTCGCGCCAGGGAGTTATACGCCCCCAATTGAGATCGCTCACATTGCCCTCAGGAAATTCTTGTACAAGGGCTGAAAGGGTATGAATGCTTTCCTCTGGTGTAAAAAAGCTACTAGAGTCAACAACGATTCTGTCACTGAGCTTTGAAACTGCATCGAATAGTGCCGGATCATGTGGTGGGTCATTGAGCCACCAGAGATACACGGGGAGATCAGGTTTCACGAGAGGTCGAACGATGTGTTCGATAGAGCGTACCGCTGAACCATTTACCATGAGCGTGATCTGCTCGAACGTATGGCGGGTGACATCTGAAACGACTGGAAATGAGCGTGTGGTAATCCATGTTGCAATCATATTGGGAGCGGTGTTATCAAGGATAAGGATAGTGACACGTGCAATATGGGTGCTAGAGAGGTCGCGTATGAGCGTACTGGCGCGTTGTGCCGCTTCAATATCAGGTACACACACAATAAGATTTAGTACGCTGGTACGCACGTTGACATTCTGGCTGGTACGCACGTTATCAGAAGACATACGCCAAAGGTGAGATAACTCATCTTCGACATGTTCTGTACGTACCAGTTTTCCTGCCCAGGGTAGGCGTGGACCCGTCATATTGGAGCTATCGTTGACCATTCCCAAATTCCCCTTCGTCTTCATGAACGCCGTTGTTCACATAGATACGTCAGCGTAAGTATTGTTCGTCATCACAAGCGATAGTATGAAGGGCAAACAGGCATAGTTATGGTCTGCGCCATCTATGCCCGTCGCGCCAGATGAATTCGTCGGCGTACTGAGGACCCCACGTACCGGATTCATAGGTCAAGATCGATTCACGCGGCTCATTTTTCCACTCGTCAAGAATGCCCTGGATAAACGTCCATGCCGCCTCTACCTCGTCACGACGTGTGAAGAGTGTAGCGTCACCGAGCATACAATCAAGGATGAGTCGCTCATATGCCTCTGGCTGTTGTCGCACGAACGACGAGCCATAGAAGAAATCCATATTCACTGGACGGATTTGCAGGTCTGTGCCAGGGACCTTTGCGCCAAACTTGAGCGATATGCCCTCGTCTGGCTGAATACGTAACGTGAGTACATTCGGCTCCATCTGTCCCTGCGCCTCGTTTGTACGCTTAAAGATCATGAGTGGTGCCTGTTTGAACTGAATGGCGATCTCGGTTACGCGCTTGGGAAGATGCTTTCCTGTTCGCAGATAGAAAGGAACACCAGCCCAACGCCAATTGTCAATATACATTTTCATAGCAATATAGGTCTCGGTTGTAGAGGTTGGCGAAACGCCTTTCTCTTGCAAGTAGCCAGGGACCTGATGCCCTGCGACCCAACCCGGCCCATATTGTGCGCGAATGGTATGCGTCTGAACTTCACGACCTGTTAGTGGTTGCAACGCGTGCAGCACTTTTACCTTCTCATCACGCACTGAGTTACCATCGAAGGCAATAGGAGGCTCCATAGCTACCAGTGTTAGCAATTGTAACATATGGTTCTGCACCATGTCACGAATCGCCCCCGATTCCTCGTAGTAGCCAGCGCGTCCTTCGAGACCCAGGTTTTCCGCCACTGTGATCTGGACGTGATCGACATAGCGGCGATTCCACACTGGCTCAAAAATGCCATTTGCAAGGCGGAAGACCAGGATGTTCTGTACCGTCTCTTTCCCGAGATAGTGGTCGATACGGTAAACCTGCTCCTCTTTGAACACCTTTCCTACAATGCGGTTCAGTTCGCGAGCCGACGCTAGGTCATGTCCAAACGGCTTTTCGATGATGATGCGCGTCCACCCTTTGCGGTTGCGGTTCAGGCCAGCAGCACCAATGCGCTGAATGATTTCGGGATACTGGCTGGGCGGGGTAGACAGGTAAAAAATGCGATTACCACTGGTTCCACGTTCCTGATCGAGCTTGTTGAGCAGCGTATTGAGTTTCTCGTAACCCTCCGGCTCCGTAAAGTTCGATTGCAGGTAGTGGATACCAGAGGCGAAACTCTCCCATACTTGCGGATTCACGGGCTTCTGCCGTGAATACTCGTTGATGGAATCAAGTGCTTGTTGGCGGAACTCCTCGTCACTGTAGGGACGGCGTGCGAAGCCTACAACCGAGAAGCCAGCAGGCAAAGGATGCTCCAGCGCGAGACTATAGAGTGCTGGTAGCAGTTTGCGATGTGTTAGATCACCCGTAGCCCCGAAGATGACCATGACACATGGTTCCGTACTTTGTTTGATGCGTAGCCCCTCACGAAAGGGGTTAGGCGCCTCGACTACGCTTCTCTGAGGCATGAACTATCTCCTAATAGAATAACTGTTTTTCTTTGAACATTAAATGTCAACTGTATTGTATGTTTCTCAAACGTATTTGGCAATAGAATATGACTTTTGCTTAAACAAGGTGGTGTACGATATCTAAAATCGCTCCGTATGGGTGGATGTATCATGCCCTCGTCCCCAAATCTAGGGACAAAGGCGTGATACATCCACCCATACAAGGGTTTAACTGGCTGTTTGACCTTCTTTAATGCCCTGCTGCTTGCTCTTAATATCGTTGAACAACTGGTGGAACGAGTCGGCAAATTTCTTCACACCCTCATCGAGCAACTGCTGTGTTACTTGATCGTAGTGAATACCCACACCTTCAAGGGCTGTAAACAGTGTCTTCGCACCTTGAATGTCGTTCTCTACCGTCTCCTGAACCTTGCCGTGATCGCGGAAGTTTTCGATGGTCTCTAGTGGCATCGTATCGACGGTGTTCGGTCCAATCAACTCTTCCGCATACAGCACATCGCGGTAAGCTGGATTCTTTGTGCTGGTGCTGGCCCATAAGGGGCGTTGGTAGTTGGCATCGGCTTGTTTGAGCGACTCGAAGCGTGGCGAATGGAAGATGCGTTTGAACTCTTGATAGACGAGGCGTGCATTTGCGATAGCGGCCTTGCCTTCGAGTTCCTTGAGCTTCTGCTGCTCACTGGTATCGCTGGTGGCCTTCACCTTGTTTTCCAGTAGAGAGTCAACGAGTGTATCGACGCGGCTCACAAAGAAGCTAGCGACTGAGGCAATCTTGCTGATATCCTCACCGCGTCCATTGCGTGTCTCTAAACCACTCATATAGGCATCGGTAACGGCGCGATAGCTATCAAGCGAGAAGATAAGCGTGACGTTGATACTGATACCCTCGCTGATAGCGGTCTTAATGGCGGGAATACCTTCAGGGGTTGCAGGAATCTTAATCATCAAGTTAGGGCGGTCAACCATCTTCCAGAAGCGGCGTGCCTCCGCGAGAGTACCTTCGGTATCGTGCGATAGATCAGGTGAGACCTCAAGGCTGACGTAGCCATCCTGTCCCTCTGTGCGCTCAAAAACGGGGCGCAACATGTCAGCAACAGTGCGAATATCTTGGATGACAACGGCTTCATATACAGCACTGGTATCTTTGCCCTCTTTGAGAAGCTGAGTGATCTGCTCATCATAGGCATGACCGGAACTGATCGACTTACCGAAAATGGTTGGGTTTGAGGTAACACCAACAATACCGTTGTCTGTCAAGGTGCGCTGATATTCACCTGATTGCAGTTGGGCGCGGTCGATATTGTCGTACCACACGCTCTGACCCAGTTTCTGAAGTTCTAATAATGGATTACTCATGGAAATCCTCCTGAGATACGGCACTATTTTTCTCGTATGCCGCATCGTGTTTCTTTGCTATACTGTGTCTGGCATCGTCCATTATGCCTCCTAAGTGTTTCTCTACTAGTGACTCTCTACCTATGTACACGAACGCGAACCCGTTCTTGACACAGATTTTAGCGTGTTTGTGGTTTCTACAAAAGACTTTGCGTTTGTGCAGTTACCGAGTCCTCTCATAATAAAGGCACAAAAGAGTATTGTATGACAACCTTTGTGGGATATTTCTATTATTGTATTTCGTACACTAACAAGGATATTGTACCACATAGGGGAAGGGATGCAAAACTCATCATTGGTGAGTTTGTGTATAGAGAGGAAAGAGGATAAGATAAATCGGCTGATTACATGGGCTTTTCAACAGCCAGGCATTTCCGTTGTTATTGCCGAATGTCTTGATAACAATGTTGGCTCTATCAAAGTGTTAGAAAAATTGGGGATGCATCGGTTGGCCTCAGACGCAAACATGCTCAAATGGGAAGTCCGGCGAGAGAATTGGCAACCATATTACATTCCTTAGGAAGTGTTGCTTGTATCTCATATTGCGTTTGTATTATGAAGAGCGTGTTTGGGAATGTGGGGGACAGTATTCTCAAACACGCTCTCGCAGTGAAGTGAAGCAGTCTATCGATCTACAAGAGGATCACCAATTTCTCTTCTAAAGCACCTAGCTGCTCCATGATCGCAGCAACTTCTTGCCATTGGTGATGTGCCCCTCGATATTGTGCTAGCCCAAAAAGAGACGCTTGTTGCTCCAATATATTTGCCGCCTCCTGTCGGTCAGCTTCGCGTAGAAACGCGGCAGCGTCCACGTTTCTACGAGCCGCAAGTGGCAGTGCGAAGGAGAGCAGATGCCCCTCTAGTGATGCAGGGATTCCTCCTCGCACATCATTGGCAAGCAAAGAGAAGACGCGCACGCCCCCATAGGCTACAGGCCCTCCAGGATCGGCTTCGATATTACCACGAAGATGAGGCAGTGAACGCGAGATCATTTCCTGTCGGCTGACCTGCTCAACCTTGCGAAAGGCATGGCGAAATGTATAGGGAGCGTGGCTGTAGCTGAGATGTTCAGCATTCCAGGCTTGAAGAAACTCTGTGTGGGATAAGACTGCACAAGGATATCCTTGAGGGTCGTGCAGGTGGACATAGGCTCCTTCTATTGCCAGCACAGCTACAAAATGATCCGCTCCTGCTTGCTTGGCATGTTCAGGATGGTAAGAGAGCCATCCCATATCAATAGGACCGACGAGGATTGGGCCTACCTCTACGGCTTCTTTTAGATGGGCCATTGCCTCCTCTGGCACCTGCCCACGATAGACCTGGCAACTCCAGCCAAGTGTGTGTAGGGCGCGTGTAAGCCCGTCATCAGGATCGATATTGGCACCGCTAAAGAAGACCATCGGCCCATCTTCCAGGGCTAGATACAGGTTTCCAAAGGGAACTGTCGTCAGGCATTCCAGAAATCCTGGCCCCGACAATTCGTCCGCATTCGCTCCGGCTCCTAGAAGACTCATATAAAGGCTATTCGCGTAGCAATACGCTCCATTACCCACGTAAGGTAGCATCATAGCTCATTTCTCCTTATTGCATTCCCAGACACGTTCTTAGCACGTTAAAGTTATCGCTTCTCAACCGGGAACTGTACTTCCGTGACATACTTCGACTGGTCGCCACCGCGCTCATATTCAAGTTTTAGCTCGCGATTGGGACCGCTAATGGAATAGTTATTGGCCTCAATCCACTTGAGGACGGCGTTGTAGGCTTGACCTAGAGTACTGAAACTGCCATGATGAATCACCGAGGCCATCGTTTCGACGGCGGGTAGCTCGTGTACTTTCACCTGCTCACCATCATTCAGTGAGCCTTCAAAGGGCATACACGCCCCGACATTGACATCGTGTTCACGCATCTCGGCATCATAGTAGAGCGTAATGCTAGGATCAATGGCGGTCGCTCCATGTTGACCGACATATGCCCCCACCTCATCAAAGAGGGAATCTAAGGTCGGACCTATCTGTTGCATACTTGGGGCGATACCGCGTGCCTCCGCAACTTTAAGCGGTGCGACTTTCTTGAGAATCACGTCATATGTTGGCATAGTAGCCTCCTGTTCAAATGCTTGTAGCCACGCTTCTATCCGTGTCAGCCGAGCCTGTCCTTCGACGAGTTGCTGGTGCAATTCGACCTGTTTGAGTCGCAACATTCCTCGTATCTGGTCGGGGGTTGGCTCTCTGTCCAGCAGGAGAGCGATCTGCTCCAGCGATAATCCCATGTCTTTCATCGCCAGTATGCGATTCAGACGCGTAAGCTGGCTTGCCGAATAGTAGCGATAGCCTGTAAACTCATCAACCCGCTCAGGTTTTAGCAAACCGAGTTCATCGTAGTAGCGCAAGGCTTTGACTGATACCAAGCTGAGCTTAGAAAAGTCACCGATTCTGAACACAATTACATCTCCTCAGCAGGTTGATTACTTTCTCTGTACATCATTTAGGTTTTGTCAGAAGGCCCTCTGTCTACTTGTAGAATACTCTATCCAGTTAGGGGAGAGTCAAGGGGTGAGAACAGATGTTTACTTTATTCTTTCCTTGCTCTCTGCTGCAACTCATACAACTTGCTAATGGCTTCGATAGGGGTCAGTTCATCAATCGCTAACGCCTTGATTTCTTCGACGAGGGGGTTGGGTTCGGAGGCGAAGAGGGTCATTTGCCATGCGGTGGGCATGGTGAGGTCGCGCATAGCTTTGCGGCGCGTTTTGGCCTCGCCTTTGCTCTCTAGCTCCTCCAATATTTCTTCGGCGCGATGAATGACGGGACGGGGAATGCCTGCGAGTTGGGCCACGTGTACGCCATAGCTTCTGTCGGCACCGCCAGGAACGATTTTTCGTAAAAAGACGATGTTGCCACCTTCCTCGGTGACGGCGACGTTGAGGCAATGAACTCTTGGTAGCAGTTGTGCGATCTCGACGAGTTCGTGATAGTGCGTGGCGAAGAGAGTACGCGCTCCACTACGTTTGTTGTTGTGCAGGTACTCGACGATGGCGCGTGCGATGGCGAGTCCGTCGTAGGTGCTGGTGCCACGCCCGATTTCGTCGAGAATAATAAGGCTACGAGGCGTGGCGTGATGGAGAATATTCGCGGTTTCGACCATCTCGACCATGAAGGTACTTTGTCCTGTTGCCAGATCATCCTGGGCACCGATACGTGTGAAGATACGATCCACAATGCCGATTGAGGCGGTTTCTGCTGGTACATAGCTGCCCACTTGCGCCATCAAGGTGATGAGCGCAACCTGACGTAAATAGGTTGACTTACCCGCCATATTCGGTCCTGTGATAATACCAATCTGCGTGGTGCTATTGGAGATATTGGTGTCATTGGGGATAAAGGGTGTATCCGCCTGTGCCTGCTCCACAACAGGGTGGCGACCCGCGACGATATGAATGGTATCGCCATCGTTGAGGTGAGGCCGACAATAGTTGTTGTGTGCGGCAATCTCTGCAAGACTCAGGTAGACATCTATTTCTGCCAGAGCGTGGGCGGTATCGAGAATACGTTCGGATGCGTGAACGGCGATGTCGGCGCGTAGCTGTACGAAAAACTCGTTTTCCATTTTGTTAATGCGGTCCTGTGCGTTTAGGACGAGCGTTTCGTACTCTTTCAAGTCCGAGGTGATATAGCGTTCACAGTTTGAGAGTGTCTGGCGGCGTACATATTCCGTCGGGACACGATTGAGGTTAGAGCTAGAAACTTCGATGAAGTAGCCTGTTGCCTTGTTGTAGCTCACCTTCAGGTTGTTGATGCCCGTGCGCCTGCGTTCACGCTGCTCCATATCCGCAATCCACTTGCGCCCATTCTGTGAAGCGTCGCGTATCTGGTCAAGCTCGGCACTGAAGCCTTTGCGAAGAATACCGCCTTCGACAAGGCTCAGCGGTGGCTCTTCGACAATAGCACGTTCAATCAGTTCGATAATATCTTTGTTGTCGCTGAGACGTTGTACGAGGCGTTCAAGAGCAGGTCTTTGTATGCCACTTGTGAGATAGGCGTGTATCTCAGAGGCGGAACGTAGGCCATTCGCGAGGGCTACAAGGTCGCGTGGCGTGGCGATACGTTGTAGCACACGGTTAATCAAGCGTTCGACATCACCTGCTTTCTTCAAAGACTCGCCAAGTCGTGCCTGTAAAAGGGTGTCACCGAGCAGTTCCGCGATGGTGTCTTGACGTAACTCCAACTGCACGATATCCAGCAGTGGTTGCCCAATCCAGCGACGGAGAAGGCGACCCCCCATAGGACTACGGGTGCGGTCAAGGACCCATAACAGAGAGCCTTTGACGGAGCCACTGCGCCCACTCTCAAAAAGCTCAAGGTTACGGCGCGTATGCGGATCGAGCGTCATAAAGCCATTTGTTGAGTAGGTTTCAAGGGCAACGAGTTGTTGCAGAAGTCCCTTTTGTGTCTCTTGCACATAGGCAAGAATGGCTCCAGCGGCACGAATGGCGAGTGGTAAATGGGCACAACCGAAGGCTTCTAGCGATGCGATATTGAATTGTGTCAGCAGGCGGTGACGTGCGTCATCTTCCGAGAAATAGCGAGAGTCATAGGGTGTGACATGCCCGGCGTGACCCGTCAAGAGCTTTGTGAGCGGCGCAATATCGTCTTCTTCGTCCTCCTCAATTTCGGGTATTTCTGCATTGGCGTTTCCATTGCTTCCCAGCTTGGTGACTTGCTTTTCGTTCATCACTGCCGCAAGCCAGCGACGTTTGCGGCTCCCTTGCCGACTATAGTGTGCCTCGATAATGACCTCGGCTGGAGCGACACGCGCGATTTCTTGTTGAATGGCAAGCTCTGGTTCCGGCGTGTTGAATTGTGTCACAGCAAATTCGCCTGTGGTAATGTCGATGTAGGCGACACCGATGGCATCGCGTCCAACGACGACGCTGGCGAGAAAATTGTTACGTTTGGCTGCAAGCATAGTTGGGTCGATGATGGTGCCGGGGGTGACGATGCGGAGTACTGCGCGGTCCACAAGTCCCTTCGAGAGTGCTGGGTCGCTGATCTGCTCACATACAGCGACGCGATACCCCTTGCTGACGAGACGCGCAATGTAGCCATCGGCGGCGTGATGAGGTATCCCTGCCATCGGCGATTTTTCGCCACGTCCAAAATCGCGGCGCGTCAAGGCGATCTCTAGTTCGCGAGCAACGATCTCGGCATCCTCGTCGAACATCTCGTAGAAGTCACCCATGCGAAAGAAGAGAATCGCATCAGGGTTCTGTTGCTTCATCTGTAAATATTGTGTGCGTACCGGACTGTGAACAGGATTTGCTTTTGCGTAGTCTTCAAATAACACCTTGCTGGCCTCCAACTAGAACGTGCGTACAGTATAGTATTATTCTCTTACGGCGTCAATTTGTTGGTATGTTGGATGTTATAGTGTGTTATAGTACGTACTACAACTAAGAAATGCTCAGCATACGCGCATAATATGCTGACAAGATGGTATTATTCGTGAGGTGAGGAGAATCTTATGTTTTATGTAATACTGCTTCTGTTTGCGCTTGTGGGGAGCGCGTTAGTGGTGCTGACGATAGAGAATTTGACGACACCAGTACAATTTATGGTGTTTACCTGGCAATCGCCACATATAGCATTAGGCTTAGTGGTGCTGCTCGCATTTATTCTGGGGGCATTGCTGCTCTACGTAGTATCTGTCCTCTCGGCCTTACGCGATGGAGGCGAGAAACGGCGACTGCGAAAACGTGTCAGCGCACTTGAACAACAACTAGCTGCAATAACACCCGTAACATCACAGCCTGTCATGCAAAACCAAACGCAGAATGTTCCCCTGCCGATGCCGGGCGTAATAACGCCGCCACAGCAGTAACAGATAAGCGGACTACGTTTGCCAGACCTTTGCCATAATGCGTGACACCAGTCCGTGTTTTGGCGACTTTTGTTGTTTATTTGTGAGTAGCATCTGTTCTTCTGGCTGTTGTAGTAGCCCTTCCACTGGTGTTACGGTAGTGGTACTTGCCATCGCATAGCTAAGACGAGAGGGAGTGACTATTACAGGCTGGCTATTGCTCTCTGTAAGAACATTTTCAATACTATTTTTCGCTGTACCATAGCTGAGTAAAGCAGGAATAAGTATGCTCGATATTTTTACAGTTTCGTCGTCGCTCATGAGTTTTTCGAGCAGCAAGGACTCAGTTGCGTCGTTAGTCATTTCCTCCTGTGTAGCCACTTCATGATGCTGTTGTTCGGCTGCTACTGCCTCTGTCCCATTCATCGAATCGAGCCAGTCGTAGGCACCTTCCAATGCGAGTTTGCACCATTCGGTGTAGTTGTCGTGGATGAAGTCGAGCCGTTCACACTGTTCAAGCTGTTGTAATGTATGGTCGAGCCATGTATCGCCACGTTCTAACATGGCGTCGAGCAAATCAACATCATCGACGCCATAGGATTGTAAACGGGTCAAGGTGGCTAGCGCGATGGGCGAGGGTTGTGCGTTTTGCATCAGTATAGTGTTGTTGACAATATGTTGTTCGACAACGGCGATTTGTTCTTGCAATACTGTCGCGTGTTGCTGCTGTTGCCAATGGTGGTAGTGCTGATAGAAAGCCTCGACGTGTTGTGGCTCTAATTGAGAGAAGAGAAGATGCATCTGTTCAACGCTCTCTGGCGTAGCAGATATGTTATTCGTATTGCCTGTATTGCCTGTCACGCTCATTGTTTTGTACCCTCTTCTGGCGTAGCGGTTTGATGTCCATTGCTGTTCGGGACTTGCGGTGTTTCGTCCTCCTGGCGTCCCCAGCGTTCTAGCCAGCGTTGTACGAGGCGATTGGTGCGAATGTTTTGTTCATCGAGTCCATTTCCCGGAGCTGATAGAGCTGCTTTCCGTAACCACCAGGGAAGGGCAACTTGTGGCTCGGTTTGCTGCTGCCCACTAAGGGGCGTACCTGCCTCTGCTACATATGATTGATGTGGAATTGGTGGCAGTGGAGCGTAGCTGTTGGTTGATTGTTTGGGTAAGGGAGGCTCTTGAACAGGATTTGTGAAGAGTGGTTCAAGATTGGGCAGACGGCTACGTTCAAACAACGCCTGTGAAAGCATTTCTGGCTGTTGAACATGGCTGTTTTCGAGATGGTATTCAACAGGGAAGGTAGGAGCGGACGCTTTTGCATACAAAAGTAACGCCTGCAACACATAATTATTGTCGTCGAGCGGAGGAACATCCAACTGATTTTGCTCATGTATTCGCAGCAACTCTGTCGAGAGATGTGCTTTCAGTGTATGTAGTTGCTGGTTAACCTGTCGGTAGTGCAACCATTGTCGGTATTGACCCATATGTCTTCCTACATTTCAGTGCAAAGCTGTTATCAATATATACTAATATTATTGGTGCAGTATAGCATTCCTCTGCAAAGCAGACAAGCCAGACAGCGATGTATGTGTATTAGAATATATTGTGCATCCCTCCCTTGCCTTATGCCGTACCATCGCGCTCAACCGCCGTATTATACGAGATACGCAGCAATATCCCAACGATGATGTAGTTGGCGATGATCGAACTACCACCGTAACTCAGGAATGGTAGCGGAATACCTGTTAATGGCAAGAACTTCATATTGCCTGCAATAATAATAAACGTTTGTATCGCGAAGATTGAGGTAAGTCCCGCGGCAAGTAATTGGTTGAATGTATCTGTTGCCTCGATTGCAATACGAAAGCCACGATAGATGATGAGCAGGTAAATCGCAATAATGGCGAAAAGGACCGCCAAGCCAAACTCTTCACCTAGTGCGGTAAAGATCATATCGGATTGAACGACTGGTACAAAATACTTCCCAGCGGGATGCCCTAGCCCCAGCCCCGCTCCTAGGATACCGCCGCTAGAAAGTGCGATGAGTCCTTGTAAAATCTGAAGCCCACCATTACTCGCGAAATAATTATCTTTCGCTGTCCAATTCTGCCAATCTACAACGTTAAAACCAACCACTGCGAAACGGGCGCGAACGTAACTGAAGAGAGTATAGCCAATAAATCCAAGCACAACGAAGATCAACAAACTGGTTATAATGTAAGAGATTTTCCCGCTACCCAGGTAAAGCATAGCAAGAAACAGACCGTAGATCAGCAATGCAAGGCCGAGTTCACGCACGAAGAGGAAAAGCAGTAAGGCAATACCAAGCATTAAAGCTAGCGGCCCTATCTGCTTCAAAGGTGGCAGGCGGAATGGCCCGAATTTCAAACTGCCCTCGGCGAGAATATCACGATTTTCGCTCAGGTATGCCGCAAAGAAAATGACAATACAGATTTTCAGCAATTCCGATGGCTGTAAGTTTAGAGGGCCAAGATTTAACTGATCGTGTGTTGGTGCGTCCAAGTTGCGAAAGCCAACGCGAAAAGTATTGACGAGCGTTATGCACACAAGCACAATGCCGAAAAAGGCCGAGGTGTACTTGTAGCGTGCCAACAGGTTGATGTTGCGTAATACGAAAAGTGTTATCAAGCAAATAGCAATACCAAGCAGAACCCAGACAAGTTGACGCGATCCCAATGCCGGGTCTGGGAAAGGACTAAGGTCTGGACCGAGGCGTGTTGCCATCAAGATGCCGATGCCGCTCAGTAGTCCAACAAGTGGCAGAAGTATTTGATCTGCCTTGCGAAAAAAAATGCTCATGATGATATTCGCAATTACCAATGCTACAATAAGGCCGAGCGCGGGAATGAGACCCTGGACCGTTGGAAGATTTCTCGTACTGAGCGATGATGTTTGGTCTTTGTTTGCAAGAAGCAACTGTGACATCTCCAGAATGAGAATCAGGAAGGGAATGATAAAGAGTCCTAATTCTGTCCAACGATAGCGTCGAAAAACGCCAGGGGATTGACTTGCCATCTATAAAAACCTCTCGAATCTAGTGAAACAGTGGGACAGTGGGCATGTATTATTGTGTCAGTTTGAACTGGATATAGCCAACGCGCACAATATCTCCTATTTTTGCAGCAAGCGCATTATACGCGGGCTGATTGTTCACAAACGTTCCGTTGACGCTCCCTGCATCCTGCACAAACCATTGTCCATTGCGATACCACAGGCGCGAATGTTCGGAAGAAATGAAGTTATCGGGCAGTTGAATCGTATTTGTAGGACCGCGTCCAATATTTGTTTGTGACTCAAGGTTGAAACTTGTTCCTGGTGAGATGCTACTGGGACCACTGTCTACAACGACAAGATGACCAAGAACCTGTGCTACTCGACCTCTACCATCGGCACTCACGGCTGCCGTTTTGCGTAGATCGCGTGTGATAGCAATGACCACCTGCATAAGAAAGAGATAGAGCAGAACGATCAATAAGAGTCGCAATATCAATAAGAAAGAGTCTAAGGGCATAATACAGAATACTCCAAATGAATTTAACCAAGTATCTATTTATATATACGTTGGTGAAACAGTTCTGTTTCTGTTTTGCTTTCAGATAGGTATAAAGTTGAACATGTCCTAGTATACATCAGAATGAGCGTTTGTAAAACAACCTCTAGGACTATTTTTTGCTATGTCGCTTTTTATAGTTCTTTAGAGCTTGGACATAGTTTTTAGTAAATGTGTTGCTCATTTCTGCAATCTTTACCATGTTGGTCAAAGATATCTGGCAACGTCAGCAACGATGACAAATGAAAGTCAATTCTTTTCGGGGAGAAAGGTACGAGCAAGAGCAGATCACTACGCCCGATTACACAAACGACTTCAGCACAAAGGCACTCGTTCTGCAAAGAGACGAATGATTGCTCTAAGCAGACGAGAGAGACGGTTTAAGCTGAATACAAATCACATTATCGCAAAAACGATTGTTAAAGCACACCCATACACTTTGATTGGATTAGAGAACTTGACAGGCATACGAGAACGCACGAAACGCCGCAAATACAGGCGCAAAGGGAAACAACTCCTACCCTTGACCACAAAACAACGTCGTGCTAATCGGCATGCCTCAAATTGGGCATTTGCAGAACTACATAAAATAATAGCTTATAAAGCGTGTCTAGCAGGTTCTCAAGCAGTCAAAGTAGATGCTGATTATACAAGCAAGGCATGTCCAATGTGTGGCTATACGGATAAGCGTAACCGACCCGATCACGGACTACGATTTGTATGTCAGAACGATGTATGTCAATACTATATTCGTACTGATCGTCGCTACACCTTACACGCTGACCTTATTGGTGCGCGAAACATCGCTATGCGAACGCTCTGTGTCTGGCATGACTGGATACAGACGGGGCATCTTTCACTTGCCCCTGATGTGTCGGACCGTGAAGCCAAAGCTGCACGCCTTACGAGGTATGCGGAATTGCGGTGGAGTCCTGATACAAGTCTTCTCCTTTAAGGATGGGACAATTGAAAGTAGAAATCGTAGCTCCCAATGGTGAAGCGATCACCGTTGCGTAGCGTGTGTTGACGCATTCCAGGCGTCCCATTGATGGTTATACCGTTGGTACTACCAAGATCAAAGATGGCAAATTGTCCATCGGGTTGATATTTTATTTGTGCGTGATAACGTGAAACGCGCTTGTCTTCGACGATAATATCATTGCTCAGTTGGCGACCAATATTGATAATAGGCTTTTCAATGCGATATGTTTGTTGCCCTGCTTGCGGCAAACGAATAACCAGTTGCGCTGGTGGTACATTGATTAATGGTGCTGGCGGTACTGCTGGCATGTTGGGATTGCTCATCGCACTAGGATAAGGAGTTTGTGCGGGATAGCGTGGTGATGACGCACCCATAGTATCGATCCCCGGTAATGGTTGTCCCTGTGGTAATTGTGCGCGTATTTGTGCCAACTGCTCTGCGCTGAGTGCCTGTGTTGCCATCACCTCATTAGGATTGCCGCTCTGACGGTCTGCTAACTCTGTCTCAATACGCACTATACCTGCACGAAGCGAACTATCAGAATGAAGCCGCAAGACTGGTACAGTACGCAACGTATAATGGCGGTGGCGTGCAAACTCGACAAGATTGTTTTGCCAATCGCGCACGAACATATTCTGACTTGGTGCTAGCTGCTGGTGATCTTTAATGCTGAGATAGATGTCATATACATTTGGTGCCAGACGACGACCTTCTCCCTGTAAGCGCGTGTTGTCTTCCATCGCGCGTTCAAGTTTACGCTCGATCTCGACAGGTTCGACGCGTGAGGGGAAGAGCCAGGCAAACGGGCCTTCAACTACACGCTGTATAAATGCTTCAAATTTTGAAAGTGGGTTCTGGCGAGCCAATTGCTCACCCTCCTAGTTTTGTAGTCTCTGACGCGCTTGTTGGGCATCAGAGGATATTTGAGCTTTCAACGCTTCAATGCCTGCAAAACGTTGTTCACCTCGTAAACGAGCGATAAAACTCACTATGAGACGTTTTCCATAGAGATTCAGGTCGGCATCGAATAAGTGTACCTCTATTCTACGTTCCGTTCCATTAAACGTTGGACGAATGCCAATATTGGCTACACCATTGTAGACGTTGGAGGCTACATGTAGGTCACTCTCTACGGTATCCTCTGTCTCTTGAATACGGACGCGCACGGCATAGACGCCATCGGCTGGCACCAGTCTATGGGCTTCTGGTATCAAATTTGCGGTTGGAAAGCCGAGCAAGCGTCCACGTTCATCGCCGTGTTGCACAATTCCGCTAATCAACGCTGGATGCCCCAATAGTACGTTCGCCTCTTCTATCTTCCCCTCACCGACCAGTGCGCGAATACGGGTGCTACTGATACGTATCTGTGCGTCCTCTTCCAAAGGGAGCGCACGAATTTCGATGTGATGTTCGCGGCCATACTGCTCAAGGAACGTCGTATCACCCATACGGTTACGGCCCAGGCTGAAATTTGCTCCCACGATAAGTCCTTTGATACGAAAACGCGCGCATAAGCTATCCATAAATTCGGTCGCACTCATCGCGACTACGGCAGGTGTGAAGTGAATCACGATGCTTTCGTCGATATGACTATACTGTCTGGCAAGGGCTAATTTCTCTGCCGTAGTTGTCAGGACGCGCACGTCGATATCTGGTCGCACCACCATGAGCGTATGTGGCTCAAACGTGACAAGCACTGGTATCGCTCTCAGTGTATCTGCCATTACGTGTAACTCATGCATGAGATGCTGATGTCCCCTATGTATACCATCAAAATTACCAATCGTGATTGCGATAGGGTGTTGCTGCTGTTCTGGTGTCAGGGTTGTCGTAAATTCCATGTTTTATGTGGGTCGTTCCTTTTGGTGATGTTTTGGGTGCAGGTTGCCCGTTCTTCTGCTCTTTGGCCCTATCTTACCACAGGTACTAAGTGCTAGCAATATTGCTAGTAAACACCTTCCTGGGTTGCCACATATGTTGCTCATCATTCCATGTCGCAATAGCGAGGAATTGCCCCTGTGTATCATACACACGTGCCAGTGCTGCTGGCGGCTCATTGTAAGAGAAGGCGTTGCCGTGGAGGACTTGTGCTACCGTTGCCGCGTCGAGATGGAGTGCGGGATAGTGTTGTAAAACAGCATCGGCAGATGTAAGTAGCTGAGCGATAGTATCTTGCTCAACTGCCTCCGCGACCTGTGCTAATGTGAAGCTTTTGGGGAGTGTAAATGGTCCGCTACGGGTCCGTACCAGCGCGGAGAGGTGTGCCCCGACGCCAAGTTGTTCGCCCAGATCATAGGCAAGTGAGCGAATGTAGGTGCCTTTGCTACAGTCTACCGCCAGCGTTAAACGTGGTGACTGCCAATCGAGTAGAGAGAGCGTATAAATTTCGATAGGACGAGCCGCCAGCGTAATCTCTTCACCTGCACGCATACGTTTATAGGCAGGTTGCCCTTGCAGTT
>JAABVA010002098.1_pt1 | contig 20303 bp, 23 predicted proteins | sample 5560331 | NCBI WGS metagenome assembly JAABVA01 (sample SAMN12812661, study PRJNA571458) | rock metagenome | isolation source: Antarctica rocks | place: Antarctica: Victoria Land, Mt New Zealand sud | collected 2016-01-07 | reverse complement strand
CTATCACGCTCGAAAAGTCGATAGCGGTGATCAGATGAACTGTTCGCACCACCGACGAGCCCGCGAATACCGAAGCGATCTTTCCCGATACCCGGTGGCGTAGGCCGGACGAGGCCGCGAGGACCACCGCCACCCCGATCAATCCGGCAGCGGCGATGGCACTGATACTGCTACATTCGATCAATCGAATATTCGTAATCGTCGGGATGGAGCATGGATATTCGGGAACGCCAACTCTTCGCGCGGCAGGCCCACCTCTGCCAGGTGCTCACCGATCCCTCCCGTTTAGCGTTGATCCATTTGATCGGCGCGGGTGAGCGGACGGTCGGCGAGCTGGTCGCCGCCACGGGCTTGCGGCAGGACAAGGTTTCCCAACATCTGGCGATCCTCCGCCAACGCGGCGTCGTCATCACCCGGCGCGATGGCACCGCGATCCACTATACCTTGGCCCACCCCGCGATCCTGGAGGCGTGCGCCATCATGCGGGGCCTCCTGATGCGGCAACTGGAGGCGGCGAGCGAACTTATTGAGCGGGCGACTCGATGACCGATACGCTCGCGCGGGCGGGCGAATGGAGGAGGCGTGACGTGGGATTCGGGGCGTTCAGGGCGGGATGGTTCGGGCGGGCGATGCGCGGCGCGGCGGGTTTGGCGCTGATCGGGATCGGCCTCTTCCGCGTCAATGGGGGCCGGGGCATCGCGATCGCGGTCGTCGGGCTGGTACTCCTCCTGGCGGGGACGTTCAACGTCTGCGTCCTCGCGCCCCTCCTGCACGTCCCGTTCAAGGGCGCGGCGGTGCGCACGCCGACGGTGGCCTCGCCCGCTGCGGACGACTAAGCTCATCCCCTTTCCGACGGGATCGGAGAGTACGCACGTCTGGTATTTCGTGATGACCGCACCGTGAAGGAGACCGCCGTGGCAAGAACGAGAGGGGATATGCGAACCGTCCGCACGACGGGCAACGCGACACACGCGATCGATCCGGGGCGCTCCTTGCTCTCGAGGGTGCTCTTCGGCATCGGGCTCGCCGGCTTCATCGACGAGACCATCTTTCATCAGTTGCTCCACTGGCACCATTTCTACGACAAGTCCACGCCCGCCGTTGGCCTCGTCTCCGATGGCCTCTTCCACGCCTTCGGCTTTTTCTGCATCGTCGGCGGCCTCTTCCTCCTCGCGGACTTGCGACGCCGCGCGGCGTACCAGAACTTGCGCTGGTGGGCGGGACTCTGCTTCGGCCTCGGCGGCTTCCAACTCTACGACGGTACGATCCAGCACAAGCTCATGGGCCTGCACCAGATCCGCTACGGCGTCACGATTTGGCCGTACGACCTGACGTGGAATGTCATCGCGGTGATCGCCCTGATTATCGGCGTCGTGCTGTTCGTGCGCTCCAATCGGAGCAATCAACCGCTCGCATCCTCCCGCTGATGACGCGAATCGGGCACCCCCTCGTCTCTGATCCGCTCGTCGCGTCGCTGCTCTGCGGGATCGCCGCCGCGTATGTGCTCGCCGTCGCGCAACTCTCCGGGCGCGGCGTGCGCTGGCCTTTGCTGCGGGCGGTGGCGTTTCTCGCCGGCGTGCTGGCGGTCGCCGTCGCGCTGGCCTCCCCCCTTGCGGTCGAGGACGACCGCTTCCCGATCCATGTCATCCAGCACCTGCTCCTTGGCATGGTCGCGCCGCTCCTGCTCGTCCTGTCGGCCCCCATGACGCTCCTGCTCCGGACGTTGCCTCGTCCACAGCGGCAACGGGTGGCGCGGCTCCTGCACACCCGTCCTGTCCACTGGCTCTCCCACCCGGTACTCGGGGCGGCGCTCTCGGTCGGCGCGATGTATGCACTCTATCTCACGCCGCTCTACGCGCAAACGCTGCGCCATCCGGCGCTGCACCTGCTGATGCATGCGCATTTCCTGCTCGCCGGGTATCTCTTCTCCTGGTCATTGGTCGGGCTCGACCCGATCCCGCACCGGGCCTCGTTCGCGACCCGCGCCGTGGTGCTCGTGCTGGCGCTCGGCGCGCACGGCACGCTTGCCAAGCTCCTCTATGCCGCCGGGCCATCGGTTGCCGGGCTGGACGCCGCGAGGAGCCTCGGTGACTGGCGTCTCGGTGCGCAGCTCATGTGGTACGGCGGGGACGTTGTTGATATCGCGCTCGTCTTCGTCTTCTTCTTCCAGTGGTACGCGGCGGGCGGGCGCCGCCTCGCCCGCGCAACGCAGCCTCATCCTTCGGCTGATCCCGCCCCGTCCTGAACTCCCCGCCCTTGGTGAGACTGACAGATCGCGCTCCCGACGCGAGAAAGCGCTGAAGGGCGACGGCAGCACCGGCACAGACCGTGCCTGGCAAGCAGAGAAATACACATCGCGATCAGCGTGGTTGACCGCACCTTCATATCGGTCTTTCTCGCCTTCGGTTGAGCGTTTGCGCTTGGGTCTGACGCGCGGGCCATTGAGGGTCGCTCGCAGCTGACCGACTTCGTCCGTATTGGTGACCACGATTTCCCGTACGACGAGGGAAGTCGGCGAGCGGCAGTCAACCTTCTTGCCGTTGGGAGAGCCAGTTGTCGTCGCGGGGGTCCCGTCGATGCCGATGCGGGGTATGTAAGGGCCCGATCACCGTCGGCGCGTGGGCGCACCTTTCTGCTGTGCGATCTGCCGCGCATCTGCGTCAGAGATCGCTCGAGTTGATCCATCGCGCGACGATGTAGAGCACGGGGATGACGTCGAAGAGCTCGGGTAGCACGCCCACGATCAGCCCCGCCACTTGTTGGTCCGTGCGTCCACTCACGCCCCACGTCACTGACCGCTCCGCGTAGCGCGGGTACCACGGGCCCGCCGTGCCGAAGAAGACCCCCACCAGCGAGGCGCCGATGTCGCAGATCAGCACGCGCGCGTAGCCCATCGTCGGGCGAGCGAGCGGGTGACGGATCATCCACCAGAAAAGCATTCCGGCCATCAGGAAGCTCACTTGTTCGAGGAGATGCAACACTTCGTGCGTCAGCGTCGCCTGCTGGAGGGCGGGGATGTGCCAGATGAGCAGCGCGCCGACATCGAGGAACCCGATGACGGTCGGCCGGGTGATGAAGGCGACAAGTGCACCGATGGCGCGCGAGCGACCCCACCATCGCCGGAAGCAACGTACCCATGCAGGTGGCAACGCCCATCGCATCGTCGCGACCGGCCTGCCGAGGACGAGGAGGAGTGCCACCGGGACGGTGAGGAGCATGTATTGGAGCATGTGCACCCACAGGAGCGCCAGTGTCAGCCGATCCAGCGGCGAGACCAGCGTCGCGAGCAGGAGCAGGATGCCACCGAGGAAGGCGATCGCCTGCCAGACGCGGGCTGCCCGCGCCACGCCCTGGCGATGCCAGAGCCGCGCGAATCCACGGAGATAGAGGACGGTGGGGAGCGCGATGAGGAAAAGGAGGGCTGGATCGAGGTTCCAGTGTGTCCAGAGATTCGCGGGGAGCGGGAATGTCATACCGTCCTCCACTACGCGCGGCGCGGCGGGCCGGGCGACTGAATCAGCAGGAACGGTCCCGGTGCACGCACCAGCATTGGCACGGGTAATGCAGGGCAAAGAGCGTGGCACATGCCATGACAACAAAGGAGTCCTTCATGCCACAACGCCCCTCCACACCAGAGAAGTCACCGCAGACCGATGACCACGATCTGCTCACGCCCGATCTCCCCAACGTAATGAAGCCGATCCAGACGATCGTCTGGGTCTTCCTTGCCACGGGCGTGATTGGTCTCATCTGCGCTTTTGTGTTCGTTGCGTTTCGCTGAACGCTCCCGCATTGTTGATGCCACGGTATCGCCCCCATAACCCGGACACCGCAGACGACGGCACCGCCACGTTGTGACCGGAACATTGGGGCGGATACGCCGCCGGTCTCGCCTCGTCGCTGACTGATGGCACTTTCCATGCCGTGCAGCCAGCACCATTTGCATCGCTCGCGTAGGGAGATTCGCAAGATGTCGTCATCTACCACGGTGTCCCGACACATAGTGCTCGTCTGCATCCTGATCGGACTGCTGTCGCTTGTCGCGTGTAGTCGGTCAAAGGCAACGGGAACCGTCGCGCACTCGGGCGCGGCCATAACCGGCGGGCAGGCGACCGTTCCACCGGCAACGACTGGTGCGAGTACACAAGCCGTTTCACCGGTCCCTGGTGCGGCGAGCGCAGCCGCGCCCACCGTCGCTGCACTCGAGACCAGTGCAGCGAACACCGGGGGCGGTGCCGCGACGACGGTCGGGACAGCGATCGTCAATGTCAATACTGTTGTGGCAGAGCGAACGGCCACGGGTGGGAGTCCGACGGGAGCAACGGCGGTGAGTTCGGGGTGTGCAACTGCGACCGCAGTCGCACGCGTCACGGTCACGATTACTGGTCCGACACCGACAGCGACGCGCACACCGAGCGCCTCGACAACCGCGACTGCGACACCGGTCTGCTAGGCCTCCGCACAGGAGGAGGAAGCGGAGGGACAGATCGAAATGCCAATACGAACGCCAGGGTCTCAAGGGTCGCTGGGCACGTTCACGGCACGAGTGTAATTGTCGCCGCACGGCATCGCAATCGGCCCCCAGTTCACTCGTGCGACCGATGGCCGATGATGAATGGAGCGTCGGTCGGGGACGTACTGCCGCCGCTATGGATCAAGAGCACGCCGCACCCGGTCGGCCAGGACCTGATCCCGCATCGGCACCTCGCGCGCCAGCGCGGCGAGCTGGGCGCGCACGGCAAGGAGCGCGGCATAAATCGGCGGGCAGTTCGGGCAGTCCCGCAGATGTTCCTCCAGCAATGCGGCGGTGGCCGCATCAAGGTCGCCGTTGATGTAGTCGGATACCATCGTGCGGGCGTGATCGCAGCGCATCGTCATCCCGCATCCTCACTTTCTACGCGTACCGGCTCCGGTCGCCCGGCCAACCGGTCAACCAGCAACATGCGCCCCCGACGCAGGCGGGATTTGGCCGTCGGGAGCGGAACATGCGTCAGCGCGGCCACCTCAGCCATCGTGAATCCCTCCATGTCGTGCAGGAGCACCGCCTCCCGATAGAGAAGGGGGATGCTGACGAGCGCCGCCTCCAATGCCTCACGCTCCTCCGCCGCCGCGACGACCTGTTCCGCATCAACGGTATAGCGCGCGTCGAGGAAGCGCGCTTCGGTCTCCCACACCAGGCGCCGCTCCTCCTGCCGCATCTGCAATGCGACGGCATCGCGGCAGACGTTGAGCGCGATCCGATAGAGCCATGTGCCGAACGTCGCCTCCCCACGGAAGCCGCCAAGCGCCCGATGGGCGCGCAGGAATGCGTCCTGCACTGCGTCCTCCGCGTCCTCCGTACTCACGAGCAGACGTCGCGCGAGACCGGGCAGTCGCGGCGCGTGGCGCGCGACGAGCAGGGCGTAGGCGTCATGATCGCCCGCCTGGGCAGCAACCACGAGGGCGAGATCGTTACGACCGGTGGGGTTCGCTGCGCCGTCATCCATCATTCCTTGTTAGACCGCGTTTTCGCCGGAAAGGATGCAACATGCCATTTCCACTCGATCCGTGCATCCTTTCGTCCGCCGGGCGGGTCTAATCGGAGAGGAGACAGGCATTGCACGCGATCTGTCGCGGAAAGGATGGCCAATCATGGGTTTCGCATCGTTCATGGCTAGTGGATTCGGTCGGGGTTTGCGCATCGTCGTCGGTCTCGTGCTGCTCGCGGTCGGGTTACTCGTCGTCAAAGGCGTCTGGGGCGTCCTGATCGCGGTCGTCGCGCTCGTCCCCTTGCTCGCCGGCATCTTCGATGTCTGCGTCTTCGCGCCGCTCTTTCGCGCGCCGTTCAAGGGCAGGGAGGTCCGTGACCGTCGCGGTCGGATCACCTCCTGACCCCCGCAGCGAAGGCTCGAAGACGGGACCGTCCACGCCATTGTGGGCGACCCGTCTCCGTGCCGCCCGTCTCGCACGCACGATGGACGCTTGACGGATTCTTGTTATGATGATATAACAAGACAGCAATCTCCGCCACCGCCCTGAGGTGTCTATGCTCGATCTTGGGACCTCGCCGCTGTATCACCAAGTTGCGCAACGACTACAGAAGCAAATCGCGCAGGGTATCTACCCGCCGGGGAGCCGCCTCCCCTCGGAAGCGTCTCTATGCACACAGTTCGCGGTTAGCCGGATCACCGTGCGCGCGGCGCTCGAACAGCTCGCTGCCGTAGCGCTGGTGCGTCGGGTACGCGGCAAGGGGACCTTCGTCGCTCCTACACCGGTCGAACACGAACTGATTCGCCTGACCGACTTCGTCGAGGACATGACCGCCGCCGGGCTGCATGCCACATCTCGCGTGACACTGATGTGCGAGGAACCAGCCTCTGAGATGGTCGCCGCGCTGCTGGGGCTGGCACCGGGCATGACGATCGTGCGACTCGACCGCTTGCGACTCGGCGACGACCAACCCATCGCCTTCGACACGACGTATCTGCCGGCGCGCTATGGCAAGCTCCTCGATACGGACCGGCTGACGCGGGAGACGATCTATCACCTCCTGGAGAGCCGGTACGGCATCGCGGTCACCTCCGGCACGTTCCTGATCGAGTCGGCCGAGGCCTCCCGCGACCTCGCGCGGCACCTGCAGGTCAAGCCGGGCGCGGCGCTGCTCGTCGTCCGCCGCACATCGTACACCGCAGACGGGGACACGGTCTATTACCAGACGCGCTCGTACCGCGCGGACCGGGTGCGCTTCCGGTTGGGCCTGACACGCGGGCCGTTGGGTGGGCGGACGCAGTTGACCGAGTTCGTCCCTATCTTCGCGTCGCCGGGGCCGTCATGATGGTCGGCGGGATGGGACGCTTGGGAGGAAGCCGGATTGCCGACAGGACAGGAAAAGGCATCAACGGAGGCATCGGAGTAACGGAGATTCATCAAGGAGCAGGAATGACACGCTGGCTAGGTTACGCACTGTGCACGGTTCTCTTGACGAGCATGTTGCTGGCGCCCCCCGTCGCCGCAGCGGATCCGTCCTACACCTATACATTCGCGACGCACGCCGCCTTCTTCTCGAATGAGACGAATCAACCGGCGGTTATCGATCCACAAGTCTTCGTCGCCGACCCTTCCGTCGCGGCGGCAACGGGGCCACAGAATATCATGCACAGCGGCGGCTATCGCCCTGCCCGCGTCGCGTCCGACGCGTCGTCCGTGTCGCTTTTCACCGCTCAGGGGGTTCCGCTCCGATTCACGCTCGGTGAGTGGCTTGGGGCGAGTGGCACGGGCACAGTCGTCTGCACGAGCGGCGCTGCTGCGGCGATCAATCAGTTCAGCGGGTTGGTGCCGGGCGGCGTCTACCAGCTCTTCCGCAACCAGTTCACGCCGCAAGGGCCGAAGCGGTCGCCTTTCGGCAAGCCGGACGCCTCCGACAGCGTCTTCACAGCGAGCAAGGACGGCACGGCAGTGATCACCAGCGTCCTCCCTTTCTGCCCCGACCCGACCGATGGCGTCCTGCTCTCCTACCACAGCGATGGCTCGGTGGATGGTCCGCTCGGCGGCGACTACGGCGTCAATCTCCACAACCAGCTGTTGGTTCGTGTCGCCGGAGCCTTTCCGAGCGCTCCGGCGTCTCCGTCGTTGAACAGTTCCCGCACACACTTCGTGCGCCGACTGGGCGATGGTTGACCGTGAAGGAGGGACGAATGCGCACACGCTGGTTCTGGGTCGTCGTGACGATGGTCATGGTTATTGGTGCGCGCACACCGGTCGGGACGCGCGCACTGAATACGGTTAAGGCCCTGAGTGACAAGCTCGCGATCTGGGGCCTCCAAGCAACATCCGGATTTGAAAAGGAACTCCGATAGCGCAGTGTGATAGGAGGCATAGGTGATGGCAGCAAAGAAAAATATCGTCGTCCTGGGCGGCGGCAGCGGTGGCGTCGCGGCGGCGGTGAATCTCGGCGACAGACTCGGCACCGCCCACAATGTCGTCCTCGTCGATCGCCAGCCATTCCACGTTTACCAGCCGGCATTCTTGGCCGTGATGACCGGCGCTCGGAAGCTGCGGGACATCACCCGCGACCTGATGCGCCTCCGGCGTCATAATGTCCGGGTCGTCCTTGGCACGGTGCACGGGATCGACACCGCCGACCAAGTCGTGCATATTGACGGGGAGACGTTGCCCTACGACGCCTTGATCGTCTCGCTCGGCCTGCAAACGCATCCCGAGGATATCCCCGGCCTCCGCGAGGGTGCGCATCACGCATGGGAACTGGACGCGGCGGTACGCTGCAACGACGCGCTCACGCAGTTCAGCGGCGGTACGCTCGTGGTCGGGCAGCCAACCGGGCCGTATCGATGCCCGCCCGCGCCTTTCGAGGCCCTCTTCAGCATCGATTCATTCCTCGCGAAGCGCGGGATTCGCGACAAGACCGACATCCACTTCGTCGCCCCGACGCCCCGACCCGGCGGCGATCCATATTCGCCGAATCGCTGGCTCACGGAGCGGGCCGAGGAGCGCGGCGTCACCATGCACTACGACTTCGCGGTCGCGGAGATCGACGCCGACGGCAGGAAAGTGCGCGGCACCACAGGGCAGAGCCTCGACTACGACCTCATGTTCATGATCCCGCCACACCGCCCCGCGCAGATCCTGCTCGACAGCGGGATTGCGGAACCGGCCGGGGTGAAAGTGGATTACGACTACCTGACCACGGACTTCCCGAACGTCTGGGCGATCGGCGACTGCGCGAACTTCCCCGGCTCCAAGGCCGGCGTCGTGGCCCATCAGCAGGCAGACCTCGTCGCGCACAACATCGCCGCGATGGTGACGGGTACGGGCCACAAGGAGCGGTTCAAGCTTCACACCACCTGACTGGTCACCTACGGCGCCGGGCGCGCCGCGATGAGTCGGACGATCTACCCGAAAGGCTTCCCGCCCAAAGGTGAGGGCGCAGGCAAGATGTGGACACCGACGCGGACGATCTTCGCGACGAAGATGCTCTTCGAGAAATGGTGGCTATGGCGATTCTTCTAACGCGACCGAGCGCCTGCGGCTGGGCGAGCGCATCTCGAGCCGAGAGCCTCGTCCGTGTCCGGTGGTCACCTCGCGAGCAAGCAACCGTCCGGAGTATGAAGCGGCTGACAGGAAGGAATCCATAGGATGATGTCTCCCCATGCCGATTCGCGATCGCACGCCCTCTCGCGGCGCCATCTGTTATGCGGTGCGGCCGCCCTCGCCGCGACGATGATCGCCACCGCTTGCGGCGGCGCGGAGAAGGCCGCGACCTCGTCCTCCGCCGCGCAACGGCCTGCGACCGCAACGAAACCCGCCACACCTGCCGCTGCCGCCTCGACGACGAGTGGGACTGCTGCCGCTGGTTCACCGGGCGCGACTGCACCCGCTCCAACCCTTCCCGCGAACGCGACGCCGAACGCGCTCGCCGCCGCGCCACCGCCCGGCGCGACACCGACCGCTGGGCCGGTGATCGGCAATACGGGCCCGCTCCCCTCGCCCGGTCCCGCCGAGTTGGCCGCCTTCAACAAAGACCCGAATATGAAGGTATTGGATGCAGTGGACTGGGAGGCGCCGCTCGCCGCCCAACAACCCTTCATCACCGACACGAAGTCCTTCTTTGTCCGCGCCCACTACCCCTTCCCGACTGTCAAGCAGGAGGAGTGGAAACTCTCCATCGGCGGCCTCGTGGACAAGCCGGTGACGCTCACCTACGACCAACTGACGAAAATGCCCGCGAAGAAATTAACCGCGTGAATCGAGTGCGCGGGTGATGGGCGCGGCCGCTTCAAGCCGATGGCGAGCGGCGGGCAGTGGCAGGTCGGCGCGGTCTCGAACGCCGAATGGATGGGCATCTCGCTCAACGACGTGCTGGCGATGGCGAGTCCGAAGTCCGGTATCGTGGACATCGTCTGTAGCGGTGCGGGCAATAGCCAGTGGTCGCGCGGCCTCTCGTTTGCGAAGGCGAAGGACCCGGACACGATGCTCGTCTGGCAGATGAACGGCGAGCCGTTGCGCATTGAGCAAGGCTTCCCCGTGCGCCTGCTCGTCCCCGGCTATCCGGGCGTCGCGCAGGTCAAGTGGATCACGAATATTGATCTGATTGACAAGCTGTACGACGGCTACTTCAACACGACGCTCTACACCTTCATCACGGCGGATGGCAAGAACCTCGGCCAGCTGACGACGATGCCGGTGAAGTCCATCATTACCTCGCTCGCGCCGAACGCCAGCGTCAAGAGTGGCATGCAGACGATCTCCGGCAAGGCGTGGAGCGGTACAGGCAGTGGGATCACGAAGGTCGAAGTCTCAGCGGACGGCGGCAAGACGTGGAACGCGGCGAAGATCGCCCAGCAGGCGGGGCAATGGAGTTGGTACGCCTTTGAGTATGCGTGGGATGCGAAGGACGGCAACGCGGTGCTCACCTCGCGCGCGACGGATGCGAAGGGGAACGTGCAGCCGGAGATTCCGCCCTTCAACAAGAACGGCTATCAGTACAACGGCTGGTGGAGGGTGCCGGTGACCGTCGGCGCGCAGGCGGCAGCAGCGAATACTGTCGCGCCCGTGAGCACGGTTGGCGCGACGACTGCGGCGAACGCATCCGCGACGGGCGGCAACACCGTCAACGTCGTCGAGAAGGACTTCGCGATCGCGCTGGACAAGGCAACCGTTTCGGTGGGTAGCGTGACCTTCACGATCAAGAACGATGGCCCCTCGCCGCACAACCTCGCCTTCCCGGACCTGAAGAAGGTGAGCGAGACGATTGACGCGGGGGCGACGACGAAGCTGACGGTGGACCTGAAGGCGGGTACCTACACCTACATCTGCGACGTGCCGGGACACGAGCAACTGGGTATGAAAGGCACACTCACTGTGAAATGACGCAACGAGATCGCGCGCAGGAGTTACTGGCCCCCGCAGGTGATGCATCGAGCGATCCCCATCGCCTCGACGCACCGCCCATTTCATGGCGGTAGAGGATCCGTGCCCTTTGTGTCACCTGCCTTTCCGCAGGCATCGGACACATCAGAAAACACCTGCCAAGGAGGAAGGTGTTTCGTACACCGCTCAGCGACGACATTAGCCCGCTGATCCAGCTCCAGCCAGCCAGCGGAGGGAACCGACATCATGCGGATTGCCAAGTACATCCATTCGTGTTTGCTTTTCGAGCATGACGGCGAACAACTGCTCTTCGATCCGGGGAAGTTCTCGTTTGTGGAGGGCCGCGTGACGCCGGAGGCGTTCGCCAACGTTTCCACGGTTGTCATTACGCACGATCATCCCGACCATCTCGATGTCGCGGCAGTGCGGCAGATCGTGGATCGGAGTGGGGCCACCGTCCTCGGCAACGGTGAAGTCGCCGCCGCTCTGCAACCGGCGGGGATCGCGGTGACGGTGTTTGAGGAAGGCGCGCGACAGGTTGGCGCGTTCACACTGCAAGCGATCCCGACGACGCACGAGCCGATTCTGGCCGAGACGCTGCCGCGCATGACGGGGTTCCTGGTAAACGGGCGCGTGCTCAACCCTGCCGACTCCTTCCAATCGTCGCTCGAGGCGTTCGCGGGCGTCGAGTTGCTGGTGTTACCGGTGATGGCGCCGTTCCTCACCGAAGTCGCGGTGATGGACTTCGCGCGGAGGATGCGGCCGCAGCAGGTGCTGCCGGTTCATGATGGATACGCCCGGGACTTCTTCCTCACCCAGCGGTACGAGACCTATGGCCCGTACTTCAAAAAGATGGGTATCCAGTTTCACGCGCTGGCCGAACCGGGAGCCAGCATCATGCTGGAACAGCACAATCAATGATCCTCGCGTCTGACAGTTTCTCCGCTTTTGAGATATGTGAAAGACCTCCACAGTTGGTCGAGTCGCCAAGCGACTCAACAACGATTCTGTGGTGATCGCCCGAAATCCGCTCCAGGTCTTCGTGGTTCATCGTTCCTTTTTTAGCCGCGGGATGACATCTGTGGCGATGCGTTCAAGGATCGGCATTTGGGCGTCGCCGGGGGCGTCAATGATTAACTCATTGACGCCTGCTTCCCAATACTGGCCGACGACTTCCTCGAAGGCGTCCACCGAGACCCACGGGTCGCTCGGCATTAGGGCAGCCCACCCATAGAGGGAGCGAATAATTGCGTGCGGATCGCGGCCGATGGCGGCGCAGTGCTCGTCCAATACCGCGTTGCGGGTACGCATCTCGTCCACTGTGCCGTGTGAGTTCCAGCGGTCGGCATACTGAGCGACAATCTTTAGCATCTGCCGCCCATGTGCGCCGAGTGTCAGCGGCGGGCGCGGCTGCTGGACGGGGCCGGGGCGGAAGGCGGCGTCCTTCAACTGGTAATACGTCCCCTCATAGGTCGTGTATTCGTTTCGCATCAGATGGTCCACGATCTCGACTGCCTCGCGGAACCGCCCGACCAGTTCGGCAGGTGCGGGGAAGGGGATGCCGAACATCTCATGCTCCGGCACGTACCAGCCCGCGCCGAGACCGAGTTCCAGTCGCCCATTGGAGATGTGATCCACCGTCACGGCTTCTTTGGCGAGCAGGGCAGGGTGCCGGAAGGTGTTGCAACTGACGAGCACGCCGATCCTGATCCGCGTCGTGCGCGCTGCCAGCCCGGCAAGAAGCGTCCACCCCTCGTAGTACGGCCCAGTCGGGTGGCTCGGCTGGACATAGTGGTCGCAATCCCAGACACTATCGAAGCCAAGTTGCTCGAACTGCTGCCAGCGTTCGACGGTTTTCTCCCACGGCATGTTCTGGTCTGTGCAAAGCCCGATCCGCAGCGGTTGCGCCATACAAATTGCCTCCTGAGTCTCACGATGCCACGATAGGTTACCGATTGATGCGCGATTGCTCTCTTAGGTACGGGTATACTTGTTCGCATCGGCCCTCGTCAAGGAACAAACCCGCCACTATCAGGAAAACTGAGCTATGCACGGAGGTCATTTCCGCACCTCTTCTCATTTGGGGGAATACGCGAGAATGCGCGCATGAGAGCGATCCTGTCCGTACACTGGCAATCCAAGCAGCGACGCGTGAGGGAGGCGCACGTCCTCGTTCTCTGCGCGGTCATCGCGTTCCTGTGCGCGCCCGCATTGCCACTCCGCGCCGCGTCCATCATTTCTTTCGCGAGTGCCGTTAATTATTCGGTGGGCACAACGCCTGTCGCCATTGCGGTCGGCGATTTCAACGCGGACGGCGTCCTCGACCTCGTTGTCGTGAATGGGTTCAGCAATACAGTCAGCGTCCTGCTCGGCAACGGGGATGGGACATTCAAGACGCATATGGACTACGCGACCGGCAATGGCCCACGAGCCGTCGCCGTGGCAGACCTAAACCGCGACACCAAACCGGACATTGTCGTCGCGAACAGCGTGGACAACACGGTGAGCGTTCTGCTCGGCAATGGCAGCGGCGCCTTTTCGACGCATACCGACACTGCGGTCGGCACGAATCCACATGCTGTCGCGGTGCGTGATCTCAACAACGATGGCAACCCCGATCTCCTTGTTGCCAACACGAATACGAACGATGTGAGCATTCTCTTGGGAAACGGCGTCGGCGCGCTGCAACCGGCAGTGAATTACGCGGTCGGCACGGGACCATCCGCAGTGGCGGTGGGCGATCTCAATAACGATGGCAACGTGGATCTCGCCGTCGCGAACACCGACGCAAACAATGTCAGTCTCCTGTTCGGCAATGGGAACGGAACCGTTCAGGCGGCAATCAATGACTCGGTTGGCACCGGCCCGGACGGGATCGCCATCGCGGACTTCGACCGAAGCGGCGCGCCTGATCTCGTCACCGCCAACGCGACACGAAACACGGCGAGCGTGCTCATCAACAACGGTCGAGGCGCCTTCCCGACTACCGTTACCGTCAATGTCGGCCTCGCGCCCGCAGCAGTTGCAGTAGGAGACTTCACCGGGGATGGGTGGACCGATTTCGCGGTTGCGAACGCGAATAGTAATACGGTGAGCGTCGTACTCAATACGAGCGCGCCATTGCCCATCCCGCCACCACGATCCGGCGGAGCAGTGCCAGGAGCATCGCCGCTACCCGCGCCGTTACCGCGATCCGGCCCATCGCTGCCTGGTGTGCCGGTTCCCGTGCCGCTACACCGGTAAGTCGCTGCGCCGGGGTGATTGTTCCTCACCCCCGGCCCCTCTCCATCGCCCATTGGTCATGGAATGATTGAGTTTCGTATGGCGATGGAGAGGGGCCGGGGATGTATCAGGAGCGCCCGGTGTTCTTCCAACGACCAAATCCCGATTATCCCGCATTTCTCCCCCTCTCCATTGCTGCCAAGCAATGGAGAGGGGGCAGGGGGTGAGGCTCCCCTACGCCCCCTTCACCCACTCGTCGTACCATGCCAGGACGCGATTGAGCAAGACGCGCTGATGGGCGCGCTCCTCGATCGCGTGCGGCTCACGCGGGAAGGCGACGAACTCGACGGGCACGCCGCGCCGGGTCAGAGCGGCGAACCACTCCTGTCCCTGCGCAAAGGGGACGCGCTCGTCCTTCTCACCGTGGAGAATGAGCGTCGGTGTTGTCACCTGCGCAAGGTATTTCATCGCGGAGTGATCCCAGTATCTCCCGGCGTCCTCGTGGAGCGGCGCGCCGAAATGGGATTCGTGCCAGTCGCGGATGTCCGTCGTCCCGTAGAAACTGACGAGGTTGCAGAGGCCCGCGCCGACGATTGCCGCTTTGAAGCGCGTCGTCTGGCTCTCCGTCCATGCCGTCATGAAGCCGCCGTAGGACCAGCCTCCGATGCCGGTGCGCTCCGGGTCGGCGATGCCGTCAGCGATCGCTGCGTCCACACCGCGCAGGATGTCGTCCATGTCGTTGCCACCCCAGTCGGCGTAGTTCAGTGTCTGGAAAGGATCGCCCCGGCCCGAACTGCCGCGCGGATTGGGGAGGATAACCGCGTAGCCATGCGCCGCGAGCAGTTGTCCCCAACGGCTCCAGGCCAGTTGCAGGTCTTCCACATAGACACCTGCTGGGCCACCATGCACCTGCACGATCAGCGGATACGGGCCGTTGCCATGTAGCACGGGGTCCGGCGTGACGAGGATGCCTGCGATCTGCCGTCCGTCCGCTGCTTCCCAATGGATGACGCGCGACGGCGCGATGCTTCGCTCTCTCATCCAGCCGTTGTGATCGGTGATTTGCCGGATCGTCCCATTGAGCGGCCCAGCCCAGATTTCTGCAGGATGCGCCATATCCCCACGCACTATCGCGACGTTTTCTCTCCCCGCGTCCACCGTCATCACAGTGGTCGCATTGTTTGGCGCCGCGCCGCGCGTGGCGAAGCTGCCGAGTGGTGCGCTCAAACGGTCTTCCGGCACAATGTAGTAATGGAGATTGTGCGCGGTGCTGTCGAGGAGTGTGAGGAGCAGCGTGCGGTTATCGGACCAGCAGAAGTCGCTCTTACCCTGTTCGAGATGAGTGAGTCGCGACTCGACACGGCCCGAGGCGAGATCGCAGAGCATCAGCACGCCCGCGCCCTGCCTGGCGCGATCCGGGCGGGCAATGAAGGCGAGGGTCGTCCCGTCCGGCGACCAGCTCGGGTTGCTCGGCGTGCCAGTGGTACCCGCGATCTCTTGTGCCGTACCGTCCGCAACGGAGAGGAGAGACAAGACCGTACCGCTGAAGCCGTGCGCCCAACCGGGTTTCGCGCTGCCGACAACGGCGATCCGCACCCCGTCGGGCGACCACGCGTATCCGTTGCCGTTCCAGATATGGAGATTATCCGAGCCGCACTGCTTCGCCGCACCCGTCGCGACATCCACGAGCCAGAGATGGGCATACTTCCGATGCTGTCGCGATTCGACGACGTAGGCATCGTCCTTGTCCTCTTTGCGCTTCTTCTCGTTGTCCGTCTCCGGGTCAGTGCGGATGACAGCGAGCGTTTTTCCATCTGGTGACCACGAGAGGTCCGCGAGGCTGCCGTGTAGATCACCCAATTTCCGTGCCTCGCCGCCACCGATGGGCAGGAGGTAGATGTCCTGCGTGTTCTCCTCGTTGCGGTCGGAAAGGAAAGCGAGGGTTCGGCCATCGGGCGACCAGCGGGGTATCGTGTCCTGGCGCGGCCCGGCGGTCAGTTCGCGCGGCTGTGCGGAGCCGTCCGTTGGCACGAGCCAGAGATGCGCGTGCCGCACCGCGCCCTCCTTCGCCGTATCCGCCAGCACATACGCGACATTCCGCCCGTCCGGGCTGATCTGTGCATCTCCTGGTAACGCGAGTGTGACAATTTCCTCAATCGTGAGCGGTGTCCGATCAGTCATGGTTGTCTCCTTTGGTCGGGGAAATATTGAACCACGAAGGCACGAAGAGCACGAAGAGGGACATGAGAAGCAAGAAAGAACATTGTACACAAGTCCGCCCTTTTTCTCCCCTTCCCTTCTTTGCGTTCTTCCGGGTGCCCTCTGGCAGATTCGTGGTTCGCATTCTCAGTAGCCGCGCTTTTTGTCCACGACGTTCAGCAATTCTTCGCCCTTGAGGAAGCGGCGGAGGTTTTCGCTGAGGATGGCGTAGGCGCGCGGGCCGTACTGCGGTGTGAGGCCACCATAGTGGGTGAGCAGGATGAGATTCGGGGCGTCCCAGAGCGGATCGTCCGGCGGCAGGGGTTCGGGATCGGTGACATCAATGCCCGCACCTGCGATCGTGCCATCCGTGAGGGCGGTGAGGAGCGCGGCCTGATCCACAATCGGGCCGCGACCGACGTTGAAAAAGTGCGCGCCACGCTTCATCGCCTTGAATTCGTCCGCCCCGATCAGGCGGTGCGTCTCCGCCGTCAATGGCAGCGTGACGACGACATGATCGGCGTCCGCGAGCAGGCCGTGGAGATCTCCCGGCGCGAATTGGCGATCGAGTAGCCCTGCGGGTGCGCGGGTGTTAGAGCGCCGCCATCCCGTGACGCGCATCCCCAGCCCCTTCGCCTTGTTCGCGAGCGATTGCCCGATATGGCCGAGACCGAGGATGCCCATCGTCTGCCCTTCGATCTCAAACATGCCGGTCGGCCAGTAATAGTGGTGTGCGCCGTGCTGGTTGAGAATTTGTTCCGGCAGGCGACGCGCGAAGGCAAGGAGCATCGCCAGCGTCTGCTCCGGCACGCTTGCCACATGAACACCGGAGACGGTGGTGGTCACGATCTCCGGGCGTTCCTGGAATGCGGCGGAGCGCGCATTCGCGCCTGCGCCGGTGGACGAAACCCAGCGCAGCCGCGTTGCTCGTGCGAGCAGCCGCTCCGGCACGTCGCCAATCACCGCGTCCGCCTCAGCGATGTGCCGTTCCAAAACCTCCGGCTTCCCCTCGGTCGAGTAGAACGTCACATCCGGGAAATCCCGCGCGAACCACTGTGCGTAATCCACGCCATCATTGCGCCCCATGTTCCCACCCACCAGCACAACGGGCTTCCGACCACTCTCTGCCACACTTTCTCCTTCCAGGATGAAAGAATTTAACCACGAAGGCGTGAAGAACACGAAGAGGAAAGAGAAGGAAACAGAAACGGAATCGGTTTCCTCACGCGGGCAGTATCGCATCTCCTTGCGTCCCCACACGCGGCGGGGGATACTCGCGGCACGAATGAGGCTGATGCGATGGGGAAAGGAAGACGCCATATGTCCGGATCAGTAACCGAGGAGCGCGCCCGGATTTCCGTGGACGCGCTGGGGGATTTCTACGTCCGCGCCTTTTCGCGCACCGGTCTCCCGCAGGAGGATGCCGAGACCGTGTCGCGCATCCTGATTGGGGCGGATGTGCATGGCATCGAGTCGCACGGTGCACCGCTGGCGCATAGTTATATCCGGCGGCTGCGCAATGGTGCGATCAATCCGCATCCGAAAATCCGCGTCGTTTCCGAGTTTCCCGGTACGCTCACCCTCGATGGCGATGGCGGGATCGGTCCAGTCGTCGCAACGTACGCGATGCGGCAGGCGATTGAGAAGGCGCGCGAGAACGGCGTGAGCACGGTAACGGTGCGTAACAGCAACCACTTCGCTGCCACCTGCAATTATCCCTTGATGGCGGCGGCGGAGGGTCTCGCGGGCATGGCGATGACCACAACGAGTCCGAGTGTCATCCCAACATTCGGCGCGGCGCCGCTGCTCGGCACGAACCCGATCGCGATCGCTTTCCCCGGCGGTGACATGGAAAAGCCTTTTTTGATTGACATGTCCACGAGCGTCGTTGCGTCAGGGAAGGTCGGCGTCCATCGCCGTGAGAGAAAGCCCCTGCCGGAAGGATGGTCGTACGACGCGGAGATGCGCCCAACCACGGACCCGCAGGCGGCGCGCTACCTGAATCCGCTCGGCGGTGACCGCGCGCATGGCAGCCAGAAGGGGTACGGCCTTAATGTCACGGTGGACCTCTTCTGCGGGCTGCTCTCCGGCGGGCGGTACAGCAAGCAGGTTCTGCGCTCCGATACCGAGTCGCTCGGCTCGGCGCACATGTTCAGCGCGTGGCGGATTGACGCCTTCGTGCCAATGGAGGAATACGCCGCCCGGTTCGACGAGTATATCCAGATGCTGCATGCCTGCACGCCCGCGCCGGGCCAGGTCCGCGTCCTCGCGCCCGGCGACCCGGAGTGGATCGCGGAAGACGACCGCCGCGCCAACGGCATCCCGCTCAACCCGCTCGTCCTGGCAGATTTGCAGGCATTGGCGGCGGAGTTGGATATTCCGTTCGAGAGGTAGGTGGCTTATGGATGCGGCGCTCGCGGCGTTCCTTGCTCGACAGATGCCGTTCCATACGGAGACGGCGATCTGGCACTGGGGAAATAGCGAAATTCATCTGCGCCTGGTTTCCTACTTGAGTGACGAAATGCCGTCGCTCGATCTCATCACATCCGCGAACGCGCTCGTCTTGTGCGATGATGCGGTGCTCGTCTCACGCAATCGGGATGACACGCATATTTGGCCCGGTGGACGGCGGGAAGCGGGAGAGACACTCCTGCAAACGCTCTCTCGCGAAGTCTTCGAGGAGACCGGCTGGACGATCCGCGATGTGACGCTCCTCGGCTTCGTTCATTGTCACCATGAGACGCCGAAGCCGGTGGAGTATCCGTATCCCTATCCTGATTTCATCCGCGTCATTTACGCGGCGGAGGCGGATCAGTTCACAGCGGGCACCGCCGACCCGGACGGGTACGAGCAGGAGTCCGGCTTCCGGCCGGTTGACGACGTACGTGCAATGGCGCTACGGAATGGCCAGCATGTCTATCTCGAACAGGCACTTGGTCTGCGGCAGGAGAGGGGAGAGGTCAGCCCCGGAAGTGCGGCATCACCTCATCCATAAAGCGGCGGATGCCGTCGGTCTTTGGGAAGTCCGCGAAACGCAGATGAAAATGCGAGACACCGAGGTCTACCCACTGCTGGATTTGTCCGACGACCTGTTCCGGCGTGCCGATCAGACCGGAACCATTGAAGAAGGGACTCGCTTCGACGATCCGTCGCGCCTCCGCCTCGGTGTCGGCAATCGCCACGGCATCCACGCCCACGGTCTTTTTGATCGTCTCAAAATCCCGCCCGACTGCTTCGCAGTGGCCGCGCAGCACATCCATTTTGTGCGCGTACGTCTCGCGCGTGCCGCCGCCGTTCCACCAATCGGCGTGCTTGGCGACGACCCTTAGCGTCAACTGTTCGCCGCTCCCACCGATAAGAATCGGCGGGACGGGATCCGGCTTTGGATCGAGGTACGCGTTGTGGACACTGTAATACGTGCCCTCGTACGTCATATCGTCGGTTGTCCACATGCGTTTGACGATCTCGACGGTCTCTTCCAACTGGGCGATCCGGACGGCGGGGCGGGGAAACTCCCAGTTGTAGGAGCGGTACTCGTCTTCCTTCCAGCCCGCACCGATGCCGAAGACGAACTTGCCGGGCAGAAAGGCGCAGAAATTCGCGACCATCTTTGCCAGCAACGCCGGATTCCGGTTCGACTGGCAGAGGACGATTGGCCCCCACGTCAGTTCCGGGTAGCGCGCGGCGAGGAAACTGATCGTCGTCATGCACTCGATGGTCGGCGTCTCCTTCGCCTGCCACGACGCCCACGGGATGACGTGATCCGCGACCCACGCCGCGTCGAACCGCCCATGGATCAGATCGAGTGTCTCAGTCATCTGCCGCAGAAACGTCGGGCTGTCGCTCCCATCCGTCGGGAAATCCGGTGCCCGCCAGCCAAACTCAACCCGCTCCGTCATGTTACCCTCCTTGAATACTGCCAAACACTTAGCCGCGAATTTGCCCAGAGATACGGTATTGGTTGTCAAGCAGCAGCCAGTGCGGGATCGACAATTCGATGATTCGACTGATACCGC
>JAABVA010002097.1_pt1 | contig 20308 bp, 15 predicted proteins | sample 5560331 | NCBI WGS metagenome assembly JAABVA01 (sample SAMN12812661, study PRJNA571458) | rock metagenome | isolation source: Antarctica rocks | place: Antarctica: Victoria Land, Mt New Zealand sud | collected 2016-01-07 | reverse complement strand
AGTGCGCGGCCAGCCCCTCGGCCAGCGTGCCGTCGACCTGCGAGCGCACCTCGGCGTTGCCGAGCTTGGTCTTGGTCTGGCCCTCGAACTCGGGCTCGAGCAGGCGCACCGAGATGACGGCGGAGAGACCCTCGCGCACGTCCTCGCCCGTCAGCGACGCGTCGCCCTTGAGGTAGCCGGCCTTGCGGCCGAGGTCGTTGAGCACCCGCGTGAGCGCGGTACGGAAGCCAGTCAGGTGCGTGCCGCCGTCGACGGTGTGGATGTTGTTGGCGTAGGCGTAGGTACTCTCGTTGTAGCCGTCGTTGTACTGTAGCGCGATGTCGACGCCGGTGGTGTCGACGGTGCGCGCGATGTAGATGGGCGCGTGCAGCACGGTCTTGTTCTCGTTGAGGAAGCGCACGTAGGAAACGATGCCGCCCTCAAAATAGAATGAGTAGGCGCTCTCGGGCTCGGCGCGCGCGTCGACGATCTGCACGGTCAGGCCGGAGTTGAGGTAGCAGGTCTCGCGCATGCGGTCGTGGATCAGGTCGAGCCTCCACTCGGCGTTCCCGAACACCTTATGGTCGGGCCAGAAGGTGATCGTGGTGCCGGTGTCCTTGGCGCGCCCGACGCTGGCGACGTCGGCGACCGGCTTGCCGTCGGCGAACTCCTGACGGTAGAGGCGGCCGCCGCGGCGCACCTCGGCCACCAGGCGCGTGGAGAGTGCGTTGACGACGGAGACGCCGACGCCGTGCAGGCCGCCCGAGACCTTGTAGGAGCCCGAGCCGAACTTGCCGCCGGCGTGCAGCACGGTCAGGGCAACCTCCAGGCCGCTCTTGCCGCTCTTATGCCGGTCGACGGGGAAGCCGCGGCCCCAGTCGGTGACGGAGACCGAGCCGTCCTTATTGAGCACGACGCGGATGCGGTCGCCCCACCCCGCCAGGTGCTCGTCGATGGCGTTGTCGGTGACCTCCCACAACAGGTGGTGCAGGCCGCGGTAGTCGGTCGAGCCGATGTACATGCCGGGGCGGCGGCGGACAGCGTCGAGCCCCTCCAGGATCTGGATCTGGTCGGCGGTATAATCACTCCCGCCCCCTCCGCGCGCCATGTCTTTCGCCCTCACTGCCATGTGCTCTCCGCCCCTCTCCATCCCCTATATCTAGGACACTTGTACTATAACACCCCATTATTTTACCGCATGAGAGGGGTTAGAGGCAACGTCACTATGCCCATCGGGCGCGCCTTAAAATAGTGGAATTGGGGGCATGTGTTCGTTCCATCGCCTCACGTCGCGCCTGTTGCGTGCAAGCGGAACGCTACTACGACGAGCCGGACGAGTAGGACCGGCGGTGATGCGGGCGGCGCGTCCGGTGGTGGTAGGGCGACGGCGTCGCATAGTCGGGGCCGGCCGGTCCGTCGCCGGCCGGCTGCCGGTTGATCGGCGCGCTGCCCAGCGCGGAAGACGCCGTATTCAGATCCTGCCATGCCCCATTTATGTCGACAAGCACGCGCGTGATCGGATGAATCTCCCACAACGTGCCGCGCGTCTTGCCCACCTGTTCGGGGTGCTCCTGGTCGAGCATCAGCCAGCCACTGACGCGTACATGGCGCCCCTTTAGACGTAAGAGCGACGACTCGCCGCCCCAGCCTGTATTGTTGGCGACGACGCGCGGCGTAAACTCCACCACCATGCTGTTGGCGCGATCGGCGAGGTTGGTCGACGGCGCCGTGGCCAGCCAGGTGTGGTAGTCGCGCGCGGTCGCGTCATGGCAGTTGGGCGACTCGGGTCCCTCGTGCCGCACCAGCAGCACGTAACCCTCGGCCGTGACCGCCCGCCCCTCGTTCCGCGCGACGGTCGCCGCGTCGTCCGGCGCCCACGCGCTACGCCGCGCCTTCTCCACGCCCCGCGGCCAGGTAAGCGCTAGCAGACTCTGCAGCGACACGGGCTGATCGGGGGCGGCGTCGATGCGGTTCTTACGCAGGTTGAGGTCGGTGTCGCCCCCATCGCCCCGCGGCGGGCAGCCCTGGTACGTCTCCTCCTGCATGGCGCCAGTGGCCGTCGTCCCCGTCGAGCCCGATGGCGTCGGCGCGGAGGTGGTCGTTGGTTCAGGACCCGACGCCGATGGACCAACGCTACCGCCGCCGCCGCCACAACTGGACAGCAACGCCAGCGCCAGGGCCAGCGCGCCAACCTGGAGGGCGCGCACGAAAGCGCTCATAGCGCTACGCCTCGCCATCGACCGTCCCAATGAGCGCATAGCCTTGCCTCTCTTGTCGCACCAACTCCGCGTCGAGCGCCGTTTGCGCGCCCGCGACATCAGCATAGGAAACGATATACTTGTGTACGGCGCGGCCTGCCGGCCCCGAGACCGTCGCCAGATACGCGCGCAGCGGTCCGGCCACCACGGCTCCGGCGTAGACGTGGCCGCCATCCGCTGTAGCCATAATCCGCGTCACGCCGACGCGCGCTCCGTCGATCTCAGCGTGCACGGACGCGCCGAGGAACGATGAGGCCTGGCGCGCTATAGTCTCCGCCGCGTCCGCCGCGATGGCCGACCCGGCGTCAGGTCGCCAGACGCGCCCACTTGTGTCCGCCACTGTACTACTCCCCTGTCATTATGCCGCTCTTTCGGTGGGAGTATAGCACAAGCATACGCGGTCCTTGTCGCGCGGCGCCGGGCGTGCTACCGTCATAAGGATGACACCCAACTCACGATTCACGATTCACGACTATGAAAGGCGCCACCCATGCAGCAAGACCGTTTCAAGGCCCTGGTGCTCGACCAGGAGGGCAACGCCGTCCACGCGTCGATCCAAGAACTGTCGCGCGATGATCTGCCCGCGGGCGACGTCACCGTCGCCGTGGCTTACTCCAGCCTCAACTACAAGGACGGCCTCGCCGTGACCGGACAGGGCAAGATCGTGCGCGCCTACCCAATGGTTCCCGGAATCGACCTCGCCGGTACGGTGGCGGAGTCGCAGTCGCCCGACTACAAGCTCGGCGATGAGGTCGTGCTGACGGGCTGGGGCGTCGGCGAGCGGCACTGGGGCGGCTACGCCGGCATGGCGCGCGTCAAAGGCGCCTGGCTCACGCCGCTGCCGCGGGGCTTGAGCTTCGCACAGGCCATGGGCGTCGGCACGGCCGGCTTCACCGCCATGCTCGCGGTGATGGCGCTCGAAGATCACGGCCTGCGTCCCGCGGACTCGGGGCAAAAGCCGGTCATCGTGACCGGAGCGGCCGGCGGGGTGGGCAGCGTCGCCGTGGCATTGCTGGCCCACCTCGGCTACGCCGTGGCCGCCTCGACCGGCCGCTCCGCGTTGCGCGACTACCTCACGAGTCTCGGCGCAAGGGAGATCGTAGCACGCGACGACCTCGCCGCGCCCTCAAATCGCCCGCTCGAGTCCGAGCGCTGGGCCGGCGGGGTCGACACGGTGGGCAGCGCGACGCTGGCCGCGCTGTTGCGCACGACCACCTACGGCGGCAGCGTAGCCGCGTGCGGCCTGGCCGGGGGAAGCGACCTGCCGACAACGGTCATCCCCTTCCTGCTGCGCGCGGTCAACTTGCTGGGCATCGACTCAGTGATGTGCCCGCCAGACCGCCGTCGCGCGGCCTGGGAACGCCTCGCGCGCGACCTACCCGCCGACACGCTCGACCGCATCACTCAAGTCGTATCGCTCGGCGACGTGCCACGGCTGGCCGGGGAGATCCTCAAAGGGCAGGTGCGCGGCCGCGTGGTGGTCGACGTGCGCGCGTAGGGACGGGAGCTTGACTTGTCCCCCCCGTTTGCCACTATCATTAAGAAAAACGCCGGCCCGCTAGCGGCGTTTCCTGGTGATCCACGACTAACGGGGAGGTACGCTCGATGACCTCACCAGCGCTATCACACCCATTACCCACATATAGGGATACGGCCACACGCCGGGCGGCGGCGGCCGCCAACGCCGTGTTGCTCGTGCCGGCGCTCGTCACGTTCCTCGCGCACCTGCTGGTAGCATGGAACTACGGCTACTTCCGGGACGAGCTCTACGACATCGACGCCGGACGCCATCTCTCTCTCGGCTACGTCGATTTCCCGTTGTTCACGGCCTTGCTCGCCGCCCTCGCCGGTCACACGCTGGGTTACGCTCCCGTGGCGCTGCATGTCGCGCCCGCGCTGGCCGGCGCTCTGGTCGTGCTGCTGACCGGATTGATCGCCCGCGAGTTGGGCGGCGGGCGCTTCGCCCAGGGACTGGCCGCGACGGCCGCCCTGACCGCCGACATCTTCCTGGCGATCGACTCTATCTTCTCGATGGACCCCTGGGACGAGCTGTGGTGGGTTCTGGGCGCCTACATCGTCGTCCGCCTGCTCAAGCGGGGCGAGCCGCGCCTGTGGTTTCTGTTCGGGCTCGTGGCCGGCCTCGGCCTGCTGACCAAGCTCACCTTCCTCTCGTTTGGCGCGGCGCTGACGGTCGGGCTGCTGCTGACGCCGACCCGCGCCCATCTGCGCACACGCTGGCCCTGGCTCGCCGCGGGCATCGCGCTGGTCGGCCTGCTGCCCTACGTGCTGTGGAACGCCGCCAACGGCTGGCCCACGATCGCGTTCTGGAGCCACTACGGGCAGCACGCCGACCGTGTGTCGCCCGTGGGGTTCTTCCTGCAACAGGCAATCCTAATGAACGCGCTCACGCTGCCGCTGTGGCTGGCGGGGCTATACTACTACCTGTTCACGCGCGACGGCCGGCGCTATCGCCCGGTGGGGGTTGCTTTCGTCACGCTTTACGTGGCCTTCACCCTCACCCACGCCAAAGTGTACTTCCTCGCTCCGGCCTATCCGCCCCTGTTCGCGGCCGGCGCCCTGGTCGTCGAGCGCCGTCTCGCCACGCGTCCCTGGCGCCTGCTCAGGCTGCCCTACGCCGCCCTGCTCGTGCTGGTCGGCCTGCTGCTCGTCCCCTTCGCCATGCCCGTGCTCCCGCCGGCGACGTACGCCCGCTACTACGGCTTCCTCAAGGGCGGCGGCAGCGGCACGACGCTGCCGCAGTGGCTGGCCGACCGCTTCGGCTGGAGCGCCATGACGGCGGCCGTGGCCCATGTCTACGACGGCCTGCCCGCGGCCGAGCGCGCGCGGGCGTGCATCCTCACCGTCAACTACGGCGAGGCCGGCGCGCTCAATTTCTTTGGTCCGGCCTATCACCTGCCGCGCGCGATCAGCGGACACAACACCTACTACCTCTGGGGACCGGGCGCGTGCAACGGCGCGACCGTCATCGCCATCGGCTATCCCGGCTGGTACCTACAGAGGTCGTTCGGCGTGGTGACGGCGGCCGCGCGGAGGACCTGCGCGTCCTGCATGCCCGAAGAGGCCAACGTCGTGGTCTACGTGTGCCACCGGCCGCGAAGCGCATTCAAAGACCTCTGGCCCGGCTTCAAGCACTATGACTAGGCGTTAGGCGTCAGGAAGAAACCCGCGCCTCCCGCCTCCCGCCTCCCGCCTCCCGCCTCGACAGGGATACTCCGTAGCCGGCGGGCAGCGCACGCGCCGCCTCGATCATGACGAGCGCCGCCAGCGGCACGGCCTGGAGCACGAGGCGATTGAGCGACGAGCCGATATGGTCGTCGTACGACTGCCAGTGCGAGAACACGTAGCCGGCTAGATAGACCGCGAGCTGTGTCGCGAGCATGGCGAGCAGGAGGCGCCCTTGCGGCGATAGCCGGCGCGCCGCCGCGGCCAGAAGCGCGGCCAGTCCGATCCAGAACAGGCTCCAGTGTGACACGTCGATCACCTCCTCGACGAAGCGCACGGCGATGTGCGGCAATCTGCCGGCGTGAGCGAGGAAGACGCCGATGGTGAGGGGTCGGAAATCGGCGCCCACGGGACGCACGATGAGGCTGAAAAGTATCCACGGGAACGGCAGCGCGATCGTTGCCAAGCTGGCCCACATGACCGGCACCAGGCGCGCGCGGAGCGGGGCGCGCCGCGCTAGCTCCGTCACGGCGAGGGCCAGCCACACGATCAGCGCGATGGGCAGACCCTCTTTCTTGGTCCAGATAGCGCCGCCGGCCAACAGGCCCATCAAGATGAGGTCGACCCGGCGGCGCGCGCGCTGCCACAGCAGCAGATAGAGCGCGGCGGCGCCCCCGTACATCGACACCGGGACGTCCGCGTACCCGTACCCGGCGAATTGCGGCGCCGTAGGCACGACACTCAGCAAGGCCGTCCCCAGTATGGCCGTGGTCCGCCCGTAGAGGCGCGCCAGGCCCGCGTAGAACAGGAGCAGCAGCGCGACCAAGCACGCCGAGCCGATTAGCGCGGCGAGATGCAGGCCGATCTGACCGGGGACATGGAAAAACAGCGCTTCCGCCAGGGGCACGTTGAGCGGATAATTGGGATGGTTCTGGTACGCTTGCTGATGCCAGTAGCTGGGGAGCGGTCCGCCGGAGAGGAACAATCGCGCCTTGGTGGCCCAAACGGTCCAGGCGTCGTCATAGCGCAAGAGCGAGCCCATGGCGACCCACACGGCCACACCCACTTGCAGCGCGACGAGGCACAGACCGATTATTGCCACGACGCCGGATGAACGGCGGTCGCCTGCATCGTCAGGTACGACGAGGGGAGTAGCGGCCAGCACGACGCGCGCGCACACGACGGTCCCCGCCACGGCGACGGCGAGCGCGGGAACGATGGCCGCTCCCAGCGGCGCGCCATATAAGTAGAACACGAAGTACACCGCTGTATACAGCGCCATACCGAGCGCCCAGGAGAGTCCGATAAGCTCGGCGAACCGTTTCGAGAAAGGACGACGGGGCTCCGATCATGACGCCACCCGGACCAAGGTCCCCCACCCATCGCGCAGACGCACAGCGCTTGCGGGCGGTGCGCCCTGCGGCGGGGATTCCAGCGCCCAGCCCCTCGGGTCGGGCACCGACGGCGTCGCGGTTTGTCCCGCCGCGTCACGCGGCCCTAGCGTGGGCGGCGCCCACACCACGAGCCACCCCGCCCGCTCGCGGCGCGCCACCCGCATGAGCTGGGTCCAACTCAACGTGAGGGCGCCCGCGCGGACATCGCCTGCCGCGATCGAGTAGAGTATAGCCCCGCGTGGATAGAGGTCGTACGTGGCCCGTAGGAACAGGTGGTCATGGGGATCAAGGTCGCCGTCGACGACCAACACACGCGCCGTCGACGGAGCCGCGCTGTCGACGGCGGCGATAAACTGGTCGAACGCGGGCGGCTGCGACACGAATTGCTCCGAAAAGCGCGCCTCAACAAAGGCCGCCGGTGGGACAAGCGCCAGGAGCAAGAGGAACAGCGCGACGAGATCGCGCGGGACCGCTGCCGCGTCCCTGTCCCATATCGAAGGGAAGCGTCGTCGCACGCGGCTCAAACCTCGCTCATTGGGCTCATCTCCTTCTCCCATTCTAACACGCCGCCCTTGCTCGGCAGCGGCGAGCGAGAACTACGCGCTGAGTGTCGGCCGCGCACTCCCACGAGTCGAGCCGCCAGGGGGCGAGCTGCGGTAGACCACGGCTCGGTGCGATGCTACAATCCGATGGTGACACGCGGTCGCGCCATACCGGCGCGGGCGTCGGTGACGGCTGTGAAGGCGCCGACGCGGGTCGTGCCCTCAGCGCATCCGCGCGCGAACGCGCGGGTCCGCTAGCCCAAGATGCCCGCGATCTGGTCAAGCGTCGCCGCGTCGAGATCCCATCCCGCCGCCCCCGCGTTCTCCTCGACCTGCTCCGGCCGCGTCGCGCCGGCGATCACGCTGCATACTTCGGGACGGGCCAGCAGCCAGGCGATCGCCAATTGCCCGACCGTTTTGCCGTGCGCCCGCGCGATCTCCTCCAAGCGCGCGACCTGGCCCAACCGCTCGTCGGTCAACTGCTCCCGCAGGCGCTCGTTGCCGTGATAGCGCGTCCCCTCGGGGATCGGCGCGCCGGCGCGATACTTGCCAGTCAGCAGCCCGCTGGCCAGGGGGAAATACGGGATGACGCCGACGCCGAATTGGGCGCAGGCCGGCAACAACTCCGCCTCGACGCCGCGCTCGAACATATTGTAGTGCGGCTGCGCTGAGACGAAAGGGGCGTAGCCGCGCCGGTCGGCGATCCACAAGGCCCAGGTGAGCTGCCACGCCGCGAAGTTCGAGCAGCCCACGTAGCGTACTTTCCCGTCGCGCACCAAGTCATCGAGCGCGCGCAGCGTCTCCTCCAACGGGGCGTCGGGGTCCCAGGAATGGACCTGATACAGGTCGATGTAGTCGGTCTGCAGACGGCGCAGACTGGCCTCGCAGGCCGCGACGATGTGCGTGCGGCTCAAGCCCTTATCGTGCGGCCCCGTGCCCATCTCGCCCCGCACCTTGGTCAGGATCTGCGCCTCGTGGCGCCGCCCGCGCAACGCCCGTCCGATGATCTCCTCCGAGCGTCCCTTACTATAGACGTCAGCCGTGTCGATAGTCGTGACACCGCGGTCCAACGCGCGGTGAATCACCTCGATTGACTGGGCCTCCTCGGTACGTCCACTAAAGTTGTTCGCGCCCAGCCCGATGACCGATACCTGAAGCCCCGACGCGCCCACCCGACGATACTGCATGTTCCCTCCTCCATCGAGTTGCGGTGTTCTATACAAGAAGCCCTCATAGGCCACGACGAGACATGAGCGCACATCTCGTGCCGCGTCGTGACACAGGCCTCCCGTTAGCTAACGGGAGGTCTACAGGGAAAGCGGCGTCTTGGGCCGTATGCCCCATACTGGTGGTATGCCCCCATGCCGGTGGACAATTCATCGCGCCAGCCACTCCGCGATGCCGGCGGCGATGAACGCCGCATCGCGCGGCGTGGGTCCGGCGCCCGCAGCATGGCCCCACAGCGAGTCGATCGGGCGCAACTCGGCGTGCGGCAGGCGCGCCACCTCGGCGGCGCTGTCCTCCAGCGGGAAATACAGGTCGGTCGTACACGGCATCACCAGAGCGCGCGCCCGGATTGCCCCGAGCGCCCAGTCTAGGTCGCCGTCGTAGCCGGGCGTAGCCCCGATGTCGGCGTCCTGCCACGTCCGGGCCATCGCCAGGAGGTCGTTGGCGTCCCAGGCGAGAAACGCGTCCTCATAGTCGCCCACGATGAACTCCTCCAGTGTGGCGTAGCCCTGCTCCCGATACAGATGGGCGCGATACCAGGCCTGTGAGCGGCCCCATCCGGCCCACACGCGCCCGAGCGCGCGCAACCCTTTCTCAGGCGGCGCGTCGTAGCGGCCGTCACGCCAGGCGGCGTCGGCCTTGAGCGCGGCGGTCACCCCCTCCAGGAATACCCAGGCGTGGGGGGCGCAGCGCGCCGAGCCGCAGATGGGGACGATGCGCGCGACCAGGTCGGGGTAGCTCACAGCCCATTGGTAGGCCTGCTGCGCGCCCATGGAGAAGCCGACCACGAGCGGGAGGCGCGTAACGCCGAAGCGCTCCGCGACGAGGCGATGCTGCAGCGCCACGTTGTCCAGGATGGTGACGCGCGGGAAGTCGGGACCGCCCTGCCCCAGCGCGGCATTGCTCGGCGACGACGAAAGCCCGTTGCCGAGCATATCGGGGACGACCACGAAATAGCGGTCGGTGTCGAGCGCCTGGCCCGGCCCGATCAGCCACGCGTTGTCCTCGTGCCGTCCCGCGTAGCAGGTCGGGAAGACGATGGCGTTGTCGCGCCGCGCGTTAAGCGTCCCGTGCGTGACATAGGCCAGCGTCGCGTCGCGGAGCGTTTCGCCCGATTGCAGGGCAACGTCGCCCGCGTCGAACACCTCATAGCCGCGCTCGTCCTCCGGGCCCGGCTCGGGACGCTCGATCTCGCGCACCCGCAGCACGTCGCGCGCGGGGCCACATCGCTCATAGATCGCCGCTCGCATCGTACTCATGTCCGTCCTCCTCCTCATCGATCCGTTCGCATAATGCTGATTCACGGGATGGGCCAGCGCCGCCCCGTTGGCCCCGGCGTCATGGGTCGTCTTTCATCGGCCAGTATAACCGTCACGCCTGGTCGCGGTAGACAACCGTTTGCGGGCCCTGCGGCAGGATGAGTAGGCGCGCGTCCGGGCCGCACGCGGCGAGAGAGGCGCGTACTTGCGCCGCCACGTCGTGGCACGGCGTCAGCAGCGCGCGGCGCGCCACCTCGTCCGGCAGCGACGAATAGAGGTAGACACCGGCGGCGCGGCGCTGGATGCCGGCCTGGATCTGCGCCTGCCAGCCGTCGGCGATCGGCGTCACGGCTGCCTCGACGCGCGCCAGCACCTCGGCGGGGTTCGCCGCCTCGGCCAGTAGGTCGGCGTAGACGCCGTGCGTGGGTAGGCCGTCGGCGCACTCGGCCGCGAGCACGATGTCGCCGCCGTCGCGCAGCGCCCGCGCCGCGGCGGACATCCCCTTGACGCTCTGATACAGGTTCTGGTCCAGCGGATAGCCGCTGTTGGTGGTCAAGACGACGTCGTAGGCCCGCGCGACGGGGCGCATAGCCGTGGCGCGCACGAACCCCACGGCGGCGGCATGCACGGCCATCAACTCACCGGCCCACACCCCCGTCAGTTGACGGCGGCTGTTGAGCGCCACGTTGAGGCTGAAGGTTGGCGGCGCGCCGAGGGCGACCTCGCGCTGCTCCTCGTGGATGGGGTTGCCCTCCAGCACACCGAAGGCGGCGTTGGGATGCGCGATCATGCGTGGGCCGTGGTTGTGCAGCACCGTCTCCAGCCCGGCGAGGCCGGGCATGACGAGCTTGGGTCCGCCCGAGTAGCCGGCGAAGAAGTGCGGCTCCACGAAGCCGGTCACGATCGTGACCGACGCCTCCAGGTACAGCCGGTTGAGGTAGACCGGATGGCCGCGCGACGTCACGCCCCGGTACACCAGCGCGCTGTCGTCGCGCGCGTCGTGGTTGACCACGCGATAGCCACGCGCGATAGCGGGACCGAGCATCTCGTCGAGCTCGGCGGGGGTATTGGCGCGGTGCGTGCCCGTCGCCACCAGGATGGTGACGCGCTCACGCGGGACGCCGGCGGTGTGGAGTTCGGCCAACAGCGGCGGCAGCACACGATCGCTGGGCATTGGGCGCGTCCCGTCGTTGACGACGATGACCACATCGTCGTCGAGGCCCGCGAGGCCGCGCAACGGCGCGGTCCCCAATGGCGCGCGCAGGGCGGCCAGGACAGCAGCGTGTTCGTCCGGCAAACCACGCGCCTCGACTGGCTCGACCACGTCGGTCCGACCCTCCGGCGCCTCGATCTCCAGTCCCGTGCGCCCGTAGGCGAGCGTTATCTTCATCGTGTCCCTCCAGTCAACATCGAATGCGCCACAAAAAAGTGACTTGAGCGCCGTGGGCCTGGCCTTAAAAGACCATGGCAGGATACGGACCTTGAAAGGTCTCCTGGCGACCGCCGCGGTGGCCGCACGCTAGACGGGCGGCACGCGCGTCGCGACCGGGCAGACCTTTCAAGGTCAGGCCGCTACCATGACCTTTTAAGGTCAGGCCGCGTCCCACCATCATGGGGGACACCCGATCAGCACAACGCGCACGTCGTTGACGTTCGTGCCGGTCGGTCCCGTTGTCAGTAAGGCACCCGCCGCCCGTAGCGCCGGGTAGGCGTCGTTGGCATCGAGCGCAACGACCGGGTCCACGCCGGCCGCGTGTATGGCCGCGGCGGTCGCGCCGGTGACGAGACCGCCCGCGGCGTCGGTCGGGCCGTCGGAGCCGTCCGTGTCGACAGCCAGCGCTGCCCACCGTGGGACACCGGCCAACTCCACTGCCAGGGCCAACGCGAACTCCTGATTTGGTCCACCCAGGCCCGCGCCGCGCACCACGACCGTGGTCTCGCCGCCGCTGATGAGGGCGCAAGGCGGAGACGCCGGCTGCCCCGTCTCCAGCGCCTCGCGGACAATCGCCGCGTGCAGGCCGGCGGCCTCCCGTGCGGCGCCCGTGATGAGCGTAGAGAGGATGAGCGGCGTATAGCCCAACTCCCGCGCCTTGGTGGCCGCCGCCGCGGCCGAGAGGCGTCCGCCGCCGATGATGGTGTTGGTTACGCGCGCGAACACCGCATCGCCCGGCTTCATGGTCTCCGGCGCGCTGTCGAGGTAGCGCGCGACGCGCGGGGGCGGCGTGATGGCATAGCGCCGCAGCGCTGCCGCGACATCGGCCAGGGTCGTGGGGTCGGGAACCGTCGGGCCGCTGCCGATCGTCGACGGGTCGTCGCCCACGACGTCGGAGAGCAGGAGGGCGGCGACAGCGGCGGGGGCGGCCAGCCGCGCCAGGCCGCCGCCTTTGAGCGTAGAGAGATGCTTGCGCACCGCGTTCATCTCGCCAATAGCGGCGCCGCTGCGCAAGAGATCCCGGCTCAACGCGGACAAGTCCGCCAGCGTGATGTCGCCCGCGGGGTCGGCCAGCAGCGCCGAGGCGCCACCCGAAAGCAGCGCCAGCAGTAGGTCACCCTCGCCCAAAGACACGGCCAACGCCGTGACCCGCCGCGCCGCCTCCAGGCTACCCTCGTCGGGGACAGGATGCCCCGCGACGATAGTGTCGAACACACGCGGCGTATTGACGTCGTACCCTTTCTTCGTGACGACGAGGCTGCCGTCGATGCGGTCGCGCAGTATCTCGTGCGTCGCCCGCGCCATGGACGCGGCCGCTTTGCCCACCGCCAGCACGACGACGCGCCGCGCCGCGATGCGCCGCTCCCCGACCACGATAGCGCCGCCCTCGACGCGTAAGAATCGCCGCACGGCCGCGCCGGGATCGGCCGCCTCAAGCGCGGCAGCGAGAATCGCGCGGAGGTCGTTATCCATAGGACTCGTTGAGTTGGCGCCGCCGCTCGCGCCACGCGGGCATTATGCGGTCGAGGAGCTGGTAGAAGCGCTTGCCGTGGTTGTGCTCGACGAGGTGGCTGAGCTCGTGGACAATGACGTAGTCGATCTGTGGTTTGGGCGCCTGGATCAACGCGAGATTGAGCGTGATCGTACCGGCGCCCGTGCAGCTGCCCCAGCGGGCCTGGAGCGGCTTGATAGCCAACTCCGGCTGCACGATGCCGGCGTGATGAAACTGGGGGATGATGGCGCGCAGGCGTTCGCGGAACACGCGCGACGCCTGAGTGTGGTACCAGGCGTCCAGGAGCGCTTTAATGCGAGCGGTATCGGTCCGGTCCGGCGTCCACACGTAGAGGCGCCCGCGCGCCAGCTTGACCTCGTCACGCGGCTCTTCCACTACTTTCAGCCGGTACTGACGGCCCAGGTAGAGATGGGTTTCCCCGCTGACGTAGAGGCGGGGCGGTCTGGCCGGCAGGTAGCGCTCTAGCTCGCGCCGCTGGCGCAAGATCCAGGGCGCGCGCTTGCGCACCCGCGCCGCGACGGCGTCGGGCGCCGCCCCGAGCGGCGCCGTAACGGTCACGCGCAGATCGGGCGCGACGGTGATAGCCAGGGTTTTGCGTGGGGCATAGGCCACGTCGTAGGCGATGACCGTTTCGCCGTAGTGGACGCGATTGGCGGCTTCGGCCCCACTCACGACAGCCGCCTGCCGCGGGACTTGGCGACCTCCAGAACCTGGTCGATCAGCGCGTCGAGCCGCGCCGGTTCGAGTTCCACGCCGGTCTCCTGCTCGAGGTCATAGAAGGAATGGTCGAGTTGGCGCTTGATCCGCTTCTGCACGTCGAGATTGTTGTGCCAATCGGTGACCTTATTGGCCTCGATGATCGCCTCTTGCTTGATGGCGACATCGGCGATGCGCTCGTCGCTCACATCGTAGCCGGCCATGGAGTCGCGCAGGACGCCATAATAGGCCGGGGCGTGCTGATAGCGCGCGAGGCGCTCCGGCGCTCCGCCATGCTGGCCGGCGCGCAGTTCGTCGAGCTGCGCGCGGGCGCGGTTGAGGTACTCGATTTGATCGATGCGCCCCTGGCGGAAGGCCTGGATCGACTCCTCCACCAGCTCCGAGAAGCGCCGGTAGAAGGCGGGATCCTCGTCCATACGCTCACGGATGGTGCGCTTCATGCGGCTGAGGATCGTATCGGCCTTGGCGGCCGGCTCGCCGAGCTTCTCCACCTCGGCGTCGAACTTCTCCGCGTCGAAGATGTTGACCAGCTCCGTGATCGTCGTCGTCCCGGTCGCGCGGACATGATCATCCATGAGTTTGCGGACCTTTTCCTCATACTCACCGTAGTCGATGACCTCGGCGTAGCGCATCTTCACGGCCTGGCGCAGGCTGTGGAAAGCGCGCAGGTCGTCTTTGTAGCGGCGAACCTGCTCTTCGGGCGTCCCCTCGTAGAACTGCATCGAGCCCAGCGCGACGCGGAGCGCGCGCGCATAGTCGGTGAGGGCCTCGTAGAAGCGGCACCGGCGGTCGTCGGGCTGCAGGTGGCGCTGGAGGGCTTCGATGTCGTTCTTATTGGCGACGCCCTCGAAGACGGCCCACGCATCGGAATGCGCCTGGGGGAGCCGGGCGATCTCGGCGGAGATATCGGCGAACGTGCCCGCGATGTCCTCCGCGTCGTACTCGGCGAGGGCGTCGTAGAGATTCATAGCCTCGTTGAGCTCGCCGAGCACGCCGCGATAGTCGATGATGTAGCCGAAGTCCTTGTGCTCAGCCAGGCGATTGACGCGGGCGATCGCCTGGAGCGGCGTGTGCTCTTTGAGGGGTTTGTCGACATACAAGACAGTATCGCGCGGCTCATCGAAGCCGGTGAGGAGTTTATCCACGACCACGAGGATCTCGACGCCGTCGGCGCGGGCGAAGGAGGCGATTGTCTCGCGCAGGTAGGTATCCTCATCGCCGTAGCGCTCCATCATCCTTTTCCAGAAGGTCTGCACCTCGGGCTCGGGACCGCCCACTTCCTCGTGTCCCTCGCGGGTATCCGGCGGCGAGATGACCAGGGCGGCATCGACGCCGTTGGCCTGGAGGTGACGCAGGTAGGTGAGGGCGATATGCTTGGAGGGAGTGGCGAGCTGCGCCTTCAGGCCGGTGCCGCGCCAGTTCTCCTCGTAGTGTTGCGCCACGTTGTAGGCGATCTCCTTGATGCGCTGCTCGGTGGCGTTGACCGCCTCGCCGCTGCTCATCTTACGTTTGAGGTCGATCTTCTGGTCAGACGTCAGGTGGCGAGTGGCGCGCTCGAACCAGCGCTCGAGTTGATCCTTATCCACGTCTTGCTCGACGACGCGCCCTTCATAGAGCAGGGGGACGACGGCCTGATCGGCGACGGCCTGGCGCATGGGGTACTTGTGGATGAAATCCCCGAAGCGTTTGGCGGTAGACTTCTCGGCCTTGGTGAGCGGCGTCCCCGTGAAACCGATGAAGCAGGCGCGGGGGAACACCCGCTCCATCTTGGCGTGCAGCGAGCCGTATTGGCTGCGGTGGCTCTCATCGACGAGCACGAACGTATTGGGACCATTGTCCCGGACCTTTTGCCGCGCGGCCTGCTCGAACTTATTGATGATCGTCGTGATGATATCGGCGCGCTCGTCGCCGGGATCGAGCCGATCGGTCACGAGGCGGACCAGGTGCTTGCCGTCCCTGGCCTGGACGACCGACTTACCGCAGGCGTGGAAGGTGCCGTAGATCTGGTCGTCGAGATCGACGCGGTCGGTCACGAGGACGACGCGCGGGTTGGCGATGGCGGGGTGGAGCGCGAGGGCCTTGGCCAGCATCACCATCGTCAGCGACTTGCCGCTGCCGGTGGTGTGCCAGATCACGCCGCCCGTGCGGGTCCCCTGAGGGTTGAGGTGGGCGACGCGATCCAGAGTGGCCCTGATCGCGAAGTACTGTTGATAGCGGGCGATTTTCTTGACGCCGCCATCGTAGACGATGTACTGATAGAGCAGCTCCAGCAGGCGCGCGGGCTGTAGCAGCGCGTAGAGGAGACGGTCCTGGTCGGTGGGCAAGCGGTCGCCGAGGCCGGCGGCGTGCCGCTTGATGCGCCAGGCGTCGGGACGCCAGTCATAGAGGCGGCCCTGGGTCGCGGCGTCGATGGGGCGATTGATCGCGGCGTGCACGGCGGAATCGACATCCTCCTCCTCGCGCCAGATCGACCAGAACTTCTTGGGTGTCGCGGTCGTAGCGTAGAGGGCATCGTTGCCGCTGAGGGCCATGAGGAGCTGGGAATAGGCGAACAGATGCGGGATCTCGCCCGGCTGCTGGTTGCGCAGGGACTGGCTCACCGCCTCGGCCACGGCCTTCTCGCCCTGCAGATCGAGGTCCGGCCGCTTACACTCGATCACGACGAGGGGGATGCCGTTGACGAACAGCACGATGTCGGGCCGGCGCGTGCTCTGGCTGCCCTGTTTCTCGACCGAGAACTCATCGGCGACGTGATAGACGTTGTTCTCGGGGTGGCGCCAATCGACGTAGTGCAGGCTAAAGCTCTTGCGGTCGCCGTCAATGGCCTGCGTCACGCTGGTCCCGAGGGTCAGCAACTCATAGAGGCGCGCGTTTGTAACCATGAGGCTCTGCAGCGGCTCGTCGAGCAGGCGGCCCAGGGCCTCGCGGATAGTGGCGTCGGAGAAGGCGTGCTGGCGTCCCTTGAAGGTGATCTTATTGTGGGCGCGCAGCCAGGGCTCCAGGACGCCGGTGAGCACAACATTTTTCTCCTTGCCGCCGCGGAGGGCCAGCGCCTCGGCGGGCGTGAGGTACTGCCAGCCCAGATTGATCAGCAGCTGCAGCGCGGGAATCTGCGAACTGACCACCTCTTTGAAAGCGTCGGCGGAGGCCATGCGTAACTCCTATTCCTCGTCCACGCGGACGCGCACCTGGCCGGCCAGCAGGCGCTGTGCAAGGCCATGTCGTTGGTTCTTTCTCGCTGAGAGTTGTTGTTTGTACAACAATAGTTGCTCGTCGCACGCTCGAAAAACACCAACAATATATTCCTGTTCTTGAGCGTCATTTGGCAGGGATATTTTTTCGAATCGCAGGTAATCCTTAAGTTGGAAGTTGATAATCCCGGTGGTCTTTTACTGATATTGCAGAACTTTTCCTGACAAGTAATTCCAGTGCAAGAAATAATAGATAAGCTGTGGGTCAAATCTCGACTTGACTTCGAGTTTCTGCAGAAAATTGGAGTAACCAAACCCTTTTGATTCTCCGTTGAAATAGACAATGCGACCGACAGGTTGTTCAGGGCTTCCGCCTGATTTTTCAAGGAGCAGATTGCCCTTTTCGAGCAAGAGTGCGTTTACCTTTCTAGGCGATAGTTTGCGAATGACTATTTTTTGAGGTGCTAAATCAAGTTTGCAATCCTTAGAAAAGTTCGCCGCACGGATCACCGGATAGCATTGATCGCTTCCGTCCGCTTCCTCTCCCCAGTCCCCGGCAACTATCTTTTCAAATAGTTCACCTATTGGGAATCTTTCCCACTCCACGCCTTCCTTGGATATCCGTATTAGCCCGGTGAGCAACCTTTGCATTAGGCCGCGTTTCCGCCGTTCCAAAGCAGTAATGAGTTGATCCAACGTGCTGACTGCACTGTCCCAACTGCTAAGGATCTCGGCGATTTTGCGTTGTTCAGGGAGGGGTGGCAGCGCGATAATCAGGTTGAGGAAGTCTGACTGATTTAACGTCCGGTTTCTGCCTGCGCCGCCAGGTGACGCCAAGGCTAGTTGCTCAACCCCTTTTTTCGTCTTGAAATACAGAAGGAGAAAGGCTGGGTCGCAAATAGTGTCGTCAATTATGAACGTGGGAAAGCGATGTGATGCGCACATCCCCTCCTCTGCTTCAGAGATGAGGGCAACTGCTCCTTCCCACGCGAAAACGATGTTCAAGACAAAATCACCGGGTCTGACCCAGAAGACCCTTTTGCCGCCCAGACCTTCGCCCGTAACGGGTTCTTTGTGGAAACTGCCCTTACCAAATGAGCGCACGCCTATTTGGCGATACAGGGCTTGCGGTTCCACCGCGACGGGACGCCGAACTTTCTTGAGGAAGGTAGTGAGGCGAGTCGCGCGCCAGTTTTCAGGGTAGTTAGCCATCAAGACCCAACTCACTTAAATAAGCCTGCATCTGTGTTTCTAAGCTTCTAAGTCGGGTCTGACACGCCTTAATGTCCGCGTTCAATGCTGCCATGTCGATGTGAACCTCATCCTCAGACATATCGACGTAGCGGGAAATGTTTAGGTTGTAGTCGTTTCCTGCTATGTGTGACCGAGTAGCTACGCAGGCATACCGATCTATAGCCGCACGTTGCCGATAAGTGGCGAGAATTCTGGTATGGTCTTCCTTGCGCAGCACGTTTTGATTCGTGCCCTCTCGGTAGTCATGGCTGGCATCGATGAACAGGACTGTGTCGTCCTGCTTGTCGCGGCGGAAGATCAGGATCGCGGCGGGGATGCCCGTGCCGAAGAATAGGTTTTCGGGCAGGCCAATGACTGCATCCAGAAGGTTTTCTTCGATCAACCGCTGGCGGATCTTGCCCTCCGCGCCGCCACGGAACAGGACGCCGTGGGGGACGACGACGCCGACGCGCCCGTGCTGCGACGGAGCCAAGTAGGTCGTCTCGATCATATGGCTGATGAAGGCATAGTCGCCCTTGCTCGTGGGCGGCACGCCACGGTGGAAGCGGTGGAAGCGGTCGGCGGCCGCGTTGTCCGCGCCCCACTTATCGAGCGAGAAGGGCGGATTGGCGACGACGACATTGAAGCGCATCAATGTCTGGCTATCGGTGGTCAGGCGCGGGTCCTTGAGCGTGTCGGTCCATTTGATGTTGTCGGTGGTGACGTTGATGTCGTGGAGGAACATATTCATCATGCAGAGCGCCCAGGTCGCGCCGTTGGCCTCCTGGCCGTAGACCGCGTAGTCGGTCGTGCCGACGTGCTTGGCGCACTTGATGAGGAGCGAACCGGAGCCGCAGGCGGGATCGCAGATACGCTCGCCGGGCTGGGCGTCGAGCAGGTCGGCCAGGAGTTGCGACACCTCGGGCGGCGTGTAGAACTCGCCGGCCTTCTTGCCCGCGCCGCTGGCGAAGCGGCCGATCAGATACTCGTAGGCGTTGCCGATCACGTCCAGGGCGCCGATACGCGAGGGGCTCATATCGAGGCGCGGATCGTGGAAATCGGTCAGGAGATTCTTGAGGCGGTCGTTGCGTTGCTGGGTGCGCCCGAGGTTGGCCTCGCTGTTGAAGTCGATATTGCGGAAGACGCCGTCCAGCTTCTCCTTATTGGCGTCCTCAATCTGCTCCAGGGCGATGTTGATCAGTTCGCCGACGTTAGCCGCGTTGCGCTGATCATAGAGCGCGTAGTAGTCGCAGCCCTCGGGCAGGACGAAGCGCTCGTACTGGAGCTGGCGGCGGATACGGCGGTCATCGTCGCCGTAGCGCTCATGTAGCTGCTTGTAGTGGTCACGCCAGACATCGGAGATGTACTTGAGAAAGAGCATGACCAGGATGTAGTTCTTGTACTCAGAGGGATCGATCGTGCCGCGGAAGGTATCGCAGGCCTTCCACAGGACGGCGTTGATTTCGTCCTGCCGGATAGCGCCGCGCGTGGGCTGTTCGCCGGTTAAGAAAGAGGTCTGGCCAAGCGTCATACCGTCATAGTCCGTTGTTCCCTCTAACGATTGTCGTGCGCTACCAGTGTGCTGGGAAGCTGCCGTCGTGTCAAGCGGGAGGCTCTCACCGGCAGGGTCTGTGAAAAGTCAGGCAGAGCGGGTTCTGGGGACAAGGAAGCGGAGGGCCTTGGTGGGGCGGGAGCGGAGATGCTGCCGGCAGGCGGCGATTTCCGTGGTGCCGGTACGGCGGATGAGGGTGAGGGCGAGATTGCGGCAGGCGGCCATGATCTGGGGGGCCGGACCGCTGCGCAGGGGGAGCGATCCTCGCCAAAGGTCATATCGCGCAGCCAGTGGCGGCTCTCGATGCGCCAATGCCCGCGTATGAGCGTGAGCAGGCGGTCAGGATCCGCGTGGCGGGGGGAGAGGCTGGTGATGAGATAGACCGTTTCCGTCGTCGTTTTCTCCGTCGTGCGGACGGTACGGACGAGGCGGGCGATCTGGGCGATGCGCGGGAAGGGAAAATAGGTGCGCAGGTAGCCGTTGAGGCGGGTGCTCGCGCAGAGGGTGCGGGTGTCGGTGCGGCCACGGCGGCGATCAATGGTCTGGGCGGTGCGCATGGTGGCGTGCGGATCGGCAAAATAGGCCGCCAGTTCGGCGCGCAGACGCGGTTGGTTGTCCTTGACGGTGAACAGATAGGCGGCGCCGTGGGCGAGGATACACTGGGCCAGGGCGGTTTGCGTATGCAAGGCATCAGCGGTGACGGGTAGTGCCCCACTAAACCGTGGTCAGGCGACAGCCTCCGCAGGGGGTGCCTTGACGCGCCCACGCCGCGCCGCCCGCGCCCGCCCAACCTCATCTGTCTGGCGCGGCGCGGGCGCACCCGTCACG
>JAABVA010002096.1_pt1 | contig 20315 bp, 16 predicted proteins | sample 5560331 | NCBI WGS metagenome assembly JAABVA01 (sample SAMN12812661, study PRJNA571458) | rock metagenome | isolation source: Antarctica rocks | place: Antarctica: Victoria Land, Mt New Zealand sud | collected 2016-01-07 | reverse complement strand
ACACCTATCCTCATCGGGAAATCTCACCTGAAATTCAAATAATGACAGGCTCTTGAATCGCTCTTCCATGCCACTAACTTACTATTTTTTTTAGTATTTAACAAACGCCTATTTCAAAAAATTTATATCTGAATTTTATCTATGCAAGTAAACGAAAAAAAATCATGTGCTTCCGCAACAGGTTCAATGGATCCTCATTATTGGGTGAAGAGGTACGCAGAGTACCTTCATGATTTTGCAATCCGACGGATAAATCATGAAGATCAGGCCAAGGATTTGGTGCAGGATACCTTTTTAGCTGGTTTAGAAAACATAGGCAACTTTAAGGGCCTATGTACAGAAAAGACTTGGCTTACCGCTATTTTAAGAAATAAAATAATTGACGTTTATCGCAAAAGGTCATCCGGATCGATAACTTCAAAAGATATTATTAAGGCCGAATGGGAACATCAGGATTTTTTCGATATATCAAATGGCCAACCGAAAGCCTCAAATTGTCCTATAATAGCTTGTTTAGATGAGGCTGACCCAATTGTTAATAAAGAACTTGCTGTTGGTTTACAAAGGTCTATTCAAAAACTCCCAACTTTATGGTTATCAGTTTTTTCAATGAAATATATTGACGATCGGTCAACGAAGAGTATTTGCAATGAATTAAAAGTAACGCCCTCTTACTGTTGGACAATCATTCATAGATCTAAAGTTAGTTTACAGTCTTCTTTAAAAAAAATGAATTTTATATAAATGATTAGCGTGAACAAAGAGTTAAAATACAAAGTGAACGAAGGCATTTTTGGAGATTTAAGAATTCCGTTAAAAATAAATAAGCATCAAAGCTTTATGATCAAGAAACAGAAATAACAGCATTTTTACTTGATGTAGAATTAAGCGTGTTGGAAATCACTTAGTCTTCTTAAAATACTTTTTACTCGCCACCAATAACCCAAACTCCTCAGAAGGGTTTTTTTGGATTGATTTATGATGGATTTTATGTGCTCTTTTTATCCCCGAAAAATAACGGTTGTTCAATTTAAAAGCTTTAAAACGGTTGTGGATGAACCAATCATGGAAGATGAAATAAATGATGCCATAAACGCTGATGCCGGCACCTATCCAGAATTTGTAATCACGCGTTTCCCTGTTGAACCACATCAACCCAACAGCGATCAACCCAAAAAGCAGACTAAAAACATCGTTCAGTTCAAAAAAACCATGACGTTCCTGATGATGCGTTTTGTGGATGAACCAAAGCGGCCCGTGGAATAAAAACTTGTGCATCGCCCAGGAAATTACTTCCATAGAAATGATGGTGAGGAGAATAATAACGATGGGAAAAAGGATTGCCATTGTGTTAAAGATTTCTAAAAAATAACACATAAAAGAAGCATCAGTTTTTAGGCTGATGCTTCTTTTATCACTCTAAATTCAAAGTTTAATTTCTGAAAATTCTTAAATCCTGTAAATTCTGGTCAGATATGTATTGCCCGGTTATCCGTAGCCGCCATAGCAGCTTCGCGAACAGCCTCCGTATAAGTTGGATGTGCGTGAGAAATGCGGGCAATATCTTCGGCAGAAGCCCGAAATTCCATCGCCACAACTGCTTCAGCGATCACGTCGGCCACGCGCGGGCCAATCATGTGTACGCCCAAAACTTCATCCGTAGCAGCATCTGCCAAAACTTTTACAAAACCATCCGTATCCATGCTGGCACGAGAACGGCCGCTGGCTTTGAAAGGGAAGGAGCCGGATTTGTATTTAACACCTTTTTCCTTCAACTGCTCTTCGCTGTAGCCAACTGTTGCCACTTCCGGCCAGGTATAAACCACGCCCGGAATCAAATTATAATTGATATGCGGTTTTTGCCCGGCAATAATCTCCGCAACATAAGTGCCTTCATCTTCTGCTTTGTGCGCCAGCATTGCACCTTTTATTACATCACCGATGGCATAAACGCCTGGAACGGAAGTTTCTAAATGCTCATTTACCGGGATTTTTTTGCCGCGAGGTTCCAGTTCGATGCCTAATTTTTCCAAGCCCAAACCTTCTGTATAAGCGGTACGGCCAACAGCCATCAAACAATAATCGCCTTTTAACTCTATTTTTTCGCCTTTCGGGTTATCCGCCGTAACCGTAACTTCATCGCCATTAACCGTTGCGCCGGTAACTTTGTGGTTGAGGTAGAAAACCATGCCTTGTTTGGTCAATACTTTTTGCAATTCTTTAGATAAAGCCCGGTCTAAAGTATTCACAATCGCATCGGTAAATTCAACCACAGAAACTTTGGCACCCAGACGCGCATAAACAGAACCCAGTTCCAAACCAATCACGCCGCCACCAATCAGGATCAAATGTTTCGGGATTTCCGGCAGGTTTAAAGCTTCGGTAGAAGTTACAATGCGTTTTTTATCCACCTGGATAAAAGGCAAAGTTGAAGGTTTAGAACCGGTTGCGATGATGATATTTTTGCCGATGATCTTTTCTTCGGAGCCATCGTCTTTTTTAATGCTGATGGTATTTTTATCATCAAAAGAACCAATGCCCTGGTAAGAAGTAATTTTATTTTTTTTGAACAGAAAAGCAATTCCGCTGGTGGTTTGCTCCACCACTTCGTTTTTCCGTTTAAGCATTTGTGCCAGGTCCGGCCGCAGGTTTTCAATATGGATCCCGTGCGCTTCAAAGGTATGGGAAGCATTATAATAATGTTCGGTAGAATCCAGCAAAGCTTTGGACGGGATGCAGCCTACGTTAAGGCAAGTGCCGCCAAAAGTTGAATATTTTTCGATACAGGCCGTTTTTAAACCAAGCTGGGCGCAACGGATTGCCGCCACATAACCACCAGGACCTGAACCGATAACAATTACATCATATTCCATAGAGGATTTATTTTTTAAGGAAGCCCAAATTTAAGGATTTAAACGCTAAAGGAATGTCAAAATCTGCAATTGCAGGGTTTGTTTTTAGAGGGAAAAAAAGCGGTTTGCCATCGTTTAAAATCTAAATCCTGTGTATCTTACCGAATCAAACCTTGTTAAGTGCCATGCTTGCCCAATGCTTCTTTTACCGCATAAAAAATGTACTGCTTGTTTGCTGCCTGTTATTTTTGACACAGCAACTCTCTGCACAGCAGAAAATTTATGAGCAATTAATCAACCGGATTGATTCGCTTTCGGCAGCAGGTTTGCCAAAATCATCTTTAAAAGAAGTGGCTCAATTGGATATTTTGGCCAGGAAAAACCATAACCCGGCGCAGCAAATCCGGGCAGCGGTTTACCGAATGAACTTGCAGGTTTATATAGAAGAAAACGCACTGGTTGCAATAATCAACCGCTTAAAGCTGGATATTAAACAGGCAGATTATCCGGTAAAGCCAGTACTTCAATCTGTTCTGGCAGGTATTTTTTGGAATTATTACCAGCAAAACCGTTATCAGTTTGCAAAACGGACAGCGCTCGAAAAACCGGATGCTGATTTTGCCCGTTGGGATTTAAAAACCATTGTAAGGGAAGTTGGAAATCTGTACCGGCAATCCCTGCAAAACCCGCAGCAGGAGCAAAACACTTCTGTTGCTGTTTTAGAAGGTGTTTTGCAGGGGGATAAACGCATGCGTTACCTGCGGCCAACATTGTACGACCTGCTGGCTCAGCGTGCCTTGGATTTTTATTTGGGGGAAGAACCTGAATTGCCTAAACCACAACTTGCTTTTTCGTTGAATGATCCGCGGTTTTTTGGTGATGATGCTGTTTTTATCCGCCTAAAATTGGCGCAGAACGATACCGCTTCTGTAACTTATCAGGGAATCAAACTTTTGCAACAGGCAACAGTTTTTCACCTGCAAAAGAAGCATCCCGAAGCGTTGGCCGATTTGGATTTGAAGCGGTTAGGGTTTCTGTACCGAAAAGCTTCTTTCCCTCAAAAAGATTCGCTTTATGCTGATGCGCTTCAAAAAGTAAATCATGAATTTGAAGCGAAGCCAATTGCTGCCGATGCTTTGGTTTTACTGGCGCAGTTTGAGCAGCAGAAGGACAGTTTGGTTGCGGCTGTTGCTTATTTGCAAAAAGCCATCAAAAATTACCCTGAAAGTTTGGGCGGCAAAAATGCAACCCTTCTTTTACAACAGCTTGATCAGCAAAGTTTATCCGCAGAAATTGAAAATGTGGATTTGCCCGATCAGCCAATTTTAGCGAAGTTGAATTATCAAAACCTGCAAAAAGCAAATGCGGCGGTTTATCATCTAACAGAAGAAAATTTGAGCGAATTACGAAAGCTGGAAAATCAAAATTATTACCGTTCGCAGGAAATCAACTTAAACACCGATGTGCTGGCCTATGTTAAAAAATTAAAACCTGTTCAGCAGCAGCAAATAACTTTACCCTATCCAAAAGATTATCACCAGCATCATGTTGAATTTGGGATTGATCCACTCAAACCTGGTTTTTATGTGCTTCTTTTATCGGATGAAAATTCACAAGATAACTCTTTAATGAGTTTAACTGGTTTTCGGGTTACCAATCTGGCTTATATCGGAAGGCAAAACCCAGACGAAAGTTTAGAGATCAGAACAATAAACCGTACAACCGGCGAGCCAATGAAAGGTGTAAATGTTAACATTTTAAATTCGCAGGAAGAAACGGTAGTTGGCAAAGGGGTATCTGATGGTACAGGAAAGTTTGTTTTTAACACGATCAGAAACAATAGTTTAAAAATCCGCCTAACCACTCCTGATGATTTTTATACAGCTAATAATGGATTTTACGGTGCAATTTCTAAGTATAATAATTACACGCAAGGAAATGTTATACTTTTTACAGATCGGCAATTGTACCGTCCTGGACAAACTATTTATTTTAAAGGATTGCAAGTTTTGAGCAGAAACGGTAAAAGTGAAATTGTAAAAGATGAAGAAAACTTAGTTGAGTTGAACGACAACAATGGTAAAAACCTCGGTTCGGTAAAAGTCAAAACAAATGAGTTTGGTACGTTTAGCGGCTCTTTTGTATTGCCGCAATCCATGCTGAATGGAAATGTGGTTTTAAAAGCTTCCCAAGGTGCAATATATGTTAAGGTTGAGGAATACAAACGCCCTACCTTTCAACTAAAATTTGATGCCGTAAAAGAAGCATACCGTCCCGGGGATTCTATCCGGTTAAAAGGCAAAGTGCTGGCTTTTGCAGGTTACGGTTTGGCAAACGCAACTTTAAAAGTAAACGTCAAATTGTCAAATCAAATTAGATTTAGAGGCTCAGATTTTTCTGCAAACCCAACGATTGATTTTTTAAGTGATACTGTAAAAACCAATTCAAGCGGTGAATTTACAATCAGGTTTAAAACCCGGAAAGAATCAAACAATCAAACTGTTGTTTATCAAATTTCTGCCGATGCAACCGATGCCAGCGGCGAAACCCATACGGCTTCTACTTCAATCAATGTTGCAAAACAAGCTTTGCAAATCCGCTTAAACCTCCCGCAAAAGTTATTAGCAACAGATTCCTTAAAGCTTACAGCAAGCTTGTTCAACTTAAATGATCAACTTCAAAATGGCAATTTACAAGTTAAGATCTTCTCCTTAAAAAAACCAAACGAGCAGTTGACCAAAAACCGTTTGTGGGAAAAGCCAGATCAGTTTTTATGGGACCGGGAAGGGTTTAAGCGGTTGTTCCCGACTTATGCCTGGAAAAATGAAGATGAGTTTAGTAGTTGGGCGAAGGATAAACAAGTGGCACAAGTTGATTTAAAAACAGATGGTACGCATTTTTCTGTACTGGATTTATCGGCATTAAAAAAGCAATTGTCCGGTATGTACCGCATAGAAACTTATGCTAAAAACAGCAAAGGCGATACAGTTTCATCGGTACAGTTTACGCAATTGGTTACGCTTCAAAACAAACCGATAACTATGCAAGATTGGGCAGTTCCTTTGGTTACACGAGTTTCGCCTGGCGGAAAAGCGGTGTTTTTATTGGGGACAGGAATGGAAGACCATATTTTGATGGAAGTGCTGGACGGAGAAAAAATGGTTTCGTCTGAATGGGTGCAAACCTGTAAAACACCGATCCAAAAAAAAATAAATGTACCAATTAATGCAAGCAACCATTTCCGCTTGCAGTTTTTAATGGTGAAGGATAACCGGGTTTATAATTTATCGCAAGTTGTGCAAATCATTCGGCCTGATCCTAATTTATCGGTTAAACTGCTTAGCTTCCGCAACAAGTTACAGCCCGGTGAAAAAGAGCAATGGAAGTTGCAGGTTTCGGGCAAGGAAAAACAAACGGTAGAAATGCTGGCTGCCTTGTACGATGCCTCTTTGGATGATCTGGCTCCGACACAAAACTGGACACAGCAAATACAAAACATAAACCAGAAGTATCAGCCAAACTATTTTAGTTGGAACAGTTATAATTTCATCAATAAAATGGAAAGTCGCGGCGTTTTTTTTCGCTCAACAAACTTTGAATTGCAAGTTCGGGAATATGAAAAGTTGAACTTACTTGGCTTTAATTATTATGGCGGAAGCAATTATGCTTATAATGGATTAGTTCAAGCAGCCGCATTAAGAAAAAGGCTGGCTGCAATGAACGAAGCGGATTACCAAAAAAGCGTTGCTGCTTTTAAAGATGGGTTTGATATAAAAGGACGTGTAATTACGGCGGGCAGCCAGATTGGTTTGCCTGGAGTTACGGTTGAAATTAAAGGCACGGCAATAACTACCCAAACGGACGTGGATGGTTATTTTAAATTACGTGTTCCGGTTAATGCCAAACTTGTTTTCAAATACATTGGCGATTTAACACAAGAAATCAGTGTTAAAAAAGGAGATTTCCCTATAATTAAACTCAGAACAATTGGCACTACATTAAATGAAGTTGTAGTTGTTGGTTACGGAACGCAGGCAAAGAGAAGTTTGACAGGTTCTGTTCAGGGCATTGTTGAAGAAAGTAATGAGATAGTAAGTTTTGCTGCTATGGGAAGAGATCAAAATACTGTAATCCGGATTCGTGGTGCAAATTCATTACAAGGAAAAGCTGCAGGTTTACAAGTTACAGATGCTGATCAGAATGAATTACTTGTTCAAAGATCAAAACCAATCCAAATCCGTAAAAACTTTAACGAAACTGCTTTTTTTTATCCGCAATTAAGAACAAATGAAAAAGGAGAAATCCTGATCAATTTTACCATGCCCGAAGCCTTGACGCGCTGGCGTTTTGAAGCTTTGGCACAAACGCAGGATTTAAAGTTTGCTTACTTAGAAAATGAAGTCATCACCCAAAAGCAACTGATGGTTTCGGCCAATATGCCACGCTTTTTCCGCGAAGGTGATACGATTACAGTTTCGGCGATTGTGGCCAATCTTAACGCTAAAAAAACATCGGTAAAAACAGCATTGCAATTGTTTAACGGAGTCAATATGCAGCCGGTAAAATTACTGGCCAATGCTGCAGAAGCCAATCAGCAACTTGAAATCGAAGCCAATGCCAACAAAGCGGTTTCTTTTAAGCTAATTATTCCGGCAGGTTTGGATGCGCTGACCTACCGTTTAACAGCTGATGCCGGAAAGTACAGCGACGGCGAAGAAAACACAATACCAGTTTTGCCAAATTCCATGTTGATGACCGAATCTGTACCGATGATGGTGCGTCCCAATCAAACCAAAACCTTTACACTGGAAAAACTGCTGCACAACAACAGCAATACGATTCAAAACAAAACCCTGACGCTGGAATATACCGAAAACCCGGCCTGGTACGCGGTACAGGCTTTGCCGTATTTGATGGAATATCCGTACGAGTGCAGCGAGCAAACGTTTAGCCGTTATTTTGCCAACAGCCTGGCTACTTCATTAGTAAAACGTTTGCCAATTATCCGGCAGGTTTTTGAGCGATGGAAGCAAACGGATTCTAAAGAATTGCTTTCTAATCTTGAAAAGAACCAGGAACTAAAATCGGTTTTGATTGAAGAAACGCCCTGGCTACGCGATGCACAAAATGAATCGGAACAGAAAAAACGTATTGCGCTGCTGTTCGACCTCAACAAAATGAGCAATGAATTGCAGTTGAACCTGGACAAACTAAAGGAAATGCAATTGGCGGACGGCAGTTTTCCTTGGTTTACCGGTTTGCATTCAGATCGTTATATCACGCAATATATTCTGGCTGGGATTGGTCAGTTGTACGCTGCAAATGCTGTTGATGCCCAAAATCCGACTTTAAAAAACATTGCTGATAGGGCTTTAAATTATCTGGACGAGGAATTGATCAAACCGGAACATGCTGTTTTTACCTATAAAAAATCAGTGTCGGAAGAATTAAGTCCGATAGAAATCCATGGCTGGTACACGCGCAGTTATTTCGCTTCAAAACCGATGGGCGAAGCTTTAAAAGCTGAATGGAAAAAGTATCAGCAAAAAGCAAACTTGGAATGGCCGCAGCGCAGTGTGTACGAAAAAGGTTTGATCGCTTTAACTTTCCTTCATTTTAAGCAGGTAAAAGAAGCACAGCAAATTGTTGCTTCCTTGATAGAAACTTCGCAGCAATCCGAAGAAATGGGCATGTACTGGCCGAAAAACCAACTGGGATATTTCTGGTACCAAAACCCAGTGGAAACGCAAAGTTTGCTGATCGAACTTTTTACCGAAGCAGGCAAAACCAAAGAAGTGGAAGAAATGAAAATCTGGCTGCTTCGCAACAAGCAAACCAACAACTGGAAAACCACTACGGCAACAGCACAAGCTTGTTATGCGTTACTGCTTCGCGGGGAGAATTGGTTGCAAACCGGCAGCAAAACAATGCTTCTTTTAGGCGGTAAAAATTTGAATGAACTAAAACCGGATTCAAAGCAAGATGCCGGTGCCGGTTATTTTAAAACAAGTTGGAACGACGAACAGATCAAGCCGGAACTGGGGAAAGTCGAAGTTAGAAATCAAAGTAAAACCATTAGCTGGGGCGCAATCTACTGGCAATATCTGGAAAAGTTAGATAAGGTTTCTGACAGTAAAAACAGCATCAGCATGGAGCGGAAGTATTTTATCCGAAGCAGAAACAACAGCGGTGAAGTGCTTACGGCTATCGACAAAAAACATCGGCCAAAAGTAGGCGATTTATTAAAAATAGTGGTTTACCTGAAAGCCGACCGGGATTTTGAATACGTGCATTTGAAAGATATGCGGCCATCGGGAACGGAGCCGGTTGATGTTTTATCGGGCTACAAATATCAGGATGGATTGTATTATTATCAGGTAACCAAAGATGTGGCCACCAACTTTTTCATCAGTTACTTGCCAAAAGGAAATTATGTTTTTGAGTATGGTTTGCAGGTAGCGCAACCGGGCAATTTTTCTACGGGGATCAGTTCGGTACAAAGTATGTACGCACCGGAATTTGGCGCGCATTCGGAAGGTAAGCGTTTGGAGTTGGTGAAGTAGGAGGGAAGGTGAAAGAAGGGAAGGTAAAGGGTAGAAAGGTGAAAGGTAGCGAACTATGGCTCCCTCTCCTTTGGAGAGGGCTGGGGGTGAGGCTTTTTATGCCTTAAAAGAAGCATCCCATACAGACCCCAACAAGCAAAACCCAAAGCACCTTTAACTAATAAAACAGTTAAAATCTGTTAAATTAGTTTTTCCTTAACATTGGTTGGTTATCTTGCAGCATCAATTAACCTGTTATCCATGAAACCATATCTACTTCTGTTTTTTGTGCTGGGCTTCTTTTTACACTTTCCGGCATTGGCACAAAACAATCCTTTTAACATAAAAGGCGTGGTGATTGATTCGGCCAAAAAAACACCATTGAGTTATGTAACTGTAATTTTAAAAGATGCGGCGGGCAAAGCGGTAAAAAGCACGCTGACGAAAGATGACGGTTCGTTTCAGTTGCTCAACCTGAAACCGGCACCATATCAATTAAGCATTGCTTATGTGGGTTTCATTAATAAAATTATACCGATAAAAGAAGCATCGGGAGCTGTTGATGCAGGCCAGATTGCTTTGTCTGCTTCCAGCAACCAGTTAAAAGAAGTTTCGGTTGCGGCTTCCAGGCCAATCATCAAGCGCGAGGTTGACCGGATTGCTTATGACGTGCAGGCAGACCCGGAAAGTACGGTGCTTACAGCCTTGGATATGTTGCGCAAAGTGCCGATGCTTTCGGTGGATGCACAGGACAATATCAAACTAAAAGGCAGCGGCAATTACAAGATTTTGATCAACAACAAAGAATCGTCGCTGGTTGCCAAAAATCCTTCAGATGTTTTTAAAGCGATGCCGGCAGCAAATATCGAACGGATAGAAGTGATCACAACGCCTCCGGCAAAATATGATGCAGAAGGCCTGGCCGGGATCATCAATATCATCACCAAAAAAAATGCCGATCAGGGTTACAACGGCAGCATCAACATACGCGAAAATTTTACTTACGGGCCGGGGGTCAACCTCAACGGAACTTTGAAAAAAGGCAAATTTGGCGTATCTGCTTATGCCGGGATCGGAGATCAGCGCACACGTACCAACCCTTATGACAATACCCAAACTTTTACCAGGGACAACACTGTTCTCGGCCAAAACGGGACCAATACCAACGGTGGATATTACAGCTATGGAAATGCAGAATTGAGTTATGAAATCGATACGCTTAATTTACTTACTGCTTCTTTAGACTTAAATAAAGGGAAATTTAAGCAGGGAAGCGATCAGGTTACTGCACAGCGTGATGGCGAAGGCAGGCTATCGCAATCTTACCACTTAATAAATAATGGGACCAGCAGTTGGAGCGGTGCAGATGCAGGCATTAACTATCAACTTGGTTTTAAAAAAGACAAAAACCGGTTGCTTACTTTATCCTACAAATTTTCGCATTCGCCAAGCATTCAGTTTAATGATGTCAATATTACAGATGAAATTAATTATACATTGCCCAATTATCAGCAGCATAATACGGCTGGCAGCAATGTGCATACTTTTCAATTGGATTATGTTTATCCGGTAAAAAAACTAAATATTGAAGCAGGCGGAAAAGCTATTTTGCGTGGGAATTATAGTGATTTTACAAGTGAAAACCTGGATAACTCAACAGGCCAATACGTAATCAATCCAAGTCAAACCAACGAATTTAATTATCAGCAAAATGTTTACAGCTTGTACAATTCTTACCAGTTAAAACTCACTAAATGGACGGCAAAAGCTGGTTTACGCTTGGAACATACCAATATCAATGCTGATTTTACTTCGGTTGGAAGTTCTGCCAAGCAGGATTACAATAACCTGATCCCGTCGGTTTCCCTTCAGCGGAGCTTTAAAACCAGCAGTATTAACTTTGGTTTTACGCAACGTATCCAACGGCCGGGCATCTGGCAGTTAAACCCTTTTGTAGATTTATCAAACCCCAAATTTATCAGTACGGGCAATCCAAACTTGAAACCGGAACTGAACAATACTTTTGAACTCACTTACAGCAATTTCTCCAAAGGTTCTATCAATTTTGGGTTAAGTTATGCTTTCTCCAATAATTCTATCCAAAATGTTTCCAACATTGTATTGCAAACCAACGCTGCCGGAAAACAAGATACAATCACTTCAAGCACATATCAAAACCTGGGCACAAATAAAAGTTTGGGTGTTAATGTAAGTGCAAATTATACACTTGTAAAAAAACTGTCATTGAGCTTAAATACACAACTAAGCCATGTTTGGTTGGAAGGCTCTTACAATGGACAATTGTATAAAAACAACGGGATTACCGGCAATGCTTCTGCCAATTTAGGTTACAAGTTTGACAGTGGTTATCGCTTCGGTTTTGATTTTGGTTATTATAGCGGGGACATACAATTGCAGGGTAGGTTTTCGCAGTACATCTATTCATCCTACAGTGCTTCTAAAGAATTATTTAAGAAAAAACTGACAATAGCAGTAGCTGTCAGCAATCCATATAGTAAGTTTTTTAGATTTAACGCTATCACCAATACGCCCGATTACAGTCAAACCGCACATTATTACAACCGTTATCGCTATTTTAATATTAGTTTGAATTATAAGTTTGGCAAACTAAACAGTCAAATCAAAAAGAACCAGCGCGGCATCAATAACGATGATACCAAAAGCGGCGGAAAAAGTGGTGCCAATAATTAATTTTACCGAATGAAAATCTACGGCATCAAAAACTGCAGCACGGTAAAAAAAGCATTGGACTGGCTGAAAGAAAACCAAATTGATTTTGAGTTTCATGATTTTAAAAAGGTAGGGATTTCTGCGAAGAAATTGCAGGAATGGAACGATGAAGTTGGTTATGAAAAACTGCTGAACAAACAAGGCCTCACTTGGAAACAGTTGGATGCGGATACAAAAGCAACGATTATTGGCGAAAAGGAAGCCTTACAACTTTTATATGCTAAAAACAGCATGATCAAAAGGCCAGTTTTAGAGTTGGACAACAAAATTGTTCTCGGTTTTGATGAAGAAGTTTACCAAAAGCTGTTTTTACACCTATAAAATTTCATCTAAATATTTTTTCTGCTGATTTTGGTAACAATAAGTTTACCAGCCGGATATTGATGTGATTTTTTCTTAATTATGTGTTCCTATTTTGTAGAAACCATATCATTAAATGAAACTGAGACTTTTTCCTGTTTGCACGCTTGCTTTGTTGCTTTTTGCTGACTTCGTTTCGGCGCAACAAACTTCCTCACCTGCAACCCAACCTGCTGTATCGGCTACCAGAACCAATACCCGTGTACCGGAACCGCAGATCCAGACCAACTACAATTACCACGATGCTTTTGCTCCATTTTTTTATACAAAGAATGGCAACGAATATCGTTCGGCTGGCGGACAGCCCGGACCGAAATACTGGCAAAACCGCGCGGATTATCAGTTGGCAGCTTCGTTGAATGATCAAAACAACGAAATCACAGGAACGGAAATCCTGACTTATACCAACAACAGTCCTGATAAATTAGGTTTTTTGTGGATGCAATTGGACCAGAATTTGTTTCGGCAAGATTCCCGCGGTTCAGCGATTATCCCTACAACCGGAAGCCGCAACGGTGGTCATGGCCAAACTTTTGATGCAGGTTATAAAATCAAGTCGGTAAAAGTAGTATCCGCCGGAAAAGGAAAAGCCAGCGAGACCGCCGTCAAATTTATGATCAATGATACCCGGATGCAGGTTTTTCTGCCGGACAATTTAAATCCTAACGGCGGACAGGTAAAACTAAAGATCGAATACAGCTTTATCGAACCTAATTACGGATCAGACCGGACGGGATATTTGGATACTAAAAATGGTAAAATCTACACGATTGCCCAATGGTACCCGCGCATGTATGTGTATGATGATATTTCCGGCTGGAACCCTTTGCCTTATACCGGCCCGGGTGAGTTTTATTTAGAATATGGGGATTTCGACATCAACATTACCGCTCCTGCCAATCATATTGTAGTTTCTTCCGGGGAATTGCAAAACCCGCAGGAGGTTTACACGCCCGAGCAGCAAAAACGCTGGGCATCCGCAGCAAAAAGCGATCAAACGGTGATGATCCGCACGGCAGATGAAGTGACCAACAAAGCTTCGCGTCCGGTTGGTAAACCTACTTTAACCTGGCACTTCAAACTAAAAAATGCACGGGATGCTTCCTGGGCTTCTTCTGCCGCTTTTATGGTTGATGCAGCTAAAATGAACCTGCCAAGCGGCCGTAAAGCGATGTCAATTTCTGCTTATCCGGTAGAAAGTGCTGGTACAGATGCCTGGGGAAGATCAACAGAATACACGAAAAAATCCATTGAATTTAATTCGGCCAAATGGTATGAGTTCAGTTATCCTTCTGCCACAACCGTTGCCGGTATTGTTGGCGGCATGGAATATCCGGGCATCGTTTTCTGTGGATATCGGGCAAAAGGCCGTTCGCTTTGGGGAGTAAACGACCATGAGTTTGGACACAACTGGTTCCCGATGATTGTAGGTTCTAACGAGCGTTTATTTGGCTGGATGGACGAAGGTTTTAATACTTTCATCAACACACTTTCTACCGCTAATTTTAACGATGGCGAGTACAAACCCAAAACTTCGCCCGATATGCACCGTATTGGTGCTTATTTTACCGATCCTGCTACCGAGCCGATTTTGACCGCGGTGGATAATCTGAAAGAAAGAAATAACGGCACGTTACTGTACTCCAAACCAAGCGCAGGTTTGGTTTTGCTGCGCGAACAGATTTTAGGCCCGGAACGTTTTGATCTGGCTTTTAAAACCTATATCAACCGCTGGGCTTTCAAACATCCGCAGCCGGATGATTTTTTCCGAACGATAGAAAACGTTTCCGGCGAGAGTTTGAACTGGTTTTGGCGAAGCTGGTTTCAAAACAACTGGCGTTTGGACCAGGCCGTCCGCGACGTGAAATATGTAGATAACGACCCTGCAAAAGGCGCATTGATCACGGTGGACAACCTCGAAAAAATGCCGATGCCGATGATCCTCGAAATCAAAACCGAAAGCGGCAAAACCAGCCGTATCACGCTGCCGGTAGAAGTTTGGATGCGCAACACTACCTGGACTTTCCACTATCCGTCCACAGAAAAAATACAATCTGTAACTTCAGATCCGGATAAACATTTACCGGATTTTAACCCGGACAATAACGTTTGGAACAGTAAATAGCACAAAAATATTTTTGGTACGTAAAAGAAGCTTTGGGAAACCGAAGCTTCTTTTGTTTTGAAAAGCAGCAATTTGTTAATCCAATGCTTCTTTTATCACCTAAAAATTAATACAACTTTTAAATAAAAAGAGAGTTATCAGTACATGAAAATCCGAATACTTTTAACTTTTGTGGCAATCGTATTACTTTCGAACTTTTTGCAGGCGCAAAATATTTTGAAAGGGACTATTTTTGAAGGGAAATCATCACGCAAACTGGCTGATGTTTTTGTGCGGGACATCAACTCAAAAGAAATTTCGCTGACGGATAATGCCGGCAATTTCACGATCCGTACGCTGCAAAACCACACGTTGATCTTTTCTTCGCCGGGCTATATTTCAGACACTTTGTTTTTGGTAGATCTCCAGCCTAAACACATCGAACTTGTTTTGCGCGGGATTTCTTTAAATGAAGTAAACATTACTTCAACCCGCGCTTTCAACCCAAAGGAAGAGTATCCGGATGTGTACGAAAAAAGCAAGTTCGCTTTGTCGCCATCGCGTATTTTTGGAAAAGAAGCCAAAGATGCACGCCGTTTGAAGCATTATTTTGACCGCGAAACAGACGAAAGGCAGATCGATTCTATTTTCAATGCTGTTTATGTAAGCAGTATTGTGCCGCTGAAAGGACGCGATTTGGAAGATTTCATGTCAATGTACCGGCCAACGCTCGCCTTTCTGAAAAAAACACCACATTCTTCGCTCACCCTTTACGTAAATGATTCGTATAAAAAGTTTATGGCTTTGCCGCCCGAAAAACGCCATATGCAAATACTAACACCAGCTAATTAACGGTTATAATCAAATTACAAGCAATCATCAGATCCTCAATTGAATTTTAATATGATAAAAACAGCATCGGCAAGTGTTTCTAACAAAGCCATTTTCTACTGTTTGATTTTGCTATTTAGTGTTGGTAATATCAGCAAATCTTCTGCACAAATATTAACTACCGGCGTTCTCCCGCAGGACAGGATTTGTGGTAAATGGATTTCAGAAGAAAAAAACTGTATCGTCCAGGTGTATAAAAATGGAAATGAGTTTGGTGCTAAACTAATTTGGTTTGATGATTCTGACGATAAAAACCAGACGATGAGTACCCGTACCGATACCAAAAACCCGAATAAAGCTTTTCAAGGGCGAAAACTGCTGGGAATGGATGTGGTGGATAATTTAACATACAACCCAGCTAGCAATTCTTGGGAAAACGGATTGATCTATGACGCCAAAAGCGGCCGTACCTGGAGTTCGGCAGCTTATATTACACATGAAGGTTCGATGAAAGTAACCGGTTATTGGCATTTTAAGTTTATTGGTAAAAGCATGAATTTTAAAAGATACGGAAATTAAGATGCTTCTTTTATCACCCTAAAATTATGATCAAAGCCTATCAATTGATTACCGGCGAAAATGGCCATTCGAATATTATCACCGGCCATATAGCTGAAAGCTTGACGGGCAAAGCTGTTTCTATCCATTTTAAAGAAACTGCTGCCGGTACTTTTTTAGATTGGCACACGGCGCCAACCACTCAGTTTGTACTTACCTTAACCGGCACTTTAGAATTTACTGTTTTTAGCGGAGCAAAATTTACGCTGAAAGCAGGGGAAGTTTTAATTGCAATGGATACATCCGGCAGCGGCCATACTTGGCAAATGTTGGGCGATGAACCTTGGAAACGTGCTTACGTGGTTTTTACAGATGGCACAATGCTTAATTTTGTGGTAGATGATTAAGCAAAGCGATTTTCGATTTACTGACTTGAATTATCACTTTATCAAAATAAAAAAAGGCTGCTTCTGATACAGAAACAGCCTTTTGTATAAAATTCAAGCTTTGTTTATTGCGTTTTCTCTGGCGCTTTGCCAATCAAATCCATAAACTGTTCCAGCTTCGGTGTAATGATAATCTGCGTACGTCTGTTTTTGATTTTCCCCGCTTCGGTGCTATTATCAGCTATCGGATTGTACTCGCCACGGCCGCCGGCAGTTAAACGTTTCGGGTCAACACCATAAGTTTTTTTAAGGCCTGCACTACCGATGATGCCCGTAAAGTACTTAAATCCCAATTGTTACGAATGTTTTTTTGCGTAATCGGAACGTTATCGGTATTACCTTCAATCAACACATCATAAGTGCTGTAATCTTTAATAATCTTGGCAATCTTACTTAGGGTTTCGCCTGATTTATCAGAGATTTCGTAGCTACCGGATTTATAAAGCATGTTATCCGAAAGCGAAATATAAACCACGCCTTTTAAAACCTGTACATCAACATCTTTGGTTTCCTGCTGACTTAATGACCGGGTTAAGTTGTTGGTCAGTACCAAATTTAGCGAATCGCTTTTATTTTTGGTGTTGATCAACTGCTGGATGTATTTGTTCGAGCTGTTGATCTCGTCCACCAGTTTAGAAACGTTTACATTGCCCTGGCTGCTGGCGTTTAAAGCTTTGTTCAGCGCATCTTGTAAAGATTTTGAATTTGCCTTTTCAGAAGCTAATTGCTCTTCCAAACTTGCAACCCTGTTGGTTAATACCGCAACATTTCGCTCACTTAATAAGTATTTACCGTTAAGGTTGCGGGTATTACTGTCGAGCTGGTTGTAACTGCTTTGCAGTTGCTGATATTTTTTTGTGCTTACGCAACTTTGTGCCATTACTGCAACTAAAAGCAGTGCCGGCATCAATCGTTTAAATTTCATTGGGCTGATGATTTTGATGTTAATTGTTTAAGATGGTTTTTACTGGCCAAACTACGTAAAGTTTTTGTTCTATATAAAAGTTGTTTTTTACGGATGATACCGGTCTAAGTTGCCACAGCTACATCTTAACGTAAAAACCCTCAGTAAAATAAGAAGAGATGAAAATTGCCTTGGTAAAAAGAAAAGTAATTATGAGGAGTACGGTTAAACAAAGCTGTTAAAATTGCCTGTAACCATATTATTTTTTAACAACATTTAACTTTAGCCACTCTTGTACGGTTTCTAAAGTGTGTTCACCAGAAGCTATCGAAAATATAAAATCAGTTAAGATTTGGTTGGTAACAGATTTGCTAAGTTGATAGCCATTAAATTATAGAAACTATATATAAGCATCAAGACCGGTACGCTTATTGCCATTTGTAAAAATATGGTTTGAAATAATATTGAAAAAATATATTCCTGCTTTATGGTATATTTCGGGATACATTGGTTCTCCAAACAGTATCGCATCAACAATATCAACCAGATAATCTAAAGGACTTTCATGCAAAAAATTATAAGGAGGAATATAATTTCCTCCAAACTTTGCAATATTGTTTTTGTTAAGAAAAACAATATCTTCTTTAGTAAGTAAACGCATTAAGCATGTGCTTTATAAGTTGCCTCATATTTTTGATGAAAAGGAGAAATTTTATCTAATATTTCTTTTTCATTAAACAGCGATTTCTGAATTTCTTCCTGCACTATTTTCCTGTCTTCTGATTTTAAGGTTAGTGCAATCTCCAAAACCTCATCTACCGTGTAAGTATGGTGTAAGTCCATTTTAATTGATACTTTAATTGGTAAATTTACTAAGAATTAACCCGACAAAAAAGTTTATCCAATTACAACTTTCGCTAAATTTAGGCGATAAAAGAAGCATGCCGAAAGCGCAACAACTTTATTGACTAACCAAACCCTGACCAGTTGGGCAAAGTTCCAGCAGCACACAATTTTTACAATCGGGTTTATAATGAAAACAAATCTTCTGTCCGTGCCGCATCATTACCTGATGGTTGTCGTACATTTCCTGGGCGGTAAAATCTGTTGGCAACAAGTTTTCCAGTATTCGGTTGGCTTTTCCTTCACCAACTTTAGCATCAATAATCCCCAAACGTACCGCAACCCGAAAATGATGCGAATCAACCGGCAAAGCTTTGGCACGCAAAGTACTAAAAGACATTACCGCAGCACTGGTTTTCGGGCCAACACCAGGCAATTCTTCTAACCATTTTCGTGCATCAGCTACATCCATATCCGCTAAAAAATCTAAAGATAAGGTGCCGCGGCGTTCTGTTACCATTTGCAAAACCTGTTGCAACCGCGGTGCTTTTTGCTCAGGCCAGGTGCAAGGCTTAATAGCCGTTTGTACCTCATCTGTTGGTGTATCCCGTACGTTTTCCCAGGAGCCGAAGATGTTGCGCAAGTTGCTAAACGCCAAGCCGGAATCACGGTTCTTGGTTCGGTGCGACAACAGTGCCGAAACCAGTTCGCTTAAAGGATCCAGATCGTGGAAGTATTTGATCTGGCTGCCGTAAACTTCTGATAAGCGTTGGTGTACTTCTAATACAAATTCTTCTTTCTTGGGAATTATGGTTAGCATGAATTTCAGTATAAGCTGTTTTTACAAAATGCAGGCATCTCAAAAATGCTGATATTGATTTTGTAAAGTTTGATAGCTAAACAGCGTGTTGCTTATTCCTGTTTCAGGCTTATGCTAATTTTGTAGCTGGTACTTTAATGCTTCCTATAACAGTTTAGCTTCCAATTTATACTTTCCGTAATTGTGCTTTAATACATGCTGTTTTTATCGATATAAATTTTAATTTTCCTGATTGTATATCAATTCTATTTCCCGCTTCAATTCTTCTTCATTAGGTAAATAGAGTTGGTATTTTTGTACAAAGAGTTGCGAGTTGGTATGGCTCATGGCATATTTTATCTGCAATTCATCTTTGCTTCTGGCCAGTACAATACCTATTGGCGGATTATCGCTTTCCACATTCTGTTCGGCTTCCATATAACCGAGGTACATGTTCATTTGCCCTATATCTTCGTAGCCAGCTTCCTCCTTTTTAAGGTCTATCAATACAAAACATTTTAAAATACGGTGATAAAAAACCAAGTCTATATAATGGTGCCTGTTGGCTAAAGTAATTCGGTATTGCCGACCGATAAAGGCAAAACCCTTTCCTAATTCCAGTAAAAACTCTTGTAACTGGTTTATCAGCCTTGTTTCTAAATCAGTTTCGCTTAGGTAATAAGGCTCAGGTATTTTTAAAAATTCAAATACATAAGTATCTTTTAAAATGTCTTCCGGCTTTTCAATAACTTGACCTTGTTTTGCTAATTGCAGTATTTCGTTTTTATCTTTACCAGTTGCTAACCTTAAAAACAGTGAAGTTTTCTTTTGACGGATTAATTCTGTGGTGCTCCAATTTTCTAAAATTGTTTGTTTCTCATAAAAGCTTCTTTCTACAGGATTTTCGATTTTCATTAACTCTACATAATGTGTCCAGCTCAATTGGTGCGGAAGCTCCGCACCAATTGGATAAGTTAAGTAAAACTGCCTGAACCGTTTGATGTTGCTCAAGCTAAAGCCTTTGCCATAACTTAAGGAAAGGTCTTTTGATAGTTTCTCCAACAAACCGGCCCCGTATGCTGCTTTAGTGTTTCCGCCTTGCTCAAATTCTACCAAGTGTTGCCCAATCAACCAATAGGTTTCAACTAAAGTAGTATTAACCGCTTTTAATGCTTTTGCTTTGCCTTGGATATAAATATTGGCAATGGTGCTTAAAAGACTTGAATAATTGGAGATGCTGTTTTTATCCATTAATAATTGGTGTATTGGTTTTTTGAAATAATGGTTCTGGTTTAAAGGTATAATTTATGCCTTATTATATAGTC
>JAABVA010002094.1_pt1 | contig 20322 bp, 19 predicted proteins | sample 5560331 | NCBI WGS metagenome assembly JAABVA01 (sample SAMN12812661, study PRJNA571458) | rock metagenome | isolation source: Antarctica rocks | place: Antarctica: Victoria Land, Mt New Zealand sud | collected 2016-01-07 | reverse complement strand
GTCGCCGTGCCCGCCAGCCGGCTCAACCTGCTGATCGGCGGGTCAACCGTGCTCGCCGTGCTGGCCAGCCTCGCCGTCCCGTCCTTTATCCCGGGACGCCCCTCGCAGGTGATCGCCGGAGCGGTCACCGGGGTCACCGAGACCGCCACGGGGGTGGGCGGACCCCCGCTGGCCCTGATGTACCAGCATCGGGTCGCGCCGGTCCTCCGGTCGACAGTCGCGCTGTGTTTCCTGGTGGGCGAGATCATCTCGCTGGTGGTGCTGCTGGCCGCGGGCCGAGTCGATGAGGAGCAGGTCCACGCGGCGCTGCTGCTGTGCCCTGCGCTGGCCGTCGGGGCCGTGGCCAGCCACTTCGTCCATCACCGCATCGGCGGCCCGCGCCTGCGCATCGGGGTGCTGGTCTTTGCGCTGGTCTCTGGAGTCGCCCTGCTGCTCAAGGCCTGACGGCGGTGGGGGTCTGCACGGTCCGCTGCGAGGACCGCCGCGGCACCAGCTCGGGCGGCGGCACCCGCATCGGGTCATTGCCCGGTTCGGCACCCAGTTGCGCCAGCATCATCTCCACCGCCGCCTCCGCCACCTCGCTCAGGTGCAGGTTCACCGCCGTCAGCGGCGGGTCACAGGTGCGGGCGAGCAGCCCGTCGTAGCGGGTGGCCACCAAGACGTCATCGGGAACCCGGCGCCCCGCCGCACCCAGGGCGCGCACGCAACCCACCGCAAACGCATCCACCGCAGCACATACCGCATCTACCTCCGGGTGCTCGGCCAACAGGCGGACGCCGCCGGCGTGACCAGAGTCCTCCCCGCCCGCTTCCGGGACCGCGACCACCACGCTCGGCATGCCGCGCTCAGCGGCGAATTGGGCGTAAGCCGATTGCAGTGAGACATAGGAATGCCGTCGGCAGTCGCCGAGGAGCAACGCGATATTTCGCGCGCCCTGCGCATACAGGTGGCCCAACAGCACCTCACCGACCGCGGCGCCGCCGAGGTCAACGTGCGCGAAGTCCGTACCGAGCTGCGGACCCAAGGTCACCACTGCCAGTCCCCGCTCGGCCAACCGCCGCGTGACCCCGTCGTCCTGCTCCGGCTCCACCACGATCGCACCATCGATGTCCAAGGAATCCAGCGACAGTCCCGACTCCAACGGCGGCGCCAGCACCAACGCGAACCCGGCGTTCAGCGCCGTCTCCGCTGCCGCTGCCGCGACCTCCATGTAGAAGCCCAATCGAGCCGGACCTGCCGCGGCTACCGCATACGGCATGGACGACACCAACCCGATCGTCCGCGACTGACCCCGCCGCAAACGCTGGGCCCGCAGATTCGGCCGATACCCCAGCTCCTCCGCAACCCGGCGCACCCGCTCCCGCGTGCCCGGATCCACCCGACCCAGTCCGTTCAGCGCATGCGACACCGTCGTCCGCGACACCCCGCCGGCCCGCGCCACGTCAGCGATCGTCACCCGTCGACCGCCCGGAAGACCCATCCTGACCAACCAACCTTCGCTCAGCCCATCGACGTGTAACCCGGAGGCGCACGGCTCGCCGCACCTCCGTGTGTCCATCATGGCGGACCTTGGATCCGGGGGTCGGCAACCCGTTGCCATGCCCCACCCGTGGGAGGACGCTGGACAGCGACCGGCGGCACCACCGGGGCGCCGCCCCGAGGCAGACAAGAGGTACGTCGTGCACGCACGTTCTATCACCATTCAGGCCAAGGCGGAGTCTCTCGACCGGGGAATTTCGCACGTCCGCGATGAGGTGATGCCCACCATGCAGGGCATCGCCGGGTGCATCGGTCTGTCGATGTTGGTCGACCGGCAGTCCGCCCGCTGTATCACCACCAGCGCCTGGCAGTCCGAGGAGGCCATGCGCGCGAGTGAGGAACGCGTTCGGCCGATTCGGGAGTGGGCGGCGGAGGTGTTCGGCGGCGGCAGCCCGCAGGTGGACGAGTGGGAGATCGCGGTCTTGCACCGCGACCACCAGACGGGTGAGGGCGCCTGTATCCGGGTCACCTGGATGCAGGTCAATCCGGCTCAACTCGACCGAGCCATCGACGTCTACAAGATGGTCTCCCTGCCCGCCATGGAGGAGCTCGACGAGTTCTGCAGCGCCAGCCTGCTCGTCAACCGCGAGTCCGGTCTTGCCGTGTCCTCGGCGACCTACGGCAGCACCGAGGCGATGGAGCGCATTAGAGATCGGGCGGCGTCGATCAGGACGGCGACCATCCAGGAAGCAGGGGCGGAAGTGCTCGAGGTGGGCGAGTTCGAACTGGCGATCGCCCACCTGCGCGTACCCGAAATGGCCTGACCCCTCCAGCGCAGGGACGTGCCCCCGGCGAGCGGTTCGGGGGCACGCCTCTGCGGATCGTGGCCGCCCTCGAACGGCGGCTTCGCTCAGGAACGCTCGCCCTGTGGGTGCTCGACCGAGGTGTCGGTTCCGGGGAACACCAGCGTCTCGTGGCCATCGTCGTGGCGGACGAGGTACGGCGGTGCACCGTCCTGGCCTCGGACCTCGATGACCTCGGCCAGCTGATCGGGCGCACCGGTTACCCGGCCGTGGATATGCAGCCGGTCGCCCACCTTCGCGCGCATGACGACTCCTCTCGACAGTCCCCGCTCACAACCCTGCACCCTCGGGCGCGGCCAGGGAAGAGCGCGCTTACCGGAATCGCTCAGCTACCGCCGCCACCGCCTCCGCACGAGGAACCTCCACCGCACGAGGAGCCCCCGCTGCAGGACGAACCCCCACCGCACGAGCCGCCGTGGTGCCCGCCGTGGTGCCCGCCCGACGATCCTCCGTCGCCGAAGTACGTCGCGCCGGCCGCACCGCCGCCGACCCCACCACCGACACCGCCCCGCCGACTAACCTTCGATGACGCTACGAGCTTGCGCACCACCAATACGACGACAACCACGACTACGGCGGCCACCAGCACGATCAGCACAGCCTTCATGTCCGTCCCTTCCCCATCCCCCAGGACCGACCGTCGGGCCCGGGTCCACCCTCTCCGACCGCCACGCCAACCGCCAGAGCAGCGGACCGACACCGACCAGCAGCTCCCGCCGCCCGCGTCTGCGGATCCAGGCCACCGACCGGTGACCGGCCAGCACCTGTCGCTCCATCCGCCACCACCGCACCTCCGGGCGAACCCCGACCGCGGCGAGGAAGGCGCGGACGTCATCGTGCCCGCACCCCCCGCGATGCGCCGTCCTTGCCCAGTCGTCGAACAGCACCGCCAAGCCGGGAAGCTCGAGCAGCGCCGGGCACACCGTGACCGCCTCGTGTCTGCGCTTGCCCCGCAGCTGCGCGGCCGCCGAGCGGGTGGTGCGCACGTCGAAGCCCGGCGGCACCTGACACGCCAGCAGCGCGCCGAGAACCTCCTGCTGGCGGGCACGGAGCCGCTCCCTCGCGGCGGTCACCTCATTCACTGCACACCGTCCGTGACTGCCGCGCCCCGGGCGACCGCCGCCCGGACCACCGCCAGGTCGGCAGTCACCGCATCCGCCGTCACGGCGCTGTCGCGTTCCAGCAGGACCGGCACCGGGTGCGGCGCCAACGACACCAGGTCGGCGAGGAGATCTGCGACAGGCTCGATGACGGGGTGCGCGTGGGTGTCGAGGTAGATCCCGTCCCGCGCCACCCCGCCCGCGATGTGCACGTATGCCACACGCTCCAGAGGTAATCGCCATAGCTGCGCGTGCGGGTCGGTTCCCGCGGCCGAGCACGTGCCGTACAGGTTGGCCACGTCCAGGACCAGCAGGCAACCGGTGCGCTCTACCAGCGCCGTGAGGAACGCCGGCTCGTCCAGCTCATCCTCGGGCCAGCGCAGGGTGGCGGCGATGTTCTCGCACGCCAGCGGCACGGGCAGGGCGTCTTGCGCTCGCACGACGTTGTCGCAGAGCACGTCCAGGCACTCCCTGGTGCGCGGCGGCGGGACCAGGTGCCCGGCCTCCAACACGTCCGCGTGCAGCCCGCCATCCTCGCCACCCGCCCGGACGAAGGCCACGTGCTCGCTGACGAACGGAGAATCGAAGCGCTCGGCCAACGCCGCGAGCCGGCCCAGCAGGTGCGAGCGAGGCAGCTCGGCACCGGCCAGCCCGAGCGTGACCCCGTGCGGCACCACGGTGACGTCCGCGGCGGCGAGCGCGGCCAGCGCGGCTGGTGGCGCGGCGGGATCGGCGACGTTCTCTGCCACCACTTCGGTGAACGTCAGCTCCCCCGAGCGCCCCAGCTCGGCCAGGAGGTCGGCGACTGCCGGCCGCCAGGCCACGCCCACCGTCGGTACTGCTGCCACACGGACCCCCTCCCGGGCCGTCAGTCAAGCACACGCATGCGCTCAGGCCGGACAATTCGCCGCCTGGCTGAACACCGAGACCGGACGCTGCTGCGGCATGTCCTCGACGGTAATGTCCACCAACTCGTTGTAGAAGGCGACCTTGCAGAGCACGGGCGCCCGGCTGTCGACCACCGCGGTCTCCCCGACGTAGGCCCGCACCCACTTGTCACTGAGCTCGGTGCGAACGGGCACGGCACTCACCTCCGGCCAAGAATGGACCTCTGCGATTGTCCTCCCCGGCACGGGGGCTGCCAACGGCAACGATGCCGGCTCAGTTCTCCCCTTGCTCGGTGGCGAGCAGGCCCTCCAGATCCCGGACGGCATCCGTGAGCTTGTCGGCGAACGCGAACATCTGCTCGCTGACCGGACGCGGTGTGCTCAGGTACAGGTTGAGTCGCTCGGGCAACAAGACGTAGGCGATGCCGATGCACTGCGTGCCGGTTGAGCCGAAGCCGAAGTACTGGATGTTGGTCGAGGGTGCGGAGCTCGTGCTCAGATGGTCCGCCCGCATCGTCAACCAGCCTGGGCTTTCGTACAGCGCGCGCGGCTCGGTGGCGCGCAGCTCCGCACCGTGGCGCAGCTGAATGCGCTGCAGCTCCCACAGGTGCTGCTCGGGCGCATGTCCCCGCTGGCACTCCTTGGCGCGTTCGCCGTGCTTGTCGGCAGCGGCGCGAAACGCCGTCCTGCGGGTCACCTCGTCCGCTCGGGGGTCCTCCATCGCCGCCACGAAGCGCACCGCTTCCGGCGTGAGCACGCGCATGGCCTCCGTGCGCCCGTGCCGGTAGTGCCGCATGGCGATCGACTCGTAGGTGGCGCCGACGAAGCCCCTGGCCCGCTGGTGCGCGAGCTGGTAGGCCAGCTGCACGAACGCGTCCGGCGACATACCCAGCTGCTTGATCCGGTTCGTGCCCAGATCCTCGAACGACAGCACGGTGGTGGCGGTGTCCGCCGCGTGCTCGGCGAAGGCGGCGGCAGCCGTCCCCACCTGCGACTCCAGGTCGGCGTCGAGCAGGAACTCGATGGCCTCGAAGTGCGGCATGCCCTGGGATTGGGCCCCGGACCTGCGTGCATGCTCCTGTGCCGACTGGCCCAGCAGCGTGTCGACGAAGGCGAGGATCGTGGTCCCGTCCAGGTTGGCGTGCTCCACGTTGATCCCCGCGGTCCCGTCCCGGAAGATGATGAACGACAGGGACTTGTCGAACCAGCGATTGCCGCTGTCGCCGTGCAACAACTGGTCGCACGCCTCGTGGGCGTCGGCGGGTGCCACGTCGTCCAGGCACACGCAGAACAGCGCCGTCTCCACGGCGTCGAGCATCTCCGCGTTCTCCGGATGGCCGTCCAGCAGCGATTGCCTGCTGCTCGCCCACTCCGCGCGGGCCGTGGTGGTCAACGGCCCGACGGACGTGCCGGGCGTCCGCTGCGCACCGGCCGCCATGAGCACCCGTAGCCCCGCTGCCAGTTCGTCGAGGGTGAAGGGCCGGCCCTGCGGGCCGATGACGTCCATCCGGAAGCTGTGTCCCCGGAAGAGGACCACGACGTGGCGTTCCTGAGGCGGCCCCGGCCAGTCGGCGCTGTAGGGCGCGCGGACGGTGTCCTGCACGGGGCCAGGAATGCGAGTGGCAGAGAACAAGAACTTGTTCTGCTCCATCGACAGTACTTGCCCACGCTGGAGTACCGGTGGGATGCCTTCAGCGTCGAGTTGCAACTTGTAGTGCACGGCTGCGGCGATGAGGCCGGCGGCCCGTTCCACCTGACCCTGATCGGAGGGTGTGAACAGGAAGAAGTAATTCGCGTTGAGCGCAATCCGATCGCGGCGAGCCAGATACCGGTAGCACCAGAACTCGTCCAGCCAGCTGTGCACACCCGCGCGGACGTTGAATTCCTCGAGTGCCGCCTGCAGGGTGTGCGCAGGGCTATCCGGTTGCAGAAATGCCGCCACCGACCTTTCGGTCGATGCCAGTTCCGCTGCCGTCAGCAGCGGCGCGCACCAGGCGAGAAATCGTTCGCAGCTCTCCGCCAGGGTGGGCAAGGGCACGCGTGGCAGCTCGTCTTCGTTGCCGAAGGTGCGCGGGGAGATTTCGTCCGTCGGTTCGGAGTTCATCCCGGGCTAATCCAGCAGCTGGTCGGCGCGCACCGCGTGGCGTTGCGCGGCCAGGTGTGTGGGGAGCACGCGGCCGAACAGCTGCCGGGTGCGGGGCACGGTGCCGATCACTCCGGGGCGCTCGGAGTACGCGAGGATCGCCGAGTGACGTTCCGTGGCGCCGCGCACGGCGCTCACGCGGTGCAACGAAAAACGGCCACGGAACAGCTGGAGATCACCGGGCCGCAGGGCGAGGCGACGGATCAGGTGTTCGCCGTTGCCCGCCAGGACGGCTCCTACATCGGCGAAGTTCTCCGCCTGTGCCGTCCTGATGTTCGGGCAGTACTCGAAGACGCCGCCCGCATCGGGTTTCTGCGTGAGGATGCTGACCGCGAACTCGTTCGTGTCGAAGTGCCACGGGTGCTCCCTTCCTGGCGTCAACACGTTCAGGCACAACCCGGCAAGAGGATCGGCCAGCTCATGCACCGTGGGCAAACCCACGCAACTGGCGAGGAACCGCTGCACCAGTGGGTTGGTGTAGAGCCGATGAATGATCAGCTCGTCGGGGACGTGGTCACGGGCCACGAAGGCGTTGCCGCGCTCCATCGTGGTGCGCACCGGATGGCCCTCGGGCAACGAAGAATCCGCCGCCGTGTTGTACACATTGACTGTTTCCACGTCGTAGTACGCCTGCGGAGCGATCGACGAGCACTCCAGCCGCAACGCGTCGAGCAGGGCCGGGCGGATGAACCCGGTCAGCACGCTGCACCCGGAAGTGTGCAGCTCCTGCCGGGCGCGAAACACCGCGTCGTTCCACTCTGGACTATCCGGCGCCGACAGTGGATAGCGATCGGTGTCGACCACCTCGTCGACCACTCGAGCGTCCATGATGCCCATCGGACACCTCCCTTACATACGCCATCCTTGGGTCGAGTGTCACACCCGAGGGCAAACCCGGCCACCGGAGCAAGTCAGCGCATCGCGACAAGGCGCGAGCGCGCGCATAGTGGACTCATGATCGAACCGGTGGGACACGATCTGGAGCTAACGACCAACGCGTTGAAGGCCGGCCCGACTGCCTTGGGCATCGCGGGCGGACTCGTCGAGATCCAACGGTGGCAGGAGCGGTTCGACGCCACCGACGCCCCGGCACTGGAAAAAATCGGCAACATGCTCGCCGTGTGCCGTCGTCGCACCATAATCGTGAAGTCCTCCTGCGCCCATCCTCAGGCATCGGACTCTCACAAGCACTGGCACCACCTACTGGGACCCAGTCACACTGGGCACCCCACCACACCCGCCAACGCCCCAACCGCTAACAAGCACCCCTTCACCCCGACCTGTCTGTAACACCGCCACCGTCCCCCCGGCTTTCCGGCTGGTGCACGGAGTTCCGCAACCACAACGATCTTGCTGCGGCTACAGTCGGCCGACCTCCGACAATCGGCGCACCAGCTATCACAGCGATTCGGCAGTGACCGCTACGTACCTACATCTCACGCATCTGCCTCCTGCTCAAACGACCGACGCTCACTCAGTCCGTCGTCTGCGCCCTGACGGGCACTGGTGCGAGAACTCCGACACTGACCGAAGTGGCGGGCGGGGGCTTGGTCACGAGGCTGACGACCACCACCACCACGAAGTTGACGACGAACGCCGTGAATCCGACGTTGCCATTGAAGGATATCGACTTCAGGGCGTCTTCGGCGGGAGGAAAGGTGACGCAGACGACACCGATGATCGTGCCGAGGGCGACGCCCCAGGCGCTGACACGTCGCCAGAGCAGCGACAGCACGAAGCCCGGCGCGATCTGCGCGATGGCCGCGTAGACGACGAGGATGATGGTCACGATGGTGCTGACCGAGTGCAGCGCGAGGGCCGCCGCGGCAAGGGTCGCCACGACCGAGGCGAGTCGACCGACCAGGAGACGCTGGCTGTCCCGAGCCTGGGGGACAAGCGGCAGGTAGACGTTCTGGGAGAACACCGTGCCCACGGTCAGCAGCAGCACCGCAGCGGGCACGATCGCGACGAGCATGGCCGCCGCCGCGACGAGGCCGATGAACCAGCTCGGATACACCGTGGCGACGAGGGTGACCAGGGCCGCGTTGCTGTCCTTCACCGCCGGAATCGCAACGATGGCAGTGAAACCCAACAGGAACACGAAGAAGTACGACAGTCCGTAAAGCGGCTGGAAGATCGCATTACGGCGGATCGTCTTGATGTCCTTGGCCGCACAGGTCGACTGGAACAGGTGCGGCAGCATCCAGTAGCCAATGTTGGTGAGCAGGATGGTCGTCATGTACCACGCGGCACCGTGGTGCTTCTTCGGCAACAGGCCCGGTAACGCACCGTACGAGCGATGGGCGCTGTCAACGGCATGGAGCACCCCACCGATCGATCCGAGGTGCACAGCCCCGGCGATCGTGGCGATGAGGGCGATGAGCACCCCCAGGACGAGTACGTCCTTGACGATCGACGCGAAAGCCATCGACCGAAGGCCTGCGGTGAAGGTGAAGATGATGACCAGCGTGGCGCCGACGGCCACGGCGACGCCCTTGCTGACGCTCCCTTTGAACAACACCTCGAGAATCACGGTGAGTCCGGTCAGCTGCAGCTCGGTGTAGCTGACCAAGCCGATGATGGCGACGAGAGCCATGAGGGTGGCCAGCCACCGGTTGCCGAACCGCAGCTGAAAGTAGTCGCCTTGGCTGTAGACCCGGTGCACGCGGGAAAGCGCCCAAATTCGGGGTTGGAGCCAATATCCGAGCACATAGGCGAGCGGCGCATTGGCGAGGATGTAGAAGGCTGGAGCCCCCTCGGCATAGGCCAGGCCACTACCGCCCAGGAACGCGAACGTCGTGTAGATCTCTCCGGCGGAGAGGAACCACACCAGCACCGCGCCGAAGCTGCCACCGCCCACTGCCCACTCGCTCATGCTCACCTTGCGGCCGCGAGCGGCAAGGCGCGCGGTGAGCACCGTGGTCGCGATGAGAATGGTGAACGCGATCCCGATAGCCAGGCTCACTGGTGGTCCTCCTCGGCCAAACGTGCCCGGACGTAATCGGCGACGGGATCGTGGCGGCTGTAGGTGGCTGCGGCCAGACAGCCGCTGCACACGAGGACGCCGGCCAACATCCACACCTCCAGCACTGCGATTCCGAGTATCTGGGCTTGCCGGTAGCCGACGAAGGGAATGGCTGCGACCAACCACAGATAAGGGATGGTCAGAATCGCGAAGCGCAACCGCGAACCCGTTTGGTGCGGCGCGCGCCTGCTCGGCACGGACGCACCGGCGCGTGGCTTAGGCATCGGTGACCCCTTTCAAATACGTTTCGAGGAGATCGACGGCCAGGGGCAGGGCCCGCTCGTCGATGTCGAACGTCGAACTGTGGTGCGGTCCGGGACTGGACGCGCCGACCACGGCGTACGTCGCCAGACCACCGCCGGACTGGACGGTCCGCATGAGCACGGTGGCGTCGTCGCTCACCTTCACGTTGTGATCATCGGTGACGTCCAGGACACCGGGCAGCGCCTGAGCCGCCCGCCGCACCTCGGCGACCAGGGCCGGGTCGCAGGACGCCGTGGTCGCCCCACCGATGTTTTCGACCGAAACCTGCAGCTCGTGCATCGCTGCGGCATGGTCGAGGATCCCATGTACCCGGCGGGTCAGCTCGAGGTTAACCGCCCCGTCCGTCGCTCTGGTCTCGATCATCATCTGCGCGTCGGCGGGAATGATGTTGGCGGCCGTGCCGCCCCGCAGGGTCCCCACGTTCACCCGGGTGTCGGCGGTGGAAAACCGTGGCAGCGCATGGATGTTGAGCAGCGCGGTGGCCGCGCCGAGCAGCGCGTTGCGGCCTTGTTCGGGGGCCGCGGCGGCGTGCGCGGGGACTCCCGCAAAGCTCGCTCTTAGTTTGCTGTTGGCAAAGAAACCTGTGCTGCCCGCCGCGATGGACCCTAGGGGCAGGTTCAGCCCCAGATGCAGGCAGACCAACCGGTCGACCCCCTCGCAGGCGCCGGCGGCCACCAGCGGAGCCGCGCCGCGGCCGCCTTCTTCGGCGGGCTGAAACACGAGTCGGACCTCGCCGGCAAAGTCGCGGCCGGCCAGCCGCTCCGCTAGGGCCAGACCGATGGCCACATGCCCGTCGTGGCCGCATGCGTGCATCTCACCGGGGTGCTCGGAGCCGAATCCCAGCTCGGCCGGCCGATGGGACACCTGCTCAGACTCGGTCAGCGGCAGTGCGTCCATGTCGAACCGCAGTGCGGTCACCGGACCCGGCCGGCTGCCCGCCATTGTGGCCACGACCGCTGTGCCCCCGGCGTCCAGCTCGTCGAGGAGGTGGGGATCGGCGCCGTAGCCGACAGCGCGCTGCTTTGCGCGGGCGAGCTCCTCGGGTTCAGGAAGTCCCCGCACCGCGCTGAGATCCGCCACCTCTGGACCCCACTGCAGCTTGTAGCCGAGCCGGGCCAGCTCCGCGATCACCACTGAGCTGGTGAAGAACTCGCAGAAACCGACTTCGGGACGGCGATGCAACTGCCGCCGACGATCCACGATGTCCATCTGCCTCCTCACCTCGACGCACAGTCCTCGGCCGTCGTACGCGTCCACTCACGGACGACGGCAACAGCCAAGAGATCGGTGGGGTCCACCACGGGCACACCGAGCTCGCCGTCACCGGCCCCGAGCGCCAGCGGCAGCTCGGTGCACGCGAGCACCACGATGTCGGCGCCCAGCTCCCGCAGGTGACCGACCGCGTCCTCGAACAGTCCACGCGCCGCGGGGAGCCGCCCGGTTTTGACCATCGCGATGGCCTCCGCCACCCGGTGCTGGCCATCGGGTTCGGGGACCAAAATCTGCACCTCGGTGTCCGCGAAGCGTGCTTGGTACAGGCCGCTGTCCAGGGTCCCCGCGGTGGCGAGCAGACCAACCCGCGCACCTGGACCACACAGACGTCCGACCCCGCTCACCGTCTCGCCCACCATGTCGACGAACGGCAGACCACTGTCCTGCTGCAGCCGCTCCCGGAAGAAGTGCGCCGTGTGGCAGGGCATCGCGCCCAGCGTCGCGCCGGCATCGCGCAGGCGCTGCGCGCCGTACAACAGCGCGGGGTAGGCCGCGTCCGTTCCGTCCCGCACGGAGGACACCCGGTCGGGAACCGTCGGATCAGCCCAAATGACCACCGGGATGTGTTCTTGGTCTGCGACCGCGGGGGTGTTGCGGATGAGCTTGGCGTAGAAGTCCGCGGTTGCTGCCGGACCCATGCCGCCGAGCACGCCCACCAGCCCACGCCCGTTCAGTGGCTGTGACACGACGGGCGCTACCGCTGGGTGGCGAAGGCCGAGCGGTAACCGAAGAGCCCCGCAGAACCGCCGGTGTGCACAAACACGACATTCTCGTCCTGGGCGAAACGGCCCTCCCGGATGTTGCCGAGCAGACCCGCGAATCCCTTGCCGGAATACACCGGGTCCAACAGGATTCCCTCCATCTCCGCGAGCAGGCGCACCGCGTCCACCATCGAGTCGGTGGGGACTCCGTACCCACCGCCGACCCACCGGTCATCGACCAGCACCGCGTCACGGGACACCGCCCCCGTGCAGGCGATCTTCGCCGCGGTCCTGGTGGCCAAGTCGAGCACCGCGTCGATCTGGCGGTCCTCCTTCTGGCGGACGCTGACCCCTAATACGCGGGTGCGGCTGCTCATGGCCGTCAACCCAGCCAACAGTCCGGCCTGCGTCCCCGTGCTGCCCGTGGCGTGCACGATCCAGTCGGCGGTGACGTCGGCGGTCTCCAGTTCCTGGGCGCAGCCCACGTATCCGAGCGCGCCGGTCGGATTCGACCCGCCGCCGGGAATGACGTAGGGGCGGTGTCCTTCGGAGCGCAGCTGGTCGGCCAAGGACTCCATCGCGGCCTGCATGTCGGTGCCCGACGGTGACCGCTGGACGATCTCGGCGCCGAGGAGCTCGTCGAGCAAGACGTTGCCCGATTGCTCGTAGTCCTCGTCCCGGTCGATGCGCTTCTCCAGCAGCAGCTTGCATCCCATGCCGGCGCGGGCCGCCGCCGCAGCGGTCTGACGGGCGTGGTTGGACTGGGTCGCGCCCTGGCTGATGAGGATGTCGGCGTTCTCTGCAATGGCCTCGCCCAGCAGGTATTCCAGCTTCCGCGTCTTGTTTCCTCCGGTGGCCAGGCCGGTGCAGTCGTCACGCTTGATCCAGAGGTTGGGCACAGAGCTCACCGACTCCCGCAGGTAGCCGGTGAGTCGGGTCATCGGCTCCAACGGCGTCGGGAAATGTCCCAGTGCGTACCGCGGAAACCGGGCCAGCGCAACCATGTGATCCTCTTTCTATCGACGTCATCCGCTTGGGTCGTTCTCAGTAGAGCCGAGCGCAGGATCGCTGTCCAATGCGCAAAATAACTGCGCAATGCGTTCTTTGCATCACTTCGGCGGCGCCATTGACGCCATTGGGTCTGGTTCCGAAGACTGCACCGCAACCACCGACCGAGAAGAAGGCGCCAGCATGGTCACCTCCACCACGAGTGCCCCACCCGATGACGATGACACACTGAGACGCCGCCTTAAGCAGCTACGCCGCATGCCCCCACTAGGCGTCCAAGTCCTCGTGGCGTTGGCGTTGGGAGTGGTGCTCGGCCTGGTCGCACCAGGGTTTTCGGAGCACCTGAAGTTCCTTGGTGACGCGTTCATCCGGCTCATTCAGATGGCGATCATCCCCCTCATCTTCCCGCTCATCGTGCTGTCTATAGCCCGGATGGAGTCGGCAGCGGCGCTGGGACGCCTGGCCGGGAAGACGATTCTGTACTTCGAGGTCGTCACCACAGTGATCCTCGTCGTGACCATGCTGATCGCCACCTTCGCGGGCCTTGGTGTCGGCGCCAACCTCACCACCTCGGCCGCTGCCGACACCTCCAAGATCCAGACGTCGCTGAACCTCGGCCAGATGTTTCTCGACATCATCCCCAAGAACGTGTTCGACGCGTTCAGCCAGGGGAACCTGCTGTCGGTGCTGTTCTTCGCAGCGTTTCTCGGCGTCGCCCTGTCCCGCATCGGCACCAAGGCACGCCCGCTGATAGACGTGCTCGATGGCCTGGCCACGGCGATGTTTCAGATCATCACCTGGGTGGTGAACCTCGCGCCGCTGGCGGTGCTCGCCTTCGTCGCCTACAACACGGCGCACTACGGCTGGGGGCTCATGCTGCGGCTCGCCGTCTTCGTGATCGTGTTCTACGCCGCGGCGTCCGTCGTTCTGCTCGTCATCTTCCCTGTCGTCGGGATCATGTTCCGCGTGCCCTACTTCCCGATGATCCGGGTGATCAGTGACCTGATCCTGCTGTCCTTCGTCACCCGCAGCGCCGAGGTGGTCCTGGCTCCGCTCATCAAACGCCTCGACGATTTCGGGGTGGACCAGAAGGTGTCCTCCTTCACGCTTCCGCTTGGATACTCGTTCAATGCGGACGGCGCGACGATGTACGAGGGTCTGGCTGTGGTCTTCCTCGCGCACGCCTACGGCATCGAGCTGACCATCCCAAAGCTGATCCTCGCGATGTTCGTGCTCGTCCTGCTCACCAAAGGCATTGCCGGAGTTCCCTCCGCCTCGATCGTTGTGCTGTTCTCCGCTGCGGCAGCGATCGGACTGCCCCCACAGGGCATCGCGATCCTGCTGGCGATCGACTTCGTCGTCGACATGGCGCGCACCGCGGTCAACGTCACCGGCAACTCCCTGGCCTCCATGGTGATCGCCAAGTCCGAGGGCCAGTTCACGCCCCAGCCGCGGCAGGTCACACCAGCACTGGCGTGACATCGTCCGGGCCGGGCCTTCCTACACTGGGCCGGTGGACCTCAACTGTCTCGAGAGCTTTCTGGCGCTGCTCGAGCACGGCAGCTTCACCAAGGCAGCCCAGGCGCAGCACCTGAGTCAGCCCGCGTTCAGCCGACGGATCCGATCACTCGAGCACTGGATCGGCGCCGAGCTCGTCGACCGCTCCACGTTTCCGGTTGCGCTCACCCACGCCGGGAAGAGCTTTCACGCCGAGGCCGCCCAGACCGTCTCCGGTCTTGCCGCCGTCCGAGACCACGTCCGCGGACGACAGCACATGCCACGCGAAGCGGTCACCGTGGCGCTGAGCCACACACTGGCCACCGCATACTTCGCGCGTTGGTGGCACGACGTGGAACCCGTTGGTGAGACAGTGCCCTGCCGTCTGTTGCCGTCCAACACCCTCGACGCCTACGAAGCCCTGCACCACGGCGGGTGTGACCTGCTGCTCGCCTACATCGACCCCGCACACCCACTGGGTATCGACACCGATGAAGTGGAATGGGTGCCCGTAGCACACGATCGGCTCTCCCCGTGCTCGGCCGTCAGCGGAACTCAGGCCACGTACCCACTCCCTCCGCCCGTCGGCCGTCGCGTCCCCTTCCTCAGCCACGGCTCGGGCGCATTCCTCGGCCGGGTCACCGATCGGGCACTGTCCTGCGGCGACGATCTCGCCCTGCAGCCCGTCATCCAGTGCGATCTGACGGAAACCCTGTACCGGCTGGTCATCGCCGGCCGCGGCATGGCGTGGCTGCCGGGGCTGCTCACCCAAACCGCGGTGGACGAGGGTCTGATCGTCCGAGTCGGCGGCGCGCGATGGGACGTCGACCTCGAGGTTCGCCTCTATCGGCGGCGCAGCAGCCAACCGGGTGAGCACGCGCGGATGATCTGGGCGCGGGCGCTGCAGCGAGCAGACGACAGCTGAGGCGCGGGCGAAGCGGCTACCTCGACGCTCGGCGACACCGGTGCGCCCCACGGCCCCCTTGCTGAGCAAGGCCGTGGCCGACAGGTGAGCGGTAGGTGAGGTAGCCGGGCGGTCGGCTTATCAGGGGTGGGGATGGTCGTCGGTGGTGATCTGGTGAATCCAGTCGCCCAAGGCGGTGGCGGCGGCCGTGGGGGTGTCGACGCGGCGCCGGACGAGGCCGACGTCGACGGTGGGTGCGGGTTGGTTCAGCGGAAGCGGGGCCAGCTCCTCGGGGCTGCGGGTGGCGGCGTAGTCGGGGTGGAAGGTTCCGAGCACCCCCAGACCGGCGCGGGCGGCCAGGACTCGGGCTTGGATGCCGTCGATCTCGAGTGCGACGTCGGCAGCGCTAAGGCCGACCTCGCCCAACACGTGGCCGTAGTGTGCCCATTCCACGTCGTCCAGCGGTGCGGTGATCAACCCGGCCTCCGCGACGTCGGCGATGGTGACGCTCTGCCGGTGCGCCAGCGGATGGTTCTCGGCGACGAAGAACGTGAATGCGGCGTGATGCAGCCGCTTGTAGCGCAGGCCGCTGGGAATGTGCCAGCCGATGAGGTAGGCCAGGTCCAGCTGGTGGTCCAGGACGGCTTCGGCCAGGCCGACGCTGTGTCCGAACCGCACGGACAGCAGGACGTCGGGATGGGTGCGGTGGAACGGCGCGATCACCTGTTCGACGAAGTACGCCTGCTCGAAGGCGATGCTGACCCCAAGTGTGAGCTGCCCGGCGCGGCCGGCGCGGAGGCTGTGCAATAACCGCTGCTGCTCGGCCAGCATCCGCCGCGCGGACCGGTAGACCTGGCTCCCGGTGGCGCTCACGCGCACCGTGTGGTGCTCGTAGGCCACGATGGATGTCCCCAGCTGGTGCTCCAGGCTGCGCACGTGGAAGGACACCGTGGCTTGGCTGAGCCCGAGGTGCTCGGCGGCGGCGGAGTAGCCGTTGCGGTCGACGACGGTGACGAAGACCAACAGTTTGAACAGGTCCAGGCCCGCCGCGGCGCCGGCTCTCGAGCGGTCGGCGGTCAGGACGCGGTGAGGACGGCGTCCTCATACCGTGCCGGTGCCTGCCCGGCGACGTCGATGAGGTTCCATTCCTGCAGCCAGCGGTGGGTTCGGTCGAACATTTCGCGGGTGTAGGGCTGGTGCACGATGCGCTCGCCCGGGCCAAATTGCCGCACGTCCACCAGCTCACCCAGATCGGCGGGCATCTCGCGCTGCCAGTAATGCTTGCAGCGCTCGGGTTCCAGGTCGATTTCCTGCTGGGCCCGCAGCAGCGCCCGGAAGTACCGCTCCCCGTCGTCACCGCCGGCCTGCTCCGACACCAGAAAGCCCATCACGAAGGTCGTGTCCACCAGCTTACGGAACCCCCGTTGTTCCAACAGGTATGCCGGGGCTCCCCACACATTGACCGCCGCGACCTGGTGATCAAGCAGCAGACGGGCCCGGTCGAAGGGTCGCCCCACGAAGCTCAGCCGGATCTGCTCGCGGGACAGGAACGGTGCCAGGGCCTGCACGGCGGAGTAGTGGCTCCCGGAGTGGTAACCGACCCCGACCTCGACACCGGCGAGGTCCTCGGGCCGGCGCAACGCCGTATCGGGGGTGACGTAGATCCCGGACGGGCACACCGAGTAGGCCTGGGGGTACATCTTCCCGTGCTGGGCGGTGGATGCGGTGTTCACCGCCCAGTGACACGCACACGACACATCCGAGGACCGACCCGCCTGCATGTCCTCGAACGCCCCACTGCGGACCTGCAAGGGTGCGTCGGTGGCCGCCGTCACCGTCCCGCCGGTCGCCGAGCCGGCGGCGAAGCCTTCCGCCTCGAATGCGTAGTCCAGGCCTTCTTCAGCGAAAAACCCGTGCTCCTCGGCCACCCACTCGTGCAGGCGTACGTGCGGCTGAATCCGAAACACCATGTTGATCACGTCCCTGTGCTCATCCGAACGCCCACGGTGACCGCTCTTCGCTTACCACGCTAGGACCCGCCCTTAGCCCTGACAACACACCCCACTCGATGCCACCATCGAGTTCTTCGATACCCCGAGGGGTGACAATCCGGCGGGAAGTCTGTGCTCCCGCGTGGTCAGCTCGTCGAGGACGAGACCCATACCGATGCCCAACAGCGAGATGTCCTTCGCGATCGCCGTTCCTGCTGGATCGGCCGCAGAACGTCGCGCCTGCCCGGTGTGAACGTGCCACCAGCTGCGGCCGGGACCACGGACCCGTGCCCCGCCTCCTCCTCTCCCCTGCCAACACCGCCACCGAGACAGCGACCATCACCACGCGCAACACGAACGCACCACCGACGGTGATCGCGAACAACGACCGGACGCCGCCGGTGCACACCAGCGGGAACCGAGCACCAGCGAGAGGATCGCTTCAATCGGGTGTCGCTGAGCCAGGCTCGCGGAGTTGGCCGCCGTGCAGACCAAGCACCTCCCCCAGCCCCAGCCGCGGCAGCAATTGCGTCTTGCGGATCGTGGACCGGTCTGACCGCCAGCGCTGAAGCATGATGGTTAGCCGCACACGGCTCCGCTGGCTGCGGAGCCGACGAGGCGTGCGTACTTCGCCAGAACCCCGCGGTTGTGCTGGGGCGGTGGATGCTGCCAGTGGTCGCGGCGTCGCTCCAGTTCTTGGTCCTCGACCCAGAGCTGGAGGGCACCGTTGGGAATGTCGAGCCGGATGGTGTCTCCGTCGCGGGCCAGGCCGATCGGTCCGCCGGCGGAGGCTTCGGGGGCGATGTGGCCCACGCACAGCCCGGTCGTCCCCCCGGAGAATCGGCCGTCGGTGAGCAGCAGGACGTCTTTGCCCAGACCGGCGCCCTTGATGGCGCCGGTGATCGCCAGCATCTCACGCATGCCGGGACCTCCCTGTGGGCCTTCATAGCGGATGACGACGACATCACCTGCGGTGATGGTGCCCTCGGCGAGCGTGTCTAGGGCGGCTCGTTCGCCGTCAAAGACGCGCGCGGCGCCAGTAAATACCCCCGTGGTGAACCTGGCGGTTTTCGCGACGGCACCATCAGGTGCCAGCGATCCCCGCAGCACGGTGAGACCGCCGGTGCAGTGGAGGGGGTCGTTCGTTGTGTGCAGCACGGTGCCATCGGGGGTGGGCGGTGCCAGGTCGAGAAGGTTCTCTTTCACGGTGCGGCCGGTGACGGTCAGGCAGTCACCGTTCAGCAGGTCGGCGTCGAGCAGGACCTGCATCACGACGGGGATTCCGCCGATGCGGTCGACGTCTCGCATCACATGCCGGCCGAAGGGTTTGACGTCGGCCAGATGCGGGGTGCGGGCGCTGATCCGGGCGAAGTCCTCCAACGCCAGCTCCACCTCGGCCTCATGCGCAATCGCAAGAAGATGCAGCACCGCGTTGGTGGACCCATCCAAGGCCATGACGACCGCAATCGCGTTTTCGAAGGCAGGCCGGGTCAGCACCGCCCGGGCGGTGATGCCGCTGCGCAACATCCCGACGATGGTCTGCCCGGACCGGCGCGCGAACGTGCCCCGGCGGCGGTCGTTGGCGGGTGGGGCGGCGCTGCCCGGCAGCGACATCCCCAGAGCCTCGGCCGCGCTGGCCATGGTGTTCGCGGTGTACATCCCGGCGCAGCCACCTTCGCCGGGGCAGTAGGACCGTTCGATCGCCTCGACATCGGTGCGGCTCATCCGGCCGCTGGTGCAGGCACCGACGGCCTCGAAGGCGTCGATGATCGTCACTTCACGGTCGCTGCCGTCGGCCATCCGGGCCAGCCCGGGCATGCTGGTGCCCGCGTAGAGGAATACGGAGGCGAGGTCCAGGCGTGCCGCCGCCATCAGCATTCCCGGCAGGGACTTGTCGCATCCGGCGAGCAGGACGCTGCCATCGAGGCGCTCGGCCCGCATCACCGTCTCGACCGAGTCGGCGATGACCTCTCGTGAGACCAGCGAGTAGTGCATGCCCTCGTGGCCCATCGAGATGCCGTCACTGACACTGATGGTGCCGAATTCCAGCGGGTAACCACCGGCGGCGTGCACACCGTTTTTGACCGCCTGCGCGAGTCGGGAGAGCACGAGGTTGCACGGGGTGATTTCGTTCCAGGTCGAGGCCACTTCGATTTGGGGCTTGGTGAAGTCGTCGTCGCGCATCCCCACCGCGCGGAGCATGCCGCGTGCCGCAGTCGCCTCCAGTCCATCGGTGACGTCGCGGCTGCGTGGCTTCAGATCCACCGCTGGTCGTGGAAGTGGGTGTTCATTTGCGGTGGCGTCCGGCTCAGGCATGGCGAGTCATTCCCAGCCCACCAGTTGCGTAGACGCGTGTGCTCATCTTCGGTCCTCCTCCATCGACCCCGGCCCTCTGGCCGCGCATCTATCACCATGATCAGTCCCCGAGACCCACACCAGACGCCGCTATTACTAGTAGTGCGGGTGCTAGGCATGGTCGGGGGCGGCGTGTGAGGATGGGCCATGAGTGCAGACGCTGACCGTCGTCGAGAACTCGCCGATTTCCTCAAGGCGCGCCGCGAGCAGTTCACCCGCAGCGAGCTGGGGTTGCCTGCCCGGGGCCGCGGACGCACCGGGGGCCTGCGCCGCGAGGAAGTCGCGTTCCTGGCTGGGGTGAGCGTCACCTGGTACACCTGGCTCGAGCAGGCCCGCGAGATCCGGCCGTCGCGCCAGGTGCTCGAGGCGATCGTGCGGACCTTGCGGCTCTCCGTCCGGGAACGCATCTATGTCCTGGAGCTTGCGGGGTACTCGGCAACAGGCATGGGCAGCCCTGCCGTTATAGAGGACGCTCCCAGCCACGTGCACCGCCTCCTCGATGCCCTGGCCGACTACCCCGCCTACGCCATCGCCCCCGATTGGGGCATCTCCGGGTGGAACCATGCGTACGCGGCCCTGTACCCGAACGTGGCGACGGTGGCGGCGGAGCACCGCAACTTGCTGTGGCTTGTGTTTACCGACCCCTACGTTCGCCAGCTGTTGCCGAACTGGGAGACCGACAGCGGACACTTCCTCGCCCAGTTCCGGGCCGAGGCCGGCCCCCGGCTCGGCGACCCTGCCTTCGCCCACCTCGTCGGGCGACTGCTCGAAGCCAGCGTCGCCTTCCGTAAAGGGTGGGAAAGTCACAACATCGAGCCGTTCACCTCCCGTGA
>JAABVA010002091.1_pt1 | contig 20334 bp, 21 predicted proteins | sample 5560331 | NCBI WGS metagenome assembly JAABVA01 (sample SAMN12812661, study PRJNA571458) | rock metagenome | isolation source: Antarctica rocks | place: Antarctica: Victoria Land, Mt New Zealand sud | collected 2016-01-07 | reverse complement strand
CTGCTGTTGCGCAGACTCAGCAGCCACCACGCCAGCCACCGGGAGCTCGGCTGGGCCGCGGTCCTCACGGTGTCGCTGGCGGGGTTCATCCTGCTGTCCGGCATCGCCGACCAACCCGCGCAGAACGAACCGGTCGACCGCGGACCTGCGGTGGCGGCCGCGGTCGCCGGAGTGGCGCTGGCGGTCGCGTGCGTGGTGCTGGGCCGTCGACAACGACCGGGCGGGCGATCCGCGGCTCTGCTGGGAGTCGCGGTCGGCGCGATCTACGCCGCCACCGCAGCACTGCTGAAGTCACTCACCAGCATCGCGCTGCTCGGGCCGGGGGCATTGCTCAGCAGCTGGCAGCTGTACACGGTGGTCGTGGTGGGCGCCGGCGGCCTGCTGCTCAACCAACTCGCCTTCCAGGCCGGCCCGCTGGCGGCCAGCCTGCCAGCCGTGTCCACTGTGGACCCGCTGCTGAGCATCGCGATCGGAGTGGTTGTCTACGACGAGCGCATCCGGCACGGTCTCTTCGCCGGCCTCGGTCTCACCACGCTGTTGCTGGTCCTGGGGGTCGCCGTACTGCAGCTCGCCCGGCTCGAAACGGTCGAGGAGGCGACTCGATCGCCGGCCGAGGTCCCTACGCCGCATGCGTTCAGGCGTCGTCGAGCCGGCGGAACAGCACCTCCTGGGTGAGCAGCAGGAGCGCCGCCGCGACGGGGATCGCCACGAGGGCCCCCACGATGCCGAGCACGGCCGCCCCCACCAGCACGGCGATGACGGTGATCAGTGCCGGTACCTGCACCGCGCGGCCGATGATGCGCGGGACGAGCAGGTAGTCCTCGAGCAGCCGGTAGCCGACGAAGAACGCCACCGTCGCGATGCCGGTGGGCAGGGACACCGTCAGGGCCACGGCCGCGACCACCACCCCGGCGAGGGTGGAGCCGACCACCGGGACCAGGTCGAACAGGGCGACGAAGATGGCGAGGAGCAGCGGGTAGGGAACGCCGAGTGCCATCAGCCAGAGGAACGTGAGCACGGCCGCGATGACCGAGATGACGACGTTGCCGAGGACGTACGCGCCGACCTTGGCCAGGATCTCGTCACCGAGCAGGATCGCCCGTGGCCGCCGCGAACCGGGCACCAGCCGGTAGGCGACGCGGCGGATGCGGGGCAGGTCGGCGAGGAAGAAGGCGGTGAGCACCGCGAGCAGCACCAGGTTGGTCACGGCGTCCACGACGAGCCTCACCGCCCCGACCAGGTTGTCGACGACGCTCGAACCGTTGAGCGCGTCGGTGAGGCGCTGCTCGATCTGGAAGCGGTCGTTGAGCCGACCCAGCGCTGACGAGTGGTCCTGCGCCTGGCGCACGTAACCCGGAGCCTGGGCCACCAGCTGCGACGCCTGCTGCGCCAACGGGGGAATGGCGATCGTCAGCAGGGCGACGACCGACAGCAGCGCGACGAAGAACACTGTGGTGACCGCCGCCCACCGCGGCAACCGGCGTTTGACCAGCCACGACACTATGGGGTCCAGGCCGATGGCGAGGAACATCGACAACCCGATGAGGGTCAGCGCCTGGCCGGCGGCGGCGAGCGCCAGCACCATGCCGTAGGTGACGGCCACCCCGGCGGCCGCCGCCATCCCGACGACGAACGGTGAGCGCCGGTCGAAGCGCGCACCCAAGCCACCCAGGGGATGGGCGGTGGAGCTGAGGCGTGCCGCCTCGACCTCGGCGGCCTCGAGCGGGTCCATCAGCCGATCGAACCACGCACGGTGAGGAACGCGTCCAGGCTCAGCCCGCGAAGCGGGCGGCCGACCGTTGCCTGGCCCGCGCCGCCTCCACCGCGCGGTCCTTGGACGGGGCGGTGGTGACCAGGTCCGCGAGCAGGCGGCGGGTGGAGTTGGCGACCTCCGCCACCGCGCGGTCGAATGCGTCGGCGTTGGCCTGCGACGGCGTGGCCGAGCCGCTGATCTTGCGCACGTACTGCAGCGCGGCGCTGCGCACCTCGTCGTCGGTGGCCGGTGGCTCGAAATTGTGCAGTGTGCGGATGTTGCGACACATGCGGCGATCGTAGGACCACACCGCAAGTACCCGTGCGGCCTTGTCGATCATCCCGCGCCGGGTTTACCGTCCGGGGACCCGAGTGAAGGTGGTGACCGTGAGCACCACGCTGCTGACCATCGGTACCCGCAAGGGGCTATGGCTCGCGCGCAGCGACGACCGGCGTACCTGGGCCCTGGAGGGTCCGCACCTGCTGATGAGCGAGGTGGCTTCGGTGGCCGTGGACACCCGGCGGGAGCGCGCCCGGCTGCTGGTCGGCACGCACAGCGAGCACTGGGGCCCGACCGTGCTGTGGTCGGACGATCTCGGCGCGACCTTCCAGGAGACCGAGCGTGGAGCCATCCAGTTCCCGGCGGACACCGACGCAGCGCTGGCCCGGGTGTGGTAGCTGCAGCCCGACAGCGCCGGGCGTCCCGACGTGGTGTGGGCCGGCTGCGAGCCGACATCGCTGTGGCGCAGCGACGACGGGGGACGCACCTTCGCCCTGAGCCGCGGGCTGTGGGAGCACCCACACCGGCCGGAGTGGTTCCCCGGCTTCGGCGGCGCCGCCGTGCACACCGTGGTGCCCGACCCGGCCTCCGATCGGGTGCTGGTGGCCATGAGCACCGGCGGCGTGTACGCCAGCGACGACGCCGGAGCGAGCTGGACGCCGACCAACCGCGGGATCTCCGCATACTTCCTGCCCGACCCGAACCCCGAGTTCGGTCAGTGTGTGCACAAGGTGGCAGTGGATGCGTGGCTGCGTGTACGCCAGCGCCGACGAGGGCGAGAGCTTCGCGCTGGTCGCCCAGCACGTGCCTGACGTGTTGAGCGTGCGCGCGACCGAGCTGCGGACGTAGGGCCCGTGGCGAGCGTGCTGGTGGTGCTGCCGTCGGCGTTGCGGGCGTTCACGAACGGTGAGCGCAGCGTGGACGGCGCCGTGGGTGACGGAGCCACGGTGGGTGACGCGCTGGGTGCGCTGGGCGGCTCGCATCCGCTGCTGGCGCGCAGGCTGTTCGACGAGACCGGCCGCCTGCGCCGCTACGTCAACGTGTACCTCGACGGGGTGGACGTGCGCATCGGGGACGGAATGGACACCCCGGTGGCGGGCGGTGCCGAGCTGTTGGTGCTGCCGTCGGTCGCGGGTGGGTGAACGTGCGGGCACGCCCCGTTCTGCCGTCACCTCCGCGGCCCGCGCCCAGGTACTGTTTCCCCGGCTCCCCGTCCACACCCCCCGGTGGGCGGGGAGCCCCACGTTCGGCGCCCGGGTGGCCGCTCGTTCATCGATTGGGTTGTCGCCGTGGCACTCGGAGCGCGCGCAGGCCACGATGAAGCCATGAGTGACAGCAGCCGCCGACCGTCCGACATCGCCGCGACCCCCGCATGGAAAGCCCTGCTCGCGCACCATGCCGAAGTGAGCCGACTGCACCTGCGGCAGATCTTCGCCGATGACCCGGCGCGCGGCCGAGAGCTCACCGTGGACGCCGCCGAACTGCACCTGGATTACTCCAAGCAGCGGATCACGCGGGCGACCCTCCAGTTGCTTGTGGACCTGGCCGAGGCCGCGGGGGTGCCCGCGCGCCGTGACGGCATGCTGGCCGGGGAGCACATCAACACCAGCGAGGACCGGGCGGTGCTGCACACCGCGCTCCGCCTGCCCCGTGGCGCCCAGCTGGTCCTCGATGGCCAAGACGTGGTGGCCGAGGTGCACGAGGTGCTGGACCGGATGGGCGAGTTCACCGACCGGCTGCGTTCCGGGCAGTTGCGCGGGGCCACGGGTGAGCGGATAACGACGGTGGTCAACATCGGCATCGGCGGTTCCGACCTGGGGCCGGTGATGGTGCACCAGGCGCTGCGTCACTACGCCGTCGGGGAGGGCAACGAGCCCGCGATCACCGCCCGCTTCGTGTCCAACGTGGACCCGGCCGACCTGGTCGCGAAGACGGCGGACCTCGACCCCGCAACGACGCTGTTCATCGTCGCCTCCAAGACCTTCTCCACCCTGGAGACGTTGACCAACGCCACCGCCGCGCGCCGCTGGCTGCTCGACGGGCTCGCCGACGCTGCCGGGCGGGCCGACGGTCCCGGGCGGGCCGATGGAGGCCGGCGGGCCGACGCTGCGGACGACGGTGCCGTCGCCCAGCATTTCGTCGCCGTGAGCACCAACGCCGAGAAGGTGTCGGCCTTCGGGATCGACACCGCGAACATGTTCGGCTTCTGGGACTGGGTTGGCGGGCGGTACTCGGTCGACTCCGCCATCGGGCTTTCCGTCATGGCGGCGATCGGCAAGCAGCATTTCGCCGAGTTGCTCGCCGGCTTCCACGCCATGGACACCCACTTCGCCACCGCGCCCCTGGCGGCCAATGCCCCGGTGTTGCTGGGTCTGCTGGGCGTGTGGAACTCCAGCTTCTTCGGCGCCGAGTCCAAGGCCGTGCTGCCCTATTCCGACGACCTAACCCGGCTCCCCGCCTACCTGCAGCAGCTGACCATGGAGAGCAACGGCAAGTCGGTGCGCACCGACGGCTCCCCGGTGAGCACCCCGACCGGCGAGATCTACTGGGGCGAGCCGGGAACCAACGGCCAGCACGCGTTCTACCAGTTGCTGCACCAGGGCACGTCGATGGTGCCCGCGGACTTCATCGGCTTCGCTGAGCCGCTGGAGGACCTCGCGACGATGGACGGCACGGGCAGCATGCACGACCTGCTCATGAGCAACTTCTTCGCCCAGCCGACGGTGCTGGCGTTCGGCAAGACCGCCGAGGAGATCGCCGCGGAGGGCACCCCGGCGGACGTGGTGGCGCACAAGGTGATGCCCGGTAACCGGCCCAGCACCTCGATCCTCGCACCGCGCCTCACCCCCGCGGTCCTCGGCCAGCTCGTCGCCCTCTACGAGCACACCGTGTTCGTGCAGGGGGTCATCTGGGGGATCGACAGCTTCGACCAGTGGGGTGTGGAGCTCGGCAAGACCCAGGCGCAGCAGCTCGCCGGGGTATTGACCGATCTGGCTGCTCCTGCGCCACAGGCGGATTCGTCGACGGACGCGCTGGTGCGCTGGTACCGACGCCACCGGGGCCGCGCGGTCTGACCGCGTCCGTCTCCGTTATCCGCCGAGGCAGCCTCAGGGCTGGCCTCACCGCACGGCGTCAGACCCGGGAGCGGCGACGTGGTAGCACGGGGACCGCTGCGCGCCAGCCCAGCAGGAACACCCCGAGTACAACGGTGGCCACCACGATGAACGACAACGCCGTCCCGGCCCCGGTGACCGCGCGCAGCACCATCCCCACTGCCACAGTCGACAGCCACCCGGTCACCCCCTCGGGCCACACCCGCAGCGGCCGTCGCCACGCCCGCCCCACGAGCCACCCCACCGCGAGGCCCGCCAGGAACGGCCACACGGTCGACACGAACCCCGCCAGCGCGGACGATTCGGCGTGGCTGCGCCGTCCGATGAGCACGAACACTCCCACCAGCAGCACATCGACCACCAGGGCCCGCGCCGTTGTCGTCACGCGTCCACGGTAGCCGGCCAGCTCACAGCCAACCCTTGCGGCGAAAGCCCAGCCACAACCCGCCGGCCACCGCCACGATCAGCCCGACGCTGACGAACACGCCCCACTGCTGCTGGAAGCCCGGATAGGGCACGTTCTGGCCGTAGAACCCGGTGATCGCGGTGGGGATCGCGATGATCGCCGCCCAGGCCGTGAGCTTCTTCATGACCTCGTTGAGCCGGTTGCCCTGCAGCGTCAGGTTGGTCTCCAGCACGGTCGACACCAAATCGCGCAGGCTCTCCGTCCACTCGCTGGCCCGCAGCACATGGTCGTACACGTCCTGGTAGTAGGGCACCATCGCGTCGTCGAGCACGTGAAGGTCGCGGCGCAGCAGCGAGTTGAGCACCTCGCGCATGGGCAGCACCACGCGGCGCAGCTGCACCAGGCTCTTGCGCAGGGCAAAGCTGCGGCGCTGTACCTCCTTCGACTGCGGCTCGTCGGCGAAGAGCACGTCCTCCAGCTCCTCGATGCCGTCGTCGAGCACCTCCACCGCAGCGAAGTGCCCGTCCACCACGTGGTCGAGCAACCCGTGCAGCAGGTACGACACCCCGTGCACGGCCAGCTCCCGCGTGTTGTCCCACCGCTCGAGGAGCGCGTCGAGGTGCAGCTTGTCGTCCTTGCGCACGGTGATGAGCGCGCGCTTGGTCACGAACGCCGCGACCTCGCTGGTGCCTAGCTGCCCGGTCTCGGTGTCCAGCCGCACCCCGTAGATGTTGAGGAACAGGTGGCTGTCGTAGTGATCGAGCTTGGGCCGCTGCCGCTCGTGCACCGCGTCCTCGACCGCCAGCGGGTGCAGCCCGAACTCCTCCGAGGCCACCTCCAGGTCGTCGGTGTCGGGCGCGAGCAGGTCCGGCCACACGGTCGTACCGTCCTCGGCGAGGTGGTCGCTGATGTCGGCGAGGGGGAAGCCCTCGATGACGAGCTTGCCGTCGCGGTACAACCGGGTGCGAGCCGCGCATCGGGTGGGGGTCTCGGCACAGATCGACCTGGCCGGCGCGCTCACGAGCGTGCCGTCACAGCTGGACACCGCGGGTCAGCGCACCGTCGACCACCAGGTTGGTACCGGTGGTGAAGCTGGACGCGGGACTGGCCAGGAACACCACGGCGTTGGCGATCTCCTGCGGGGTGGCCATCCGGCCGGTGGGGTTCAGCGCCAGCGCGGCGTCGTACAGCGCGGTGTTGTCGCGCTGGATGTTCTCCCACACCCCACCGGGAAAGAACGTGTTGCCGGGCGAGACGACGTTGGCCCGCACGCCTCTACCCGCCAGCTCGAACGCCAGCCCAGCCGTGTAGTGCACCAGCGCGGCCTTCATGGTTCCGTACGATCCGGAGGCGAAGTCGATCTCCCGGCCGGACACGCTGGACACCGTGACGACGGACCCGGCGCCGCTGGCCAGCAGCTGCGGCATCGCCGCCTCGACCAGCCGCACCGACCCCATCAGGTCGACCTCGAAGCTGCTGCGCCAGTTGGCCTCTCCAGGTCCGATGGCCAGCGCGCTGACGTTGCTGACGACGATGTCCAGCCCTCCCAGATCGTCGACCACCCTACCCACCCACGAGGTCAGGCCCGGTCCGTCCGCGACGTCGACGACGCTGCCGTGCGCCCCGGTCTGTTCGCTGGCCTCCGCCACTCCGTCGGCGTCGCGGGCGCAGAAGGCGACCTGGGCGCCCTCGGCGAGCAGCGTCTGCACCACCGCCCGTCCGATGCCCTTGGTGCCCCCGGTGACCAACGCACGGAGTCCGTGCAACCCCAGATCCATGATTGAGCCTCTCTAGTTGATCGAACCCAGGCCGGCGGCGATCTCGCGCAGATGACGGTGCATGCCGCCGTAGGCATCCACGGCGGGCAGTAACCACTTGGGTGCCTTGACGGCTGCGGAGAAGTTGGCGTCCACAACGTTCGCGATCGGCGCCCGGCTGATCTGGCTGAGCAATTGGTAGGCATCCAGGCGGTGCAGCCCGAACAGCTCACCGAACCACACGACCAGTTCGCGTTGGGCGATCCGCCAGGCGTCCTCCAACGGCCGGCTGGAGCCGATCACGGTCCAGTGCTCGTCGTCCTCCAGTCGCGGCCACGCCGGTGCGGGCGTGCTGGGTGAGGACTTGATCAGCTCGACCAGCAAGGTGGAGTCCATCGCCCCCTCCACCGCGGTCCCGCACGCCTCACCCTCACCCTGCCGGTAGTGGCCGTCGCCAATGGAGAAGAGCGCCCCCTCGACGTTGACCCGCAGGTACAGCGTGGCACCGGCGCGCAGCTCCGGGGTATCCATGTTGCCGCCGAAGCTGTCGGGCACCAGCGAGGTGCGCACCTCCCCTGCCGGGGGGGCGACACCGACGGTGCCCAGCATGGGCTCCAGCGGCAGTTCCAGGTGCAGATCGCCGAAGCGGGCGTCGAAGGCCACCGTGCGCGCGGCCCGGTCCAGAGCATAGATCCAGGTGGTGTCGGCCAACGGCTCCTGCAAGAACGCGGTGCGGTCGGTGCTGGTGAGGCCGCCGAAGAACGGAATGACGGCGGAGGCACCCCAGTCGCGGGCAGGCTGCAGATCCACCACATGCAGGGCCACGGTGTCACCGGGCTGGGCACCCACTACGTGGAACGGCCCGGTCTGCGGGTTGACGTGGCTGAGGTCTACCCGGTCGGCGGAGCGGTGTTCCGGCGAGGTGAGCGACCCGCCGAACGCGTCGTCGCTCCACAGCCGCAGCACGCTGCCCGGGCGCACCCGCCGGACCGGGGCCACACCGCCGAACGTCCAGGTGTACTCGTCTCGGGTGGGGGTGAACTCCACGACATCCATACGCCGATCCTGCCCCACCGCCCCGACCCCGGACCACGGGGTGAGAGGTGGACCACCGGGGGCGCCGGCGTGGGCCACCGGGTGACTTTCGGCCGCGCGGTCCGACATCCGGGCTCACCGCCTACCGTGAGCGGGAGCACACCCCACCCGACCGGAGGTACGAGTGCGTATCGCCCTGTTCGCCACCTGTCTCGCCGACGCCCTGTTCCCCGATGCCGCCAAGGCCACCGTGACACTGCTGGAGCGCCTGGGCCACGAGGTCGTGTTCCCGCGGGGTCAGACGTGCTGCGGGCAGATGCACGTCAACACCGGCTACCTCGACGAGGCGCTGCCCCTGGTGCGCCAGCACGTGGAGGTGTTCGAGCCGTACGAGGCGGCGGTGGCCCCGTCGGGCTCGTGCGTCGGCAGCGTCCGCCACCAGCACGCCATGGTCGCCCGGCGCGCCGGCGACACCGCCCTGGCCGAGCGCGCCGAGGCTGTCGCGGGGCGCACCTATGAGCTGTCCGAACTGCTGGTGGACGTGCTCGGGGTCACCGACGTCGGCGCGCACTACCCGCACCGGGTCACCTACCACCCCACCTGTCACAGCCTGCGGCTGTTGCGGGTCGGGGACAAACCGCTGCAGCTGCTGCGCGAAGTGCGGGGCCTGGATCTGGTGGAGCTGCCGCAGGCCGAGGTGTGCTGCGGCTTCGGGGGCACCTTCTCGGTGAAGAACGCCGACACGTCGACGGCGATGCTGGCGGACAAGATGGCCAACGTGCTCACCACCCGGGCCGAGGTGTGCACCGCTGGGGATTCCTCCTGCCTGATGCACATCGGGGGCGGGCTGAGCCGTATGAAGACCGGGGTGCGCACTGTGCACCTCGCCGAGATCCTGGCCTCGACGGAAGGCACGCGATGACCACCGTTTTCCTGGGCCAGCCGGTGCACGCCCCCGCCGGCGTGGGCCATCTGCGCGGCACCCAGAACTTCCCCGACGCCGCCCGCACCGCCCTGGCCGACACCCAGCTGCGGCGCAACCTCGGCGCGGCCACCGCCACCATCCGCGACAAGCGGCTGCGGGTCGTGGCCGAGGTGGACGACTGGGAGCAGCTGCGGGAAGCGGGCAGCGCACTGAAGGCCGACGTCATGGCGCGGTTGCCTGAGCTGTTGGTGCAGCTGGAGCGCAACGTCACCGCCCAGGGTGGGGTGGTGCACTGGGCGCGCGACGCCGCCGAGGCGAACCGGATCGTGGTGGACCTGGTGCGGGCCACCGGGTCCGACGAGGTGGTCAAGGTGAAGTCGATGGCCACCCAGGAGATCGGGCTGAACGAGGCGCTGCAAGCCCAGGGCATCGCCGCGTTCGAAACCGACCTCGCCGAGCTCATCGTCCAGATGGACGACGACGCTCCCAGCCACATCCTGGTGCCGGCTATCCACCGCAACCGCGCCGAGATCCGGGAGATCTTCCTGCGCGAGATGCCCGGCGTGGACCCGGCGCTGACCGACGAGCCCCGGGTGCTGGCCATGGCCGCTCGCGCGCACCTGCGACGCAAGTTCCTCTCCGCCACCGTCGCCGTGAGCGGGGCGAACTTCGCGGTGGCCGACACCGGGACGCTGGCGGTGGTGGAGTCCGAGGGCAACGGGCGGATGTGCCTGACCCTGCCGGAGACCCTGATCACCGTGATGGGCATCGAGAAGCTGGTGCCGACCTGGGGTGACCTGGAGGTGTTCCTGCAGCTGCTGCCGCGCTCGAGCACCGGGGAGCGGATGAACCCCTACACCTCGATGTGGACCGGGGTGCATCCCGGTGACGGACCGCAGCAGGTGCACCTGGTGCTCATCGACAACGGGCGCACCGCGGTGTTGGCCGACGAGGTGGGTCGCAGCGCCCTGCACTGCATCCGGTGCAGCGCGTGCCTCAACGTGTGCCCGGTGTACGAGCGCACCGGCGGTCACGCCTACGGCTCGGTGTACCCGGGGCCGATCGGGGCGGTGCTGAGCCCGCAGCTCACCGGCACCACCGGCCACGACGACCCCAACGCCTCGCTGCCGTACGCGTCCTCGCTGTGCGGTGCGTGCTTCGACGCCTGCCCGGTGCGGATCAACATCCCGGAGCTACTGGTGCACCTGCGCGGTAAGCAGGTCGACAGCGAACGGGGCGGGCGGCCGTCCGGGCAGGACCTGGCGATGAAGGCGGCCGGGTGGGCCATGGGCTCGCCAGGGAAGTTCGCCGCGGCCGAGAAGGTGCTGGGCGTGGGGCGGCTGCTGGGGCGCTCCGGCACGATCGGGAAGCTGCCCTGGCCGGGGTCGATGTGGACGAATGCCCGGGACCTGCCCGCGCCACCGGCGGAGACGTTCCGCCAGTGGTGGGCACGGACCCGCGGCGATGCCCGGTGAGCGCCCGTGAGGAGGTGCTGCGCCGGGTGCGGGCGGCGCTGGACGGTTCCCCCGCACCGGCCTTGGTGCCCCGCGAGTACGCCGTCACCGGCCAGCACCCGGACGTGGTGGGGTTGTTCGCCGAGCGGGTGGACGACTACCGGGCCCGGGTGCACCGGGTGGCTGCACAGGACGTCGCGAGCACCATCGCCGGGCTCGTCGGCGGCCAACGGGTGGTGGTGGCCGAGGGTCTACCGCCGGAGTGGGTGCCCGACGGGGTAGTGGACGCGGGGTTCGGCGCGTTGGAGCTGGACGCCTTCGACGCCGTGGTCACCGGGTGTCAGGTCGCGATCGCGGTGACCGGCACGATCGTGCTGGACGGCGGGTCCGGTCAGGGGCGGCGGGCGATCAGCCTGGTGCCCGACCACCATGTGTGCGTGGTGCGGGCCGAGCAGGTGGTCGAGACGGTGCCGGAGTCGTTGCGCCGGCTGGATCCCACCCGGCCGCTCACCTTCATCAGCGGACCGAGCGCGACTAGCGACATCGAGCTGCAGCGGGTGGAAGGCGTGCACGGGCCGCGCACCCTGGACGTGCTGATCGTGGCGTGAGCCCAGCTCAGGGCGCCGGGTAGCTCGCCGCCTGCAGCGCCCCGGCGAGGTGCGCTGCGTTGCGCGCAACCGTGGCGGTGGTGGTGGCCGTAACCTCCGGGGTCTGCTCCAGGTCCTGGTAGTCCACGGTGTGCATCGCCTCCCCGTTCCAGTAGGTGACGGCCTGCGCCGGGATCGTGTACCCGACATCGTTGAGCGCCTGGAACACGTCCGCGCTGACCTTGTGCGCACCGTCCTCGTTGCCCACCACTGCCACCACCGCCACCTTGTCGAACAGCACCGGGCGCCCGGCGTCGTCGGACTCGGACAGTTCGGCGTCGAGGCGCTCGAGTACCCGCTGGGCGACGCTGGAGGCCTGTCCCATCCAGGTGGGGGTGGCCAGCACCAGGATGTCGGCGGCCAACAACTGCTTTCGGATCACCGGCCACTCATCACCGCCGCCCATGTCCGCGGCCACCCCCGGTTTCACGTCGTGGTCGACCACCCGCACCAGGGAACCTTCGACACCGTGCCCGGCGAGGCCGGCCAGTACCTGCTCGGCGAGCAGTTGACTGCTGGAGGCGGCAGGTGAGGGGGACAGGGTGCAGACGAGGGCCAATGCCCGCAACGGGCGCGCTGAGGTCATGGCCTGAGTCTGCCGCAGATGGCCGATTCCCGACGAAGCGGTTGGGGAAACCCAGGGTCAGCCCACCCCGAGCAACGCCTGCGCCGCGGCGCGATCGCTGCGGAACTCCGCAGTACTGCTGCGCTGCACGATGCGCCCCTTCACCATCACAGCGATCTCCGCGCACACGGTGAACGCGAGGTGCAGGTCCTGCTCCACTAGCAGCACCGCCACCCCTTCGGCGGCCATCCCCCCAATCACCTCGCCGATCTGGTCCACGATCGCTGGTGCCAACCCGTCCGAAGGCTCATCCATCAGTACCAATCGGGGCTGGGTGAGTAGCGCGCGGGCAATCGCCAGCATCTGGCGTTCCCCACCGGACAATTGACGCGCCCAGTGTCCGCGGCGCTCCCCCAACCGCGGCAGCAGTTCCAGCACCCGTTGCGTCGTCCACCCGCCCACCGTCGCCCGGGACCGCCGGGTTGCCAGATCCAGGTGCTCAGCGACAGTCAAGGACGGCCACACCCGCCGACCCTGCGGCACCAATCCCACCCCGGCGCGGGCGATCTGGTCCGGGCGCAACCCCGTGAGGTCCACCCCGTCCAAGCACACGGTGCCCGCGGTGGTCGGGACCAGACCCATCAGGGTGGAGATGAGGGTGCTCTTGCCGACCCCGTTGCGCCCGAGCAATCCCAGGACGGTGCCTTTGTCTAGCAGCAGGTCCACCCTGTCGATCACGGTGCTCCGGTCGTATCCCGCGGTTAGTCCGCGCACTTCGAGCATCACCACCTCAACTCTCCCCGCCCAGGACAACGGGGCCGGCGTCGGTGAACAGTTGCTCGCGACGGCGGGTTCCCAGATAAGCCCGCTGCACTTCGTCACTGGCCCGCACCCGCTCCGGTGAGTCGGTGAGCAACACCGCACCAAGGTGCAGCACTGTCACTTCGGTGGCCAGCGCGAACACCACATCCAGGTCGTGCTCCACCAGCAGGATGGTCATCTCCCCCGGCAGCTCCTGCACCAACTGCACGAGCCGGTTGCTCTCGGCGGGCGACATTCCCGCAGCCGGTTCGTCCATGAGCAGCACCCGCGGTTCGCACGCCAGCGCTAGGCCCACTTCGAGCTGGCGACGCTCCCCGTGCGACAGGGCGCCCGCGGGCACCCCCTGCCGGTCCTGCAGACCCACCCGCGCCATCAGCTCGCGGGCCTGCTTCCGCGCGGCGACCTGCGGCCGAGGCAGCAGGCTGAAGGGCGAACCGCGGCGACGCTGGGCCGCGAGCATCAGGTTGTCCACCACGGTCTGGGTCAGAAACACGCTGGAGTGCTGCATGGTCTGGGCCAGGCCACCGCGGGCTCGCTGAGTCTCCCCGGTCCCGGTGACGTCCCTACCGTGCACCGTGATGGTGCCCGCGCTGGCTGGTTGCGCGCCCGTGATCAGCGAGAACAGCGTCGACTTGCCCGCTCCGTTCGGGCCGATCAGGGCGTGGCGCGCACCAGGGCGCACCGTCAGGTTCACCTCGTGCACGGCCTGCAGCGCACCGAAATGCTTGCTTACCGCAGTGAGCTGCACTGCGGCGCTCACGGTGCACGCCTCCGCGGCAGTCGGGCACCGGCGAAGCCCCGTGGTAAGAGGTACACCGCGAGCACGAAAACCAGCCCGAGCACCAGCTGACCGTGCCCCGCTAGGGACGGCCCGAGCGCGTCACGGATCAGTACCACCAGCGCCGCACCCACCACCGCCCCCCACAGCGTGCCGGCGCCACCCAGCACCACCGCGAGCAACGCCAGCGCAGAGGTGGTGAATCCCAAGTCGGCGGGGGTCACCAGCCGCTCCTGGGCTGCCAGTAGGCCGCCAGCCAACCCAGCGAGGGCGCCAGCAAGCACGTAAGCGACGTACTTGTAGCGGAACGGGGAGTAGCCCAACGACCGCATCCGCGCCTCGTTGTCCCGGATCCCGCGCAGCGCCGCCGCGAACGGCGAACGAGATATCGTCCACAGCAGCCCAAACCCGATCAAGGCCCCCACCAGGACGTACCAGTAGACGAACCCGGCCTGCACCAGTGGTGAGCCGCCGACCCGCACCGAGGGGATGCCATAGAGGCCATTCGAGCCCCCGGTGACGCTCTGCCAGCTTTGGGCGAGCTGGAAGAGCAGCTCACCGATGGCCAGGGTGAGCATCAGGAAAAAGGTCCCCCGTGAGCGCACCGCCACCCAGCCGGTGGCCGCCGCGACGACCCCCCCGGTCACCACCGCCACCAGCAGCGGTACGGGCGCGGCGGCAGTCAGGTTGAGGCTCACCCACCCTGCGGCGTACGCCCCCGCCCCGAAGTACGCGGCGTGGCCGAGGGAGGGCAGGCCGGTGACACCCACCAGCAGGTCGAGGCTGGCGGCGAGCAGGGCGAACACCAGAATGCTGGAGAGCACCCCCGTCTCGTACGGCGCAACGAACAGCGGCACCAGGGCGAGGGCCAGCACTACCGCCGCGACGATGAGCATGCGACCTGGCACCAACTGGCGTGTCCGGTTCGTAGGTGCCTCCACGGCCTGCACCCCGGGCTCACGCACCACTATCACGATACCGTCGCCCGTGAGCCGAACAGGCCACTAGGACGCAGCACCAGCACCAGGGCCAACGCCCCGAACAGCAGGAAGGACGCGAGATCAGGCAGCAGCGCGCGTCCGAGCGATTCCACCTGCCCGATGAGCAGGGCACCCACCAGCGCGCCCTGGATGGACCCCAGGCCACCGATGACCACGACTACCAGGGCCAGGATCAGAACCGTCTCATCCAGCTTCGGTGCGGCCCCGTACACCGGTCCGCCCAGCACACCAGCCAGCACAGCCAGGCTCGACCCCACACCGAACACCCCGGCCAGCACTACCCGCCGGTCGATGCCCATCGCGGACACCATCTCCCGGTCGTCCACCGTGGCCCGGACGAGCGCGCCCAGCGCGGTCCGCTCCACCACCAGGTACAGCACCACCGCCAGAACCGCGCCCACCCCGATCACCGCCAGTCGGTAGGTGGGGTAGGCGTTGCCGAACACGGAGGTGCTGCCATTCAGGCCGGGGGGTGCACCCACGCTGCGCACGTCCTTGCCGAACACGATGAGCACCAGCTCTGTCACCACCAGAGCGACACCTAGGGTCAGTAACGCCTGGTCTAGGTGCGAACGCCGCACCAGGGGGGCCGTCATGGTCGCCAGCACCGCCCCACCCAGCAGACCCACCACCACCGCGAGCGCCACCGCGGCCACGAAAGTGGCCCAGCTGGGTTGCGCACCCAGCACCCGCCAGCCCAGGTATGCCCCCACCAGGTACAACGCCCCATGCGCCAGGTTGAGCACGTTCATCATCCCGAACACCAGGGACAGGCCCACCGAGAGTACGAACAGCAGCGAGCCGATCGCCAACCCGTTCAGGATGCTGATCAGGTTCGTGGCGAAGAAACTGGTCATGGGCGCTGAACTTACGAGCTCTGCTGCCCGAAGGTGCCTATCTCCGAGACGACGGCGTTCACGTTCGCGGCCCCCGATGCCTGCACCTTGCGCAGGTAGAACACTTGCTCTGGGGTCTGGCCGGCGAACTTCCAGGGCCCGCGCGGGCTGTCGGTGATGTCTCCGAGCTGTCCGAGGGCACCGGACAGCGCGGTCCCCGAGAGGTCAGCGGACTTGGCGACGGCCTTGTCCAACGCAGCCGCTGCGTCGTAGGTCTGCACTGCATACACCGTGGGGGGCACCTGAAAGGCGTCGGTGTACGCCTTGACGAAGGCGGTATTGGCGGCGTTCTTGACCTCGGTGGAGTAGTGCAGCGAGGTCTGCACCCCGACTGCCGCCGCACCCTGAGCCTTCAGCACGCCACCTTCGGTGAGAAAACCCGAACCGTACAACGGGGTCGTCCTGGCCAACCCGAACGACGTGTACTGCTGCACGAAGGACACCGCCTCGCTACCTGCGTAAAAGACGAAGGTCGCCCCGGCCCCGGTGGCAGGGATAGCGCTGAGGAAGGGCTGGTAGTCCTGGGTGGTCCCGAACGGCGTCAGGGCCTGACCGGCGATGGTGCCGCCTCCTGCCTTGAACGCGTCCACGAACCCGGCCGCGGCTTCTTTGCCGGCCGCGTAGTCCGACGCCAGCACGTACACCCCACCCTTGACGCCCTGCTTGGCCAGGTGCTGGCCCATGGCAGCCGCGACCTGGCCGTTAGTGAACGACGTACGCCAGATGTAGGGGTTACGCGCGCCCGCGGTGATGGCGTTGGCCCCGGCGTTGGAGATGACCAACAGCTTCTTGGCCTCGGTGATCTGATCGACCACCCCCAGTGCGGTGGCCGAGTTGACCAGCCCCACCAGGACGTCCACCTGGTCACGCTGTAGCAGGCCCTGCACTGCAGGCACGCCGGTCTTCGGCCCGTCACCCTCGTCACCGGTGATTGTCTGCACGGTGCGGCCGCCGATCTTGCCGCCGTGCTGATCCAGCCACAGTTTCCAACCGTTCTGCATGTCTACCCCTAACGGGGTGTACACCCCGCTCTGTGGGATAACCAGCCCGACCTTGATCGCGCCACCGCCGGCTGGCCCGCTCGCACCGGTTGCCGAGGTGGCACCCCCGATGCTGCCCCCACCGCACCCGGTAAGGCTGACGGCACCTACTGCCGAACTGAGCCCGATCAGGCCGAGGACGTTGCGGCGGGAGTGCTGGGCTGCGGCCATGAACGGGCTCCTCGGCTGACGGAAAGCAGGCACGACGTTCTCCATGAACGTTGCGGTGTTATGCGAGTTTGTAGAACACCAAAGTTGTGGTGTCAACCACAGGGCCGTATCCACCTCGCGCCGCCTCGCACTACCCCGGCCCGGCCCAGCCCGCGCGGGCCCGGAGGAAGCCGAAGTTCAGTAGGAGTGGTGCTCTACGTCTACGTAGCCGCCCTGGTCCTCCCGGCCCGGACCTCGATCGCCGCCGCTGCGCTGTGGCTCAACGCTCAGCACCGGTGCCGGAGGCTCGGGGGCGATCCCCACCCGCTTGCGCAGCGCCGCGTCGCTGTCCGAGCCGCGGTAGCCGAGCGTGGCCAGCCAATCGTGCATGCGCTCGCGGTCGGGGTGGGTGGGCCGCACCGTGTTGTACACGTAGTTCAGGCCCCGCTGCGCGGCCTCGCGCTCCAGCCGGGCCAGCGTCCAGCTGCCCACCCCGCGGTGCTGAGCATCGGGCGCCACCGCGAGCAACACCTCGGCCTCACCCCAGGTGACATCCATCCAGCCGTAGCCCAGCACGCTGGAATGGCCGTCGTGTACCGCCCACCAATCCCCGGCCAGGGACTCCCCCAGCTGATGGTGCAGGTCGAAGACCCCCGGGGGTGCGCCGCCAATGATCCGTTGTTTGCCCTCGTCCCACACCGGCTCCGGCTCACTCACCCAGCGCAGCTCATGGGGCGTCGGGGCTCCCGGTGAGTCCAGCCATGCCCGCCCAGCCTCGGTGAGCACCCGCTCGGCGCCGTCGGTGCCCAACAACCCGGCGGAATACAGCCGCGCCAACGCCGCCCGGGGCAGACCGGCGGCCCGAGCGGCCTGGTGCACCGCCAACTTGTGCATCCGTGCCCCGGACTGCGCCAGCACCGCGAGCACCGCCCGCTCGGGGTCTGCCACCGGCTTAGCGCGGCTGGACTGCCAGGTGCGTTGCGGGTGGCGACGCAGGTACTCCTGCTCGAGTTCCAACATCCGCTCGGTGTGCTGGGCAAATTGCTCAGCGCTGCCGTGCAGGAACACCCAGTTGCGGGTGGCGTGCGCTTGGGTGCCTTGCTGTTCCAGTTCGGTGTCGCTCAGCTCCCGAGCCGAGCGGCCCCGAGCACGCCCAGCGCTCGGGGTGCTCACTGGTGCTCTCGCACGAGGGGGGTGTCCACACCCAGCGGGCCGGTCTTGTGCGCCCCACCGGGGGCACCGAGCGGCTCGTCACGACCGGGCAGCACCTCGGTGAAGAACGCGACGTTGTCGGCGATGTGCGCGCTCTCCTGCTCGGGGACGTGACGGTCGGCGGTGATGGCCTCCACCGGGCACACCGGTTCGCAGGCCCCGCAGTCGATGCACTCCTTGGGGTTGACGTACAGCTTGCGCTCACCCTCATAGATGCAGTCGACCGGGCATTCGTCCATGCACGAGCGGTCCATCACGTCGATGCAGGACTCAGCGATGACGTAGGGCACGGGCATCCTCTTCCGTGGGTAGTGGGGTGCGGTGGGCGGGCGCGCTCAGGTGGCCAGCGGTGCGGCGGCGGGCACCCCGGAGCCCTGAGCAGGCTCGTTGATCGTTTCCAATGGCACCCCGGCGAAGCTTTCCCGCACCCGGAAGCGCTGGACTTTGCCGGTGGCTGTCTTGGGCAGCTCGTCCACGAACACCACCGCCCGGGGGCGTTTGAACGACGCGAGCCCGTCGCGGCACCAGGCTATGAGGTCCGCCGCGCTCACGTCGGCACCGCTGGCGCTGCGCACCACGCACGCCACCGGCTTGTCCAACCCGGCGCCGTCGGCGACCCCGACCACCGCGGCCTCGGCGACCCCATCGTGCTCGAGCAACCGGCCTTCCACCTCCACCGGCGACACCCAGATGCCGCCGGCCTTCAGCAGGTCGTTGGACCGGCCCAGGCACACGTAGTAACCGTCGACGTCCTGGGTGTAGGTGTCCCCGGTGCGCATCCATTCGCCGTGGAACACCGCCCGGGTGGCGTCGGTGCGCCGCCAGTAACCCACCGCCAGCGATTCCCCCTTGACGAACAGCGCACCTGGCTCACCTTGGGCCACCAGTGCCCCGGACTCCTCGCGCAGTTCCACTTCGTAACCGGGCACCGGCTTGCCGGTGGTGCCGGGGCGGATGTCGTCGGGGTGGTTGGACAAGAACACGTGCAACGCCTCGGTGGCCCCGATGCCGTCGATGATCGGAAAACCGTAGCGCTCGGTGACACGCCGTTGCAGTACCACCGGTAACGCCTCACCCGCGGACGTCGCCAACCGGACGCTGGCGAAGGTGTCGGTGGGCAGCTCGGCGGCGATGAGCGCGGCGTAGAAGGTGGGCGGGCCGAAGAACAGGGTGGGGTAGTCGGCAGCAATCCGTTCTGCGACCACCGCCGGGCTGGGCCGGCGCGGTTCCAGCACCGTCGACGCACCGACGGCCAGCGGGAAGAACAGCGAGTTGCCGATGCCGTAGGCGAAGAACAGCTTGGCCACCGAGAAGCAGATGTCGTCACGGGTAATGCCCAGGGTGTGCGCGCCGTAGGTCTCACAGACGTGCCGGATGTTGGCGTGGCGGTGCATCGCACCCTTGGGTTTGCCGGTAGTGCCGGAGGTGTAGAGCCACAACGCCCACGAGTCGTCCGTGGTCGGGGCCACCGCGTCCGAGCCCGTTCCGGCCAGGAACTGGGTCCAGCTGTGCTTGCGGACCCGCTCGGGCGTCTCGAGGTCCCCGCCGACGAGGACCAGGTGCTCCACCTCGGCGGCGGCCTCCACGGCCCCGCCCACCACGTCGAGGAACTCCTCGGTGGCCACCACAACCCGTGCGCCGCAGTCGGACACGATGGTGACGAGCTCGGCGCCACCGAGCATCGTGGAGACCGGGACGGCCACCACCCCGGCGCGGAATGCGGCCAGGATGGCGGCCACCATCTCCACCCCGTCGCTCATCACCAGCACCACCCGGTCATCACGGTGCAGGCCCAGCGCGCGGAGCCCGGCGGTGGCGCGGCGGGTCAGGGCGTCGAGCTCGGCGTAGGTGAGTGTCCCGGTGCTGGTGCGCAGCGCGACGCGTTCACCGTCGCCCGAGTCCAGGCGGCGGTCCAGCAGGTACGCACCAGCATTGAACGACCCCTGACCGGCCATCCCTACACCCGCGTCACATCGAAATCGGCGCGCTGCCCGGTACCGAACCGGCGCAGTGCCCCACCGGCACCGGAGGCGTTGGGCCGGTTAAAGATCCAGTTCTGCCAGGCGGTGAGCCGGCCGAACACCTTGGTCTCGACCGTCTCCGGCCCGACGAAGCGGTGGTTGGCCTCCATGCCGGTCAGCGCGTCCGGGCTCAGCGATGCCCGCTCCTGCAGCACCATCCGGAGCTCGTCGTCGAAGTCGATGTCGTCCAACGCCAAGGTGACCAGGCCCAGCTCGTCCAGCGGGGTGGCCCCCAGCGGCTCGCCGAACCGGGCGCGCACCGCGTCGGCGTCGCTGTCGCGGCCCCAGAAACGGGACTGCAGCCGGGTCAGGCCGTTGCCCATCGGGAACGCCCCGTCGTTGGCGGCGGTGAGGATCATGCTGGCCGCCACCGCATCCGGGTGGTGTCGTGGGTCGGTGGTGTCTTCGAACACCCCGTCCAGCACGTACTGCCGGTCGCAGGCCAGGGCCAGCTCGGCCAGCAACCCGACGAAGCAGCTG
>JAABVA010002090.1_pt1 | contig 20341 bp, 12 predicted proteins | sample 5560331 | NCBI WGS metagenome assembly JAABVA01 (sample SAMN12812661, study PRJNA571458) | rock metagenome | isolation source: Antarctica rocks | place: Antarctica: Victoria Land, Mt New Zealand sud | collected 2016-01-07 | reverse complement strand
CTTATAGAAGCCGATGCAGATTGTCCCGATCCCCTCGACGATGCGCCGCTTGGATCGAGAGGATAAGCGAGAGGCCACCACGCCGGCGTCCCCACAACGGCGTGATGGCCTCATCACAAGGACAGCGTAGCACGATGGCATGCGGGCGCGCATGATGTAAAACTCACAACCGACGAGGACTACGCCGCCCTCGACCCGCGCGTAGAGGGCATCGCCGTCTACGCCACAAGCGCCACCACTTCCTGGGAGTTTCTCTATAATCGCCATGGACCTGGCGCGCACGTATCCAAAGGCGATGGGCCGCGAGTACGCGCACCGGGCGCAACTCCTCTTGGAGCGATATCCCAACGCCGCGCTGACGGACCTGCACCGGCTCGATTGGATGGTGACGCGCGACGTGGCGCGGGCGCACCCCGAGGCGCGCAAGGAGGACCTGATGCGCGCGATCGGCGAGGGGAGCCCGCGCATCGAGGAGCGCAAGCGGGGCCACGTCTACGATTACGCCGAGCGCACGACGCGCTACGTGCTGCTGGACCCGGACGTGGGGCGCGCGCGGGGCGAAGCGGCCCGGACGGCGACCCGCGAGCGGGATCGCTGGTTCTGAGCGATGCCGTACTTCACCGAATGCGCGGGCTGCGGGCGGGTGCAGAGCCCCGCGAGTTGCCCCGAGAGGTGGGCGCCCATCGAGGCCGGGGCCGGATGGCTGGACGGCGATCGTCCGTTATACTACCCGACCGCGTTGCTCATGCGCTGCGTCCCCTGCTACCGGAAGGCGTACCCCGGCGACGGGGAAGCGCACGACCCTGACGATGGGCGGGGTGGTCGCCGGGGTGCTCGACCGGACCGGCCGGCTGCTCACGCTCGACGATCAAAACGACCTAGTGCTCCGCGACCCGGTGGCGGGGCGCGTGCTCGCGCTGGGCACCAGTAACGCAACCCTCAAAGGGGCGAGCGACGGAAACTTCTTGTCGTTGAACGCCGCGAACCTTGTCGTCGACCAGTCAGGCGAGGCCGTCACCGTCGCGTTCGCGACGAACGTCCCCTAGTCAGAACAACGTGAGCGGGGCCTCGACCACCCCTCGCCTTGGTCCTCGTCAGCTTCTATGACCGGGTGTGAGGGGGTGGCCAGGGGTGGACATCGCCGACAATCCGCACGTTGGGCTGGGCGGCGAGCGCATCCCAATGTGAATGTGCAGAGCGGACGAGCGCGAACGTCATGATGGGCTACCTGCGGCTGCCTCCCTGCGCAGCGGCTGGGGCGAGATTCTCCGTGCCAAGGGTTCCGCTGTACTCTCCTGTATGCTTCCGTAACACCAGGCCTTCTATGGGGCAAGCACCTGGATATCGCCCGGCACGGTGCGCAGGGAAGGGCGTGCCGATGGAAGGAATGGTAACCTGCTTCGTATCCAGGAAGGTATCCATGACCATGCGCTAGGCACGCGCACAGACCCACCATTGTCGACCACAAGGACATGCCCGGTTCGCTCATCGACGACCATGAGGCCAGGATTGATACCGATAGGGAGTGTGCGGAGCACTGCGCCGGTCCGCGCATCCAGCACATCTAGGCGGCCCCTACCAATAGGGTGTCCGGACTGGTCCGTTGTTCCCGCACTCGTGACGAAGATGCGCCCCCTACGCTCGTCGATCGCAAGCGACCCAGGATGTTGGTCTACGGGGATGGTCTGGAGCACGGCACCCGTGCTAGCATCGAGCACGCTGACATTCCTACTCTCTGGGTTGACGACAAAGGCGCGTCGGGTGCGCTCGCTCACGATGGGAGCCGACGCACTCTGGTCAACAGTGATAGTTCGGATAAGGGTGCCACTCCGCGCATCCAGCACATCCACAAGCGCGTTACCGGGATCGTAGACAAAGACACGCCCGGTCAAGTCCGCCACCGTGAGCATTGCAAAGACGGCCCTGCCGACCGGGCGCGTGCCGAGCACACGCCCGGTCCTGGCGTCAAGCACGCTGGTCCCCATATCTCCGGTGACGAAGAGGCGCCCTGTGCGCGAGGCTACTGCCCCATGACGAATGTCCGCGCCGATGCCAACGGTGCGCACCGTCGCCCCCGTACGAGAATCCAGGATTGTCACGGTCTGCCCCCATAGGGCAAAGACGTGTTGCGTGCGCTCGTTTCCGATCAAGGAGCCGCCGGCGATGGTCCCAAGGACGCGTCCCGTGCGCGCGTCGAGCATCATGCCCGGCTCGCTGGCCACGAAGACCCGGCCCGTCCGTGCATCGAGTGCCACCCGCTGCACGTCATTGGGTGGTAAGGGGCCGACGGCGATGGTGCGCCGCAGAACGCCAGTACGTGCGTCGAGCATACTGACCGTACGGTCCACAATATCGGTGACAAAGGCGTGGCCCGTCCGCTCGGCGACGATGATGTCGGTTGGGTCTCGGCCGGCGGCGATGGTGCGCACAAGGCTGCCGCTCGCTAGATCTATCGTGGTGATGTGACCACGGGAGGTATTATTCCCCGTGGTTATGTCGAGGACAAAGGCGTGACCCATCTGTCGGTCTACCGCGACCCGGTACGGCTGTCCGTTCAGCGTCGCCACGAGCAGGGCAGGATCACGGCCCGCATCCCGTGCCGCCACCCCGCCCGTGATGCCCGCAATCACGGCGAGGAGCATAGTCCCCGTCCCGGCACCTACCCACACACGTCGACTGCTTATCACCGAGTCCGCCCTACCGCTATGGTGTTCTTTGCGTCCACGCCTCGTCGGCGCTCATCCTGCTATTGTCATAGCACAAATCAGCCCCACGAGAACGCGCGGGGCGAGGGCTTGAACCCGGACGGTGTATGGCAACGGTCCGCGATCTTTTGCAGACCCAGGGCTTGGAGGCCGGGGCAATGCGCGGGCGCGCCAGATGCGGCCACATGGCGTGGTGGGCTGAGGGCGTAACCAGGTACTGGACGCCGACGGATACGGCGGGCACGGTGGTACGTAATGTGCATTATATTCGGTGTTCTTATGTAAGACGATGGGGTCGTGATATCCGCGCCTCCGGCAGGTCGATCGGCAGGGTGGAGAGGGGCGCATGACGACGGATCAGCTAGAGCAACCCGGCAACCCGATCCGCGGGGAGCAGGCGCAAAACACGGGCGCCGGAGCCCCGCTGGCGGACATGGACGCCCCGGCGACGACGAACGAGGCTGACGCCCTTGACATGGTGTCGCAAGTCATCGACGAGGCCAGGGACCACGCCGCGCCGGGGGAGAGCGCGGCCTTGGACGCGGTGTCCGAGGCTATCGAGGAAGTCAGAGAGATCTACCAGGAGCGCTATCAGGCTCTGGTGCAGGCGACGGGCCAGATCACCTGGACGACCACGGCCGAGGGCCTCGCCGAGGACTTCCCGTCCTGGCGCACCTACACCGGGCAGAGCGCCGATGAGGTGCGGGGCCTGGGCTGGACCGACGCCATCCACCCCGCCGATCGCCCGCACGCGGTAGAGGCCTGGGCGCGGGCGGTCACCACGGGCGGCCTCTACGAAACAGAGTTTCGCCTCCGCCGCGTCGACGGCGCCTACCGCGATGTCCTCGCCCGTGGCGTCCCCGTGCGCCACCGGGACGGCTCGATCCGCGAATGGGTCGGCTTCTGCGCCGACATCACCGAGCGCAAGCGCGCCGAGGAGCAGTACCGCACCCTGTTCGAGACCATGGCGCAGGCCGTGGTCTACCAGGACGCCGCTGGCCACATCCTCTCGGCCAACGGGGCCGCCCTGGATATCCTCGGGCTCACCCCCGCTCGCTCGCTGGAGGGCCCTGCGCTCGCTGACGCGAGCTGGAAGGCGGTGCGGGACGATGGCTCGGCCTTCCCGACCGAGGAGCAGCCCCCGGCGGTGGCCCTGCGCACCGGTGAAACGGTCCGCGACGTGGTGACGGGCCTCTACCACCCCGACGAGGGCGCATACCGCTGGCTACGGGTCACGTCGGTCCCGCTCGACTTCTCCGCTGCCGGCGAGGCCCGGCAGGTCTACACCATCGCCGACGACATCACCGAGCGCAAGCGTGCGCGCGACGAGTTGGAGAAGGCTAAAGAGGAGGCCGAGGAAGCCAACCAGGCCAAGAGCCAGTTCCTGGCCAACATGAGCCATGAGCTACGCACCCCGCTCAACGCCGTCATCGGCTACAGCGAGATGCTCGAAGAGGAGGCGGAGGATCTCAACGCCTCGGAGCTCATCCCTGATCTCGAGAAGATCCACACCGCCGGCAAGGCGCTGCTAGGCCTGGTCAACGACGTGCTCGACCTCTCCAAGATCGAGGCCGGCAAGATGGATCTTTATTTGGAAACGTTCGACATCGCCGCGATGATCCACGATGTCACCACCACCGTCGAACCGCTGATCGACAAAGGTAGTAACACGCTGGAGGTGGACCTTATCCCGAACGTGGGCGCGATACACGCCGACCTCACGAAGACGCGGCAGGTGTTGTTCAACCTGCTCGGCAACGCCGCCAAGTTCACCGAAGGAGGCTCCATTACCCTGTCGGCGACGCGCGAGGACAGGGCCGGGCGCGACTGGGTGGTGTTCCACGTGGCCGACAGCGGCATCGGCATGACCGTGGAGCAGGTGGGCAAGCTGTTCCAGCCGTTCACACAGGCGGACGCGTCGACCACCCGCAAGTTTGGTGGCACTGGACTCGGCCTGACCATCACCCGGCGCCTGTGCCAACTGATGGGCGGCGATGTCGCGGTGGAGAGTACACCCGGCGAGGGCACACGCTTTTCGGTCACCCTGCCCGCGGACATGGCCGCGCTGCCCCTCACCGAGGACCGGGACCGGGAAGCCGCGACGACGGCCGGCGGCGGGGGGAACATCGTTCTCGTCGTCGACGACGACCCCATCGTGCACGACCTGATGACCCGCTACCTGACCAGGGAAGGCTTCCGCGCGGTCAACGCATCCGACGGCGAGGAGGCGCTACGCCTGGCCAGGACGATCCACCCTATCGCGATCACCCTCGACGTGATGATGCCGCGGATGGACGGCTGGTCCGTGCTGACCGCGCTGAAAGCCGACCCGCGGACCTCGAGCATCCCTGTCATCATGCTCAGCATGACGGAAGAGAAGAACCTGGGCTTCGCGCTGGGCGCGTCCGACTACATGACCAAGCCAATCGACCGAGAGCGCCTCTCCGGCGCGCTCGAGAAATATCGCACTAGACGGCCTGGCGAAATGGTTCTGGTGGTCGAGGACGACCCGCTGACCCGCACCGGGATAATCCAGGCGCTGGAGGGCGAGAGTATTGCCGTCGTCGCGGCCGAGAACGGGCGACAGGGCCTGGAACGCCTGGCCGAGGTCACACCTGACGTGATCCTACTCGACTTGATGATGCCCGAGATGGACGGCTTCAGGTTCGCCGAGGAGTTGCGCGCGCGCCCTGAATGGCGCACCATACCGATGATCGTGATGACCAGCAAAGACCTGACGGACGACGATCGCCGGCGCCTCAACGGCAACGTCGAAGAAATCATCCAGAAGCGCGCCTACACGCGCGACGAGCTGCTGAGCGAGGTGCGCGATCTCGTGGCCGCCCACGCTCACCCCGCCACACCCGCCACACCCGCCACACCCGCCACACCTGACGCGGGCCGGCTACAGGAAGAACGATGGCAAAAATCTTGATCGTAGAAGACAACGAGGAGAACTGGGACATGCTGTCGCGGCGCCTGCAGCGGCGCGGCTACGATGTCGTAGGCGCGACCGACGGACGCCAGGGTATCGAGAAGGCTGCATCCGAGCGCCCCGATATCATCCTGATGGACATGAACCTGCCCGTCCTCGACGGATGGGAGGCGACACGCGCTATCAAAGCACAGCCCCATACGGCCGGCATCCCGATTATCGCCCTGACCGCGCACGCTATGTCCGGCGACCGCGAGAAGGCGCTGGAGGCTGGCTGCGACGATTACCACACCAAGCCGGTCGAGCTCCCTAAATTGCTGGAGCAGATCGAGGCCCTCTTGAAGGCGGCGGCGGGATGACCGGAGATTGATGGCGACTACGAGCGAACCTGTATCCGGCGCGCGCGATGTCACGGCGGATCTCTACGCGCGCCTGGACGGCGCGACCCCGGCCGGGCGCGCGGAGATCGTGCGGGACCTGATCGCGGGGCGCCCCGACGAGCGCCTCGAGTTGCCGGCGCGCGGCGAGTTGCGCGCCAACCTCGCGGGCGCCGCGCTCGCGGGGGCGAGCCTGAGCCTCGCCAACCTGCGGGGCGCTGACCTGCGCGAGGCCGACCTGAGCGAGGCGGTTCTGGGCAAGGCCAACCTGGAGGATGCCCTGCTAGAACAGGCAACCCTGCAGGGCGCCGACCTGGCCGGCGCGACCCTGCGCGGCGCCGCCCTGGGCAAGGCCAATCTGTGCGAGGCCCTGCTCGAGGAGGCCGACCTGCGGGAAGCGGGGCTGCGCTTCGCCGACCTCGGCGGGGCTGCCCTCGAGAGCGCCAACCTGCAGCGCGCCGACCTGTGGGGCGCGACCTTGCAGGGCGCGACCCTGACGGACGCCGACCTGCGCAACGTCACCTGCCGTGAAACAGATATGCGCGACGCCGATCTCACCGGCGCGACCCTGCGCAACGCCGAGTTGCGCAAGGTCGACCTGCGCGGCGCGCGGCTGCGGCGGGCCAACCTGCAGGGCGCGACCCTGACCGGCTCGGACCTGACGGACGCGGTGCTCGGCGAGGCCGAGCTGCAAGGGCTCGACCTCTCCAGCTGCACCCTCACCCACGTCCACCTCGGCGGCGCGTGGCTCGACAAGACGCGGCTGCGGCGCGACCAGTTGGGCGGCGCGGTCGGCGAAGAACTGTCCGGCGACTACGAGGGGGCGGCCAGGGGATACTTGGCCCTGGACCGCAACTTCGCCGACCTGGGCGACTCCGACGCCTCCGCCTGGGCCTACGGCAAGAAACGGCGCATGCAGAAGCTCGCCGCGCGGCAGCGCGCCCGCGCTGCGCTGGGGGAGCGCGCGTGGCGACACGCCTCCCGCGAATACATCCGCTACGCCACGGCGCAGCTCGTCGAGTGGGTCTGCGACTACGGCGAGAGCATCCCCCGCGTGCTGACCTCGATCCTGATGGTCTACCTCGTCTACACGACGCTCTACGGTGTGACCGGCAGCGTTCTGCTCGTCGGCGACACAACGGGCAACGCCGCGCCGCGCGCCGTCACGCATCGCCCGGTGGACCTGGTCATCTTCAGCCTCTTCGCCATCACCACGTCGGGGAGCCCCTCGGTCGGGCTGGCGCCGAACGGCGAGTGGGTGCAGTTGCTCACAGGCACTGAGGCCTTCCTCGGCATCTTCCTGACCGGGCTGCTCGGCTTCGTGGCCGGCAACAAGATCCGGCGTTGAGCGGCGCAGTCGCTGTACGCTGCGATGCGGCCGCAGTCGCAGGCGCGACTTCGAAGTAACTTCTCTGAGACGACATTAGGGCATGGTGAAGGGCACAACCACGGCTGTTCCAGCACCCACGCCGCGGCTGGCCCCTGGCCTTTTCGTCACAATGAGGCGCACGAGCGTCCCCGTCGGGGGAGGGGCGATCAGGGCCGTTTCGTCGCAGCGCATGCGAGCGCCCTTCCCTACCGCCATCCCGCAGGTCCCCGTCGAGCCACTCAACTGAGACAACTCGCGGCCCCGCTCATCCCTGAGCACCCCGTCGAGCGGGCCGCTCGCGAACGGGGGCGCGTCGATCATGTACACGATCTGCGCGCTTCCGGCCCCACGCACCACCTGCCGCAGCGTGACCACGATGCCCTGCCGCGCGATGGTGCGCCGTAAATCGGCTGTCGCCACCATGGTCCGCAGCGCGGTCAGGCGCAGCCGGACGCGCACCGCCTGTGCGCCGCGCCCGAATCCGTTCTGGACGAAGACGCCGCGGACGGTCGCCGGCAGCGAGGCGAAGGACGCGTAGCCCTTGGCGGGCTGATTGGCGCCGAGGAAGGGCAAGGCGCGCAACAGATACCAGAGCGCGCCCTGCCAGCCAGCCAGCCGCCGCATCAGGGCGAGCCCCGACCCGCTCATCGATGTGCCGCTCGGCTGGTAGAGTCGGCCTGCGTCGTCACGCAACGTCAGGGACGGCATGACGCCCCCTCCACCCGCCGCATGGAAAAGGACCGTCGTCTGCGTCCCATCCACGAGCACGAGGTCGATGATCGCCGCGCCCGTCTGGCCCCGGCCGGCCGGCCGGCCCGTCAGTCCCGCCGCTATAAGCTGTCGCGCGTTCGGCGGGTACGTCAGGATCGCACTCGCGGAGGGCGAGGATGGGCAGACGCGCAGGGCCACCAGGATCGCGCTCAGCGCGAGGAGGCCACCGAGGCCGGCAATGGTGTAGCGACGGCCCTTGGTCAACATGCGCTGTGCTCCGGGTACTGCGGCGCGCGCCGGATAACATGGGGCAACGTGGGGCAACGTGGGCGACGACGCGCTCTGTGCGACGGTCCAGGCCGAGACGTGGGCGGACGCGGCAAAAAACGAAAAAATGCCTTGCTATTGATGGCGGAGCTTGCTATAATTGTAGATTGCCGGATGAATACGGGGGAGGGGGCTCGTATGCTCCTTTTTCGTCTATCATCATAGACCATCACCAGGCGCGGCGTCAAGTATCAGGGCAGCTAAGGAGAAGACAATAGATGGCATTAGCGGTTGAGAGTCCCAAGCGCGTCTCGTTCGGTAAGCTCGCGGATGTGCTCCCTATGCCCAACCTGATCGAGATGCAGCTCAGTTCCTTTAAGTGGTTCCAGGCTGAGGGGCTCCAGGAGCTATTCGCCGAGATCTCGCCGATCCAGGATTTCTCGGGCAAGATGGAGTTGGAGTTCAGTGTCCCCTCCGAGCCGTTCGGCGCGCCGAAATACTCGGAGGCTGAGTGTCGCGAGCGCGACATCACGTACTCCGCCCCCCTCAATATCCGTGCCAGGCTGATCATCAAGGAGACCGGCGAGATCATCGAGAAGACGATCTTCATGGGCGACTTTCCACTCATGACCAAGCAGGGCACCTTCATCATCAACGGGTCCGAGCGCGTCGTGGTCAGCCAGCTCGTGCGCTCCCCCGGCGTCTACTACACCCACGACACCGACCCCGGCTCTGGCCGCACCCTCTACATGGGCAAGGTCATCCCCAACCGCGGCGCCTGGCTCGAGTTCGAGACCTCCAACCGCGACGTGCTCACGGTCAAGGTCGACCGCAAGCGCAAGATCCCCGTGACGACGCTCCTGCGCGCCGTCTGCTACGACATGCCCGCCGACGAGCGATTCGACACCGACGAGAAGCTCCGCGCGCTCTTCGCCGACGCCGATACGCACCCCGACCACCACTACATCCAGACGACCCTCGACAAGGACACGGTCAAGGACGCCGCGGGCGGCCTGATCGAGGTCTATAAGAAGCTGCGCCCCGGCGATCCTCCCACCCAGGAGAACGCCAAGTCGCTCATGCAGTCGCTCTTCTTCAACCCCCGTCGCTACGACCTCGGGCGCGTTGGACGCTACAAGCTCAACAAGCGCCTCGAGCTTGGCCCTGCCCTCGGGAGCCCCACCCCCGCCCGCGACGCCGCCCCCGGCTCCCGCGAGCGCACCCTCACCCCCGAGGATCTCGTGGCCATCGTGCGCAAGCTCGTCGAGGCCAACAACTCGGTCGATAGCGACGCCGGACCGATCCACGAGGACGACATCGACCACCTCGGCAACCGCCGCGTGCGCTCGGTCGGCGAGTTGCTGCAGAACCAGTTCCGCATCGGTCTGCTGCGCATGGAGCGCGTGATCAAGGAGCGCATGACCATCCAGGACCCCTCCTCGGCTACCCCCGGCGCGCTGATCAATATCCGCCCCGTCGTGGCCAGCATCAAGGAGTTCTTCGGCGGCTCCCAGCTCTCCCAGTTCATGGACCAGACCAACCCGCTCGCCGAACTCACGCACAAGCGCCGCCTCTCCGCCCTTGGACCCGGCGGCCTCTCGCGCGACCGCGCCGGCTTCGACGTGCGCGACGTGCACCACTCGCACTATGGACGCATCTGCCCCATCGAGACCCCCGAGGGACCGAACATCGGCCTGATCGGCTCGCTGGCCACCTACGGCATCCCCAACCGCTACGGCTTCATCGAGACGCCGTACCGCCGCGTCCTGCGCGCCCTGCCCTCCTCCGACCCCCGCCTCGCGGGACAGGTCCTCGCCGAGGACATCGCGGACGAAGCGGGCGCCGCCGTGGCCGCGACGGGCGCAACGGTCGACGCGGCGACCCTCGCCGCCCTGCGCGCCCTGCCCGAGCGCCAGGTGCGCATCCGGCCCGTCGTGACCGCCGCCATCGACCGCCTCACCGCCGACGAGGAGGAGCGCTTCGTGGTCGCGCAGGCCAACGTGGAGCTCACCCCCGACGGCCACTTCGCCCAGGAGCGCATCTCGGTCCGCTACAACGACCGCTTCACCGAGATGCCCCCCGAGCGCATCGACTACATGGACGTCTCGCCGCGCCAGCTTGTCTCGGTCGCCACGGCCATGATCCCCTTCCTGGAGCACGACGACGCCAACCGCGCCCTGATGGGCTCGAACATGCAGCGCCAGGCCGTCGCCCTGGTGCGCCCCAAGGCCCCCGTGGTCGGCACCGGCATGGAGTATCAGGCCGCGCGCGACTCCGGCCAGGTGGTGGTCTCCGAGCAGGGCGGCGTCGTGACCCGCGCCACCGGCCGCGAGATCGTGGTCCGCGAGGAGGACGGCGCGGAGCACGCCTACCCGCTGCGTAAGTTCCAGCGCTCCAACCAGGGCACCTGCATCAACCAGCGCCCCGCCGTCAAGCGCGGCGACCACATCGGCGCCAACGAGGTCATCGCCGACTCCAGTTCGACCGACAACGGCGAGCTCGCGCTCGGCCAGAACGTGCTCTGCGCCTTCATGGCCTGGGAGGGCGGCAACTACGAGGACGCTATCCTCATCGCCGACCGCGTGGTGCGCGAGGATGTCTTCACCAGCATCCACATGGAGAAGCACGAGGTCGACGCCCGCGACACCAAGCTCGGCCCCGAGGAGATCACGCGCGATATCCCCAACGTGGGCGAGGACGGCCTGAAGGATCTCGACGAGCGCGGCATCATCCGCGTCGGAGCCGAGGTGGCCCCCGGCGATATCCTGGTCGGCAAGATCACGCCCAAGGGCGAGACCGAGCTGACCGCCGAGGAGCGCCTCTTGCGCGCGATCTTCGGTGAGAAGGCCCGCGAGGTCAAGGACACCAGCCTGCGCGTGCCCCAGGGCGAGCGCGGCAAGGTGGTGCAGGTGCGCGTCTTCTCGCGCGAGGCCGGCGACGAACTGCCCCCCGGCGTCAACCAGCTCGTGCGCGTGGCCATCGCCCAGAAGCGCAAGCTCGCCGAGGGCGACAAGATGGCCGGCCGCCACGGCAACAAGGGCGTGGTCTCGCGCATCGTGCCCGCCGAGGACATGCCGTTCCTGCCCGACGGCACCCCTGTCGATATCATCTTGAACCCGCTCGGCGTGCCCTCACGCATGAACGTGGGCCAGGTGCTCGAGACGCACCTGGGCTGGGCCGCGCAGGCCCTCGGCTTCACCACCGCCTCGCCCGTCTTCGACGGCGCGACCGAGACACAGATCCGCGCGCAGTTGGCCGCCGCCGGCCTCCCCGAGAGCGGCAAGATCACGCTCTACGACGGGCGCACCGGCGAGGCCTTCGACAACCCGGTGACGGTGGGCATCATCTATATGCTCAAGCTGCACCACCTGGTCGAGGACAAGATCCACGCGCGCTCGACCGGCCCCTACTCGCTGGTGACGCAGCAGCCCCTGGGCGGCAAGGCCCAGTTCGGCGGCCAGCGCTTCGGCGAGATGGAGGTGTGGGCCCTCGAGGCCTACGGCGCCGCCAATATCCTGCAGGAGTTGCTCACAGTCAAGTCGGACGACGTGATCGGCCGCGTCAAGACCTACGAGTCCATCGTCAAGGGCGAGAGCATCATGGAGCCGGGCGTTCCCGAAAGCTTCAAGGTGCTCGTCAAGGAGCTACAGAGCCTCGGGCTCGCCGTGGAGGTGCTCAACGACGACGAACAGCGCATCACGTTCACCGACGACACCGCGACCGACGCGATGCTCGAGATCCCGGCCGATCTCGGCGGCGCCTTCATGAAGGGCGACTACTAGCAGGCGAGTGTTGAGTGTTGAGTGTTTAGTTGTTCCGTCAGATCAACTAAACACTCGGCGCTAGTCACTAAACACTAAACACTTCAAGGGAGACACACGTTGTTAGAAGTTAACGATTTCAACGCGATCCGCATCAGCCTGGCGTCGCCGGAGCAGATCCGGAGTTGGTCGTACGGCGAGGTCACCAAGCCCGAAACGATCAACTACCGCACCCTGAAGCCCGAGAAAGACGGCCTGTTCTGCGAGCGCATCTTCGGCCCGATGAAGGACTGGGAGTGCTACTGCGGCAAGTACAAGCGCGTGCGCTATAAGGGCATCATCTGCGACAAGTGCGGCGTGGAGGTCGCGCGCGCCAAGGTGCGCCGCGAGCGCATGGGCCACATCGAGTTGGCCTCGCCCGTGAGCCACATCTGGTACTTCAAGGGCACGCCGAGCCGCCTCTCCCTGCTGCTCGACATCTCGCCGCGCAACCTGGAGAAGATCCTCTACTTCGCCCAGTACATCATCTACGAGGTCGATGAGAACGCGCGCAAGGAGGCCATCGACGGACTCGAGGGCCGCGAGGCCGAGCGCATCGCCGAGCTCGAGGGTAACCTGCGCGACCATGTGGAGGAACTGCGCGCCGGCGGCTACGTCGACCCGCGCGAGGCGCGCGTCGAGGGCCGCCGCGTGCGCCGCGAGGCCCTCGATGGGGAGCACACCGGCGAGACCGAGCGCGCCATCCAGGCCGCCTCCGACCTCACCGACCGTCTGTCCACCCTCGTCGGCGAGCGGGCCGAGGAGGACTACACCCTCGGCGACGAAACGATCGTTTCCGCCGATGAGACCGTCGAGGAGCGCCATGTCGAGGCCGTCAAAGACGCCCTCCGCCTGCAGCTGCAGGGTATCGACGAGCGTCACGACCAGGACATCGCCGTGCTCGACCGCGAGGACGAGGAGGATCGCGAGCCCGCGACAGCCTTGAGCGGCGACGTCATGGTCGACGCCCAGATCGACAGCCTGCGCGCCGAGACCGAAAAGGCCATCGAGGCCGTCAAGGCCGACACGGTGCGGCGCCGCGAGGACCTCGCGGGCATCAAGCTGTTCGACCTGCCGACCGAGAACCGCGTGCGCGACTTGCTCGACGAGTACCCGAACGTGCTCAAGGCCGGCATGGGCGCCGAGTCGCTGCGCACGATCATCCAGAACCTCGACCTCGACAAGCTCGCGCAGTTCCAGCGCGACGAGATCCACGGCAACCACGCCTCCTCGATGCGCCGCAAGAAGGCCACCAAGCGCCTGCGCGTGATCGAGGCCTTCCGCAAGGGCGGGCCGCGCCCGGAGTGGATGATCCTCTCCGTGCTCCCGGTCATCCCCCCCGACCTGCGCCCCATGGTGCAGCTCGACGGCGGCCGCTTCGCCACCTCCGACCTCAACGACCTTTATCGCCGCGTGATCAACCGCAACAATCGGTTGAAGAGGTTGTTGGAGTTGAACGCGCCGGAGATCATCGTGCGCAACGAGAAGCGCATGCTGCAGGAGGCCTGCGACGCTTTGATCGACAACGGCCGCCGCGGCCGCGCCGTCTCCGGCTCGGGCAACCACAAGCTCAAGAGCCTCTCCGACATGCTCAAAGGCAAGCAGGGCCGCTTCCGCCAGAACCTGCTCGGCAAGCGCGTGGACTACTCGGGCCGCTCGGTCATCGTGGTCGGACCCGAGCTCAAGCTGCACCAGTGCGGCCTGCCCAAGCGCATGGCCCTCGAGCTCTTCAAGCCCTTCGTGATGCGCAAGCTGGTCGAGCGCAACTTCGCGCACAACATCCGCTCGGCCAAGCGCGTGATCGAGCGCGTGCGCCCCGAGGTGTGGGACGTGTTAGAGGAGGTCATCAAGGACCACCCGGTCCTCCTCAACCGCGCGCCGACCCTGCACCGACTGGGCATCCAGGCCTTCGAGGCGATCCTCGTCGAGGGCAGCGCCATCCAGATCCACCCCCTCGTCTGCCAGGCCTTCAACGCCGACTTCGACGGCGACCAGATGGCCGTGCACGTGCCGCTTTCGCGCGCGGCGCAACTCGAGGCCAAGACGCTCATGCTCTCCTCGCGCAACCTGCTCTCTCCCGCCAACGGCGAGGCCATCGTCAACCCCACCAAGGACATGGTGCTTGGCTGCTACTACCTGACCTACCACGTGGAGGGCGAGACGGGCGACGAGTCGGCGATGTTCGGCGACTTCGGCGAGGCCGTGCGCGCCTACGACGCCGGCCGCGTCGGCCTGCACGCCCATGTCTACATCGCCATCCCCTCGCGCGACCTCGCCAAGATCGACGAGGCCGGCGAGGAGTGGCTGGCGACCGCGGTCGGCCGCATCAAACGCGCCGATGTCCAGCGTATCCCGGCGCTTGCCCACGGCACGGAGGGTACGGGCAACGGCAACGGCGCGCACGGACGCGTGCAGGGCTTCAAGACTACCGTGGGCCGCGTCATCTTTAACGAGGCGATGCCGCGCGCGTTGGCCTACAAGAACGAGGTGCTCGACAAGGGCAAGCTCAAGGACGTCATCGGCGAGGTCTACCGCGAGCTCGGCCCCGCCAAAACGGCTCAGGTAGCCGACGACATCAAGCGCCTCGGCTTCCATTACGCGACCAGGTCGGGTACGACGATGGCTATCGGCGACGTGACGATCCCCGCCGCCAAGGAGCAGATCCTGGCTGACACGCAGCAGCAGGTCGACGAGATCGACCGGCAGTTCCGCCGCGGCCTCATCACCTCTCAGGAGCAGTACGAGAGCCGCATCCGGCGCTGGACCGAGGCGCGCGAGAAGGTGACTAAGGCGGTCACCGAGTCGCTCGACAAGAACGGGCCGATCTACGTGATGGCCACCTCGGGCGCGGCCAAGGGCCAGTTCACGCAGGTCTCGCAGATCGCCGGCATGCGCGGCCTGATGGCCGACCCATCCGGCCAGATCATCGACCTGCCGATCAAAAGCAACTTCCGCGAGGGCCTGACCATGCTGGAGTACTTCATCTCCACGCACGGCGCGCGTAAGGGCCTCGCCGACACCGCTCTACGCACCGCCGAGTCGGGCTACCTGACCCGCCGCCTGATCGACATCGGGCAGGACGTGATCGTCTACGAGGAGGATTGCGGCACGGAGCAGGGCGGCCTCATCTCCGCCGAGGACGCCAAGGCGCTCAAGGCGGCCAATCTGCTCGAGACGCTCACCGGGCGCCGCTTGGCCGATTCGTTCGTCGACGAGGAGACCGGCGAGGTGATCGCCGCGCGCAACGACGAGATCACCGAGGAGCTCGCGATCACCATCCGCGAGACCCTCGTCGCGGGCCGCTCCCCGGGCGTGCGCCTGCGCTCGGTCCTGACCTGCAACAGCAAGCGCGGCGTCTGCCGCCTGTGCTACGGCTGGAGCCTCTCCACGCGCAAGCTCGTCATGCGCGGCGAGGCGGTCGGCATCATCGCCGCCGAGTCGATCGGTGAGCCAGGTACGCAGCTAACTATGCGTACGTTCCACACCGGTGGCGTCGCCGGCGAGGACATCACGCAGGGCCTGCCACGCGTCGAGGAACTCTTCGAGGCGCGCGTGCCCAAGGAGCGCGCCGTGATCTCGGAGATCGACGGCGTGGCCGAGATCGCGCGCGGCGACACCGAAACGCATATCTACGTCACCGCCGCGCAGAGCTTCACCGAGCCGTACATCCTGCCCGACGGCTACCAGGCGGCCGTGGAGGACGGCGCGCAGGTGGCGATCGGCGCCGTCATCGCCGCCCCCTCCACACCGGCGGGCGGAGCCGCCCAGCCGGCGAGCGACAACATCACGGCGCGGCGCGCCGGGACGGTCAACGTGCGCGGCAACCAGGTGCTGGTAACCTACCAGGACGTCGATCGCCGCGACTACACGGTGCCCAACACGGCGCGCATCAAGGTGCAGAACGGCCAGGAGGTCACGGCCGGCGCCACGCTGACCGAGGGGTCGCAAAACCCCGAGGACGTGCTGAACGTGCTCGGCCCGCAAGGGGTGCAGAAGTATCTCGTCGACGAAGTGCAGCGCGTGTACCGCTCGCAGGGCGTGGGCATCAACGACAAGCACATCGAGGTGATTGTGCGCCAGATGCTGCGCAAGGTGCGCGTGGAGACACCCGGCGACACCGAGTTGCTCCCCGGCGAGCTGGTCGACCGCTTCACCATCGACGAGGTCAACCGCGCTGTCCTGGCCCAGGACGGCGAGCCGGCCACGGCCAAGACGATCCTGCTCGGCGTGACCAAGGCGAGCCTCAACACCGAGTCGTTCCTGGCCGCGGCCAGCTTCCAGGAAACGACGCGCGTGCTCACCGACGCGGCCATCTCGGGCAAGAAGGACCGCCTGCTGGGCCTCAAGGAGAACGTGATCATCGGCAAGCTCATCCCTGCCGGCTCCGGCATGTTCGCGCGCAACCGGCGCGTCGACCCGGTCGCGGCGCTGCTCGGCGGGACGGGCGACGTAATCTCGCTCGAGGAGAACGGCGACGGAGACGCCTCGGCCTTCGCCGAGGAGGAGGTCGGCGGAGGCAACGCCTTGCTCGGCGCGGGAGACACCGCCGACAGCTTCCTGAGCGAGACCGAATTGGGGGCGAGCGAGTAAGAGGGTTCCCACCCCGGGCGGCCCTCGTCCCTCTCCCTGACGCGGGAGAGGGACGAGGAACTGCCCAAATTTGACCCCCGCCGCGACACCTGCTACACTTATTTAATTGCGGCCCGGCGCCGCGCTAGTCTCGTGCGCTTAGCGCACAGGCCCGATAGCGGGCTACAAGGAGCACTGTTTTGCCGACTATTCGACAGCTTATTCGTAAGGGCCGCAAGCCGATCCCGAAGAAGTCGAAAGCCCCCGATCTTGGGTGGACGTTCAACTCGCTCAAGGGCCAGCCCTTGCACTTAAACGGCTGCCCGCAGAAGCGCGGTGTCTGCACACAGGTCAAGACGGCGACGCCGAAGAAGCCGAATTCGGCGCTACGCAAGGTCGCGCGCGTGCGCTTGAGCAACGGCCGCGAGGTGACGGCGTATATCCCCGGCGAGGGCCACAATTTGCAGGAGCACTCCGTGGTGCTCGTGCGTGGCGGCCGCGTCAAGGACTTGCCCGGCGTGCGCTACCATATCGTGCGCGGGACGCTCGACGCGGCGGGCGTGAAGAATCGTAAGAAAGGTCGCTCCAAGTACGGGGCGAAGAAGCCGAAGAGCTAAGGCGTCCTTTGTAGGACGAACCAGTTCCAGGCACTCGTCTGGCGGCTTTAAGTGGCCCGATGAGTACAAAAGTTGTGAGAGGCACTGCAGTGAAGGCCCGATAGGGCCCGGCAGTGCCTCTGCATGTGCCGAGAACGAGTGTACTAAACACTCGGGAAGGAGAATGTATGCCACGACGGCAGCGCGTGGTCAAGCGAGTGCTCTTGCCTGACCCGCGGTATAACAACCGGGTCGTCGCCAAGTTCATCAACGTCATCATGATGCGCGGCAAGAAATCCCTCGCCGAGCGCATCGTCTACGCGGCCTTCGACACGGTCGAGGGTCGCGCCAAGCGGCCGGGCATCGAGATTTTCGAGCAAGCTATGCGCAACGCCACCCCGGTGATCGAGGTGAAGCCGCGGCGCGTCGGCGGCTCGACGTACCAGGTCCCGGTGGAGATCCGCGGCGACCGCCGCCAGGCGCTGGCGATGCGCTGGCTAATCCGCTCCGCCCGGGGTCGCTCCGGCCGCTCGATGGCCGAGAAGCTGGCCTCCGAGCTACTCGACGCGTCCAACAACACCGGTGCGACGGTGCGCCGCCGCGAGGAGACGCACCGTATGGCGGAGTCCAACAAGGCGTTCTCACACTATCGCTTTTGAGTAGCCAGTAGTCAGTAGTCAGTAGCCAGAAATACCGACTACCGACTACCGACTACTGACTACTGGAGGAACCATGGCACGGCAATATCCCTTAGAGAAGACGCGCAACATTGGCATCATCGCGCACATCGACGCCGGCAAGACGACAACGACCGAGCGCATCCTCTACTATACCGGCGTCATCCATAAGACCGGCGAGGTGCACGAGGGCGGCGCCACGATGGACTGGATGGAGCAGGAGCGCGAGCGCGGCATCACCATCACCTCGGCCGCCACCACCTGCGCGTGGGCGGGCCACCGCATCAACATCATCGACACGCCCGGCCACGTCGACTTCACGGTCGAGGTGGAGCGATCGCTGCGCGTGCTCGACGGCGGCGTGGTCGTGCTCGACGGCGTCGCCGGCGTGGAGCCGCAGTCGGAGACCGTGTGGCGGCAGGCCGACCGCTATAACGTGCCGCGCATCGTCTTCGCCAACAAAATGGACCGCACCGGCGCCTCGTTCGTGCGCTGCATGGACATGCTCAAGGATCGCCTCGCCGCCAACGCGGTCGCGATCCAGATCCCGATCGGTCTGGAGAACGACTTCCAGGGCGTGATCGACCTCATCCGCATGAAGGCCATTACCTACGCCGACAACACCGGTATGAGCCCGATCGAGGGTGACATCCCGGAGCACATGCTGGAAGAAGCGCAGCAGTACCGCGCGGTCATGCTCGAGAAAATCGCCGAGACCGACGAGGACTTGCTCAACGACTACTTCGAGAAAAACGACCTGACCGAGGAGCAGCTGTACGCCGGCATTCGCAAGGCTACGCTGGCCAACAGCATCAATGCCGTGCTGTGCGGCTCGGCCCTGCGCAACAAGGGCGTCCAGCCCATGCTCGACGCGGTCGTGGCCTACCTGCCTTCGCCGCTCGACGTGCCACCGGTCATCGGCACCGACCCGCGCACCGAGAGCGCGGCGATCCGCCCGGTGAGCGACTCCGAGCCGTTCTCGGCGCTCGCCTTCAAGATCGTCAGCGACCCCTTCGTCGGGCGCCTAGCCTACTTCCGCGTGTACTCGGGCTCGCTCAGCGCCGGCTCGTACGTGCAGAACACGATCAAGGACCAGCGGGAGCGCGCGGGCCGTCTGCTGCAGATGCACGCCGACCACCGCGAGGACATCCAGACCGTCTACGCTGGAGATATCGCTGCCGTGGTGGGTTTGAAGAACACCTTCACGGGCGACACGCTCTGCGACCCCGCCAGCCCGATCGTGCTGGAGTCGATAAACTTCCCCGATCCGGTCATCTCGGTCGCTATCGAGCCCAAGACCAAGCAGGATCAAGACAAGATGAGCGCCGCCCTGGTCCGCCTTGGCGAGGAGGACCCGACCTTCCGCATGCAGACCAACGTCGAGACCGGCCAGACCGTGATCTCGGGCATGGGCGAGCTACACCTGGAGATCATTGTCGACCGCATGATGCGCGAGTTCAAGGTCGAGGCCAGCGTCGGCAAGCCCCAGGTGGCCTACCGCGAGACGATCCAGAACACGTCCAAGGTGGAGGGGCGCTGGGTGCGCCAGACGGGCGGCAAGGGCCAGTACGGCCATGTCATGCTCGAGTTGCAGCCGCTGGAGCGCGGCGGGGGCGTCCAGTTCGAGAACAAGACCGTCGGCGGCTCGGTCCCGCGCGAGTACGTCGGGGCCGTGGAACAGGGTATCCGCGAGGCTGCCGCGACCGGTGTCGTCGCCGGCTATCCGGTCGTCGATGTCAAGGCGATCCTCTACGACGGGTCCTACCACGAGGTCGACTCCTCCGAGATGGCCTTCAAGCTGGCCGCTTCGGTCGGCTTCAAGGAGGGCATCAGGAAGAGCCGGCCCGGCATCCTCGAGCCGATCATGCGCGTCGAGGTCACCGCGCCCGAGGATTTCCTGGGCGACGTGCTGGGCGACATCAACTCGCGGCGCGGCCAGATCGAGGGCATGGAGGCGCGCGGCAACGCGCAGTCCGTCCGCGCCGTCGTGCCGCTGGCCAACATGTTCGGCTACGCGACCGACCTGCGCTCAATGACGCAGGGCCGCGCCAACAGCACCATGGAGCCGGCGCACTACGACTTTGTTCCTCAGAGTCTGGCGGACGAGATCATGCAGAAGGCGAAAGTGTAACGAGCAGTTAGTTGCTAGTAGTTAGTAGCTAGACCTCTCTAACTACTAACCACTAACCACTAACTACTGGGGGAGATATGGCGAAGAAGATATTCGAGCGGACGAAGCCGCACGTGAACGTGGGGACGATCGGGCACGTGGACCACGGGAAGACGACGCTGACGGCGGCGATCACGAAGACGCTGGCGACGAAGGGGCAGGCGA